>VFQN01007512.1_pt1 | contig 11693 bp, 14 predicted proteins | sample 3512371 | NCBI WGS metagenome assembly VFQN01 (sample SAMN10412370, study PRJNA504923) | tailings metagenome | isolation source: Replicate 2 from Balatoc abandoned mine | place: Philippines: Itogon, Benguet | collected 2017-08-28
CTGCCCCTCACCTCCTTCCTCCCCGTCGACCGTTATGCCTTCCCCAGCCCCCCCCCCCGCCCCCCCCCCGGCCCCCGCCCCCGCCCCCCCCCCCCCCCGGCCCCTCCCCCTTCCCCGCCCCCTTCCCCGCCCCCTTCCCCGCCCCACCTGAGGTGCGCCGTCTGCAGGTCCGGCTCGATGAAGGCCTTGTACATGGGGTACACCGTGTCCGTGATCTGGGAGCGTACGGCAGGGCGGCGGTACGGCAGCAATGCAGGCGGGATACGCGTTGGTCCCAAGCGCGTAGATTGGTCCGGTGCTGCACAGGGCACGGCACACACACACACGCCCGCATGCCCAGCGTGGCCCTGTGGCCCCTCCCTTGACGCCAACGCCCTCGTATCCCCGCCCCACTCCGCCTGCGCCCCAGCCCCCGCCCACGTGAAACCGCTAGATGAGCTCGATCTGCAACCCGGTCAGTGCCCTTCCGCTTGCATAAGCTGTGCAACCCTGCGTCACGGCACTCCAAGGTTGCATACCTCGGATGCGGCCCACCCTCTCCGCCACGTATGGCATCAACAAGCACTCTCTCAGCCCCCACGCCCAAGCCCCTACACCTGCTGGACCGTCTCCGCGACTCAACGGTCCAACCAACAAGCTCTCCTCCATGTGCCCGCGCACCCCCGCCCCCGCACCTGCTGAATGATCTCCTCCGGCCCCTGCCCGCTGCGCTGAATGTCCCGCATCACGCGCTTGACCAGGTCGAAGTGCACACCCCCCGTGATGGACACGCGCAGGTCCATCAGCGGGCGCAGCCGCTCGGACAGCGCGTAGATGCCCTGTCATTTGCAGCAACAGCACAAAGCACGCGGGGACATATGCAGTGAGACGTGCATACATAGAAGCAACGGTAGGAGGCCAGAATTCTAGAGGTAGTAGCATGTGTGCCTAACAAGTCAGCTGTGTGTAAAGAGGACGTGAGCCTTTACACAGGAGTGTGTCACCGGTGCAAGGGACCCCATCGTGCGGGTGTTGAAAAAGTGGTAGCTCCAGACGGTGCGCGCTTGGCCAAAACAAACATTGCGCACGTACGGAACTGCGCAAGTGTGTCAGGATCGTGGCTTGCTGTGCGCACCTCGACGATGACCACCCTGGCGTCTGGCACGGGCTGTGTGCGGTAGCCCACACGCCGGGAGGTGCGGAAGTCGTAGATGGGGATCTGGCGGGAAACAGGGGGGCGCAGAGCAGGCAAAGGGGCAACGGGAGATGTACTATGCTGTACCGTATGGTGAGGATGGGTATCGGCAAAGGGGCAGGAGGCGACCTCGGGCCCGCAAACCAGTTCTTTCCGGAACACACGCACGGCTACCAGCCGCGTCACCACTCCGACCTGCCTTGCGTAGCGAAGGTCCTTGCGCGTGCAACGCCCCTTGCACGCCGCTCAACCCCAGCACAAACGCGCGCACAAACACACACCGCCGCCGCCCATACACACACGCACACACCCGCACCTCGACCTCCTTGCTGTCACGGAAACCACGCACGTGTCCGCTGTTCAGTGCATCCACTGGTCCACACATGGAGCCACGTGCACCACCTCCCACAGGCCGCTGTACACGTGCACACACCCTCACCTCGACCTCCTTTCCGTCCCTCAGGTCCGCCAGGTTCTTCAGCAGCAGGTCGTAGTCCGTGAGGCGGGGGTCTGCGGAGGGCCGCCGAGGGGAAAGGTGGGCATTAGGGAGCTGCGCGTGTGGTCTTGGGCCTGTTGCAGTACAGGTCCACGCCACAGCGAATACCACAAGCACACACACTGCACGCGCAAGCCCGTGCCGCCCACGCATTATACGCTCCCTAATGCGTTGTTGCCCCTCCCGCCCACCGTCAAAGTTGTCGTCGATGACCTTGGTGCCGTCGTTGTACATGTCCATGGAGATGATCGCGACGCCTGCCGGGGCGGACGACAAGCGCTTACAACAACACGTAAGTGCAACCGATTCAACGCGCACCGGTGATTGGGCGATTGGTGGCACACCCGCGTCACCACCCACCCACCCACCTGCTCACGCTTCACGTAATACCCACCCGCGCGCGTGCCCACCCGCCCGCCCACCCACCCGGCATGAGGGTCTTGACCTTCTCAGAGAACGCGGTCTTGCCCGAGCCGGACGGGCCCGCCACCCCCACCTGCGGCCAAGCGGGCGGGTGATGACTAGGAGAAATGCATTCCGAACAGCAAGCGGCCGCACTGTGCGGCAAGGGCAGGAGTGTGCATGCATGGCCAGCTTGCATGGCACGCCCGCGGCCGCACTGCTGCCGGTTCCCCAATCCCAGGGCACAGGCCAACCGCCCTGCGCAAAGCCCACGCCGGTGTACGTCCGTCTCGCCCTGTTGGCGCCGCCCGCTGCCGTAAGCCGGCCTCGCAGCTGTACGCTAGACGTCCACAGCTGGCCCGTACCCCGTGCCCGTACCCCTTGAACAAGGCAGGAACGCTGTTCGGTGTCCATCACAGTGCTCCCCAGCAGCCAGCCACAGCCCCTCCTCCAGTCCGCGACCAAGAGATCTCGCTCCACGCCACTCGCCCGCTGCTGTGATTGCTGCTGCTGCTGCTGCCTTGCCACCTTGCCCACTGCACCAACCGGCCTTGCGTCGCACGCCCGTACCGCTCCAGGAACGCACACACACCATTACCTACTACACGCCACCATCACGCTGCCCCTTGCGGCGCCGCCGCCGCCGCGACCCCCCTGTTGTGCTACCGCGCAAGACGTCCATTGGAAGCATGCCTGCCCGTGCGCGTGCAGCCGTGGGGCGCAACTGTTGTAGTGGAGAGGAAGGCCCCCGATGCCATAGGCCCTCCTCCGAAGCCCCTCGGAGACCACCACAACGGGAGGCCCACTGGCAACATGCCTATGTCCCGTTGCCCACCACCCACCACCCTTCATTCCCGCGCCGCAACCTGCGCCATAACCACGGCCCTGTGTGCTTCCGGATGCTTTTCCCGTACCGTGGTTGCCCCACTCACCACCACAGTGCCCGTGTTGCTGCTCTTCAGCATTTGGAGCGCCCGCACGAACACGTAAAAGCCCTGCGCAAGGATTGGTGCCAATGGATGGGCACAGCGGCAACCTTCGACCAACGCCCTTGTTGTGGAGCATGTTGCACGGGTTGTGAAGCAGGGCGGGCTCAACAACTGGGTGAGTGGCTCAGGCAGACTGACTGAAATGACTCAGTTGGCCGCCAATACCGGAAAGGCATCAATGGGGGCCCCTCCCGGTGGGTCCAGTGTCATCATGCATCGCAACCTCCAGCCCACAGCACACGCACCTTGTCGAACGACAGGGTCTCCTCGATTGGCCGTATGCTGTAGCGGGTGCGCCCATCCGCCAGCTTGACTTTGAGCAGCTCCAGCTGCTCCTTCAGCAGCCCCTGCAACAGCATTCGACGACCGCGTTGACCGTCAGCAACATGGCTTCAACGTGACGCATGCGTGCTATTGGACAGGCCGCGCCATGTGGGGGGCGCAAGCTGCAACCACAGAAGCATTCCAATCAACACGTGCCAGAGGCCAGCTTGTTAACGTGTCACTGCGCCAGGGGAGTAGCTTGGGTGCGCCTTGTGAAAGAAAAGTGAATGCGTGATTGCCTACACATGTGCCGCTGGAGGCCGTTGCTGAAGGCGTTGCATCGGGGTTTGGGAAACGAGTGTTATGGCGCAAGGGGTCTCGAGCACGAGGACTCCACTGCCATGCAACGGGTGGATGGAGCAGCTGATGCCCACCGCTGCCAGGGGGACAGTCAGTATGACATAGCCACGGTAGCCTACGCTGCATCCTGTGCCGGATGGTGCACTCGAGGTGCCTGATTGCTTATCCGCATCCGGACTCCCCAGTACGCTGCTGGTGGCATGTCACATGCCACGAGTCGGTGAGCCCGACCGCGTCAGCTCCGCACCTTTGGCTTGCTGCTGCTCTTCCCTCCATTTCCGGGCTTCGGTGAGTTCGGACGGACGTCCGTCATCCTAGATGCGCTTTGACGCCTGCGGCAGTGGAAGGGCGCCATCTTGAGCCCAAAGACCCTTGCCTCTGAAAGCCCTTGATGGCACATAGCTAGATCTCATGCGCAATACGCTTGTACAGTGTAGCTGTCATTAACGCATTTCGCGTGTTGCCTCCAGCATACACGCCTGCAGACGCCCCTTCCCTCCCTTTTCGTGAGGCCAGACTCAAAGATTCGATGGCTGCTACGTAATTCGCTCACTTCAAAATGTCACCAAGCTAACACGTAAATGCTACTGCTGAAGGAGGCAAAAGGCCTCTGAAACGGAAACACTTTACAGCTTGGAGCGTGTATTAGAGAGAGCGTACAACACTCCCACATCTACCTGGCGCCTAACTTTATATTGTATTCGCAGTTAAAGGTGAAGACAGGGCTGGGCGCCACAGTTCGGCATGACGGGGAGCGAGCAGTTGGAGCGGTGAAGTCATTGGCACTCGGCGCAATGTGCATTTCAGACACGCACCGTAAACGGAAGCGTTACGAGGTCGTTGGATACATAAGGAAGCACGTGAAGGCATCTCCAGAAGTGCCGTAGCCCGATGACATGAGGTGTTTCGGGACACGTGTCGTGCGGCATCGCACGCTGGGCAATGGGGCCTCTTTCGCTTTTCCCCGTGGGGCCCGTCGCCCAGTACAGACATGGTGCTCGAACCGGACAATCAGAATTATACGCCTGCTATGTACGAACACAAACTGGAAACATGCGCCTGTGGGCAAGGGCGAAGACCTACCACAGCACAGGGATGAATGCAGCCAGGTGCAGCCCTTGGAGTACCGTTATTGCTACGCTAGGCGCCATCTGGTGCCATGCTGATACCTTTGGTGGCGCAGGGTGCCCTGTATTGCAACATTTCTAACGTGTTGACTGTACGGTGTCAATGCAAACCTCGTGCAACCAACGAACCAAGCGTAAAAGCTGCTAAGGGCGTAGGGGGCCAGAGCGAGCGGTTGCTGCTGCCTCGGTGTGCAGCGGTGTGCAGCGGATGCGGTGCGGGATGTAGGCTAATAAGCCTTGTACAGTTAAAGGCATATAGGAGTAACAGGCAGAGCGCGGCGAGGCATGGCAATTCCGGAGAGTGGCAAGTCGAAGACGGTGGCTGTGCTCGCTAACGCTGATCCGCTGAGATACTTAGCTGAAGTGAAAGTGCAGCGGTGTGCATTTGTATCCTCATGCATGTCCCCAGTGGTCCCCTCCCAGAACCCAGCCCCGCCCCAGTACGACATTGAGCTGGTCCTGGCCATCGAGAATCCGGAAATTCCTACCCTTCTGGCGGTACGGGCATGCGCCGACGGCCTCCACAGCCCGTTTGCACCCATCGTCACCGGGCACCCTGTCTAGCCGCCTCCCCCACCATACCGGCAAGCGGCAACCTACCACCTCCAAAACAAGCACAAAACTGCCCGCCGTTGCAAATGGTCATGGAGGCTGAGCATGCTTGGGTTCACTGCCCCTCCCTGCTGCTCCCTGAAAGTCCCTGTCTCCAGCCCTACGCCAAAGCTTGGCATACAGACACGCACATACTCTGCTGCATTGCAAGTGTGACACTTGTAGCATAGGTATGCCCTTGGCGCAAGTCCTTTCCTGCAGGCCAGAGGCACGGGCCTTCAAAGCTTGGGTGCTGAAGCGGGTGAACCGTGGTTCGGTGGGCAGACCCGCCTGCTGCTGAATTCGTGATTTTGCTCGTGCCATTCTATACTTACTTATGTCTTTATAATTGCACAACAGGCTTCCTTTCAGCTTGCCGTACAGTACGGTGGCAGAGAGCCGCCAAAGCGCGACTCTGCGCAGCAACCGGCCCTTTCCTCGCTCCCCGCCGTTGGACGCCAACAGCGGCAAAAATGGTGTCCCTAAAGCTTCAGAAGCGGCTTGCCGCTTCGGTTATGGGCTGCGGTCTGCGCAAGGTCTGGCTGGATCCCAATGAGGCCAATGAGATTTCCATGGCGAACTCTCGTGAGTAAAAAATAGACCAGAAACGCATATGCTGGGCTGCCGTGGCGTTAGCGGGGGCGGCGCGCGATGGGCAGCGGCAGGCGGAGCTCGGGCTGGCACAAGCAGTAAATAGAATGAAAATCTACTGACGAAGGCAGGCGTATCTATTATTATGTCGACTCAGCAGCTCAGGGGAGTTTTTGTCTTGGCGGTGCCGCCGAACACAGCCCCAGACAGTTTTGGGTCGAGTAGCGTCGCTCCTCGCCGTTCTTGGTGCTTTATTAGGGCCCAACGACCTATTGGACACGGCTTCTCCTGTGCCATTTGACACAGTAAGTCACTTCTACCGCCCATGCCCGTGGAATTGCCCTCTGCTAACAGGCCAGAACGTGCGGAAGCTCATCAAGGACGGTCTCATCTTCAGGAAGCAGCCCGTCATCCACTCCCGCGACCGCGCTCGCCGCAACGCGGAGGCGAAGGCAAAGGGCCGCCACACCGGCTACGGTGCGTTGTGGCCAGGATAAAGCGGGAAACAGCAGCGTCTGGGGCGAGGTCCAGCGTCAGAGGGCTCGGGCTTTTCGGTACTGGCGAGCAGCTGGACGTTCGGAGCTGCTTTGCCCGCGCGGAGCTGCTCATGGGACCGCTATCTGTGCAGCCGCGACAGCCGCTCGGCTACGGAACGATGCGATGGGGTGTTCTGGAGCTCATAATGGTCCAGAAGCAGCAGTATCAGCAGCCTGGGGATGTGACCACCTGGCGCGCCAGGAGTGGGGAGGGGAGAGGAGGCGAGGGGTGGCCAGGATGCAACGACAGGGAACAGGCCCTGGCGCTGACGCCTGTGCCAGTCCCTGCGCTTGGACCTAAGCTGCACTGCACCTGCACCTGCATTGCCGTGTCATTGGCGTGGTGGTGTGTCCCAGTTTGCCTGTGATGTGTTTGGGTCTGTGCGTGCTGCGCGCCTGGACCCCATGGCCAGGGGGGTGTGGGTTGGGCGTCAGCGGTCAGGACGCGGAGCCGACGGGGGGCCAGCCCAGCAGAACGACGAGCGGGTAGGCATGCGCCTTGTGCGGGTGCACTATGGCCGTCTGTGCCTCGGAGGAGCGGAGCCAAGCGGCCGCCGCATGGCCACCTGCAGCGGCAGGGGTTTGCGGAGCAGCAGTGACGGCGGCAGCGGGGCAGGTGGCGGGCGCGGCGGCAGGGAGGCAGGCCAGGCAGCCTTGGCGGCAGCAGCCACGGCGCTTTGGCGGAGGCGTGGTGGCTGGGCTGAAGGCTGGCGGCCGGGCGCACGCAGGGTAACCCTGGCACAGCACGCGGCTGCAGCTGAGCAGGATGTGGCGCGGATGGCGGCAGGTTTAGCAAGGCGGAGGGGTGCGCCCTTTCAGGGGCAGCAGGGTGCGTTCCACACGGGTCGTTACAGCAGGTGCCTCCTGCGGCGGCCGGTGCCGGTGGCGCGGGACGCTGACGCAGCTGCAGCAGCTGGGCGGGGGCCGGGGGGCGGGGGATGCCAGAGGAGCCAACGTGCGCCGCCTGCCACCTGCGCCAGCATGTGGTGCAGGAGGGGCGGGAGAGCATGATGTTTGCAGGAGCAGCAGCAGCAGTTGCAGGACGGCGGCAGCCAGCGGAGTACCTGGCATGCAGCCGCGCACCGTTGTGCCCTCCATGCAGCACGTCGGCCCGGCGGAGGGGCTGGCATTGGGGCTTTCCCTGCAGGGGGCGTTCCCTGGCCCGGGGCGCCCCGGGCCCCCGAAGCTGCTGGGCGTCTTGCGCCGGTGCCGGCGTGTGTGCAGTGGGCAGTAGGGCGCGCAGCACGCTTGGCACTGGCATGCACACCGTAAAGCACGCACAGCCTGCGCGCTGGCTCACCGCTGTGCCTCCGCCCTTTCCCCCCGCTGCCACACGCGCCACCTGCAGGTAAGCGCCGCGGTACCCGCGAGGCGCGCCTGCCCGAGAAGGTGATGTGGATCCGCCGCCTGCGTGTGCTGCGCCGCCTGCTGAAGAAGTACCGCGACAGCAAGAAGATCGACAAGCACCTCTACCACGACCTGTACATGAAGGTAGGACTCCTATGAAATGCAATGGTGCAAAGGTACCACGACCTTACATGAAGGTGGGGGGTGCATGGAGCGGTGTGGCCCTGGCGCTTGCAGAAATTATACTTTGGGGGTAGGTAGAGGTCGGGGTTTCCGATGGCGAGCTGCTAGCTGCGAGCGGGCAAGGCTCAGCGTTTGTGGGCGTACGTTGGCGTGAAGGGTGCAGAACAGCAGCTGCTTTTAGCAGCCCGCGCACTTGGTGGAGCGGGAGCACGACTGGGACGGGGTGGAGGCAGGCGGCTCGGCGCGGACGCAGCTGGAGTGGGCTGCTGAGGAGCGCACGGATGCAGCAGGGCCGCGGCGCAGCAGGGCACGGGAGGGCGGTCCTTGCAGAGGGGACCGTGCATTCTAAGCGCGCCCTTGAGGACCCGCGCGGGGGCCAGCCCGCAGCTGGGGAAGTTTCTGCTGTGCCCACCTGCGCTGCCGCCGGGGCAGCAACGTGGCAGCGAAAAACGCTGGCGGCAGTCGGCGGGGCGCGGCTACTCAGGGGAAGGCCTAGGAGCCGGGGAAGGGGCAGCGGCTGTGGCTGGCCCTCCAGCGTCCGAAGGCCCGGGGACAACACGGAGGGCCGGGGCGGCGTATCGGGTTCGCTAGTCCGTTGGGCATTGGGGTGCCCGGCAGTTGGTCAGCACGCGACGAAATGGGAGACAGGCGGAGGTAGCGCGGAAGGGGACTCAAGGTCGCAGCGTGTTCCGAACCGCCGTGAGCGCCCATGTAAGATTGCCCGTTACGACCCGCACGCTAAGCGTATGTGCACCCGCGCCCGTCCTGTCCCCCTGCAGGTCAAGGGTAACGTGTTCAAGAACAAGCGCGTGCTGATGGAGGCGGTGCACAAGCAGAAGGCCGAGAAGGTGGGGGCATGGGATGAAGGCGAGGGTGGGGGGCGGGCACGGGAAGGGAGCGGAGTGCCTTGGGCAAGGGTAGGGGCAGAAGGCCGAGAAGGTCGGGCCATGGGGAAGGGAGCGGGGCGGGGCGGGTCTGGGCGGGGATGGGTCCGACAGACTGTACTGGACTACTTGCAATCTGCACGTGCGTACCCGCGAGGGGCGGCGCGGAGAGGGGTGTCCGGGGCGCGGGGGAAGGTCGAGTCAAAATCGGAGGCGGAGGTGGCCGTGCGGTTGGGCGGAAAGCGTACGGCGATAAGGGAGGTAGAAAGGGGCGACTGGGCGAGGGTGGCGGTGACGGGGTGTGGGCTGTGGGCCGGGGCACCGTGAATGCTGTGGAAGGAAACTCAGGGGTATATCCGCTCGTCAGCAGCAGCGGAGCGGCGGATGGGCAAAGCGTCGTGGGGATTGGGATGTTTCGAGGGCGATGGCGTTGTGGCACGGTTGCACTCCAGGCAGCTGTCTGGATGTGATTTCAGGCTAGCATCGGCAGGAAACTGGGGTTTGGGCCTCCCCCGGCTCTTACGAGGTCCGCGGCGGGGCGTGGGGGCTGGCGAACACGGGGGCGGGGCTAGGCAAGCCGCATGCAAGTACAAGCCTGGAAGGCGCTGACGCTCCTATGCTGACTAGTATCTGTGCTGCGCTGCTGCTGCCATTGTTATCTTCCAGGTTCGCGAGAAGACCATCGCCGACCAGTTCGAGGCGCGCCGCGCCAAGAACAAGGCGACGCGCGAGCGCAAGGCCGCCCGCCGCGAGGAGAGGCTGGCGTCGGTGAGTGGTTGGGAAGGCGGGGGGGGACCAAACCGCGCGTGTGAAGGTTGCTGTGTGCTGCGTGCAAGCATACCGTGAGGTGCCGGTGTTAGCTGTGGCATCTGTGGGGTAGGGGAGGCAGCTCGGTATGAGGAGAGACTGGCGGCAGTGAAGTGGGCCTGGGAGAGGGGGGGGGGAGGAGCGGAAAGGATGAAGCGCAAGAGAACCCAAGGGCTCAGCGCACCCGTTGCTTGTGGGGTGGAACAGACATGCCGTGTGTCCGTGACCCCTCCGCTGCCTGTACGAGATGCTTCCCCCACATGCCTAATGCTCACAGGCCCCTCCTCTACCGCGTCCTGCCCCCTCTGTGTGTTCCCCCAGGGCCTGCACCTGGAGGCCCCCGCCACCAAGCCCGCCCCCGCCGCCAAGAAGTAGACGCCCCCGCCCCTGGAGGGGACGTAAGGACCCCTGGGGACGGCGGCGGCCTGCCCTGTCCGCATGTGTGTGTGTGGTGTGTGGACGGGGCGGCGTCACGCGTCACGGACATGTAAGCCTTGGCGAGAGGGCGCACGCGCAGCAGCGGCAGCTGCTGAGTCTCTGAGCCTCGGTGCTAGTTACCAAGGAACAATGGGGTTTCTCAGCGGCTCCGCCAGCATCTGGGCTTGCCTGTGAGAGCTGGAGGGAAGGAAGCAGCAGCGCGGTTTCCACGGGTTGTGTACCCTCCGTGCGGCCCTGGCTAACACTAGCTCAGGCGGGCAACGATGGGGCAAGCCACCGGTACTGAGCTCGAGGTCAGCTGGCAGCCCTAGGCTCTCCCATGAAGTCCGAACAGCAGTGTCTTGGGCAGTGTAGGCTGTTGGGAAAGGTTGCGCTACTGCTATCTGGGTTAGGGGGAACTATCATTTTGGCAGACACCAGTTGAAATGGGCCTGGGGATTGGGTTTGATGAGGGTGGTTGTCCAAGCGAATGCTGCACACGATAAGGTGCACCAGTAGTAGCAACGCGCAAAGCGCAGCTTGCGACCAGACGAGTTCCCCTCGTGGCAATGACGGATTGGACAAGGGAGGTCCCCTGGCCATAGAGTAGGACCAGACAGGTTAGCGACCGGGGGGAGCTCCCCTGGGGCGACCTGAGCGACTGACAGCGTCCTTGCAAATTGCAGAAACAAAATTGAACCATCTAATGGACCAAAGATATGCTGGTGTACAGAGACGGGGTACCGGTGAACGCACAAAAGAACGGCACCTCGCTAGCATTACAGTGTGGTCAGGTGTTGTTTAGCTCGATCGGCTCCGCTGCTCGTGCCACATTCACGAGCAGCAGCCTCTCTGTGACACAGGCAGCAAGGCACACCCATGCCTTGCCCATGCCAGAACAGCACCGCGCGTAGTAGCGTGGCGGCAGCCGTCGCACCAGGGGAGAGTCTCCCCTGCGTCGTACACATCACGACGGCCACTCGGGCCCTTACCCGTACACACACCATGCTTCGGTACCGTAAGGGGAGCTCCCTTGGTGCCCAAACGATGTCACACACACTTCCCAGTCCCCCACCGCCGACTACCGGTAGCAGGCTGCTTCAGATCCGCAGTTCCAAATACGGGGTCGGTGGAGGCGTGAACGAGTGGCGGACGACAAGTCGAATCATTGAACCAGCCCTTCGTTCCTGCATTACGTGCATGACGCAACAGGCCACTAGTTCTTGTCCTACTCGGCAGTACTCGGGCACCACATCTTCAGTTCGTTGCCATATATACGGTCTTCGGCTGCCCCTCGCTCCCAACCGTCACACCTTGAGTCCCTCAGCCAGCCCGTGTCCATTGCTGCAGATAAACCAACAGGCCATGTACGACGTGACATGCATGAGCACACAACGTCGCTCGCTGGCCAGCACGCACGTCACGTACTCCTGTCCCTGCTGCTGCCGCCAGACAGGGGGTGCCGTAGGCAGGGGGTGCCGTCCGCTGGGGTTCTTCCCCTGGGCGCGGGTTGGGGTCTCCGTCG
>VFQN01007513.1_pt1 | contig 11692 bp, 4 predicted proteins | sample 3512371 | NCBI WGS metagenome assembly VFQN01 (sample SAMN10412370, study PRJNA504923) | tailings metagenome | isolation source: Replicate 2 from Balatoc abandoned mine | place: Philippines: Itogon, Benguet | collected 2017-08-28
GACCTTCAGAATGGCATAAATGTTGCGGGGAAAATCCACTCTGGGTGGTTGTTTGGCATCAGTGGGCTATTCGTGCTGTTGTTAGCCTGCATCAACTTCATGAATTTGAGTACGGCACGCTCCGAAAAACGAGCCAAAGAAGTAGGCATTCGAAAAGCAGTAGGCTCGGTTCGTGCCCAAATTGTCTACCAGTTCTTTTTTGAATCCCTCTTAATGGTGTTCTTTTCCTTTGGGTTTGCCTTGCTTTTCGCGCAGCTCATGCTACCTTTTTTCAATAATGTGGCCGACAAAACCATGGCGCTCCCATGGAATAATCTGTCATTCTGGATGGTAGGCTTAGGTTTCAGTTTGCTCTGCGGACTGGTGTCGGGTAGCTATCCCGCTTTTTATCTGTCTTCGTTTCAGCCCCTAAAAATCTTAAAGGGTACCTTCCGCGCAGGCCGTTGGGCAGCTTTACCACGTCAGGTGCTAGTAACGATACAATTTACGGTTTCGGTGACGTTGATTATCGGTACCATCATTGTTTTTCGTCAGGTAAAATTTGCCCAAAATCGTCCGATGGGTTATAACAGCAATGGTTTAGTGACTTTGCCCATGTACACTTCCGAAATTCATACCCATTTTGACGCCGTAAAAAAAGAATTGACAAAATCAGGGGCAATTATCGACATGGCCGAAGCGGGAAGCCCCCCCACGGAGAATTATTCAAGCACCAGTACGATTGAATGGAAAGACAAAGACCCGAATCTATCTGTTGATTTTCAGACAATAGCCATTTCGTTTGACTATGGCAAAACCATCGGCTGGTCGTTCAAAGAAGGGCGTGATTTCTCCAAAGAATTTTCTACCGACTCCTCGGGGTTGATTTTGAACGAAGCGGCCGTAAAATTTATGGGTTTGAAGAATCCAGTAGGCGAGACCATTAAGTGGTACGGAACTCCCAACAAAGTAATCGGCGTGGTGAAAGACATGATTGTACAATCTCCTTTTCAACAAGTAAAACCCTCAATTTATCATTTGACCACGGAGCCTGGCGGGGTTATGATTGCCAAAATCAACCCTTTGACAAATGCTGGCAAAGCCTTGAGCGAGGTAGAAACGGTTTTCAAAAAGTTTAATCCTTCCCAACCTTTTGAATATCAGTTTGTGGATGAAGAATATGCCAAAAAATTCGACAATGAAGAACGTATTGGCCAATTAGTCACTTTTTTTGCCATTTTTATCAGTTGCTTGGGAATCTTTGGACTGGCCTCGTTTATCGCCGAACAACGTACCAAAGAAATCGGCATTCGCAAAGTATTGGGTGCATCGGTGACCAATCTGTGGCAAATGCTCTCCAAAGATTTTGTCATTTTGGTCATCATTTCTTGCGTTATTTCCGCACCCATTGCCTATTATTTTTTACAAGAATGGTTACAAAAATACACTTATCGCACTGAGATTTCAGGATGGATTTTTGCAGTGGCAGGTTTTGGGGCGTTAGTCATTACACTCCTAACCGTCAGTTTTCAAGCCATTAAGGCGGCGTTGATGAATCCAGTAAAGAGTTTAAAAACGGAGTAAAAAAGAGTGTAGAGGAGATAGTTAGACGGGGTCTGACTATCTATCGTCAGACCTTTTGCTCTTTGTCCACTGCGGGACAATGTTTGTCCGTAAACGGACAGATTAGACTTGATAAAATTTGCAAAAAACGCCTTCAGAACCGATTGAAGGCATTTTTTATGTCTTGGCAAACTATTTGTACGATAAAATAGAAACTAATCATTGTAGGTATGCGCCGCACTTATTTAGGTGAATTTGAAGAAGTGGTTTTGCTCATGGTAGCCATCCTTGACGGCGAAGCCTACGGCGTTACGGTCAGTCAGGCGTTGGAGGAGCATACAGGTCGGGTTGTAACTTTTGGCACGGTACACAATACGCTTATTCGACTGGAAGAAAAAGGGTTTGTGAGTTCTCAACTCGGCGGGGCCACCAACGAGCGCGGTGGAAGGCGCAAACGTATATTCCAGGCAACCGCTTTAGGAAATCGTGCTTTGCAAGAAATTCAACAACTCCGCCACGAACTCTGGCAAATGATGCCTCCCACCAAACTTAGGCTTACTGGAATATGAAAGCAAATAAACTCCATCCTCCACAGTGGCCCCGACGCGTTTTGCGGTGGTTTCATCCCGCCGAAACCCTCGAAGAAGTCGAAGGTGATTTGGATGAACTATACGCCTATTGGTATCGGCGAGCAGGAAAACGACAGGCAACTTGGCGCTATGTGCTCAATGTCGTCTCGGTGCTTCCCCCTTTTGTAAAACAACGTCAACCCAAAAATGAATACCATCAGCCATCCCTAATTCAGCCCTCTATGTTTCGTAATTATCTAACCATCACCCTGCGCACCTTGGCCCACAACAAGGTGTATTCAGCCATCAATGTTATTGGTTTGAGTATAGGCTTGGCCGCCGCCATGCTGATCATGCTATACACCAAAGATGAGGTCAGTTTTGACCAATTTCACGCCAATAACCCTCACATTTATCGGGTAACGAGCAAATCCATTACGCCCGAGGGCGTAGAAAGTCTTACTGGAAATACTGGGCACTTTCAAGGCCCTAAGTTCGGCGCTGGTGTTCCCGAAATACGCGCTTTTGTACGTTATAAAGGCGAACGCAGCGATATTAAGAAAGGAACGGAAATCAAAAGCTATGAATCTTTTGTGGCTGACAGCAGTTTCTTCTCCATTTTCTCGTTCCCTCTGCTAAGCGGCAATCCCACCACGGCACTCAAAGCGCCTAAATCAGTGGTGATTTCGGAAAAAATGGCCGAACAACATTTCGGAACAACGGATGCTTTAGGAAAAACCCTCCTCGTAAAGAATTCTTATGGCGACGGAAGTGAATTTATACCTTATACCGTGACCGGTGTTTCTAAAAATTGCCCCCAAAACTCTTCTATCAAGTTTGATATGCTTTTTCCTAACTTGGTGAGTAAGGAAGAAATAGAGAGTAACGAAAACTGGTTCAATATTTTCCAGAACACCTTTGTTGTGCTTCAACCCAATGCCGACCTAAAAAAGGTTGAAGCAACCATGAACCGGATTTATCAGGCCGACGCCAAGGAAGCCATTAAGATGATTGCCGAGAAGTACGGGGATAAAAACAAAGTTGTTTATGCGCTGCAACCTTTTACCGAGATGCACCTGAGCAAAGACCTGCCAGCCCAAAACGGTTTGCAAGACAGCAGCAATCCCATGTTTTCGTACATCCTGAGCGGCATTGCGCTTTTCATTTTATTGATTGCCTGCATTAATTTCGTGAATTTGACCGTGGCACGTTCGCTGAAACGTGCCAAAGAAATTGGCGTCCGTAAAGTAGTGGGCGGCGGCCGAGGGCAGTTGATTATGCAATTTTTAGGTGAGTCGTTCATTCTGTGTTTTGCCGCTTTTGCCTTTGCCCTGGCCTTGCTGCAACTGGTACTACCAATCTTCAACGAGCTTTCCAACAAAGCACTTTCGTTTTCGTATCTGTTTGATTTCGAATTGGTATTGGGTTATATCGGCCTATTTATCGCCACGGGTTTATTGGCTGGTTTTTATCCCGCGTTGGTTTTATCCAATTATAGTCCCGTGCAAACCCTCTACAGCCGCTTTAATCTTTCAGGCAAAAACTACCTTCAAAAGGGGTTGGTCGTTTTGCAATTTTCACTGGCTTCGTTTCTGATTATTGCCACTTTGACGATTTATTCCCAATTTAACTATCTGACCAACAAAGACTTGGGCTATAACGACAAAAACGTAATCACCATTGAGAAATCCCAAATGAGCCGCAACGAGGCAAAACTATTAAAAGAAGAATTATTGAAAAGCCCGCATATTGTGGATGTAGCGCCAAAAAACGGCGGTAGTTGGGGAACCGTGGCAAAAGTAAACGGAGAAACTCAGCAGAGTTTTGCCTATGAAACTGTCGATGCTACCTATTTTCCACTGTTACAAATTCCCATCATCAAAGGGCGCAATTTCTCGGCTAATTTTCCTTCAGACTCTACCCAATCCATTTTGATTAATGAAACGTTTGCCAAAAAAGTCGGTTGGAAAAATCCGTTGGGACAAGTTGTCAATTTTTGGTACAACGATGACGAAAAATATACCGTTATCGGCGTCGTAAAAGACCACCATTTTGAGTCATTGAACGACGAAATCAAACCGCAATTGTTTACTATGAAACCCGGCAATCTATATGGCAAGGTATTCATCAAGATTAAACCTGGTACCGAGACCGCCAGTTTGGGACACGTAGAAAAAACCTATAAAAAGCTGTTCCCCATCAACCCTTATGAATATAAATTCATGGATGAAGAAAACATCAAACGGTACGAAGCGGAAGCCAAATGGAAGCAAATCATGCTTTTCGGGGCGATTCTGACCATTTTTATTTCCTGCATCGGTCTGTTTGGACTGGCTACGCTTTCGGCCGAGCGGCGCACCAAAGAAATCGGAATTCGTAAAGTACTGGGCGCTTCGGTGGCGAGCATCACAACATTGCTTTCGGCCGACTTTCTGAAACTCGTTAGTTTCTCCTTTATTTTCGCTTTTCCTGCGGCTTATTATGCCATCAAAGAATGGTTGCAAAATTATCCTTACCGCATTGACATCAGCGCGTGGACATTTGCGATAGCTGCCGCCTTATCCATTCTGATTGCTTTTTTCACCGTTAGTTTTCAATCCATTAGAGCCGCATTGGGTAATCCGGTGAAATCGTTGAAGACGGAGTAAAATTAGAGAAAGGAGTAAAAGGAGAATGGAACACGGATTTCTTTCTCCTTTTTCATTTATCGGGAATGGGTAAGGTAGCTTTTAGAAGTGTTCATCTCCGAACAGTCAATGTCCGAAAATGGACATTGACTCCCTCAAAAAAACCGTAATCCACTCAAAATCAAGCCTATTTTTGCGTGGCATGAAGTGTGAGGTAAAGAAAGTACGTATTATCAACCTTTCGATTTATGCTACGTAATTACCTAAAAATCGCGCTACGCACGCTTTGGAAAAATCGCCTCTTTACGGGCATCAACATCGTGGGAATGTCGGTGGGCATGGCTTGTGTGGTGGTTTTGGTGCTTTTTGCCCAAAAATGCCTCACGTTTGATACATTTCACGAAAAAAGTGACCGTATTTATTACGTTCAAACCGAATCTTCCAACGGCCAAAAATACGGGCAAACCGTCTACCCGATTTTGGAGCAATTGCTGAAGGATTATCCCGAAATCGAAACAGGCACGCACGTTCAGACGTGGTACCGGCCGTGGATTCATTACGGCACCAAAGATGTACAAGAGAGCACTGTTTTTGTAGACTCGACTTTCTTTCAGGTGTTTAGCTTTCCGCTCAAATACGGCAACGCCGCCACCGCGCTCAAAGACCCAAACGCCCTGATAGTAAGCGAAAAGATAGCCCAAAATCTATTTGGAGATAGCGACCCCGTAGGCAAAACAGTTACCCTCGACGATACCGTTCAATTCAAGATTTCGGGTGTACTGGCCAAACTCCCCGCCAATTCTTCGCAGCAGTTTGATGTATTGATGCCCGCAAGCACGCTTACTTCTCTCCCCGGATTTAAGAGCAATGCCGACTGGTACAATACTTTTGCGCCCGTGTTTGTGCTGCTCAGAAAAGGAGCCAACAAAGACGCGCTAGAGGCTAAGTTGCCCCAATTGGTAAAAACCCATTTTGCACCCGAATCCCGAAACCAAGTCTTACGACTAAGCGCGTTCAAAAATTTTATTCATGATCAAAACCCTACGTTCAAAGGGCTGATTTATGGAGCCATTGCTATTGCAATTTTTCTGTTGTTAATCATCAGCATTAACCTCATCAACCTCACGATGGCATCAGCATTGCCCCGTATCAAAGAGGTGGCCGTAAAGCAGGTGGCAGGAGCGAGCAAACGCATCATTTTCAATCAATTCTGGACCGAATCGGGCATTGTGATGTTGATTTCCTCGTTTTTGGCCATGCTTTTTGCCATTTATTTTCTGATCCCGTCTTTCAATCAGCTCCGCGACGGGCGTATGCAATTGGATATTTCGTTCGGCAATGATTACCCCACCATTTTAACCGTTTTCGGCATTTCAATGTTGATTGCCTTCATTGCTGGCACGTATCCGGCTTATTACCTCATGGCCCTGAAAACGGCCGAGGCCGTAAAAGGAAAAATTTCCGCTGACCCGCGCCGGGGCCGCCTGCGCCAAAACAGCCTTATTGTCTTGCAATTTGCCCTAGCCGTCGTGCTCATTGTGGCAACCATTGGGCTGCGGCAGCAAATCAATTTCATGAAAACCGCCGATGTTGGTTACGACAAAAACAACGTGCTGGTTTTTAATACCGATTTGGCCTATCGCAACGAAAATGCCGCGCTTTCGGAAGGAAGGGCGTTATTGGATGCACTGCGCCAAAACCCTCACGTGGTGTCGTTTACGGCTTCCGAACTTACGCCCGTGCAGTATTGGCAAAACTTCAATAACTATTTCCCCGAAGGCAACGAGGCAAAAAAGGTCATCTTACGTCACGTAAGCGGTACCGCTGGCTACTTCGAAACGTTTAAGATTCCGTTTATTGAAGGTCGTGGATTTTTGGACAATTCGGCCGACTCCGTCAATCACTCCGTTGTCATCAACGAAGCGGCCATGAAAGCATTCGGTTGGACGAGCGCCGTAGGCAAACGCTTGCGTCAAAACAACAACGACCAAATTTATACGGTGATTGGTGTGACCAAAAATTTTCATTACCAAAGTCTCAAAGATGACGTTGAGCCGCTCCTACATTGGTACGCGGGCAAACAGCAACTCAGTAGCTTTTTAAGTGTACGCCTCACCGACGAATCCAAAGGCAAAGACCTAATAAGCCATCTTGAAGCGCGTTTTAAAAAGATTCCAGCAAGACGAACATTGAATCATTTTTACCTCAGCGATGAAGTGGCCAAATCTTACCAAGCCATCGACAACATCTGGCGCATGACCAGTTTTGTAACGATTCTTGCCATTTTGATTGCGTGTGCGGGGATTTTTGGGTTGATTTCGCTCGTGGCCAAACAGCGCACCAAAGAAATTGGGGTCCGGAAAGTATTGGGCGCGAGCATCAGTAGCATTGCCACCATGCTTTCGGGAGATTTCTTAAAACTCGTTGGTCTTGCACTACTTATCGGGCTACCCATTTCCTACTGGCTAGGACATAAATTACTCCAGACCTTTGCTTATCGTACCGAAATCAAGTGGTGGTATCTGGCATTGGCGGCCATTGTCGCGTTGGGGATTGCGCTATTTTCGGTCAGTTTTCAAGCCATCAAAGCCGCCTTGAACAATCCTGTGGAAAGTTTAAAAACCGAATAAAATTTAGTTAAGAAATGTACGCTACGTTTTTCTTTCCCATTTCAGTTATAATGTATTTCAACAAAACACACAGCCATGATACGTAACTATTTTAAAATTGCCTGGCGAAACATCGCCCACAACCGCACTTTTTCGGCCATCAACATTCTCGGTCTTGCGCTTGGGATGGCCTGTAGTCTACTCATACTGCTTTGGGTGCAGGACGAACTGAAAATGGATGCCTTCCATGCCAATGGACTGCAGTTGTACCACGTAATGGAACGCCAATACTACGACGGCAAAGTTGATGCCGCCCCTAGTACTCCTGCCTTACTGGCCGACGAACTCAAGAAACAGTTTCCCGAAATCGTCTATGCAGCGGGTTTATCATGGGAAAGTATCCATACTTTTTCGGTCGGTGAAAAACTCAACAAAGAAAAGGGTCGTTTTGCAGGGGCAGATTGGTTTAAAATGTTTAGTATACCACTGCTTGAAGGTTCGGTCCAAACCGCCCTCACTGGACCCGCAAACATTGCTATTTCGCAAAAAATGGCGCAGAATTATTTCGGAAGCCCGCAAGCAGCCGTCGGCAAGAGTATTCGTATTGATAACAAAGCCGATTATTTGGTCACGGCCGTATTTGAAGATTTGCCCCAACATAGCTCCGAAAAATATGATTTCCTGCTCACATGGGATGATTTTATCAGGCGAAACGAATGGATGAAAGACTGGGGCAACAATGCCACCGCCACCCGAATCCAGCTACGCCCCGATGCCAAAGCCGAGGTAGTAGAGGCCAAAATGAAGTCATTTCTGAAGAAATACAACCCCCATTTAGGCAAACAAAACGTTGATATTCAATTGTTTCTTCAGCCTTACCAAGACGCCTATCTCTATTCAAACTTCAAAGATGGGTATCAGGATGGAGGGCGTATTGAGTACGTTCGGTTGTTTGGCATTGTGGCCGTTTTTATCCTGTTGATTGCCTGTATCAATTTTATGAACCTTGCCACGGCCCGGTCACTCAAACGCGCCCGCGAAGTAGGCGTACGCAAAGTGATGGGAGCCGTACGGGGGATATTGATTGGTCAGTTTGTGGGCGAAGCATTACTCCTGACGGCCATGGCGCTGATTGTCGGGGTCACTTTATCGGGCCTCCTATTACCTACTTTTAATACATTGACCGAAAAAAATATTCAGTTGCCTTTTCACCAACTCTCATTTTGGGGAACACTGCTGGGCATGATTTTCCTGACTGGAATCGTGGCAGGAAGCTATCCAGCGCTGTTTTTATCATCACTGAATCCCATCCGAGTACTCAAAGGCTCCGTCACCTTCGGGGCGGGGGCCCGGTTATTCCGTCAAGGGTTGGTGGTGTTTCAGTTTGTGCTATCAATGTTGCTCATCATTGGAACCATTGTTGTGTATCGGCAACTCGACTTTATTCAAACCAAAAATTTAGGCTACAACCGGGAGAATTTGATTTATTTATCGTCGGAGGGAGACTTACCTAAAAAGTATGACACATTTAAACAGCAACTTCTACAAAGCCAAGGTATTCAGAGCATTACCTTCATGGATGGTACCCCTACTAATACCTTTGGCAGTACTAGTAATGTAAAATGGCCCACCAAAGACCCCAATTCCAGCGTCAGCTTTCAGTTTTCTACCGTTGATTATGATTTTTCCAAAACCTTGAATGTAAAGTTGAAAGGGCGCGATTTTGGGAAAGACTTTGGTATGGATTCCGTGAGTTATTTGATTAACGAGGCTGCTGCCCGCCGGATTGGCTATAAAGACCCCATCGGGAAGCCACTGACGTTGTGGAACAAACCAGGAATAATCGTGGGTGTCTTGGAAGATTTTCATCAAAATTCAATGCACGTAGCCATCGAACCAATGATTGTGAAACTCAGCCGTGATGCATCCAACAAAAATATCATTATCCGAACTCAGCCGGGCCAGACCAAACAAGCGCTGGCAAGCATTGAAAAAACGTGGCGTGAACTGAATCCAAAATTTCCGTTTACGTATCAGTTTGCCGATCAGCAGTTTCAGAATCTATACCGCAGCGAAATGACCATCGGCTCATTGACAAATTACTTTGCCTTTTTGGCCATTTTTATTTCCTGCCTCGGGCTGTTTGGCCTCGCTACCTTTACGGCCGAACAACGCACCAAAGAAATCGGAATTCGTAAAGTATTGGGGGCATCAGTGTTGAATGTTACGGCGCTATTGTCAAGAGATTTTCTCAAATTAGTACTCATTTCCATCGTCATTGCTTCGCCGTTGGCTTCATGGCTCATGGATAAGTGGTTGCAAAATTTTGCGTATAAAACCACGGTAGAATGGTGGGTTTACGCACTCTCTGGCGCCTTAGCCATCTTAATTGCCCTCCTGACGGTGAGTTTTCAAAGCATCAAAGCCGCCTTGATGAATCCCGTGAAGAGTTTGAAAGTAGAATAAACTCGCTGGTCGTCCACTAAATAAATCTTAACATTTTTTAACCGTCAATTCTTTTCTTTCTTCTGTACCTTGTAGCCGCAATTCATTACAAATCAGAGGAATGCTAAAGAACTACCTTGAAACAACCCTGCGAAATCTCCGCGCCAAGCGGGTATATACAACGCTGAACATCCTTGGTCTGTCGGTTGGTATGGCAAGTGGTTTACTTATTTTTTTGTTTATAAGTCACCATCTGAGTACCGACCGACATCATCAAAAATTTGACCGTATCTATCGAATCGTCACCGACTTGCATCTGGAAGATGGTTCGGTAGAATACTATCCCGAGGCACCATTGCCTATGGCCAGGGCCTTTCGGACTGATTTTCCACAAATAGAGCAGGCCGCCTACTTAAAAATGAACCGTGAACTGACGGTCAGCGTACTACTCCCCAATCAATCGGCCCCAAAACGCTTTTTGGAACTCAATACCACCGCCCTTGTTGAAAGCGAATTGTTTGATATTTTGGATTATCAATGGCTCAAAGGCAACCCAAAAACCGCGCTTCGCAAACCCAACACGGTGGTGATTACGCAATCGTTGGCAAAAAAATATTTCGGCACCTTAGACCCTCTAGGTCGGACCATCAATTTAGACAATTTGACCGAAGCCAAAATAACCGGCGTTTTGGCTGACCCTCCCAAAACAACCAACACCGATATTCAACTGTTTATTTCCGCAGCTACGTTGCCGCGCCTTATTCCCGATTTTGACGTCAATGATTGGTGGTCGTTGAATTCAACTGACCGAGTTTATCTTACCCTCAAAAATCCGCTTTCTGCCGCAAGACTGGAAGCCGCACTTCCTGCACTTTCCAAAAAACATTTTGCCGAAAATGCCTCCGTTTTTCAATTCCATATACAACCATTGGCCGATGTTCATTTTGATGTACAACGCATCGGAGGGAGCCCAACCGTCAGGCCTTCTTTGCTTTGGTCATTGGGCGCTGTTGGCTTGTTTTTGGTTTTGATTGCCTGTATCAATTTTATCAATCTGGCCACGGCTCAAGCGCTTAGCCGTGGCAAAGAAATCGGAATTCGTAAAACGCTGGGTAGTACCAAACGTCAGATTAGAGGACAATTTTTACTCGAAACAGCCCTCATTGTGCTAATCTCGGCTGTATTTGCGGTCATTTTTGCCTTGATTTGTATTCCAATATTCAATCAATGGCTACCCAATGGCCCGATGTTTCAATTTACTCCCCAAGCCATTGGTTTTTTGCTGTTGCTGGTGGTGCTTGTTACGGTATTGGCGGGCGGCTATCCTGCTTTTGTTTTGTCGGGTTTTAGTCCGTGGGCAGCGCTAAAAGGCCCGTTGGTTAAGTCGCGCAAAAATTTATCGTTGCGAAAACTCCTAATTATGTTTCAGTTCGGAATTTGTCAGGCACTTTTGGTGGGAACCCTCGTCGTCACCCACCAAGTTCGTTATTTGCAGGACTCTGATTTAGGTTTTAGTAAAAATAATATTGTAATTATCAATTTGCCCAACCCGTCCAAAACAGCCTTGTCAGCATTCAAAAATGACCTGCGCCAATCGCCTTATGTACAATCCATAAGCGCCTGTTACCGACCACCCGCGGCGGCCGTCATGAACGGCGGTTCGTTCAAATTTGGGGGAAAGAGCACTTGGGAGACATTCCCCATTCGGGAACGATTGGCTGATTCTGACTATCTGAGCACTTTTGATTTGCACTTGGCTGCGGGTCGAAATATCACCGAGAGCGATACCATTCGGGAATATTTGGTCAATGAAGCACTACTCAAAAAGCTAAATATCAAAGACTCGAAGCAGATTCTGGGACGCAAACTCGAAACTTATCTCTCGCCAGTGGAGATCGGA
>VFQN01007514.1_pt1 | contig 11691 bp, 12 predicted proteins | sample 3512371 | NCBI WGS metagenome assembly VFQN01 (sample SAMN10412370, study PRJNA504923) | tailings metagenome | isolation source: Replicate 2 from Balatoc abandoned mine | place: Philippines: Itogon, Benguet | collected 2017-08-28
CAGCCGCTCGTGGGCGGACCCGCCGCCCGAAGTCGCGAGGATCGTGGGCGCGTCAGCGGGCACGGTGGGCTCCTGGGTCCGAGAGGTCAGCGGCAGGCCGGCGCCTCCGCCAGCGGCGAGGGTACGCCGACGCTCGGCATCCCGAGCGAGACCCCCGCCGGAGTGGGTGTCGCGGTGCGGGCCTCCCAGGCGTCGCCCGACCGCGTCCGGCGTACGTCGATCACCGCGCCGTCCGCGACGAGGTGGTGCGGCGCGGCGTAGGTGATCTCGACGGTGACCAGGTCGCCCGGCCGTGGTTTCGAGACAGGCGCTAGCGCGCCTTCCTCAACCACCGGGTCCCAGGCGAAGTGGACGAGGCGGTTGTCCGGGCCGCGACCGGAGAGGCGGTGCGTCTCGGCGTCCTTGCGACCCTCCCCCTCGGCGACCATCAGCTCGACGCGCGTGCCGACGAGCGCCTTGTTCTCGGCCCAGGCGATCTCGTTGACGAGGGTGACCAGACGCTCGTATCGGTCCTTGACGACCTCCGGCGGCACCTGGTCCTCGAGCACCGCGGCCGGCGTGCCGGGACGCTTGGAGTACTGGAAGGTGAAGGCCCCGGAGAAGCGCGCCTCGCGCACGACGTGCAACGTCTCCTGGAAGTCCTCCTCGGTCTCCCCGGGGAAGCCGACGATGATGTCGGTGGTGATCGCCGCGTCGGGCATGGCCGCGCGGACCCGCTCGATGATGCCGAGGAACTTCCGCTGCCGGTAGGACCGGCGCATGTCCTTGAGCACCTTGTCGGAGCCGGACTGGAGCGGCATGTGCAGCTGCGGCATCACGTTGGGCGTCTCGGCCATCGCCTCGATGACGTCGTCGGTGAACTCAGCCGGATGCGGGCTGGTGAAGCGCACCCGTTCCAGGCCCTCGATGTCACCGCAGGCGCGAAGCAGCTTGGCGAACGCCTGGCGGTCGCCGAACTCCACGCCGTACGAGTTCACGTTCTGGCCGAGCAGCGTGATCTCCGAGACGCCCTCGGCGACCAGCGCCTCGACCTCGGCGAGGATCTCGCCCGGCCGGCGGTCCTTCTCCTTGCCGCGCAGGCTCGGGACGATGCAGAACGTGCAGGTGTTGTTGCAGCCCACCGACACCGACACCCAGGCGGCGTACGCCGACTCGCGCCGGGTGGGCAGGGTGGACGGGAAGACCTCGAGCGACTCGAGGATCTCGACCTGCGCCTCCTCCTGCACGCGCGCCCGCTCCAGCAGCACCGGCAGCGACCCGATGTTGTGCGTGCCGAAGACGACGTCGACCCACGGCGCCCGCTGCGTGATCGTCGACCGATCCTTCTGCGCCAGGCAGCCCCCGACGGCGATCTGCATCCCGGGCTTCGCGGCCTTGATCGGCGCGAGGTGGCCGAGGTTGCCGTAGAGCTTGTTGTCGGCGTTCTCGCGCACCGCGCAGGTGTTGAACACGACGACGTCGGCCTGCCCCCCTGACGGGACGGCGAGATAGCCCGCGTCCTCGAGCAGCCCGGAGAGGCGCTCGGAGTCGTGGACGTTCATCTGGCACCCGTAGGTGCGGACCTCGTAGGTGCGGGGCTGTTCTGCGGTCGTCATGGCGGTTTCAAGGGTAAGGCGCGTGGAGGTTCATCCGAGAACTCGGAGGTTCCACCCGTAGCCCGGCAGGGTGCCCGACAGGCCGTCCGTGACCATCGACAACCCGAACACCCCCCCCCCCGGGCCGCTGTCATCGCCCTACGAGGACAAGTCACCGCGTGTGCTTGATGAGTGATACCTCGGCGTCTACGGCGACGTTAGAAACAAGTCGCTTGCTTCGTGAACACGATGACAACCAAACTTCCGAGGTCGCGCGTCTCCTCTGCGTCCCACGCGAGAAGCCATCAAGCGGACGGAGACCACGTTGCCGAGGTTGGCCATGAGTACCGTCGTCGGCGCGAGCCTCTTGCTCCTGGCCGCCTGCGGCGGCGAAGCGAGAACAGCCGCCAATACCGGGAGGGGCCAGGAGACGCCCTCCCCCGCGACCTCCCCCCGAGCAAATCCGACCTCGGCATCACCCACGGAAACCGCGAGCCCCCAGACGAGCACGCCTTCACCGAACCGCGCACCGACGACGGCAGACCAGCGAGTGATGCGTGACTTCGTGTCCTTCGCAGTCGACCCGTCGCCGGAGACAGTCTCGCGTCTCCCGCTGGCCAACGAGGTCGCACTCGGACTCAGCCGTGACATCAAGTCCACCCTCGACATCTCCGAGGCTCCTGACACCTCGGCGTGGGTTCTCAAGGCCAAGTACTTCCGCACCTACACGGGGCCGTTCAGCGCCCTGGAACGCATCCGGCGCCATGCCGAGGATGCGGGGTCCAACTCCGTAGGTGGTCGCGACGCCTTCCAGGTCTCTGTCGGCGAGCACCCGCACTGCGCGAGCCCGCCGGTAGCCGCACCACCGGAGTTCAAGGATTACCGGCGAGTGTCGGTCCAACCGTCAGACTCATCCATCGACAGTTGCCTCTCGTGGTTCACCGTCGACCTCTTCTTGGACGAGCAAGGGAGCGTCGGGGCAGTCACGCTCGGTAGGCTGCCTGCGTCCCACCAGCGAATCTCCACGTTCACCGCTCGGAAGTCGTGACCCGAAGGGACGCCCGCAGGTGCGCGTCATGACCCCAGAAGAGTACGGCGACCCGTTGCGCTCGCCGAAACTCGCCGCCGCAGCGTCACAGGAGCGCGCGGCGCTCGGCCGGGTGACCGGCGCGACCGTGCACGTCACGGCTGGGACTCGGTTGCGAACGCCCCAGTGCGATGGTGGTCCAATTGGACTAGGTATGACTAGTGTGTCCCGGCATGACGGGTGCACCGCTGGTCGTCCTCGACCACGTCGACAAGTGGTTCGGCGATCTGCACGTGTTGCGCGACATCGAGCTCGGCGTCCAGCGGGGCGAGGTGGTGGTGGTCATCGGGCCGTCGGGATCGGGCAAGTCGACGCTCTGCCGCGCGATCAACCGGCTCGAGACCATCGACGGCGGCACGATCACCCTCGACGGTGAACCGCTCCCCCAGGAAGGCAAGGCGCTGGCGCGGCTGCGCTCCGACGTCGGGATGGTCTTCCAGAGCTTCAACCTCTTCGCCCACAAGACCGTGCTGGAGAACGTCACGCTCGGGCCGATCAAGGTGCGCGGCACCAAGCGCGCCGAGGCCGAGGAGAAGGCGCGTCGCCTCCTCGACCGGGTGGGCGTGGAACACCAGGCGGAGAAGTACCCCGCCCAGCTCTCCGGCGGCCAGCAGCAGCGCGTCGCGATCGCGCGGGCGCTGGCGATGGACCCGCAGCTGATGCTCTTCGACGAGCCGACCTCGGCACTCGACCCGGAGATGATCAAGGAGGTCCTCGACGTCATGGTCGACCTCGCCCGGGGCGGCATGACGATGATCGTGGTGACCCACGAGATGGGCTTCGCCCGTACGGCGGCCGACCGGGTCGTCTTCATGTCCGACGGGTCGATCGTCGAGGAGAACACCCCCGAGGAGTTCTTCGGCAACCCGCGCTCGGACCGCGCCCGCGACTTCCTCGGCAAGATCCTCAAGCACTGATCCTGATGAGCACTGACTTCTGAGCACTGACCCTCAGCGCTTCGCCCCTACTCGGAAAGAGGAGAAGAGAATGAGACTCACCCGCAAGACCGGAACGGCCGCGGTCGCCCTCGCCCTCGCGGCCGCGCTGGCCGGCTGTGGCAGCGCCGGCAACGACGATGAGGAGAGCGGCGCCGACGTCGAGGTGCAGGAGAACGCCGCCGATGAGTTCGACGACGGCACCCGCATGAAGGAGCTCGCCGAGGACGGCAGCATCACGATCGGCGTCAAGTACGACCAGCCGGGCATCGGATTCAAGGGGGCCACCGACGACATGCCGGTCGGCTTCGATCCCGAGATCGGCAAGATCCTCGCCGCGGACCTCGGCATCGCCGCCGAGGACATCACCTGGAAGGAGACGATCTCCGACAACCGGGAGCCGTTCCTCCAGAACGGCGAGGTCGACCTCGTCATCGCGTCGTACTCCATCACCGACGAGCGCCGCGCGGTCGTCGGCCAGGCCGGGCCGTACTACGTGACCGGCCAGCAGTTGCTCGTCGGCGCCGAGAGCGACATCGACAGCCTCGACGACGTCAAGGGCACCGAGGTCTGCTCAGTCACCGGATCGACGTCGCTGGAGAACATCGAGGCCGAGGGCGCCAAGCCGCGCGGCTTCGACACCTACTCCGAGTGCGTGGACCAGGTGCTCAACGGCACCGTCGACGCGATGACGACCGACGGCGCGATCCTGCTCGGCTACGCCGCGCAGAACCCCGACCAGCTCAAGGTCGTCGTCGACCCGTTCTCCGAGGAGCGCTACGGCGTCGGCTACTCCCTCGACTACCCCGAGATGTGCGAGTGGATCACCGAGACCATCGGGGACGCACAGGACGACGGCGCCTGGGCCGACGCGTTCGAGGCGACGCTCGGCCAGTCCGGCGTCGAGACGCCCGACCCGCCGGCGATGGACGAGTGTCCGGCCGCGTGACCGCGGGCCGGCCGACGAGCTGACCGGGAGAGGAACGAGAGTTGGACGACCTGCTCGACCAGCGCGACCTGGTGCTCCAGGCGTTCTGGCTGACCATCCAGCTCTCGGTCCTCTCCGGCCTGTGCTCGTTGGTGTTCGGGACCTTCCTGGCGGCGATGCGGGTGGGCCCGATCTCGGTGCTGCGGGGAGCGGCCACGACGTACGTGACGCTCGTCCGCAACACCCCGCTGCTGCTCGTCTTCGTGTTCGTCTTCGTCGCCGCGCCCAACATCGGGTGGTTCGTCGGCACGCCGTTCCTGGTGAAGGGCGTGATCGCGGTGAGCGTCTACACCTCGGCGTTCGTCTGCGAAGCGGTCCGGTCGGGCGTCAACGCTGTGCCGCTCGGTCAGGCCGAGGCGGCCCGTGCGATCGGGCTGACCTTCACCCAGACGATGACGAACGTCGTGCTCCCGCAGTCCTTCCGCGCGGTCGTGCCGCCGCTGGCGAGCGTGCTGATCGCGATGACCAAGAACACCTCGATCGCCGCCGTCTTCGGCCTCATGGAGCTCACCGGCCGGATGCGCTTCTTCACCAACAACAGCGCCGACGACACCACGATCTTCCTGACCTTCGCGGTCCTCTACATCGTGCTGGTCGAGCTGATCTCGGCGGGCGCGATCGTGCTGGAACGTCGCTGGAGGGCCGCCCGATGAGCACTGTCCTCTTCGACACTCCCGGTCCGCGCACCCGCGCCCGGCACCGGCTGTACACGATCATCGCGGGCATCGTGCTCGTGGCCCTGCTGGCCTGGTTCGTGTGGTATCTCTACGAACAGGGCGAGTTCGCCTACGAGCTCTGGGAGCCGTTGGTCACCCCGGCGTTCGTCGAGGCACTGTGGCAGGGCCTCCTCGACACGCTCGCGATGGCAGCGCTCGCCATCCTGCTCGCGGTCGTCGTGGGCTTCCTGCTCGGCGTCGGCAAGCTCTCCGAGCATCGCATGGTGCGCTGGCCGTCCTGGCTGGTCGTCGAGTTCTTCCGCGCGGTGCCGCTGCTGCTGCTGATCATCTTCCTGTTCCTGGGCCCGATCGGGTTGAGCCCCTACTGGTCGGTGGTCGTGGGGCTAATCCTCTACAACGGGTCGGTGCTGGCCGAGATCACCCGGGCCGGCGTGCTCGCGGTCCCCAAGGGCCAGGTCGAGGCGGCGTACGCCCTCGGCATGCGCAAGACCCAGGTGATGCTGAGCATCCAGCTGCCGCAGGCGGTCAAGATCATGATCCCGGCGATCATCAGCCAGTGCATCGTGGCGCTCAAGGACACCAGCCTCGGCTACTACGTGCTCGCCCCCGGCCTGACGACCGTGGGCCGCCAGATCTGGAACGAGTTCGGCAATCAACTCCAGACGGCGCTCGTGCTCTCGGCGATCTACATCGTCGTCAACCTCATGCTGACCGCGCTCGCCCTCTGGGCGCAGCGACGGCTGGTCGGCGAGCGCAAGCCGATCATCCATACGATCGACCCCGGCATGGGGCAGGGCTAGACCTCGTGACGACCGGCGGGAGATGGGCCATGCTGTCCGCACCATGTGCGACTCCCACCTCAACCGACCCGGCCTGGACCGACGGGGCCTCTTCCTCGCCGGCGCCGGCGCCGCCACCTCCGCCGCCGTCCTGACCTTCGAGCCGGCGGCCGCTGGCGAGCGGTCGCGCACGCAGACCTTCCGCGGCGAGTTCGCCGACCCCGACGGACCGGACTGGAAGTACCTCTCCGTCCGGGTGCCGACGGGTGTGCGGGCGATCGAGGTGACCTACGACTTCGAGCCGAGAGACGTCGGCCCGACCAGCTTCAACGTCGTCGACATCGGCATCTTCGACCCGTCGGGGCGCGGTCTCGGCGACGCCGCCGGCTTCCGCGGCTGGTCGGGCGGGGCGCGCCGCTCGTTCCGGATCAGCCGCACCTCGGCGACCCCGGGATACCTGCCCGGGCCGATCACGCCCGGTCGCTGGAGCATCGTGCTCGGCCCGTACCAGATCGTGTCGCCGGGTACGCCGTACCGCGTCCGCGTGACGCTGCACTTCGGCCGGCCCGGGAAGGCCGCGGAGAAGTCCCCGCCCCCGAGATCGGTCAAGGGTCGCGGCGCGGGCTGGTACCGCGGCGACCTGCACGTGCACACCGTCTATTCCGACGGCGCGCAGACCCCGAAGCAGGTCGTCGCCTGGGCGCAGGCGGCGGGTCTGGACTTCATCGGCAGCGCCGAGCACAACACCAACGCGGCGCACGCCGTCTGGGGCCGGGTCGCACCGAAGGACTTCCTGGTGATCCCGGGCGAGGAGGTCACCACGCGCGCCGGGCACTGGCTGGCGGCCGGGCTGCCCGCAGGCACCTGGATCGACTGGCGCTACCGGCCTGCGGACAAGAGGCTGGGTCGCTTCACCCAGCAGGTGCGCGCTCTCGGCGGCCTCTCCGTCGCGGCTCATCCCTTCCAGATCGGCACCGGCAACGGCTGGCAGTTCGGCGACGACTTCGCCGGCATGGACGCGATCGAGGTCTGGAACGGGCCGTGGACCGGGCTCAACGCCACCGCCAACGAGAAGGCGCTCGCGCGGTGGCACGAGCTGCTCACGGCCGGCGTCTTCAAGCCCGCGGTCGGCAACTCCGACACCCACAAGCGGGAGCAGCGGATCGGCACCGGCCAGACGGTCGTCCGGGCCGCCTCGCTCTCGGCCGGCGCGATCATCGCCGGCTACCGCGCAGGCCACTCCTGGGTGACCGGCTCGTCGGCGGTCGAGCTGACCTTCACCGCCTCGAGCGGCGGCGTGACCGGCGAGTGCGGCGACCGGGTGCCGAGCCCGGGCGGCGCCACTGTCCAGCTCGCGACGACCGGGGTGCCGGCCGCCGCCGTCGCCACCCTGCTCGGCCCGGGCGCCGCGGCGTTCGGGACCGGGGTGGCCGACGCCGCCGGCAACCTGACGCTGGATGCCACCGTCCCGGGCGGTACGGCGTTCGTGCGCGCCGAGATCCGCGACGCGGCCGGCGCGATGGTGGCGCTGACCAACCCGATCTTCCTGGCCGCGTAGCCCAAGGGAGCGCCTCAGCCCCGTGGTGTGACCCAGAGCCGGATGACGCCCTCGATCACCCGCGTCCCGTCCGCGAGCTCGCCGCGGACGCGGACGTGGAGGTCGGGGCTCTCGGAGAGCCACTGCTCCGGGTCGGTCTCGGCGATGCAGGTGACGTCGCCGGTCGCCTTGGCGGTGTAGGCGACGTCCATGCCCTTGGGGATCCACCGCTTGCCGGCGGGGATCGTGACCTCCGCCAGCGCCCCCATCGCCGCCTCGAGGCCGTTGCACAGCGCGATCGCGTGGACGGTCCCGAGGTGGTTGTGCACCCGGCGGCGCTTGGGGATCAGCACCTCGACGTGGTTGGGCTCGATGGTCAGGAAGCGCGGTCGGATGGAGCCGAAGTACGGCGCCCTCTGGGCGAAGAGGAACGAGAAGATCCGACTGCCCATGGGCAGGCTCGAGGTCTTGCTCCACAGCGTCTGGACCTGGCTCATGCGGATACATTACCCGCAGGTAACATTGGTACGCCTTCGGCACGTGTATCGAGCGCGGGAGACTGGCTTCGCTAGCGTCGCGCACATGACGCGATGCGGGTTGGTGCTCGGCGGCGGCGGGGTCACCGGCATCGCCTGGGAGACCGGGCTGCTGCTCGGCCTCCAGGATCTCGGGGTCGACCTCACGGCGGCGGACGTCGTCGTGGGCACCTCCGCCGGCTCGGTGGTGGGCGCGCAGATCACAACGGGGATCCCGCTCGCCGAGCTCTTCGAGCGGCAGGTCGCGCCGCCGAAGCCGGCGCCGCTCGCCGCCATCGGTCCGGGCGTGATGCTCGGCTTCGCCTGGTCGATGCTGCGTGCCCGAGGTGACCTCGAAGCGTTCGGCCGGTACGTCGGCCGCTGGTCGGCACGTCGTGCGGCCGCCGGCAAGCTGCCCACCCTCGAGGCCCGCTTCGCCGCGATCCGTGAGCGACTTCCGGTGCAGGAGTGGGCCGACGACGACCGGCTCCGCGTCACCGCGGTCGAGGTCGCCACCGGGGCATTGCGGATCTTCGACGGCACCGACGGGGTTCCGCTCGTCGAGGCGGTCGCCGCCAGCTGCGCCGTACCCGGCGTCTATCCGCCCGTGCCGATCGGCGGGCGCTCGTACGTCGACGGCGGGGCCCGCTCGGGCTCCAACGCCGACCTGGTCGCCGACTGCGAGCGGGTCATCGCCCTCACCCCGGTCGATCGGGCGGTCGGCCCGATGCGATCGGCGAGCCAGCTGCTGGAGTCCGTGCCGCACCTGGTCGTCTCCCCCGACGCCGCCTCGGTCGCCGCGATCGGCAAGAACGTGCTCGACCCCGCCCAGCGCGCGGCCTCCGCTCGAGCGGGTCGCGAGCAGGCGGCGGCGGTCGCCGCACGGGCAGCGGAGCTGTGGCGCTAGGTTCTATGCGTGCGCCGCGTGAAATGGTCGATGCTGCTGCTGGCGGCCCTCCTGCTCGTCCCCGTGCTCGCCGGCGTGGCGATGGTGCTCGGCGGCAGCGACCCGCTCGGCTGGGGACTCATCGGTTTCTTCGGCGCGGGGGCCGTCGTCCTCGGTCGCCAGGCGTTCAGCGGGGAGTAGCCACCGCGGCCATCTGGGCCCGTCGCGCGACGACGAAGATCCGCCGGAACGGCAGCACGACGCCGTACGGGCGCTCCGGGTAGGCGGCCGCGAGGCGGCGCTTGAACTCCGCCTCGAACGACGGGCGCAGGTCGTCGGGCAGCGCCTGGAGCGTCGGCCGCGCGCCGGTGCCCGAGACCCACGTGAAGACGGGGTCGGGCCCGGTGAGCACGTGGAGATAGGTCGTCTCCCACGCGTCGACGGAGCACCCGAGACCGGCGAGCGCGTCGAGGTAGACCGCCGGGTCGTGGCTGCTGGGCACGGCCGCACCCCCGGTGTGCTCGGCGTACGGCGGTTCGGCGGCGAGCTCGGTGCGGATCGCGTGGCTGGGCTCGTCGAAGTTGCCGGGGAGCTGGAAGGCGAGCCAACCGCCCGGCGCGACCGCGTCGACCAGGCGCGGGAGGAGCTCGAGGTGGCCCGGGACCCACTGGAGGGTGGCGTTGGAGACGAGCACGTCGACCGGCTCGGCGGGGTGCCAGTCACGCAGGTCGGCGACCTCGAAGACGATCCGGTCGTCGGTGGCCGCGGCGACCATCTCCGCACTGGAGTCGAGGCCGACCACCCGCGAGTCGGGCCAGCGATCGGCCAGCAGGGAGGTGAGGTGGCCGGGACCGCAGCCGAGGTCGACGACCGTGCGCGGACGGTGGGCACCGACCCGCGCGACCAGGCCAGCTGACGGGCGGCCGCGCTCGTCGGCGAACGTCAGGTAGCGCTCGGGGTCCCAGGTGTGGCTCATTTCCTCAGCGTGCGCCGCTATTTATCTTGATGTCAAGATTCTCGATGGTTGCGATAGGCTCGGCCCATGCGGGACGAGGTCGACGAGCTGGTCGAGGCGTGGGCGCGCGAGCGCCCGGACCTCGACCTGGCGCCGGTGGAGGTGTTCAGCCGGATCGGCCGGCTGGCGCGGCACCTCGATCTCGCCCGGCGCGACGCCTTCACCGCGGCCCAGGTGGAGTCCTGGGAGTTCGACGTCCTCGCGGCGCTGCGGCGCGCCGGCTCGCCGTACGAACTCTCGCCGGGACGGCTGCTGCGAGAGACCCTCGTCACCAGCGGCACCATGACCAACCGGGTCGACCGGCTGGTGCAGCGCGGGCTGGTCGAGCGGCTGCCCGACCCGCACGACCGCCGCGGCGTCCTCGTGCGGCTCACCCCCGAGGGCAAGCTCGCCGTCGACAGCGCCTTCGAGCGACTGCTCGGGGCCGAGGTGACCTTCCTGTCCGGCCTGCCCGAGAAGGATCGCGGCCAGCTCGCCCACCTGCTGCGGACGCTGCTGGCGCCGTTCGCCGGTTGAGGGGGGCTACTCCAGCACCTCGGCGGCCTCGAGCCACTCCAGCTCCAGCTCGCCCTTCTCGGTCGCCAGTACGTCGAGCCGCGCGCTCAGCTCGGCGAGCTTCTCGTAGTCCTGCGCGTGCTCGGTGATCTGCCGGGCGATCTCGGCGTTTAGCGCCGCCTCCTGCTCGGCGATCCGCTCCAGCTGCCGGTCGATCCGCGCGATCACCTTGCGCGCCGCCCGCTCCTCCGCGCTGCCCGCCCTCGCCCGAGCCGTCGAGTCGAGACTTGTGACGGTCGAATCGGGAGTTGTGACGGTTGAATTGGTCGATTCAACCGTCAGAAGTCTCGATTCGACGTGACGGCGCTCGAGGTACTCGTCGACGCCGCGGGGGAGCATCGAGATCTGGCCGTCCCCGAGCAGGGCCCAGACGGAGTCGGTGACGCGCTCGAGGAAGTAGCGGTCGTGGGAGACCACGATCAGGGTGCCGGGCCAGCCGTCGAGGAAGTCCTCGACGACGTTGAGGGTGTCGATGTCGAGGTCGTTGGTGGGCTCGTCGAGGAACAGCACGTTGGGCTCGGTGAGCAGCAGCCGGAGCAGCTGGAAGCGGCGGCGCTCGCCGCCCGAGAGGTCGCCGATGCGAGCGGTGAGCCGGTCCCCGGTGAAGCCGAACCTCTCGAGCATCGCGGTCGCGGTGATCTCGCCGTCCGTCGTCCGCGTGACCCGGCGGATCGACTCGACGGTCGGCAGCACCCGGCCCTGCGGATCGAGGTCGTCGAGCTGCTGGGTGAGGTGCTGGAGGGCGACCGTGCGGCCGTGCTTGACCCGGCCCGCGGACGGCGCGAGCTCGCCGGCGAGCAGCGAGAGCACCGAGGTCTTGCCGGCGCCGTTGACCCCGACGATGCCGATCCGGTCCCCCGGCCCGATCCGCCAGGTGGCGTGCGACAGCAGCGTGCGCGGGCCGCGGACCAGGTCGACGTCCTCGACGTCGATCACGTCCTTGCCGAGTCGCTGGGTGGCGAACCTCTGGAGCTCCAGCCGGTCGCGCGGCGGCGGCACGTCCTCGATCAGGCGGTTGGCGGCGTCGATGCGGAACTTCGGCTTCGACGTGCGCGCCGGGGCGCCGCGGCGCAGCCAGGAGAGTTCTTTTCGGGCGAGGTTCTGACGACGCGCTTCGATGGCCGCCGCCTGCCGGTCGCGCTC
>VFQN01007515.1_pt1 | contig 11687 bp, 9 predicted proteins | sample 3512371 | NCBI WGS metagenome assembly VFQN01 (sample SAMN10412370, study PRJNA504923) | tailings metagenome | isolation source: Replicate 2 from Balatoc abandoned mine | place: Philippines: Itogon, Benguet | collected 2017-08-28
TAGAGGACGTCGCGGGGGGTGGGGGGGGCGGGGGCGGGGCGGGGGGGGCGGGGGGGGAGGGGGGGGGGGGGGGGGGGGGGGGGGGGGGGCGGGGGGGGGGGGGCGGGGGCCGGGGGCGGGGCAGCGGGAGGCGCGGCAATGTGTCACTCCAGGGTCAAGGCGCACATCAACTTGCTGAAGTCTACATCGCAGTACCTGCTGTATGCCCCCTCCTCGCTGACCTTACCTGCCTTCGGTCGTGTTGCCGCTCGGGGCCAGTATTCAAGGGTAGTGACGTCCCCGTTGTCCCTGCTCCCCGACCCGCAGGCCCAGGTGCAGTGCCTTGAGGGCGAGAAGGCGGCGCTGGAGGATGCGGTGGGCCGCGCGCGCTCCACCCTGGCGGCCCTTACGGCGGAGATGGGCGGCATCCAGGCCGAGTACGATCAGACCGCCGCCGCGCTGCAGGGCATCACGCAGCTGGCGGCAGCTGCGGCCGCAGCGGGGGCGGGGGCAGCGGGCCAGGGCCAGGGCCCGGGTGCAGGGAGACAGAGCGAAGAGGGGGAGGGTGGCAATGGGAGAGGGTTAGCGGGGCAGCAGAGGCCAGGGACCGGGGCGGGGGCGGGTGGGGTTGCGGGTAAGCCAGCGGGGCAGCCGCACGCCGTGGGCCGCAGCGCGTTCGCAGGCCGGGACGGAGGGTAAGACATGCGGCCGGGTGTGACTCCGGGAGGGTAATGGCAGACTGACGGCAACGTATGTATGGAAACAAGTCTACTACGCATGAAGCCGTGGGGTAGGGTAACCGCGTGTACCGACTCGTGGAGGCACATTGTGTTCGGCAGGACCGAGCGATTCTTTGGAGTGCGGCCCCTCACCCTGGCTTATTCTTAAACTTCATTTCTTCATTATTATACAACTTGACCTGTAATGGTAACGCTTCTGGGGTAGCCTTTGTCATAACCTTGCCAACTCCAGCCATGCTGAGTTATGAACTATACTTTTGGTTCAGCATTGGTTCTAGAACTGCTACACGGCGCTCCTACGAGTGTCATCTCGCACGCGCCACCCTTTTCCTGAAGGCCACCACCACGCTGGAACCGCTGTGCGTTCATACACACAGCTAAACACGCATAAAGATAGTCGGCTTAAGTAGGCAAGGAATCGGGCCGTGTAACCGAAGTGCAAGCATTACGGTTTCCGCGCCACACTGTACCACGCCACAACAACAGCCGCTCAAGTCAAGGAGGTGGTTCTTATGCTGCACAATATGAGCAGCGAGATTGCGGCTTAGACTCGCCGGAGCAGTGTGGGCCCGATGGGCCCGGCAATAAAGCGGGAGTGGGACCCGTCGCTGGCCGCGGAAGCCAGAGGCGCCTTCGGCAGTGAAGTAAGCATAGCAGCCGGCTCTGTCGCGTCCAGCCACAGCAGCAACATCGTGCGCACTGTGCCGCTGGGTGGCGTCGGTCGTGCCGATGCGCCAGCCAACCCCCAACGCGTAAGCCCGACCCGCCCAACCGTCCACGACGTCCGCTACATTGCACTGGCAAGGGCCAGTGGCTCCGGCGCCACTGACAAATTGGGCGCTATCGACGGTGGCAGCATGGCGAGCGGGCATGGCAGCAGCGGCGGCAGCATTGTCTCCCTGGACACGCTGGACGCGTGCCTGCCGCCCCGCGTGCCACGGGCCTTCCTGTGCCCCATCCTGGGCACTGTCATGCGCGACCCCGTGTGCGAGGTGTCAGCCAGCGGCCTGTCGTACGAGCGCGTCGCCCTGGAGCGCAAGCTGGCAGCCGAAGAGGGTGAGTGTGGATGTGACGGGCGCACGCCTGCAACTGAGAGCTCTGCCCTCCTGCTTCCTTCTATGCCACCATGAACTACATACCGGTACGACATGGCCTCGTGTAGCGCGCAATTCATTGCACACTATGCGCCCCTTGCACGCTCCCTTCTAAAAAAACTACAACCCCACAACCTGGCCCGGCGCAGGGCCCTCCGCCTCCCCGGGCGCCTGCCGGCTGGTGCCCAACGCCGCGCTGGCCGCAGCCATCCGCGAGTGGCTGCACGAGCACGGGCTTGAGGCGGAGGACGCGGACGAGCTGGCGCGCATGCAGCAGCGGCAGCAGCAGCAGGAACAGCAGCAGCTTGCGCGGGGACATGTGTCTCGCCCTGCTCGGGTTTCTCATGGCACCAGCAGCAACTCTCAGGGCAGTGGCTCAAGGGCGACTAAAAACAGTGGAGTGGGTCGTGGGGGCGGTGGGCTAGAGGGGGATGGGGTGCATGACTTGGACGTGCAGCTCTGGCGGGGGCAGCGGGCGGCGGAGGTAGCAGGGGCTGAGCCCACCCTGAAGACGGCAGCGGGACGGCCCGGGGCTGAGGGAGTGGGTCCCTGCCTTGCCACCGCACCCGCGGTGGGTGTCGACGGCACCGTTGGGCTGGGGCTTGCTGCGGAGGCTTGGCCCGGTGCGACAGGGCCCTCAGGGCAGGCCTGCGCGATGCGGAGCGTGTGGCGGCCGGGCCAGGGCACAAGGGTGGCCGTGGTCCCTGCGGCCACAGCAGCAGGGGAGGCGCCTGCTGGCACCGGCGGCTGGAACGTCGGCGGCGGTGGCGGGGCCGGGGGCATGCACCGCAGCGTGAGCACCAACGCGCTGTGCGGCCTGGAGGCCTCCCCTGCTGCTGGCGCGGGGGCGTGGGGCCCGCCGCCCCACGTGCTGTATCGGCGGACCAGCCACCACGCCAACCTGTACCGCATCAACTCTGCAAGGAGGCCAGAGGTGGCGGCGGGGCCCTCGAGCTTCGGCACTGCTGCGGTGGCTGTTGGGGCGGCCGGGGCCTGTGCGGCGGCAGGCATCGACAGCGCCGTCCACGCTGGCCCGCCGATGCGGCTGTCGCTGAATGGCAGCAGCCGGGCGCAGGCGTGGCCGTCGCCTGTGGTTGCGCGGATGAGGCTGGCCACCGTGGGCCAGCAGCAACAGTATCAGGAGCAACAGCAGGAGCAGCAGAATCAGCAGCAGCAGGAGCAGCAACAGCAGCTCGTGGGCTCGGGTGCAGCAGCGTCAGCGATCGCCGCGCCAGCAGCAAATGCTGCATTCACCTTCCGTCCACTCTTTCAAGGCTCTACTGCGTCTACTGCATCGGACACTGAGTTCCAGGTGCCTTCCTTTCATGCCGTCCCTGCAGTATACCCGGGCGTTGCAAGGTGGGACAGGCAGCGGGTGTCCGTGGCCGCAGCACCGCTGTCTGTTCCGCAAGTGCTCACCATGCAGGCGCAGGAGGCAGCAGCGGCGGCAGCGGCGGCGTTGTCACCGGCGCCTGACAGCTTGGCGGTCGCAGCCGGGCCTTCCGCAGCCCCAGCCACCATTGGCGAGGGCGAGGGCCGTGCGGCCCGCGATGCTCCCGGACCCCTCCCGACGTGCGACCGCGACAGCGACAGCGGTAGCTGCAAAGCCGCGGACGGCGCTCCGCCTCTCGCCGCATGCCCCAGAGGTGCGCTGCCGTCGCGGTATGAGGATGCCCTGCTGGGGGAGGCTGGCCTGTCGGGCGGGGAGGAGGGGCAGGAGGGTGGGGACGGGCAGGAGGGGCGCAACACCCAAGAGGACCTGGACTCGCCTCTTACTGCAGCTACCACTCCTAGCGCTGCTACGACAGCGACCGGCACGTACGCAGACGCACAGGCGGAGGAGCCAGCCCCGCCGTCGCCGCCGCCAGCCCCGCAGGAAGGCCAGCAGGTGCCGGGCGCCGGCCCCCGCAATCTGTGGGGCCTGGGCTGGCTGTGGCCGGGTGCAGCGGGGCGGCCGGAGCCCCCGGCTGGCGGCGCAGCCTCCCTGTTCTCGGCCCAGGATCCGCCTGCCCTCGGTCTGCGGCACGTGGCGTCGGTCTCAGACACGCGCACCCTGCTCAAGGAGCACGCCCGCAGGCTGCAGCAGCAGCAGCAGCAGCAGCAGCAGCAACAGCGGGTCTCCTCCGTGGCTGCGGACGCGGCGACGGAGGCCAGCCTGCGGGCGCGCGGCGCAGGCAAGGCTGCCGGCCTGCTGGCTGAGCAGGCTGAGGGGAGGGAGGAGGGGGAGGGGGGCGGTAAGGATGTGGGGCCAACACGTGGCACCACGCTGGCCACCGGGGACGGCCCCGTGTTGACCCATGGGGAGGAGCAGGGGTCGGATGGGCAGGGGCAGGCGGCGCTGGGACGTGTAGGTGTCAAAAATGGAGAAGCGGATGGGGAGCAGGGCGAGGAGCAGGAGGAGGATGACGATGCGTACGGGAGCGCGGCGGAGACTGAGCCGGAGGTTGGCGAGGAGGCTGACTGTGCGTCAGGGTCGGAGGACACAGGCAGCCGCGGACGCCACTGTCCCGTTTTACCGCGGGGGGACGAGGCGCCCAGGCTCGTGGTCGGCGGCGCTGGCGGCAGTGGCAGCAGGACGCGGCGACCGGACAGCGCGCCGCCACTGGGCACCGCGCTGCGTGGCCTCGTTGCCAAGGGGCAGGCGTTGGGAGCGGGGGCAGGGGCGGGGGCGGATGGAACCACTCCGGAAGGAGGAGACAGAGTTGCCGGCCACATGGAGGTGGGTAAGCAGCGGGAGCGCGGTTGGGAGTGGTCGCTGGGCCTGGGGCTGGGGCTGGTGCTGGGTCGGGCGGCGAGCCGTGGCAGCGGAGCTGCACCGCCTCGGGCAGCCGCGGGGCCAGCTGCAGGCAGCGTGTCGAGCGGTGCTGTGGAGTCCGTCGCTGAAGATGGTGACGGCGGGGTGCATCGTGAGCGGCGTCCCGGGTCTGACGGCAGCGCAACGGCAACGTCGGAGTATGGCACGACCGGCGGCAGCAGCAGCGCTGGCGGCGGCGGGGGTGGCGGCGGCGGTGGCGGCGGCGGCGGTTGCCGGGTGTCGGCGTGGGAGCAGGAGATGGAGCGGCTGCGGCGGCAGCTCAGCCGGGTGACTGAGATGAAGGCGGCGGCGGAGGCGGCGGTGGCGGAGGCAGAGGCGGCGGTGGGCGGCGCGCTGGCGGCGCGCATCGGGGAGGAGGGGACGTCCGCTGCTGGCGGCGGCGAGGGTTGGAGCATGACAACGCGGGCGCAGCGGCGGGGCCGCGAGATTGGCCTGCAGCCGTTGCGGAGCTGGGCTGCGGGCGGCGGCAGCGGGTCGGAGGCAGACAGCAGCTTGCCTGCTGGCGGCTTCCAGCCCCAGGGGCAGGCGCCGCCGGAGCGCATCCGGCGCTGGCTGGACACCGCGCCCTGCCCGCCCTGCCGAGACCTGTTCACGCTGCACCGCTGCGCGGGAGCCGAGCCGGTGAGGGGCTGGGCGAAGCCTAGCAGGGTGCCGTTGCTGAGTCGGGGCTCACGAACATTCATTGGTACCCTTGCTTGCCTACTTGTGATGCGGCAAAACCTTTAGGCGTTGTCCTTCGTCCCTTGCTTACTCTCCCGCCTGTGTGCTCGTCACCCGGCCCACAGGTGGTGCTGCGCTGCACCCCCGCCAGCTCCGGCATCGCCCGCCAGCGCATCACCGCGCTTGCGGTGCTGCCGCCGCCGCCGCCCCCATCCCTGCTGCACATCCCCGCTCTGCCTCTGCACCCGCCCCTGCCGGGGCCCTACGCCCCCGCTGCGCCGCCCCTGGCTCACCCGCCCGCCAGCCCCGGGCCGTACGCCGTACTGCTGACCAAGGAGCGGCCGGGCCATGCGCTGGTGCAGGACCTGGGGACCTCATCTGGCGGCGCTGGGCGCTGCTGGACTGTGCCGGCGGTGCGCGGGCGCGTCACGGCGCTGGCGGCCTGCCCCCGCGGCGCCTCCGTGGCCATCGGCACCACCGCCGGGACCGTGTTCCTGTGGCGCCCGCTGCCGCCGGACGTGCCTGTGCCGCCGCAGGCGGATGCCTTCGCCTTCGCCGCTGAGGGCGCTGCTGTCGCCGCCGCTGGCCCTGCTGCGGCCGTGAGCGCGCAGCAGCAGCAGCAGCGGCAGCAGCAGCACCAGCAGCAGCACCCGGCCCCCGAATGGCACCTGTGTGGGCGGCTGGGGTGGCCAGAGGTGGTGCTGCGGCGGCAGGAGGCGGCGTGGGGCGGGGGCGGCAAGCGCGGCGGCGGCAGGGCGGAGGAGGGCGGGTGCGAGGCGCAGGGCGCCGAGCTGGTGAGCCTGGGTGCATGGGCCAGCCGCACGGGGAAGTGCGTGTGTGCGGGAAAGAGGTGCCTTGGCCTGATGGCCGTGAGTACCGTCTGTACAAAGTTTGGTTGCGGAGCTCGCAATTTCGGCGAGGCTATGTGAGTAGCTCAAATGTCAAGGCTGCTGACTTGCGCGTGGCGTGCGTTTGACACTGCAATCTGAAGCCAGGACCGATGCCCTTACGCCTCTTGGAACTCTCGCGGGGCGCTGTATGGCATGCATGCATGCTGTTGATAACACTACGCCTTTCGTGTACCGTGCGCAGGGCGCCTCGGGACCCCTCTTCCTCCGCAGCGACGGCGGCGGCATGCGCCGCTCCTTCAGCGGCTCGATGCTCGTGTCCCTGCCGCTGGGCCTGGCCACCAGCAGCAGCAGCGGCCGCCTGGACCTGTGCGGAGGCGCAGGAGGTGCAGGAGCAGGGGGTAGCCCCGTCAGCCCAAGGAACGGCGGGCGCGTGGTTACGGCGGTGTCGTACGACGCCGGCGGTGACGTGCTGTTCGCCGCCTGCCTGGGCGTGGTGGCGGGCTGGCGGCTGCGGGGCTTCGATGGGCCGGAGCGTGAGTCCCTCCGTCCGTCCGTTGGGTCCGTCCGTCCGTGGGTCCGGAAGGCTTGCAGCTCTGTTGTGCTTTCGTGGACGCTCACATCGTGTTTGGAACGGCCTCCCTTTAGTGCCTTCCCTTGCCGTGGTGCTCGGCGGTTGGAAAGCTTGCTGCCGCCCCCCTTGTGCGTGCTGACTCAGCCTCCGCTGCCCCTCCCTCGCCCGTCCCACCCCCAGGCTCCGCCGCCCCCTGCACCCAGCCCGCCGTGCTGCTCACCCCAGACGACTACGGTTACGCCGTGGGCCCCCGCCTTGGCCTGCCGCCCGCCGGAGCCTGGGCCCCGCCGAGCGAGGGGGCGACACCAGCAGCGGCGGCAGGCCAAGCGGCAGGTCGTGACACGGACAGCAACTCCAAGCACCTCGTTCGGGGCTCGTCCGCGAAGCAACTGAACCCACATCACAACCGGGAGCAGCAACAGAACAGCGGCCCTCGCGGCCGCATCAGGAACAATGCCGTGGACGCCGCACACAGCCTGCGCCCAGGCGACGCGCAGTCCCCGCTGCCATCGCCAAGCCGGGCAGCTCGGCCCCACCGCGGCAGCAGCAGCGGCGCCCTGGGCGTTGCGGCCGCGGGCGGTCCGCTGCCGGTGTGCTGCCTGGCCGTGTCGCCCAGCGGCCGCCAACTCGCCTTTGCCCTCAGCGACGGCTCGCTGCACCTGGCGCTGCTGCACGCCAGCGCCGCCGCCGGCGGCAGCGGCCACGCCAACCGTGCCGTGTGCGTGCGGCTGCTGCAGCCGACGGCGGCGGCGCTGGCGGCGGCGGGGCACCCCTGCCCTGGCGTAGCGGTGCAGCTGGCCTTCACGGCGGGGGGCAGGAGGCTGCTGGCGCTGGCGCTGGCGCCCGTGGCGGAGGCGGAGGCGGAGGGCCAGGATGGCGGCGGTGGCAGCGGCAGCGGCCGTGCCGTAGCACCTGCGATTGGAAGGGTTTCAGACGGCGGCGGCCGGCAGAGGGCGCCGGCGGCGCGTGAGGACCACCAGGGCAGCCAGCGGGGCGGGGTGGGCGGCAGCGGAGGCGGCGTGGCTGCGCGGTACGTGCTGCACGCGTTCCCGCTGACGCATGAGGAGGCGGGCGAGGCGGCGGAGGACGGCCAGGGGAAGGATGATGATGAGGAGGAAGGAGGAGAGGACAGCAGGGACAGCGAGAGCGAGGACGAGGAGGACGACGACGAGGAGGAGGAGGAGATGGAGACCAAGGGCATGGGCGGTGGTGGCGTCCGGAGCGCAGGCAGCGCAGGCGGCCGCTGCCGGGACGTGTGTATCGGGTGGCTGCCGGTGCCGCCCGCAAGCAGCCGGGGGCCCATGTGGGTAGCCATGGGACGGGGAGGGGCCGGGCGGGATGCCGGGCGTGAACAGAAGTGCATGAATAAAGGAGAAGCATCCTACGGTATCTAGGAAGCTTGCTACTGTACGTACGACAGTAGCAAAGTGACGACGCACTGCATAGCACAATACATGTCACGGCATGCTCGCGCCGACTATAGCGGCACCAGTGACTAGCCTTGTCCTGCCTGCAACTGGGGTGGTGCCCCAACCAGCCCGCACCTCCTTCCAGCGATGCTCCTGCTCCTCTCCACCCCGCATCCACGCCGCGCTCCGTCCACCACACCCTCCCCGCAGGCTCACCGGCCTGGCCGTGAGCCCCGACGGTGACTGCGCCGTGGCCCTGGACACCGCCAACTGCCAACTGCTGCACGTGGACGTGGCGGCGGGCTGCGCCAGGGCCTCGGGCCTGGTGCTGGGCCCGCGGCCGGGCCAGACGGGGGCGGCGGGTGCTGCAGAACGAGATGGGGGAGGCGGGGGTGTGATGGCAGCGGCGGCGGGCGGCTGGCGCGCCCCAGGTGCTGCGGCCGGCGGCGGCGGCGGGGTGGCGGGCGACGCCGAGAGCTACGCTGTGGGACCGGCGGCGCTGCGGGCGTGGGCGGAGGCGGGGCAGCTGGGGCTGGGGCTGGGGGCGGGGGGTGGCGGCGCGGGCGGCGGGCGCAACGCGGTCGTGCGGTCGTGCTGCGCGCTGGCGGTGCTGCCTGGCGGGCGGGAGCTGCTGATCGCGGGGGAGGCGGGGCTGCTGAGGTGGCGCATGGGGCCGTGACCTGTGAGGGGCGGGAGGGGTTGGGGGTTGATCTGCAGTGCGGTTACGTGACAGAAAACGGAAACCAGTTGTGCCTGGGAGAGCAATATTCGCGGCAGGCGATTGAACCATTAAGGGTGGGTGCTGGGAGGGTGGGAGGGTGTGGGCAAGCGATAGAAGCGCTGTAGGATAACTGATAGCAATAAGGCAAATGCCGTGCATGTGAGGTGTTTGCACTGGATGTGTGGTTGCGGCGAGAGGGTTCACGGCAGCACAAGCCCATGTGTCCTAATTTGTCACACATGCAGTGCGGCCAACTGCTGAGAGCGACAGCGTGTGCAGTGAGATAAGAGGGCGCTGCGAATGCGGGGATTGACGTGCACCGGCAACGACCAGCGGCTGTTGGTGGGCCGACTGCACGGGCGGGGGTACGAGCGGATGCAAGCGAGCGCCTAGCGGCATGTGCACACGCGTGCGGTCCGAGGGGCAACATGTGTTGATTTGGCTGTTGAGCTCAAGAGGCAATAGCTTTTCCTTGCCTGATGGTGCGGCTCAATTAGCGCCCGCATACTGCATCTCGGAGTGTTTGCGCGGTTGAAAGAAGTACCGCGTAGCTGCTTGGATAGATTCAAGCGCGCGTGTTGAGAGCAAGATGGTTGGTCGTGCAACCTGAGCACTGCTTACCCTGAAAGGAGAGCGCCGGGCAGGCGGCAGACGTGCCTCAACTGTGGATTGGGTGTGGGGCGCCCGGAGAGGCCACTGCCCTGCGCTGGAGTTGACAATGCGTGTGGGGTTGGGTTGCCATTATCTTCATTCTTGCATTTACGTGCTGCTGCGCTGCTGTTTTATGAAGTTTGCGCCTTGCCAACCATGGCACTGCACTGCACTGCACACGCGCCTGCCGTGTGGCACGCAACCATTAGGCCCCTCGCTGGCCCAGATGGGGGCGACCAAGGCGGAACGTATGCCAGGGGCTGTCACCCCTCGATAGCCGGCAACCGATACAAGTCGTTTGCTTGATCCGCACGTGAATCGACCCGCCTTGGTTTGGTAGTACCGGTATGTTCTTCGTGGACGTCGGGAGTTTCAGGACGTGGATGGGGATCACGACGCGTTGCCAGTTGAGCGCTAGATCATGGGTTCATGGGTTCATTTGGCCTCGCGGTATCGCGTTGCCTGTGCGGGTGTTGCTAAACTTGCTTCCTTCATTCTTGGATCATTTTGTCAACAGCGGGTGTTGTGCGGAGCGCGCGCCACGGGGCCCGTTGGTGCCTGGCACTGCGGCAGACGCGGAACGGTAGGTGCACGTGGGTGCACCCTGTACTCTCTGCAGGTAGTCAGCACTGATGTGTACTGGGTGTTGGTGCTGGGCGGCACGTGAGTTAATGCCGGTAGGGGTTTGAAGAGGTTTGACCAGATGCCCTGTTTAAAGTACCTACCGGTGTGTGGACACACTGTCGCACTACACGTGCCAAACCTTGGGTGCCAACCGGTCGAGCCACGTACGGGCATGCCTGCTGGCTGCTAGCATCAGCTCCTTGTCATGGCGGTGCAGGCTGGGGTGGGGTGGGGTGGGGTGGTAGCTTCGCGCGTGTCACGGCATGCTGTGTTGGTCCTTGGCTGCATGCGGTGGGCACAGGCGCTTGGGCCGAGCCAGGGTCGAGCGGTGCAAGCGGGGCCTTGAGCTTGTCCAGGGTTGCCATACCGTGCGTCCCCGCTCGTCAGTATTTCACTACGTAACGAGTATTTCACTACGTGCAATGTGTACCGGTTCTCTGCACGTGTCTTTGACCTTTGGCCAGTGCTTTTCGCAAGTTGCTGGTTGAGGATTGAGAGGTAACGGCCGCGCGGGTGTGCACTTGCTCGTGTATCATAGAGCGTACTGATTAACCCTTCACCTCTGTACGTGCGGTGGATGTGCCCCCCCTCATCTGGCGAGGACGTTCCGGGGTGTCATGACACGTGTCAGTGTCAGCGAGCGTGTGTAGCATACTCTGGCCAGGGGCGGGCTATACAGGGCTATGGTACGGTTGCGTGCATGGCCGTCGGGGGTGTATCGGAACACGGCGTGCGTTTCGCACCTTTTCGTTGTTCACAGGGGACCCGTTCCAGTCAGGGTGTCGCGTTCTGGGCTTGTGTGTAATAAATGCAGTGCTGGTCAGCCTAAGGATGCATGAGCTTCCTGGTGGTCTTCGAGTGTCACGGTGTTAGTCAGGGTTTTAGTCATCGGCGCTTGAGTAGTGGCCTTTCCTCTGAATGAGGCTTTGAGTCTCTCCCCCGCTTCGAGTCGTAGTGGGCCACTTCTTGCCCTGTTGCATTCTGCCGATTCCTTGCCGCGTGTACAGCAGCGACGTTGCAGTATCTGACACTTTACGGATGGGTGTGGTCTGGACCAGTAACGCAGTAAACAAGTATGGGCCATGTGACCTGGTGTGGCCCAGTGTGGCCTGTACTGTAAGTGATTGTCACACAAAGTGCCCGAAAGGTACGGCTACGGTCTGCACGCACAAGCAAGCGCGGAAAGGTGTACGGTAGTGCTGCTGAGCATTGCAATACTTGTCCTCCCGCGCGCGCGGTGCTCCTGCTCTGCTCTGGTGTGGTACGGTAGCAAACAAGGATGGCAAGCAGCGTACAACTGAGGATGCCCTACGACCCTGCTCTCCTCTGATCGGTACGGGGATGTGTGGCACGTCTTGGAGAGATAGAACCGTACATCCGTACTCCCCTGGGTACGTCATGGCCACACCGTACACCGTACACGGTCTGTGCAGTTGCACGCAGGTACAGGCAGATAGGGAGCCTCTAGAGCACCACACACGGCATTCGTGGGGCGGGGGCCGGGGGGCGAACCGACACAGTCGGTATGGTAGCATCAGCAGCTTAGCTCAGCATCAGCCTGCAGTCAGCGTT
>VFQN01007516.1_pt1 | contig 11687 bp, 10 predicted proteins | sample 3512371 | NCBI WGS metagenome assembly VFQN01 (sample SAMN10412370, study PRJNA504923) | tailings metagenome | isolation source: Replicate 2 from Balatoc abandoned mine | place: Philippines: Itogon, Benguet | collected 2017-08-28
TGGGTCGAAGGATCGAGTATTCGTAGTTCGCGTCTTCGCCGATCCCGGCGAGCCAACACTCTAAGAAGCGCTACGACAAGCCCGCATCTGCGGGCTTTCGCTTTTTGGGGCCATGTCGTGTCGCACGTTCTCGGCACCCATTGATCGCGTCTCATTTCGCCAGCGTGACAACCCACGCATTGTCGAGAACCACGCAGGCGCGTCGGCTGCCCAGACATCGCAAACGATGACATCAATAGAGCAGTTCCGGCATGCCAGGCGAGCCGTCGGCAACCCGGACACATCCTCCCGATCTGCGGCGCGATGAATCCATAGCCGATCCTGATGAACAGGTTCTCGTTGCAGGATCGGCTCAGATATCAGTGGGGTCACCCGTTATGTCTTGTTGGCGCCTCATTGCCTCCCTATCCGCGCAGTCGAAATCGAAAGGATCGCCGATGATCGACCTACGCCATCTTACCGGGGTGACGGCCGCTGCTCTGCTCCTCGCTTCCTGCCAAAGCGAGCCCGTCGCCACTGCACCGCAAACGGGCATATGCGCGCGCGACGCGGCCGAAGCGCTGGCCGGCAAGGACCGTGTGACGGACGAGCAGGCGAAACAGCTGACGGGGGCGAGCATCGTCAGGCAGCTCAAGCCCGGTGACGCCGCGACGATGGATTTCCGGCAGGAGCGCGTGACCATCGAAACCGATCCGAAGACGGGCAAGATCGTTCGCGCCTCCTGCGGTTAAGCCCATCCGACGGCATCCACGGCGGGTCGTTCCAACAACCTCATTCATCCGGACCGCACCAACTGAGCCGGTCGCCCCTCGCTCGCGCTGCGAGCGGCTCATAACCGGAGCTCGGCGGCCGGGTCGGCGACTCAGAGGTGCCTTGTCTCGGACGGCGGGTTCATCCAGTTGTCGTGCAGGCCGTCCATGTAGCGCAGCGGCGCGGCGACGAGATCATCGATCGGCAGGTCGTCCAATGCCGCGAGGTGGACGGAGACATAGTCGCCCCCGATCGCTTCGATGCGCCCGTGGCCATGCGTGGCGATACCGCATTTCAGGCAGAAGCGGTGATGGCCCTCACCCCACTCCCCCGACTTTCCATAGTCACCCAGCGCCTCGGCACCGGAGAGCAGCCTGAAGTCCTCGGGCTTCAGCTGCCCCGCATTCCACATCCGTTGCTTCCAGCAATAGGTACAGTTGCATTTGCCCGTGCCCCTTTCGAGGTCGATATCGGCCTCGAATGTGACGGCCTTGCAGTGGCAGCTTCCGTGATAAGTCCGCTTCATTCAGGTCTCCTTGTTTCGATCGCACGAGACGACGACACATCGGTACATCGCCACACCTGTCAAAGCATGTCAGGATAAAGCGACCGCGGGGGCGAGTGGCGTGAGGGCTGGCCAGCGCGAGCGGCCCTGCCGACCTGAATCGAGGCAACTTGCGGTGCCGTCTGGAAATGACGGCGCGTCCACAGTGCATTGTCTCGTGCCTACCGGCCCTGTTCGGCGACGAGTGATCCCAGCCAGTGGCCGACCGTTCCTCCACATGATCCCCGCTCCTTCATGACGCAATGCGTTGACACCGCCCCACCTTGAGATACTAGATGTTGATGTCACGGTTCTTCCGAGTCGCAACGACTCGGAAGCTAAGAGGGAAGCCGGTGCCCCGTGAGGGAATGCCGGCGCTGCCCCCGCAACTGTAAGCAGTGAGTCCGCGTCGAACGAAGCCACTGGTGCCGCAAGGCACCGGGAAGGCCGGCAAGGGCGACGACCTGCAAGCCAGGAGACCTGCCGCGACAGTCTTGAACGTCCACGGGCGGGGTGTCCCGGTGGTGCGCTTGCCCGGCGTTATCCGCCGCACGTCCCGGCACGCGTCCGCTTCGGCCTCCGTCCCCAACACCATCGGGGATGATGATGACCGCGACTGCCACTTTGCATACGAACGGGGACGCGAAGCTTTCGGTCCTGACCGGAGACAGCGGGCCGGCGGCCGCCGTGCCGACCCATCGGGTCATCCGGCGCAACGGGTCGGTCACGCCGTTCGACGCGGCAAAGATAACAGTCGCGCTCACCAAGGCCTTTCTGGCGGTAGAGGGCTCGACAGCCGCAGGCTCGCGCCGCGTGCACGACATCGTCGAGGAATTGACGGCGCAGGTGGTCGGCGCCCTGACGCGCCGGGTGGATGCCGGCCGCACATTCCACATCGAGGAAATCCAGGATCAGGTCGAGCTCGCCCTGATGCGCGGCGAGCACCATAAGGTCGCTCGAGCCTATGTCCTCTACCGGGCGGAACGGGCCCGCGAGCGCGCTGCGGCCCTTCCCTCCACGGCGAATCAAGCCTCGTCTTCGTTCCAGGTGAAGAGCGACGACGGACGGCTGGTCCCGCTCGACGAGGCGCGGTTCTCCCGCGTTATCGAGGAGGCGTGCCTCGGTCTGGACGCCGTCTCGGCCGAGCCGATCCTGGCCGAGGCCCGGCGCAACCTCTATGGCGGTATCACGCAGGACGAGTTGTCCCTGGCGCCGATCCTCGCCGCGCGCACCCTCGTGGAGGTCGAACCGAACTATGCCTTCGTCTCGGCGCGTCTGCTGCTCGACCGCCTGCGGCGCGAAGCCCTGAGTTTCGTTTCCGGCGCGCCGGAACAGGCCACGCAGGCCGAGATGGCCGAGCGCTACGTTTCCTATTTTCCGCAATTCGTCGAAGCGGGTATCGCCGCTGAGCTGATCGACCCCGAACTCGGACGCTTCGATCTCTCAAGGCTGGGTGCGGCGTTGAAACCGGAGCGCGACCTGCAGTTCCAGTTTCTGGGGCTGCAGACCCTCTACGACCGCTATTTCCTGCAAAACCGGGGCAAGCGCCTCGAGTTGCCGCAAGCCTTCTTCATGCGCGTGGCCATGGGCCTCGCCATACGCGAGATCGATCGCGAGGCCCGGGCGATCGAATTCTACGACCTCCTTTCCAGCTTCGACTTCATGGCGTCGACGCCGACCCTGTTCAATGCGGGAACGCTCCGGCCGCAACTATCGTCCTGCTTCCTGACGACCGTCTCCGACGATCTCGATGGCATCTTCAAGGCGATCAAGGACAATGCCCTGCTCGCTAAATATTCCGGCGGACTGGGTAACGACTGGACGCCGGTCCGCGGCCTCGGCGCCCACATCAAGGGCACCAACGGTGAAAGCCAGGGCGTCGTGCCGTTCCTGAAGGTGGCCAACGACACGGCGATCGCGGTCAACCAGGGCGGCAAGCGCAAGGGCGCGGTCTGCGCCTATCTCGAGACCTGGCATGTCGACATCGAGGAGTTCCTCGACCTGCGCAAGAACACCGGCGACGACAGGCGGCGCACCCATGACATGAACACGGCGAACTGGGTGCCCGACCTCTTCATGGAACGTGTCGAGGCCAATGCCGAGTGGACGCTGTTCTCGCCCGATGAAGTGCCCGACCTTCACGACTTGTACGGCGCTGCCTTCAAGACGGCCTATGAAGCCTATGAGGCGAAGGCTGCGGCCGGCGGGCTCAAGGTATTCCGCAAGCTCCGCGCGGTCGACCTCTGGCGGCGCATGCTCACCATGATGTTCGAGACGGGCCATCCCTGGATCACCTTCAAGGATCCCTGCAATATCCGCTCGCCGCAGAACCATGTCGGCGTAGTGCACTCTTCGAACCTGTGCACGGAGATCACGCTGAACACGTCACGCGACGAAGTCGCGGTCTGCAATCTCGGTTCCGTCAACCTCGCCAACCACGTGACGGAAAAGGGCTTGGACCTCGACCGTCTCGCCAAGACCGTCCGCACGGCGATGCGGATGCTCGACAACGTCGTGGACATCAATTTCTACACTATCCCGGAGGCGCGCCGCTCCAATCTGCGTCACCGTCCCGTCGGGCTCGGCCTGATGGGATTCCAGGATGCACTCCAGGCGATGCGCATTGCCTATGCTTCTCCGAAAGCCGTCGCCTTCGCTGACACCAGCATGGAAGCCATCAGCTACCACGCGATCGCAGCCTCCGTTGACCTGGCGGCCGAGCGCGGGCGTTACCCGAGCTTCGACGGTTCCTTGTGGTCGAAGGGCATCCTGCCGATCGATTCGATCGACCTTCTGGCCGGAACCCGGTCAGACCTCGACATGGACCACTCGTCGACGCTCGACTGGGAGAGCCTCCGCAGCAAGGTGATCAAGACAGGGATGCGCAACTCCAACTGCATGGCGATCGCTCCGACGGCGACGATCTCCAACATCTGCGGCGTCTCACAGTCGATAGAACCCGCCTATCAGAACCTCTTCGTCAAATCGAACATGTCCGGCGACTTCACCGTCGTGAATGCGCAACTCGTCCACGACCTCAAGGCACGGGGCCTGTGGGACGAGGTGATGATCTCCGACCTCAAATATTTCGACGGCTCGCTCGGGCAGATCGATCGCGTGCCCGACGACCTGAAGGAACTTTATGCCACCGCCTTCGAGATCGACGCCTCTTGGCTCGTCGAAGCGGCATCGCGCCGGCAGAAATGGATCGACCAGGCGCAGTCGCTCAACCTCTACATCGCCAATGCGAGCGGCCGGAAGCTCGACGAACTCTATCGCCTGGCGTGGCACAAGGGGCTGAAGACGACATACTATCTGCGCTCGCGGTCGGCCACCCATGTCGAGAAGTCGACGCTCAAGGGTACCGACGGGAAGCTCAACGCGGTTTCCGCCCTGAACACGGTTGCCGCCGCGCCGATCGTCGTCGACGCAGGCGCGGCCTGGGGGAAGGCCTGTTCGATCGATGATCCCGAATGCGAAGCCTGCCAGTGAGCGGCCAGAAGGAAAGAAAGACAGCCAGACATGCTCGATTGGTCCGAACCGAATGCTATCGCCCAGCCGTTGCTCACCGGCTCGCCTGCGGGCGGCGATGTTGATGCCCAGGCCACCGGCCTCGGCGCGATCGACCGCGGCGGAGCACGCGTCTCCGTCGACGAAAAGCGCATGATCAATGCGCGCGCCGACGTGAACCAGCTCCTGCCGCTGAAATACCGCTGGGCCTGGGAAAAATACCTTTCCGGTTGCAACAACCACTGGATGCCGACGGAGGTCTCGATGCAGGCCGACATAGCGCTCTGGAAATCGAAGGACGGCCTGACCGAAGACGAGCGACGCATGATCAAGCGCAACCTCGGCTTCTTCGCAGCCTCGGAAAGCCTCGTGGCCAACAACATCGTGCTGGCGATCTACCGGCACCTGACGAATCCGGAGTGCCGGCAATATCTGCTGCGCCAGGCGTTCGAGGAGGCGATCCACACCCACACTTTCCAGTACATCGTCGAAAGCCTGTCGCTCGATGAAGGCGAGCTCTTCAACATGTACCGGGAGGTGCCGTCGATCACCGACAAGGCCGCATGGGCGCTGAAGCACACGCAACATCTCGACGATCCGGACTTCAAGACCGGCACGCCTGACGCGGACCAGGCCTTCCTTCGTGATCTCGTCGCCTTCTACGTAATCTTCGAGGGCATGTGGTTCTACACGGGCTTCGCGCAGATCCTGTCGCTCGGCAGGCGGAACAAGATGGTCGGCATCGCCGAGCAGTATCAGTACATACTGCGCGACGAATCCATTCACCTGAATTTCGGCATCGACGTCATCAACCAGATCAGGATCGAGAACCCGCATCTGTGGACGAAGGCGTTCCAGGACGAGGTGCGCGGGATGATCTCGGAGGCGGCGGAACTGGAGGCGGCCTATGGGCGCGATACGATGCCGCGCGGCTTCCTCGGCCTCAACGCGGTGTTGTGCGAAGAGTACATGCATTTCATAGCCAACCGCCGCTGCGCGCAGCTTGGACTTCCGCCCGTCTTCGGCGAGACCGAAAACCCATTTCCCTGGATGTCGGAAGCGATGGACCTGAAGAAGGAGAAGAACTTCTTCGAGACGCGCGTCATCGAATATCAGAACGGGGGAGCGCTGGCATGGGACTGATGTTCGCCCCCTCGCCCGGACACCGGCAGCCACCGGCCCTGCTGCGGCCCGAGGATGTTTTCCTCTGCTGGCTGCTCTCCTCGCCGGAGGGCAGCGATCTCGCCGCGGCGGCCGATGCCGAAATCGATCGCCTGAAGCGCTATCGGGGGACACATCCCGGGCCTCGCCGGCTGGAGGAACTCTTCAAGGCGTTCCGGCATTCGTTGGAGCCGGCGATCGGCGGATCGGCAAGGCAATGAACGAACGCATCGTCTGCCTGACCGAAGAAACCGTCGAGACACTGTATCTGCTCGGCGAACAGGACCGCATCGTCGGCGTTTCCGGTTATGCGGTGCGCCCGCCACAAGTGCGCCGGGAGAAACCGCGCGTATCCGCCTTCACCTCGGCGGACATTCCCAAGATCCTGGCGCTGGACCCGGAGCTGGTGCTGACCTTCTCGGATCTGCAGGCCGACATTGCCGCCAGCCTGATCCGGGAAGGCGTCGCGGTACATGCGTTCAACCAGCGCGATATCGCCGGCATCATGGCGATGGTTCGCACCGTCGGCGCGCTCGTCGGAGCGGCCGACAAAGCCGAGCGGTTGGCGACGGGCTATGAGCAACGGCTGCGCAACGTGGCCGATGCGGTCCACGAACTGCCGAGGCCGAAGGTGTATTTCGAGGAATGGGACGATCCCCTGATCAGCGGTATAGGCTGGGTCTCGGAACTGATCTCCATTGCCGGCGGAGACGATATCTTCTTCGAAAGGGCGAAGAAGAAGGCCGCGAAAGACCAGATCGTCTCGGCAGCCGACGTGGTGGCGGCGAAGCCGGACGTCATTCTCGCATCATGGTGCGGCAAGAAGGTCGTCCCGGAAAGGATCAAGCAGCGCCCGGGCTGGCAAGCAATTCCAGCGGTGCGCGACGATCGCATCGTCGAGATCAAGTCGCCGATCATTCTTCAGCCCGGGCCCGCCGCACTGACCGACGGGCTCGATGCGATCGTCGCCGCGTTGGCGGGTCTGCGATAGGGTGACAAACTGGCGGCGGCGCTGTCGTCTTTGCGCTCGGCCGATGTCGTTTTCGTGCGATCGCATCTCCTTGCGACATGGTCTGGTGGAGATGTTCAAGGTGCTCTTCGGCGATCTGGTCGAAGGGATAATTGGGAAGCCGGTTTGACGCCGGCGCTGCCCCCGCAACGGTAGCGAAGCTTAGGTCTCGACGGAAACCACTGGGCAAGAAGCCTGGGAAGGTGTCGGGATGGCCCGAAAGGACAGCTTCGGAGTCCGGAAACCAGCCTCGAACCATGGAAACTCGACTGATCGCGGTGGGCGGTCAAGAGGCAGAGCGCTGCGACGCGGTCCTGGGCCGCTGATATCGCAGATACCTCCCCTCCATCACCACCAAGTTCAGTCCTTGTGCAAATGCGAGGACGGGCATGGACGTGCGCAACGAAATGCTGAAGTTGATCCGCAACCGGCGTGACGGCTTCAGCCTGGAGCAACCCTTCTATGTCGATCCGGACTTCTACAAGGTCGATCTCGATCTGATCTGGTACCGCGACTGGCTGTTCGTCGGCCACAACTGCGAGATCAACAAGCCGGGCAGCTTCCTCACGGTTCAGGTCGGCGACTATCCGGTGGTGGTGGTGCGCGGCCGGGATGGCGAAATCCGTGCTTTCCACAATTCCTGCCGCCATCGCGGCAGCCGCGTCTGCACGGCCGACCGCGGCACCACGGCCCGTCTGGTCTGCCCCTACCATCAATGGACCTACGACCTCGACGGCAAGCTGATCTTCGCCAGCCAGATGGCGGACGACTTCAGGAAGGAAGACTTCGGCCTCAAGCCGGTCGCGTGCGAAAGCGTCGGCGGCTACATCTTCATTTGCCTTGCCGGGGAACCCGCGGATTTCGCGCCCTTCCGCGCAATGATGGAGCCATATTTCGCCCCGCATAGCCTCGTGGACGCCAAGATCGCCCACGAGTCGACGATCATCGAGAAGGGCAATTGGAAGCTGGTCTGGGAAAACAACCGCGAATGTTACCACTGCGCCGGCAACCATCCGGAGCTTTGCGAGACATTCCCGGAGGCGCCGACCGTGACCGGCGTCAACGGCATCGAAGACGATCCCGAGTTGCTGGAACACTGGGCGCGTTGCGAGGCCGACGGTCTGCCGTCCCGCTTCCGCATCGACGATGCAGGCCAATACCGCGCAACGCGGGCGCCGCTGCTGCCTCACGCCGTGAGCTACACCATGACCGGCAAGCGCGCCGTGCAACGGAATTTGTCCGACCGCGTGTCCACGGATCGTATCGGCACCCTGATGCTCTACCACTATCCAACGACGTGGAACCACGTCCTGGGCGATCACGCAGTGACATTCCGCGTGCTGCCGGTCAGCGCGACGGAAACAGCGGTGACCACCAAGTGGCTGGTGCACAAGGACGCCGTCGAAGGCGTCGATTATGACCTCCAGAACCTGATCCACGTCTGGACCCTGACCAATGACGAGGACCGCAGGATCGTCGAGGAAAATGCCTTCGGCATCAAGTCTCCCGCCTACGAGCCCGGGCCCTATTCCGATCTCCACGAAGGCGGCGTGATGCAGTTCGTCGACTGGTACGCCCGCTTCCTGGAGCCGCGTCTGGTGCAAGGCGAACGGCCTGCTTTGCGCAGCGTCGCCTGAGGACGCCCACATGAACGCCATGACCGGCATTCATCTCTATCGCCATCTCGACGAGATGGCGCCTTGGAACGATCGCCTCCAGGTGCTGGAGGTAGCCGGCGTGACCGACGAGGCGCCGGAGGTGAAGACCTTCACCTTTCGCTCCGACGCGCAGACCTGGTTCCGCTACAAGCCCGGCCAGTTCATCACGCTGGAATTGCCGACGGATGACGGTCCGCTGATGCGGACCTTCACGCTTTCATCCTCGCCATCCCGGCCCTTCTCGATTTCCGTCACCGTCAAGGCCCAGTCCGGCAGCGTTGGCACCCGCTGGATGTTCGACAATCTGCGGCGCGGTTCGCACATCAAGGCGCGCGGTCCTGCCGGCGACTTCACACATCACGACCATGCCGCGGCGAAGTACCTCTTCATCTCGGCCGGTTCAGGCATAACCCCGATGATGTCCATGCTACGCTGGCTCAACGACTGCGCGCCCTGGACGGACGTCGCCTTCGTGAACTGTGCGAAGCGGCCCGAGGAGATCATCTTCCGGAAGGAGCTGGAATTGCTCGGCTCCAACATGCCCGGCCTGTCGCTCGGCTTCATGATCGAGGAGCGGTCGAGCCGCGAAAGCTGGTTCGGCCATATGGGGCGGATCGACGCTGTGCGACTGCCGCTTCTGTCCCCCGACTTCCACGAACGCGAGGTGTTCTGCTGCGGTCCCGCGCCCTTCATGCGCGCCGTCCGCGGCATGCTGGAAGCGGCCGGCTTCGACATGGCGCATTACCACCAGGAGAGTTTCGGCGCTCCGCTCGTTGAAGCGGTGCCCACGACTGAGCTCGGAGAAACGGCGCCCGCCGAGGCGACGATGTCGATCTGCTTCACTGATTCCAACGTCGAAGGACAGTGCGCCGCCGGCCAGTCGGTGCTTCAGGCGGCGCGTGGCAGCGGCGTGCGGATATCGGCGGCCTGCGAGTTCGGCCTGTGCGGTACCTGTCGCGTCAGGAAACTCTCCGGCGAGGTGGAGATGAACCACAATGGCGGCATCCTCGACGAGGAGATCGCTGAAGGCTACATCCTCGCCTGCTGCTCGAAGCCCCTCTCCCCGCTGGAGATCGAGGCATGACCGCAGAGATCAAGCCGCGGCCCGCCGCACCTCCTGCGCTCGACCGCAAGACCATGGTCGACATATCCCCGCTGCCGCCACCCGAGGAGGTCTTCATCGACTGGCTGTTGTCCGTTCCGCCCGACGACTGCCTGGAAGCCGCGGCACGCTACCAGATCGAGATCATCGACCGCTCCACAGCCTTCCAGCATCCCGACGTCCGCCGGCTGCGCACCTTGCTTGCGGCAGTCGCAGGCGATTGTGACTGGAAAAAACCGATCTCAAATCTTTGAGGAACGACTTTCATGCCTGCAACGCAGCCGGGAACCGCGGAACGCGGCCTGCTCGCCGGTCCGGTCGTCTGCGCCTAGGGCTATCTGTTCGATCATCGAGCGCGGCTCGCGGCTTCGCTTCATGCTTTTTTTCGAACCGGGCACTATCACCCCGATGGAATACGACGAACTGTGCTACACGGGCCGGTATCTCGACGAAATCCGCCTCTGCTGATGTGCCGGTCGCCCCGCAAGGCGCGCGGGCGATAACTCCATCGATCGTCGGTGGGGCCGCGTCTCCCACGGCTTGCCTTCCTGCACGAACGGGCCGAAATGACCCAATCGTGCACAATGCGAGTCGAAGCGATTGGAGACCAAGCTCTACCTCCCGGTGAAGCACTTTCTCGAGGCGGCCGGCTACTCGGTGAAGGGCGAGGTCGGCAATTGCGATATCGTCGGCCTGAGCGAGGGCGAGCCGCCTGTCGTGGTCGTTTGTGAACTCAAGTTGCGCTTCAATCTCGAACTCGTCCTGCAGGCCGTCGACAGGGCAGCCGCGAGCGACGAAATCTGGCTTGCGGCATATGTGCCGGCGAAGGAGAAGGGGCGTGGAGGCGACCGTCGCTTTCGCGATCTCTGCCGGCGGCTCGGATTCGGCATGCTCGCCGTCGCCGAAAACGGCATGGTCGACGTTATCGTCAGCCCTGTTTCCCCGCTGCCGCGCAAGAACACGCGCCGCCGTGTTCGGCTCGTCGAGGAACATCGTCGCAGGAAAGGCGACCCGGCCGTCGGAGGCAGTTCCAAGACGCCGATCATGACGGCCTATCGCCAGCGTGCGCTCGCCTGCGCGTCGGCTCTAAGGGAGGGGCATTTGCGCCCGCGCGATCTGCGCTCCGTGGCACCGGACGCTGCCCGGATCCTGCTCACCAACGTCTACGGCTGGTTCGAGCGTGTCGATCGTGGCGTGTACGGGCTGACGGATCAGGGGGTCGAAGCGCTCGGGCGCTGGGTGCCGGAAGGCGCTGAGAACCATGGTTCTCAGATCATGGCGGCTGGCGAGCGGTAGCATGCTCGATTGTAGACAGTGCTGTCGCCGATAACGGCCAGTCAACCACGAAGGAGAGCCTTGGCCGCCTCCTTTATTGCCGACATGCAATTGCCGACAAGCCCACGCGCCTCCCTTGCCCTCTCCTCGCGTGCTGTTTCCACACCCCGGTTCCATGGATGCTCCTCACGCAGCACATAAGCCCTGGATCGTGCGCCGAAGACGAGCGCATAGGCGCGTCTCGGTTCGTCGGACGAGTTTGGGCCGGCATGATGCAAGGTGCGGTCACCGTGGATGGTGGCGCCACCCGCCGGCAAGGGACAGGCGATCGCAGTCGAGGAATCGACATTGATCGCTTCGAGACCATGGACACGCGGGTTGTCGCCTATTCGTCGATGGTCCTTCACGGGCCCATCCTGGCTGCCTGGAATGAACCGCATACAGCCGTTGTGTTCGTTCACGGGCTGGAGCGGCATCCAGATCGTGACCGCCCGGTAATTCGTGTACCGAGCGTAGAAGGCCACATCCTGATGCCAGGCGGTTTCGCCGCCGGTACGCGCGGGCTTCAGCATCGCATGCTCGAAAATCAGCCGGGCATTCGGCCCAAGCAACTGGCGGGCGATGAGCTTTGCGCTAGCGTGGAATACCGTGTCTGCCAACACGGGCTCGTAACGGGAC
>VFQN01007517.1_pt1 | contig 11684 bp, 8 predicted proteins | sample 3512371 | NCBI WGS metagenome assembly VFQN01 (sample SAMN10412370, study PRJNA504923) | tailings metagenome | isolation source: Replicate 2 from Balatoc abandoned mine | place: Philippines: Itogon, Benguet | collected 2017-08-28
GCTAGGAGGAAATATCTATTAGAGAGAAATGTACGAGTCTTTGGATGTGTGTATATGAAATGTAAATAATTTTATGTTTTTTTTTTTCAAATAATTTCTGTGGCAGTGCAAGTATTGAAATCATTCCCGCGCCTTTGAAGAAAGATTGAAACAATGAAGAAATTATTATCCCTTCATCTCTTTTCTATTAAGCTATCCTAAAAAATCTAACAGCTAATGGAGATAATTCACACTAAATATCCAAATAGTTGTTTGAACTGCAGAGTTGTTTGTTCGTCAAAAACCTTATCAGGGAAGTTAGCAAACTGTGTTAGTCGCGATGGTACCTCCTACACAAGAGAGATTATATAACTTTGTGTATGAAAGAGTTTTACAATAATTCTTACCGCACTTCTCTCTAGAAGAGTTTTATCCCAGAAAACTATAAAGCTATACACTGCATATACCAACTGAATTTTCTCTTCCTCTGATCGCTCCCTCACACCTCTCCTCTCTTTCTGTGCTGCTGTCATTCTTTGTTCTTCATCTAATAATTGAAGAGTTGCAATATAGAATTCTGTCCCTGAGATTGTAGATGTCAATAGATTACTACGATACCCAGTGCTTTCATCATTACTAAGACTAGCAGTGATTGAAGCACTATTATAACGTATATAATGGTGACATACTTCAATAGCTTCAAAGATTTTCCCTTGTAAGAGATAAGTTTTGACTATTGTTGTATATTCACCAACTTTCCATAACATATCAAGACCGTACATACGAAATCTTTCAATACATTCACTTTGAAGTCTTCTGAACTCTAAAGTATTATTAGAATCTTCTTCTTTTTCATGATTTCCTAATTTATGAAGTGCTTCAATATTTAATAAACCTTCTTCTAATATTGTTGCAAAGTCTAATAGTGATCGTGCAATAATAATTGAATCAGGATAAACATTCCCTGTACCTAAAAAATTAATAATATCTTGATATCTTTCTAATGCAAATAATAATTGTAAATGTAAATATAATATAGATGGAATAATTGCAATACCTTGATCTATAATGGAGGCAATATAGAGGGTAAGGACATCACAACAATAATTATAATCAATTGTATCATGAGGATTTAATAGAATAGGGATCCAAACGTACATTAATACTTCCGTTTGAGTTACTATAAGATCTCCTTTCTCGTCTCTTCTCGTATGTAATGGATAAGAATCAAGTCTGACTGTGGAATATTGTTTTTCCAGCTTTGCAGGAGGTTGCGGAGGTCGAGGAGTGTCAGGAGAAGGGGATAACAGTTTTGTAAGGTCTTTGAGGGTTTTGATTTGTGATTTAGCTTGAGAACAAATCACATTCACTGCAACACTCACTGAGGGAAGAATATTCTGTTCGTTTGGTTCTAAAGCCTCGATTTCAGTTGGAGCATCCGCATCCAAAACAAGCAAGGAATCATTCCTTTGACGATTCATCCAAAACAAGTAATGAATCATTCCTTTGACGATTCATCATTACACTTTGAAAGACTTTCTCTCCGATCGATTGGCGCTTTACTGACGGAACAATCGGCTTCACTAAAGCTCCTCCACTAACATTACCATTAGAACCTGGGGTAGTGGTTCCATTGCTACCAATGCCGTTATTCGTACTTGAACCATTACTACTAAAGAAATCAGTTGATATTAAAAATTTCACTTGAAAATAATCAATAATATCAATATCAATATCTTGATTCATATTTAATAATTTATAACCTTTAAAGGAATAATAACGATATGATTCTAAAATGTACGAATTATTCATACCATAAAATAATGATATATAATTTGGTAATGACACTTTCTCTTCTAATGTATCAGATAATATTCGTAATAAATTAATTTTAGCAATTTGAGATTCATGTGATACTGTAGTTGTTAATGATTGTGGAGGAGTGCTAGTATTAGTTCCGTTGTTATTGTTGCTAGTGTTGTTTAATAATGTTGTTGGTTTTAAATAATAATATTTCCGACCACGACGGGATAAAAATAATAATTTTTCACGATAATCATCAATCATTTTACATGTTAAATCAAATTTACATGTAATTTTCCAAATTACTTTATTATTAAAATCATATGCTAATGATGGTGAATACCAATCAAATACTTCCGAGGAATAAAAAGGATAACAAGGTCGAGGTTCTTCAATCTCGACATAATCAAATCTTAAGTTTTTAATCTCTACATTTGTACGATTTAGACTTATTGCAACATCTTCATCATGACTATAATTTGGTAAATTATCAGTAGATCCAACAAATGGTATTGTATCTGCTTGTTTTAATTGTGGTATTCCTGAAATCTTACCACCAAATATCGCTTGATGTGTTTCTTCATCAGAATGTTTACTGATTGATAATTTTCTCGCGCTATTACGATTCCCTGCAAGAGCCATTTCTTCTTCAACAAATCGACATGTTTCACCAATAACCGCACTAGGTGCAATAGGATCAATAATAATAGAAGAAGCACGCGATACACGATCACGTGGTGTTTTCAATAAATCAAAAACAGTCGATTGTTTTGTTGATAAATCATGACATATAATTAAATTATCATAAGTTGATATCACGACATTCGTTGACATATTCCCTAATGCTAATGAAAATAATTTATCCACTGACGTTTTTGTTATTTGATAAACAGCATAATAAGCATCATGATCAATCATGTAACGTACTAATATTAATAATTTACCGTACACATTAATTAAATGTATACACTTCATATCAACACCTGGACCTAATTCGAAGCGTGGTATTTTATCAGGTGGTGGTAATTCTAACATTGGTATATTAGGTTTTTCTGATTTCAGGAAATAACCATCCATAATTAATAATTCTTTATTGTTATTATTGCTATTATTGGATTTTGCTGGAGGGTTTTTATTGGATGCCAGTAATATCATTCGTGTATCAATATTATACCAATAGTTAATAATGGATTGATTTAAATTACGTGATAATTTACAATATCCTTTACGATTATTAACTTTATATAATTCTAATCCTTTATTTGTAATAATCACTAAATCTTCCGAATTCCCACCATGATCTGACCATATAATACCTTTATCAAGGATTTTATTACCACGGATATCAATCTTCCATCGTTTATCTGATTGAACATCCATAACTAAAATCGTTGTACTTGTTACTTGTGCAGCAAGTAACTCTTTATTCATGGACATTTTAATTAATAGGATCTTGGTGGAAAGGTTTGGAGGAAGTTTGTAGATTTCAACTGGTGTTGGATTTACATCCTCTAATGACAACAGATAGACTTTATTTTCTTGGAAACAAAGCAAATGGTTATGAGTGGCATCGTAGTATTGGTCATCCCAGTCTCCACCGATGGAGATAGGTTGAGTGAGTGTCACGATCATTGCCTTGATCCAATCCCAAAAAAATTAAAAAAAAGAAAGTTATCTTAAGAAAATCGACTTTCTTAAAGATCGATTTTTGTTTATCTCAGTATAATATCCTCGCGTTATTAGAGATTTTCGGGTGATGCAATCAAAGTGGATTTGATCGCGTATTATATTCAGGCAACATCTCGTGTCTAAATTCCTTAAAACTGAAAAAGAAACAATCCTTGTAAGGACACATCATATCTCCCTCTCCTATTATTCACTGATTCAAGGCTTTATTGATGATGATCATGATAAGACGACCATTATCCTTATTTTTAGCACTTTTCATTGCTTTATTTGGGATGAACCACGCATTCCGAATTGTTTCGAGAAATACTGTTTCGCGTACATCGTCAAGATGCTTTGCGATGAGTACAAACCCGATTAGTTATAAGATTGGCTTTATGTTTCCAGGGCAAGGAGGTAAGTTTTCAGTTTTCTTTCTTTCGTAGTGCAATAATTTTTCTATAACACTTTAGCACAATCCGTTGGCATGGCCAAGGCAGTCACTGACGAGCTACCAGCTGCAAAATTCTTGTTCGATAAAGCTTCTTCTATTTTAGGCTACGATTTGTTAGACAAGGTATCTTAATCGATGTCTATTACGCCTTTCTTAAAAACTTTCCATTACAGTGTGTCAATGGACCTAAAGAACAATTAGATTCGACAGTAATATCTCAACCAGCCATATTTGTTTCCTCTATGGCAGCATTGGAGAAATTGAAGCTAGAGAACTTGGAACTTTACAACAGTGCCACTGTTGCAATGGGCTTGAGTTTAGGTGAATACTCCGCTCTCTGTTTTGCGGGTGCTTTTTCTTTTGAAGATGGAGTGCGATTAACGAAGTTGAGAGGAGAGGCAATGCAAGCAGCTTCCGATGCTTCCAGCTCCGGTATGGTTGCCATTTTGGGTTGTGATGTTGCTAAAGTGGATGAAATATGTAAAGCAGCTGCTGAAAAGTCAGGGAAGCCAATTTCCATTGCAAATTACCTCTGTGCAGGCAATTATGCGGTATCTGGTGCGAAGGAAGCATGTGAAGTTGCCAGAGAAATTGCTCCTCAGTATGGCGCGACAATGGTTGTCCCTTTAGCTGTGGCTGGTGCCTTCCATACTCAATTTATGGCGTCTGCTGTTGATCCTTTGAGAAAAGCTTTGGCTCAGGTTGAAATCAAAACCCCAAGATTGCCGGTGATATCAAATGTCGATACCGAAGCACATTACGATCCTAACGATATCCGAGATATATTAGCTCGCCAAGTTACGAACCCTGTTCAATGGGAAACTATCATCGGTCGTATGGTCAAATCTCCTGAATATGTAAAATCCTATGAAATTGGTCCTGGAAAAGTATGTCGTGGATTGATCAAACGATTTGGAAAGAAGTTGGAAGTTGATAGTGTCACTGTTTAAACCAAAAGAATAAAAATTGGTTGGAAATCGAAAAAATATCTTTTTTCAATCTATCGTTCACCAATAGTCCGTTAGAATAAGATTTGATAATTTCTAAAACACTTTTTAGAGTGCATAAAAGACACAGTTCTTAATTTGGGGAAATCCCTATTTTCAATTTTTCGAAAGAAAGAAAGGCGAAGAGATTTCGAAACGAGAAACATGACGGAACCATCTAGCAACATGAGTCGAGATGAATTTATTGCGTTGTTAGTCTCAGAACTACAGTCACAAAAGGAATCACAAGGAAATAGCAAAGACTTTTTCACTGGTCCACCGTTAAGTCCATTACAAAGCTTCAAGAAGCTATGCTATGATTATCCTCTCATTAACAACTATGACTTTCGTGCTTTTGTTGAAGAGGTTAAATTATTACGAGAAAATCCTGGGAAAGTTACAGAACCAATGTTCTTTCATTGTTTCTGTCTCAATGAACAATTCCTAAATAATTTTGAATATTTTGTCTTTCAAGAAGAAACAAAAGAAGATACATCAAACCATTTCATTGAAAGTAGCAGAAAAGAAATTGTTGCACTTCTCTTAGCTGAAGTTTTCCTTGAGTATCCAAACTATCTATTATCGCTACCAAAGGCTCAGCTATCGAATTTACTTCATCCTACACCGGCGAGGATATTTGCTTTAGAAACTGATTTTATGGGGAAAATTGTTTCAAAGCGTGCGATTGCAAATGAAGATGAGACTCACTATAGCTGGGAACAGTTATTAGTTTTATTTCGTGAATATTTAATGAAAGGAACAACTTCTCTGTTAACCACTGGTCTCAATCACCCTCCTATAAGACAGAAACTTTCACTACAGTCAATAATATCCTTCATTAAGAAATTAAAGGCGATTATCAATCCTCAGAAAGAAAGCGAAACGAAGAATTCAAGAGACATTGAGGATAGTTCGACTCTTCACCAATATTTAAATCGCTTCTCTATTAGCAACTATGATACCACAAATGACAGACAAACCTCTCTCTATTTAACAATTAAAGAAATTCTTAATCATTATATTTCGATAATTAACGATATATTATGTCATTTCCCTGAGTTATTCCCCACTTACTTCCCACTCTTGGCTGAGATATTATTGGATACAAATTCTACCGACTCTTTAATCAGTGGTTTGTCCCTCAATAGTACGAAAGATTACTTTATTGAGGCCACTATCTTTGGTAATCATCATTTATTGGTCATCTTAAAAAACATTTCGACGTTTATTTCTAATGAAGAGCATTATCAGCAGCTGCAATCAACCTCCTCTCATACCACTGACAACAATGTGAATAGTAGTAAAGCTAACCCAGCACCGGATAGTAATTCAACACAGGTTTCATTAGATACAAACAATCCTAATGCTATCAAACCACGCGAAACAACGAATCCTCAACTTCTTAAGAGTATGAAGGAAGCGATAAGAAAGTTCTTTGTTTCGAGTAATAACCTTACAACTCTTATCACTTTCATTGAAACCATGTATCAACGAAATGCCTCATCTGATATTTCGTCAATGAATAAGAAGAAAGTAATTAGTGGTCAAGATATCGATGTTTGGTCTTATTACATTGCGATTGGTGAAGTAATGTTTGGTGGTGCTCGAATAGTCTCCTCAATATCAAAGACAGTCTATCAACAAATTATTTCATCGAGACTGTTATCACATTTGCTATCCATCTATTATCAAATTTTAGAGGTTCATTTAATGGTTCAAAAGAAGTTGATTAAGGTAAACGAAGGGGATAAAGAGGATTACAGTGATCTAGTGAACTCCTTACAAGAACATAGTAGTCGGTTATGGGATTATTCTTTCAGGTATGTTAACTGATTGATCTCTACTCATGATTTTTTAATTTTTCATTGTTTTTGGGTGATTCTCCCTTTAGATTGACAAAGTTGTTGACTGCTGGCATATTAAGAGATGAAGGTTTCTTCCTGTTTATTACTTCTTCACCTGATACTATATTCCTTTGGAATCAAGTTCTTTTTACCTTGAAAGCTCCAGAAGGGGAGAATGCTCATTTGCAATATCCGAAATGGATTTTTTGGAATGTTCACGTTGGTTTTGCCTTCGCGTATGTGAATTATTTGAGATCGTCTCCTTCCTCGACGTTAGTCTCGTTCTGGCACTCCTTTGTCACTACCTCTATTGATACTGTCAACCGAGACTTGCAAGCTATACAACAGTCTGAAGTCATTGATAAACTGTTACCATTGACTGAGGAAACAGAACTAGATGAGGTCAAAGAGGGTGAAGTGGAGGCTGAAGATAGGAAGGTAGATGATATTAAAGAAGCGTTGGAGAAGAAAGAGAAAGAGGATCGGACCAGAGTCAAACAATATATTTCGAAGTATTTCGAAGGGCTTCAGATCTTATGTTTGATCATGAATCAAGAAGAGTTTGTTCTGATTCGATCAATTAAAGGAAGACAGGATCCAAGTATTGAACCTTTCTTCTTAATGATGAAGAAGTTTATGGTCAGTGTGACGAACCAATTGAGAGGTTTCAGAAATCTTTTACAGTCGAAGAAGGCTGGTGATTGGGTATTCGATTCTATAGATCGAACGATTAAAGCAACGAAGACGATGCAAAGTTCGTTTGAAGGAAATTCGTCAAATAAAACTGATTAGATGACAAAGACTTCAATAATCGAATTGTCTTGAACTGGTTCCTTCAACCTCTTTGTTTTATTTTCTTTCGCTTCTGAAAGATTTTAGTTGATTACTTTTAGAATCTCCTTTATCATGTGATTCAAAATGTAAATCTAAACCTTATTTATAAAGCATATCTTTGTTTTCTGAAATGCGGGGGATGTTGGTTTCTTTTCCAATCAAAAATTAATTAGAAAAAAATCATATTTCTCATTATTTACAACGCTTTGTTTGAGAACCAACGAAAAGATTTCATGAACAAAAACAGGGGGAAAAAAGAGAAGAAAATAACTTTAACTATCGTTTACTCTCTTGTTTACTTTCTTCTACAGAGGAATCATCTTCATTCTCTTTATCAGAATCATCATCGTCATCATCCTCTTCATCATCATCGTCGTCTTCCTCGTCATCATCTTCCTCCTTTTCTTCAGGTTTTGGGTCAGCATATCCTGGAATGTATTTCAGATATGTGTGGCTATATTGAGATAGGTTACCTTGATCAATGTAGTCACGCAAAGCTGACTGATATTCCAATACAATTCGATTATTAGGTTCATAGGAAAGAATCTCTTTACTCAAAACAAGAGCCTCTTTCATTTTATTCTCGGTAATTAACAACAGAAACTGCAAGCGCATACAAGGGATTTATTCTACATATGTCGTTCAATGGAAAGAGAGACCTACCTGAGACATTAGTTCCAAAGGAGCATTATAGCCAGCATCTTGACTCTTTGACTTCGAAGGCTTGTACTTCCCTGCGAATAAGTCTAAAATATCATCTGACATTTTTCAAAATAAAACAAAACAAAAAATTTTTGTAACCCCTGAAAAAACGTTTTTTCGATTGAAAGGAAAACGCGTTTTCTAAAGGAAACGAAGTGAGTGAATATCTTTCGGATTATTATTTAACTCAAGATAAAGCGAATAAAGTCAAACAAGCCAGAAGTTTTTTTTTGATATCTAGGGAGGAGGAGAAAATAGAGAGAAAATGTGGACAGCTTCTTTATTTTCTGTTTTCATAATATTGCTTCATAGTAGGAGATCAGAAGGTTTTTATAATACATCTCCTAACAATATTCAAGGCATTTTTCATCCAACTGCTCCAGCTCAACATTTCCATAATCCAACTTGCTCGACAGATCCTTCACATGGGTTTTCAAGGATTTCGTGGCGTGCCTTAAAGGATAGCAAGACAAATGACATTAAAACATCAGAGTTATTTTCATTAGATTCAATCCGCTCTACACTTGTCAGACAAGGTAAGTCATACTATCAGAGTTCGAAGAGACATATTCTTACATTTTTTTCAAATAGAGGAGACTATCATCTTTGCATTAATTGAAAGAGCTCAATTTCGTCGGAATCCTGATATTTATGATCCAAAATACGCTAAACTAACAAATATATATGGTACACCAATATCATTTTTTGAATGGATGATGATAGAAACAGAGAAATTACATGCAAAAGTTCGAAGATATACATCACCAGAAGAACATCCATTTTTTGAATATCTATTACCACCACCAATGTTACCAGATTTACAATATCCTGAATTATTAAGTGTGAAAAAAAGTGAAGTAAATGTGAATCATGAAATAATGCGATGGTATGTAGAAAAAATTATTGATCGATTATGTATATCTGGTGATGATGAACAACATGGTAGTTCAGTAATCACTGATATTAATGCCTTGCAAGCAATATCGCGAAGAGTACATATGGGTAAATTCGTTGCTGAATCAAAATATCAATCAAATCCTGATGTATTTAATCAATTAGTGAAAGAGAATAATGTTGTTGGGATAGTAAATCAATTAACGAATGTTGAAGTTGAAAGATCTGTTCTTCGTAGAGCATTTGTTAAAGCATCACATTATGGACGTGATATTACAGGACATTTTGATGGAAGTAAAATCGATCCAATGTTAATTGTTGATATTTATCGAGATATGGTGATACCTTTAACCAAGGATGTTGAAATTAGATATATCTTTTTAAGAGCCGGTCAAAGACCACCTGCACCCGATACTTATTTTGAACATTGCCGTGGACCTTTAGATGCTTTTGAAGATTTAGAAGCTCTTAAAAAATATTATCTACCTGTTGCACCTGAGTTAAAATCATCGATAACACCAGATCGAATATTACCACCAAGTAGAACTAGTAGTAACAACATCAAGTAGAAAGTAGAAAGAAACAGCTTATAGAACAATTTTAATTAAGGAAAGGAAAACAACAATCACAAAATAACAATATTTAGATATTATTCGATATTTTCGATTCTCTATTTTCCTTTCTAGTTATCGTTTTACAAGAAACAGTCGTTTTTAATCGTATTTCTCGAAACACCCGCAAACCAACCAACAACCAACACACCAAACAAACGAGTGAAGATTTTAAACTGAATCATTGAGTCAAAAATGCAACGAACCTCAAACAAGAAAAGATTACGCGAGGAAAGATTAGAAATGGCAGATAATGTGAAGCGAATGAAGGTAACGGCCACGAAGTCACTTCACTTAAACGAGAAAGAGGATGATCCTTTCGAAAGCGGTCAGATGAAATATCTTTCTTATTTTTGTCTTGAGAATCCACACGCTCGAGGTGAATCGGGTTTGCACATTTTAAATTCCACAGCATTTAACGAAGTGGCAAAGTTCATTTACTCTCAATTTACTTCGGAAACTCCTGTGAATATCTTGTTTGGTCCTCCTGGGTGCGGGAAGACTTTCAATTCAGCTTGTACTTTTCTTGATATGGCTTTACTCGAGAAATCTTCAACAAAGGAATTTTTGTGGTTTAATATTGCAGCCCAGTATTACATTAGAATTGTTAACAAGGAAATGAGTAAGAGCATCCCATTAAAGATCGATACTCTTCCTGAAATTACAGAGAATACAAAAGCGATCTTTTATGATGGAATTATGTCTCAGTCGGAAAAGGATACATTTCAGAATGTTTTTTGGAATCTCAATATAAAGAATAAAAATGACTACCTTTTCCAGCTTGTGATAACCTCCGAACAATCCTTAACCTTGGACAGGTTCTTTAAAAGAAGAGGGTATAGTTGGAAGGAGCAGCGCATTAATCCATGGAACATTGATCATTATTATTTAGCTGTTCATGATTCCTCGTTCTTTGCTGATGTCAAGGCGAAGTTGATTCCTCTACGAGGTCTGCCAAGTGATTTCGACGACAATAGTTGATTCCTCGTTCTTTGCTGACGTTAAGGCGAAGTTGATTCCTCTACGAGGTCTGCCAAGTGATTTCGACGACAATAGTCTCGAGAATCGTAAGAGATTAATTGATGAGAAGTATGCAGTTGCTGGTAATTGTGCGAGATTTATGTTTGATTATTCTTATGAAGAAGTGATCAGTGAAATCGAGAAGACGATTGAGGAAGTCCATAGTTGTTATGGCTTGTTTGATTCTGGCTTTCGAAGTTCAGAAGCATTGAATACTATCGTCCAAGTTGGGAAAGATGCAAATAAAAGGACACACTATTCTTTGGTTTCATCGTACGTGACTAGAGTAATTTCCAAGGAGAAGACTCCAAAGGATGTTGAAAGGTTTCTTGAGCGAGCATACAATCACGTTTATACTAGTTTCAATCTTGCTTTTGATGGATGGATGTTGGAGCTGGACTTCTTGACAGCTGTCCGCAAATCTCTATACGATAGAGATGCTTTGGTAGGAAGATTAAAAGATGAGGCTGGCCTTAACTTCTTGATAGAAATCTCTAACTTCTACTACTTTCATTCATCTGCTGATCTTGCGTTAACACAAGCGCTGCCATTAGACAATAATTGTTGGTACTTTCCCTGTATCTTTAATCAGGGAAGCTTTGATGCTGTCCAGTTGGTCGGTGATCGTCTTCGCTTCTATCAAGTGACGAGAAGAAATAGTAATTCTTTGAAGTTGGAGTTCATCGCAAGATTTATGCAGCTTTACAACGCAGAGAGAAGAAAGCAGGGTGTTCCCCTAATTTCTAGGTTTGATGTTATATTTGTGGTTACAAGTGGGATTGACGAATTCATGAGACCGTCCATAACCGGCTTCCCAAAACAGCAGTATAGTGTTGTTGAAGGAGATCACATCCCGTTACTCACCACAGAAGAGGAAGTTACTGGCGTTGTT
>VFQN01007519.1_pt1 | contig 11682 bp, 9 predicted proteins | sample 3512371 | NCBI WGS metagenome assembly VFQN01 (sample SAMN10412370, study PRJNA504923) | tailings metagenome | isolation source: Replicate 2 from Balatoc abandoned mine | place: Philippines: Itogon, Benguet | collected 2017-08-28
ATTTAGTATCACAAGAGGAATATTCTCTAATCTTGGAAAGTTGAAGGCATAATCGATTGAACTTGAAAAGATTTTCACTGAAGAGGAGATTGTAAATGATTTAAAAATGAAACATTTCCTTCTTCAAACCATTTCCTTACACTGATAGGTATATTACTTAGAGTAAGTACTAGAAAGCATTCATCAGAAAATTTCTCATAAGGCTTATCTGCGTGACCTTTAACGTCCATAATAGGAAATTTAATGGTTAGTGCGCAATTCTTTAGCGTGGGTAAATCATTCTTTACTCAATACTGGGGCCAACCCCTCTTCCTTCTTGAGAAGTGAAGAGAGGATGGCTAATAATCGATTTGGGGAGAACATTTTCCCCGATTTGTTTGTTTTTGTGTCTTCATTCAGATACATCTTTCTATTTGACGCGACCTCGAAGACATCACACATCACACATCACACCAACAATATAACAACATAGAAAATTAACTCTCTTTTTATATTTATTTCTATCGAATCAAAGTTAAGGTAAAGAATCTTCCTACACAACTTACAAAGATCAATTCAAATCTTGAGCTATTATACTACACTGCCAGAGAAAACGATACAAAGAAAAAAACGAGGAAAACGACCAATTATGTATATCTTATGACATTATGACCATCCATTACCACAAAACACATCACAATACCATGACAACCACCCAACAATCAAAACAAATCAGAAGAAAAAAGGTACAAAGAAGTATTTACAAAACATACGAATGATTGTTATTACTGGTCCAATGAATTAACTTGAGAAAGAATGATGTCACCAGCACTCCTTCAGTATTACTTCCATGCTTTCATAGGTGAAGCTGTCGTTATAGGTTGCTTATTTGGTGTTGCGTTCGCTGATGTTTTTTGATGACGAACTCTTCCATTCGCTGGCCAAATATCCTCACTTGATACATGACGTTGAGGAATTGATGAGTTTTGAGGAGTAGTACCAGTACCAATACTTCTTCTGACTGTTGAGCCTGTATTTGTCGCATTAGGCGCTGGTTTCGTTGGCTTTACTGCTGCTGAAGTCGAAGTAGTCTTATTAGCCGTTGCTGGCTTCTTCTCATTACCTCCCACACTTCCTCTACCAACAACAGCCTTTGGTTCTGTTGATGGAGTAGGTTTTATCATCATTTCATTCATTCGATCTTGTTGCGGTGTAATGGGCACAGGAGCTTCTTCAGGAACTAAATGATGAAGATCATTATGTGAGGTAGAAGAAGATAAGGAAGAAAGAACAGAAAAGCCTTCTTTGTTCGTACTATCACTCGAAGAAGATCGAGAATCTGCACGAAGAGAAGGTTCATGGTTGACAACACCAGTACTACTAACAGGAATAGGTAAAGTGGTACTCTCAACAATATCTTGTGTCTTCTGTGGTGTGGATAATAGAGGTTTTGTAGTTAGTGGAGATGCCGCTGAAGTCGCATTATTAGTGGTTCCTTTGTTTCCTACCGGCTTCACTGCAGCAGGTGAGACAGGTCTGGTAGGAGTATTATTATTCGCTCTAGTAGTAGGAATAGCACTAACAGTCTTTGTGACTGAGGGAGATGTTGGTCGACTACTGGATGATGCCTTTGGACTTGGAGCAGATCTTCGAGGAATATTGGAAGGACTCATTGATCGAGTACTCTTGTTATTTATACTACTATTAGATGTAGGGGTAATAGTATTCTTAGGAGAGGGAGTTTTACTTCTCACAGGATCTGCTGCCGAACCTAATGGAATAAAATTTAAATTAGGAGCAGTATTACATCGAGAGGATAAAGATGGTTTCGATTGAATCATTTTCTGAGTTGGTGAATCAGTATTATTGTCACGATGAACAGAGACAGTTGATAATCTTGGTAATGATTTTGATCTTTCAACACTTTTAGGCTTTAACTGTTCTAATTTTGCTTCTTCAACATTAATTTCTAATTTTCTTAGTGGAACAAGAAGTCTTTCACCATCATCACTTGCTCGTAGTTCATTGTTTTCTTTCTCGTTCATCCATGGACTTACTGGCGATTGAGGAAGATTATTCTCTTCTTCTTGCTCTAATATATTTATAAGACTTGGTAGTGGACTATTCTCTGCAGTTGTGGAAGGTGACGCGTCTCGAAGAGTGTTGGCCGCGTGAGATTGTTCATTATTCGCAGGGGTTGCTCGACCTGAACTACCCCTTATGTCTTGATTGCTAGTCATAAGTTCAACTGCAGCCTCTGTATTTGCAATGGATGTCGACTGGGCGTAGAATATTATTTGATCAAGGTCGGCGGATGATAAGGTGGAAGACGGCAAAGGATCTGGCGAATGATGGGAATGATGAATGGTTTCTGCCTTTTGGATTTGATTTTCTGCTTTATGAGTAGGTCTATGCAGAGGTTGGTGGGTATGGTTGTGCTTTTGTTCGAATGCTGCAACAGAAGTAAGAGCCATCTCACGGTCCGAGGGCACTTCCCGCCAAATTGATTCTAACTTCATGATTCCTCGCATTTCATCAGCTTCCTCAAATCCATCCATCGAATCCAAGCTTGCTTGATGATGAATAACATCAGCTCCAAAGAAAGCATCAGCTACATCCATCTTCTTGCAATGTAAGAAAAAAGGGAAGAAATAGCGTAAAGGATCGGAATTCGTCGATGCTTTCACAGAACGAGATGCGATATACGATAAATTATGATATCCTCTACGATGACGAAGTAAAGCAATTGCAGTAGGACGAATACAATAACGAAAAGTAAAAGAAGAACGTTTCAAGAAAATTGATTGTTTCAAAAGAGACATTAAAGAATGACAATCTCAAACCTCAACTTCTGCCCTTTAGTCAGTTAATCGCGTGAAACAAATCCTTTCAAATCAAAGCAAAGCAAGCATCAAACAAAACTGCAATTCTCAATACAATCCTCTCTTAATCAAGAAATAAGATCACTTGACCCAGCAATCCAAAAATACGATCGTACTAAAGTTCCGTTAAACCGTCCAATCATTCCTGGGCATGGGCGGGGCTAGGAAGCAGCCCTCGCGTTAGAAGAGATTAGCATGAAAAAGGGAAAACGTGGGCGTCATCGTGCAAGAGTCTTGAATTGTTGCTGCAACTTCATAAAGAACTGTTTCAAAGGATCTCGAACGATCATTCGACAGTTGAAATAGCTCTATACCTCAAGTAAGGTGTAGCCCTCTTTTTTGTGATTGAGGAAATTCACGAATTCTTTCGTATAGTCTTGTGCATTCAATCTCTGCTTCATTCCTCCTCTGTTTTGGTACCTTTTCTGAAGTGAGCATGCAGATATGATTGTTTCCATTCGTTCATCACGTTTACAATTATTTTTCTTTACATCTATTGTTCAGATTATATTATTTTTGAATTGTTTCAATTATCATATGAAGTCCATTTATTCTTTCTCTTGGAGAAGAGTTACGGCACGAAGTCTATCAACTGTCACTTCTTTCCCATCTTCCTCGTCATATTCCACTCCATTCATATATTCCCTACGAAGTCAGCGCTCAAACCCATCAGCATCACTGCAACGATCACTGGCTTCCACTGTTCTAAAGAGTTCCGCTGCGGCTACTGATGATATCACCACGAAGGCTCTGAACCTTGACATTGACCTCCCAACTAATGAGAATTCAGAGAATCTGCTAAGGATACGTCATAGCAGTGCACATGTGATGGCAATGGCAGTGCAAAGACTTTATCCAGACGTCAAGGTTACCATAGGACCGTGGATCGACAATGGGTACGATTGTCTCTGCCACTCAGTCTCTCTCCGACCTATTTAATTCTCGACTTTCTTAGATTCTATTATGATTTTTTTACTCCAGCAGATCGACAGTTGACACCAACAGATCTAAAGAAGATTAAAAAAGAAATGGAAAGAATTGTTCGAGCGAACTATCCTATTACTAGAGAAGAAGTAACACCTGAAGAAGCAAGGTGAACAAAGCAAATTCGTGTTATTGTCACTCCCCTCAAAGTATTGTAATCTTTACTTTTATAGAAAACGAATTGAAGAAGCAAAAGAACCTTTTAAATTAGAAATCCTTGAAAGTATTCTTAGCAAGGATTCTTCTTCTACCATCTCAATTTATCATATTGGAAAGGAATGGTGGGATTTATGTGCTGGTCCTCATGTTGAATCAACAGGAAAGCTTCCTTCGAATGCTATCGAAGTCCAGAACATCGCGGGAGCTTATTGGCGTGGTGATGAGACGAAGCCTATGCTACAGGTGAACCTCTTCAGACGATCTTCTGTTATTTTTACAATATGGTATTGATAGAGAGTATATGGAACAGCATGGGAGAACAAAGAACAATTAGAAATCTTTAAATTTCGTCAAGAAGAAGCAAAACTAAGAGATCATCGAACCATAGGAAAGAATCTGAACCTTTTCTCCATTCAAGGAGAAGCTGGTGGTGGATTAGTCTTCTGGCATTCTAAAGGATCAGTTGTTCGACGTTTAATCGAAGATTATTGGAAACAACAACATCTTAAGGTAAAAACAAGCTCCTCTCCCTTTTAGTCATACAGTACTGACATCGTCCCATATAGAATGGCTATGAGATCCTCTACACTCCTCATATTGCTAATTTAAATCTTTGGAAAACCTCAGGTCATTTTGATTTCTATCGTAATGATATGTTTCGAACGATGGAAGTAGAAAATGAAGAATATCAAATAAAACCAATGAATTGTCCTTTCCATTGTCTATTATATAAAGATATACCAAAGTCGTATCGTGATTTACCAATACGATGGGGTGAATTAGGTACCGTGTATCGTTATGAAAGATCTGGTACATTACATGGTTTATTTCGTGTCCGTGGTTTTACTCAAGATGATGCACATATTTATTGTTTACCTGAACAATTAGAAGATGAAATATTAAAAGTATTACAATTAATTGAAACCATTTTAACCAAATTTCAATTTAATAAATATGATATTATGTTATCAACGCGTCCTAAAGATAGTGTTGGTAGTGATGATATTTGGGAAAAAGCAACAAATGCATTAATATCAGCATTAAAGAAGAAAGGATGGAACTATAATATTGATGAAGGTGGTGGAGCTTTTTACGGACCAAAGATTGATGTGAAAATTCGTGATGCCATTGGTCGGAAATGGCAATGTTCTACAGTACAATGTGATTTTAATCTACCTGAAAGATTTGAATTAGAATATACTTCATCGAATGGTGAGAAACATCGACCTATTATGGTTCATCGTGCAATCTTTGGATCATTAGAAAGATTCTTTGGTGTATTAATTGAGAATACGAAAGGTGAATTTCCTTTCTGGCTTGCTCCAGTGCAGTTAAAGCTATTACCAGTCGTAGAAGATGCTATTCCATACTGTGAGGAAGTACAAAAGACTTTTGCTTCATTAGGTCTACGTGTAGAGATTGATCGAAGTGGTAATCGTATAGCGAAGTTAATTCGAAGTGCAAGTGAAGAGAAGATTCCAATCACTGCAGTCGTTGGATTGAACGAAGCGAAGAATAAGACACTTGCTTTAAGAATGAGAGGTAATGGTGATATTGGTAACTATGAATAACTTCTCATCAAGTACAATGTATTGCGAAAGCTTGGAAATGATGAAATAGATTGGAATAAAGAGCATTTCACTCAGATAATGATTCCATGTAGTTCTGATCAAGGAGGAAAGGAATAATAAGAAAGGTAAAATAAAATAAAAATGTAAAGAATTTCATTGAAGCATCTCTTCGTTGAGTAAGAGAAACAACAAATAATAAGAAGTTAGAGAATGTGTGAACTCTAGTGAAGGAAAAACCTGAAGCACCCAGAATGCCGAGGTTTTTATCGCCTCTCCTAAAATACCGGCATATCCGAAGATCCACCCCCATCCAAAAAATCTTTCAACCAATTTTTGGTAGAAACTGAAATCCATCCACACAACGAAATAAAGATACTAATACATCAACTGATCCACTTAGACACAAAATAAAAGAAACAAACCAAATGAGTTTGAATACATCAAATCGTTCGACAGGTCCTCCTTATACCATTGAAGTCTTTTTAAGTCATGATTGGGGTGATAGATTTGGTGATCATCATGTGAATCATGAAAAAGTGAGAAAAATTAAGGATATATTACTGTCTCTGACAAGAAATAATCCAAAATATCGATTAAAAGTATGGTTCGATGAAAATAGACTATTACCTGGTGATGATATTGCTCCAACATTAATGAAAGCTATTGAAGATACCGATATTTTCATTTATTTTGTTACAGCGAATTATCAAAATAAATTTTTACATGGAGAATCTGATTATTGTTATCTTGAATTGCAGCATGCAATAGATGAAAAGAAAATGAAAATTCCTGTAATTTTAGAAGAATCGATGAAGATTGAAGCAAATCGTGAAGGATCTTTTGCTCAAATTATTTCAGGAATCTTTTATAGTGATTTTAGTAGTGAAGGACTTTTTAATGACTTGAATGAACCTTTACTGATTCACGAATGTACAAAGTTAGTCCGTGCGATTAAAAGTAAATACCGTAGTGTTCGTTTAGCTGCCAATCCTGATTTAAATTTAGCGCTGTCAGAGACTTCTTCTACTGTCACGTCAAATTTACCTTCTTCAGGGTATGTTTCTCCAGTTTCTCTTCTGTTCCCACAAGAACACATGATGAATCAATATCAGCTCGTTCGTTCCAATGATCAAGTTACTACCATTCCAGCAGCAGAAGTTGTTGATGGGAAGTGTACTTCTCATGAACTTCCTTTAGAAGGGGTCGACAGATTTGGACAATTAAAATGCCCTTACTGTTTAGCGAATTTTTTCTCTGTCAAAGATTTTATTCGTTATAATCAATTAAAGGCTATTTACGCACTTCTTCCCGAATTATTAATTTCTAGAAAATTTAATAATGTTGAGCAGTATTTAGAAGATTTAATAGCGAATAAGATTCAGACATGGAAGATGAAAGTGGAAACTGATATTTCTTCGTTTTATCAAACGGTAAGAGAGGTTTTTGATCTTTGTTTCCTGTCAGTCTAATGAATTTTCTCTCTTGTTTCTCTTTACCTAGATTGGCACCGCATTAACGGAAAGATTTGATTATCTAAAGACCAAAAATGAAAATCGTCATAAAGGTCATGATTTGGATACTTTATGTAAAGCAGTAAGGGTTTTGATCTTCCTGTTTCCGTTTTACTTTTACTCCTTTTCTCTCTGTTTGTGATTAGATTTCAATGAAAGTCAATCAGTTTCGTCGCAATCATGAACAGCAATGTGAAATTTTCTTCACTGAACTTTATCATTATTTAAATAAAGTTCTTATCTTACCTGAAACTGATCGAGTTGATAATTGTAAAACAGAATTTCATCAATATTATGTTTCTACTTACAAGATGTTTCAAAGTTATTGTAGTGAATTTAATGATCGTGTTAGAAAGTTTGCAGAACCATTGTCATCTCCTCATTCTAACAAAAACAATTATAATAATTTAGCAATGGCATTCAAAGATAATCGATCGTTTTATGTTGAATTCTGCCAATTAAATCAACGGTTCCTTGAAGATCTTCAGACTTTAGCTTCTATCCCTGACGATCCTATTAAAATCTTAGAAGCAATCATTGATTTCGATCATTTAGATGACAAGTTAAGAAAGGAAGGAGAAGAAGAAAGAAGGGAAAAGATGTCGAGAAACAGTGAGAATGTTCAATCTGATCCACAGGAAGAAACGAAAGATATTCACAATTATTCCGCTGCCCGTGAGGTTGAGCCTTCTTCGGCGGATTTCTTGAGCATGAGACGTCATCGACTGTTTTTACGTTGTCTAACGTATTACAACCATTCCATCCTTCATAATAATGATAATACTCAACGGATTCCAGATTTCTTTGAATTTCTTACAACAAATGATCATTATTTCGCGAATGAAAATTTATCAAACATTTTACAATCAGTATCCAAATTACAATATTTTCCATTAGAATATTATCCTTACCAAGAGGATATTGATGATTTACAAGTTGGTAATGTTTCTTTCTCTTCTTTAACTTTATTTTTTCAAAAGTTATTTGGAATTTCTATCTTACATCATCCATTAATTTATCGGATACAAAACAAATGTAATAAATTTGATTGGAATAGTTGTTTTAAGAATATTTCTTGGCGCATTGTTATTTCCTATTCATTGGATATTGGTGCAATTTGTTGTGGATTTATTGCCTTTAGTGTTATGGTAGGGGCAGGGTTCTCTAGTGTAACTTGTGTTCCTGATTTGAAGAATAACGTTGATTATTGTTATCTTGATGATAATTTATCGTATGATAACCAAATTTTTCTTGCTTCATCCTGTCTTATTGCAGTTTACGCATTAGTTCGTGCATTATTTGCTCTCAAAGTTATGTTGTGGAAGTCATTGTTGGTCGAAGAGAGTATAATTAATTTCCTTGATTTCACTGTTTTATCTACTGTCGCTGTTATGATTCTCGTCAATTTGCTGACATCATTTCTCGCTAATACACGGTCATTGTCTGGTATTTATGCTTTAACTTCAGGTTATTGTTATGATACTCATTGTTCGAGTCATAGTGTATTGACAAGTGAAGGATGGACTTCAGCAGAGATCGCCGCTTCGATTACTTGCTTTAATCAAACACTCGGCAAAGGCGCTGTGACAGCTTGTGCCACCAGATCTCGAGATTACTTGAGCTCCACTCCTGAGATTGATCGTCATTGCGTTTTCTTCCATGGAATAGTATCCTTGGATGATATTGATGAAAAAGAAGATTCTTTAAATGTGGTAATAATTTTAGTTGCAATATTCATTGCTGCTGTCTCGTTACAATGGGTTCTATTCGTTGGAAGAAGTACTCTAATTAGAAAGTAATATGTATGATATATATTATTACTTCATCTTTTGTATATCCATTTACAATTTACAAGATAAGAGCAAAGTTGAAAAATAATCCTTCAAGATAAATAAGATCTGATAGTCAAATAACCTTAACAAACAAACAGTTAAATATAAAATAAAACAGCAAGAAAATAGTCTTACCAAAATTCTCGACGGAGACGATTCAAATAAGCCTTAACCTTTCAGTATCAAGTGATTTGGCTCTTCACTTATTGATGAAAATGCTGGACTCCAGTGAGTTCTCTGTGAAGATTGATTCGCGTTGATTAGCTTCAATCCCTCGCCTAAGTCGCGCGACTGTGATTTCTTTTCCCTGGATCAACTCACAGCCCCGAATGAAGACATGAAAACTACTTCGTCATTGCAAAAGGGGTGTTGGTCGCATCAGCTACTATTCAATGTAATTTATTAACTGCAACATTGTCAACTTCTTTCACCTTTATGATGATCAGAGAACAATGGAAGATAGCTTTAATGGTGAAAAAGATAATCTTCTAAATTTTATTAGACTATGTCGATGATAATCTAAGGAGAGGAACTTTCGTACGTAATTGAAGAAGTAGTGCACAGTAGTGTACCATTAAGGAATTGAATAAAAAGAATTGATTGAACTCAGTTATTAATATTTGGTGAACTCATCCTACTTGACCTGTTCGATTCTTCTTTTCTTCCTTAACTCCTTTTGCTTTCTGAATTTTTTTTTTCAGTTATTGGTATAATATGGATACAGAACTTGCTTCTTCCATTGAGGATGATTTCCTCCTATTAGTAAAAGAAGGAAATTATGATGAAGTTTTGAATTATTTAAATCATTATGATATTAATCTTGAATACACGAATGAAGAACATGATGACTGTACCGCACTTGTAATTGCTGCAAGTGAAGGATTTTGTAATATTTGTCAATTATTAATTGAGAAAGGTGCTAATATGTACGCTGGGAATAGTGTAAGTGTCACTTGTATTTATTCCTAACTTACCACTCTCAACAAAATCCGACAATGTAGGCAAACTGGAATCCTTTAATGCTTGCATGTGCATATGGTCATTACCAGTTAGTAGAATATTTTATTAATGTTGGTATGGATATTAATCTTCATAATGCTAATGGTTGTACTGCATTAATGATTTCCTGTGTAAGAGGACATGTCCCGATTGTTCAACTTTTGATAAGATCTGGGGTTGAAATCAATGCGTTTAATCTGGTGAGTTGCGTTGTGTCTCGTTCTCTTAGTTCTAATCATATGATAGACAAACCATACCGCTGTCATTGTTTCATCATGGTATGGTTATGCTTATATTACCTTCGTTCTCCTAAACTGTGATGCAAATATTAATTGTGCTACCTTGGTAAGATCTAATATCATACGCATTCTTTAATGGTTGATAACATATCGCTCTAGGATGGGAAAACTCCTTTAATCTGGGCGACAGAATATGGTCATACAACGACAGTTCAATTATTATTAGAAAGAGGTGCTGACCCTTTTATCAAAGATAATGATGGTAAGATTGCCTATGACTATGCGAAAGATGATGAAACTATTCGAAATATCTTATTATATCATCATATCAAACAACAACCAGAAGAATGGACTGAGAAAGCTTCCACATCAATTTCATTAGATACATTATCCTCTTTCTATGAAGAACAGTTCAAAGGTTTGCAATCAGAGTTAAAGTATTGGCAATCACTTCCACTGACTGAGTTTACCAGTGGCAAATCAGACCGATTCAATCATTAAACAAAAGTTACTGTAAATCCATTTATTCAAACAAATTAATCATATAGAATGATTGTAAGTGACTCACTCTTATGTTATTTCTTTAGAGTATAGATCACGTGATTAGAGTAATTATTATGATTGTATTTATTTATTTATTTCTTTGAATGAATAGAAATACTATTTTATCGTTCGATCTCGACGGTAGTCAAGTGTAAAACTGAAGACTCATTTATCTCTATACTGAAAGGTATTAATATGTGCTTCGTTAGATTAAACCTTGATTTTTTTATCTTTCTTTTGTTTCTTTCCTCTTTCTTTTTCTTTCTTTCTTTCTTTCTTGCAATAATGATTTACTATCTGACTCAATGATATTAGTAGTGTGAAGTATTGTTAAGGGATTAGTATCGCTTTTACCCACGATACTTTGATTTGTCTTTTTTCTTTCTTTCTTTCATATTCTAAATGCATTACATTCCAGATTTGAAGTAAGGTTTTCATCTTTGATTTGCTTTGATTTAAGTTCTTCTTTTTCTTCTTCGGCAAAGAATGTAATCATAAGAAATTTTATCTCATGACAAGTTACAATTCCTACAAACAACAATTCTTCATATAGCCAATCAACTATCTCTTTTTATATCTGAGATTAGAAGAATATAAGATGAAAACCGATGCAATTCCTCGTCTAAGTAATTACTTACGCAGTGAAAGATCCGGGTATGATATGACATTCATCTCATCATTAGACTTGCAACGGAAAAGATCAAAGATCACAATTTATTTCCAACTTACGGTGGCTGGAGGCGGAGGATCGGGCATCAGTGGCGATGGAGGACCAGCTTTTTCGACCAACACGAAGATGAATGCTCCTCAAGGAGTGTACCACGAACGGTGAATAATCTTCATCGCAGACATTTCAATGACGATGAAGATACTGTTTTGGACGACATCTCTGCTTTATAGGTGGAGTGGAGGGATTTAAGCGACCACAATTCCTTCTAGTCGATGGATTCACTGAATACATTAGTGGCTACTGCCGAGATTAC
>VFQN01007520.1_pt1 | contig 11681 bp, 5 predicted proteins | sample 3512371 | NCBI WGS metagenome assembly VFQN01 (sample SAMN10412370, study PRJNA504923) | tailings metagenome | isolation source: Replicate 2 from Balatoc abandoned mine | place: Philippines: Itogon, Benguet | collected 2017-08-28
CGTCCGTCGCGCTGCAGCGCCATGCCGCGCAGTTCGTCGCTGCCGCCCAGGGTGAAGAGCAGTCGGCCGTTGCCGGTGTTGGGTGTGGGCGCCGGCTGGGGGTTGAACGTGGTGTCCAGCGATCCGTCGGGTCGCAGGCGGGCCAGGGCCCAGTCGGGTGACGCGGCAGACCACGTCCCCCCGAGCAGCACGTGCCCGTCGGGGAGCAGGAGCAGCGCGTGGGCGATCGCGGTGTCGGTGAAGGACACGGTGGCCAGGCCGTCGCCATCGAAGGTCGGATCGAGCCGGCCGTCCGGGAGCAGGCGAGCCGCCAGCATCTGGGTCTGGCCGGTCGTGACGGCTCCGCCCAGCACGATCTCGCCCGTCGGCTGCAGGGCGATCGCGCGGAAACTCTCGGTGCCGCCCGAGTCCACGCGCCGGCGACCGTTGCCGTCTTCGATGGTGGCGGTGGGCTGGGGATTGAACGAGGTGTCCAGGCTGCCGTCGGCATTGAGCCGAACCACCACGGCGTCGCCCGCGGCCGACCCTGCCACGACGATCTTCCCGTCGGGCTGCACGGCGACGGCGTACCCGAACGTCTCGAGACCGAACGGGATCACCTGCCGTCCGTCGCCGTCGAAGTCGGGGTCGAGGGAGCCGTTGGGCAGCACCCGCAGCACGGCCATCTCGCGGATGCCCATGACGGTGGGCTGGGAATCGCCGACCACGACAATCCGGCCGTCGGACTGCAGGGCCGCCGCCCGCGGCTGGTAGGAGATCCCGTGCGCGTACGACGCGCGGCCATCGCCGTCGAACGTCGTGTCGCGCGTGCCGTCGGGATTGAGCCGCACGAGTCCCGCCTGGTTGCTGCCGATGCCGGCCAGTCCGACCACGACGATCTTGCCGTCGCCCTGCACCAGGATCGACCGGGCCGCGTCGGGCCCGCCGAGGCTGATCTCGGCGCGACCCCCGCCGGCAAACAGCGTGTCGATGGCCACGGGCGACGTCATCGCCTGGGGTTCGCCGTAGATGAAGTCGTCCATCGCGACCACGTCGACTGCGCCATCGGCCACGCCGCTCGAGAGGATCGCGTTGCCACTCGTGATGCGCACCCGCGCGATGCGCTCACCCGCGTCGAACGACACGCCGACGAAGCTGAGGGTGCCGACGTACGCCGTCGTGCTGTCGAGCACGGGGCCCATGCGGCGACCCCGTTCGTCGAAGAACTCCACGGTCGTCGAACCGAACACGTCGACGTCGGTGAACACCACACCGAAGCCCGAGACGCTCGCGGGGCGTGTCGTCCCCGGCACGAAGAACGTGACGTCGGTGACGTTCGAGCCCACCGCGGTGAACAGCTTCGCCGGGCTGAAGGGCAGGAACTGGTCGGGGTAGGTGGCGTTGAAGTTGCCGAACTCCGCCGGGGTCCCGCTCACCTGGAACGCAGTCCCGTTGGTCCCGAAGACCACGCCCCGCGGCGAGTTGACGTTGAAGAAGGCGGGTGGCAGGTTGTTGGGGCTCGAGAAGCCGGCCGGAACCCCATCCCAGTTGATCTCGCGGCGCCCGGTGGCCGGATTGCCGCCGACGCCGTTGTTCGCACCGCCCAGATCCGTGCGGAATTGATCCACCGTGGCCTGGATGGCGGCGGCGTTGGCTCCGTTGGCGCGGCGCACCTGCGGCGCGGCCGACGCTGGCAGCGTGGCGATGAGATGGGCAGCGCAGACGACCACCACGGACGACAGCCACCGACGATGGGCACGGAGAGACATAGGGCGGGTCTCGACGGATGACGGACAGGCGCCGCCCGGCCGTGTGGGCGCGGGCCCGGGCACCGGGGCACATCGGCACTAACGTCGGAAATGCCGGGGTGCGCACACGGCCGGGGCCGCCGCCACGACGAGACGTCGTTCGGCCCGGGCGCACCGACCGTTGAGGTTGAGGGGGCCCGCGCTGGCTCCCACGGCTGCTCCTGTCACGAAACCGGACACCGGCGGGTCTCGTATGATGGGTACGGTGGGGCGCAAGTGAACACTTGCGTGACTTGCGCGGAGGTCGGCTTCCTCTTTGCAGGGCAACCCGGGCATGATGACTGCGCCCGGCCCCGCTGCCAACGTCATGCAGGACATCGTCCGCGCCAGCCCCGGCCAGGTCACCGCCACGCCCGTCGATCACGACGCGCCCCTCTCGCCACGCATGGTGAGCCAGGCGTCGCGCCGCCTGTGCTGGGTGTCGCTGCTGGCCGCCGTGACCACGGTGCTGACGTTCGCCATGCAGCGCGTGGTGCAGCCCGAGGTGGTGCCAGTCCAGCAGGACCCGGTCAACGCGCTCGCGATGCTGGCCAACGTGCTCGGCGCCGCCGGGCTGATCGCGCTCCAGCACTACCGTGTCGTGCCACCCGCCACCGTCCTGCAGCTCGGCATGGTCTACGAGCTGATCGTGGCCTTCTACATCTCCACGCTCGAGACCAGTCTGCCGTTCGATCCGGATGCCGTAGTCCGGGGCGGTTCGAACCTGGCGATCTGGATCGTGATCGTCGGGTTCCTGGTTCCCAACCGGCCCATCGTGACGCTGACGGTGGCGCTGCTGGCGGCCACGACGTGGCCGGTCGCCTATTTCATCAACGTCGCCCGGCTGGATCTCACGCCGCTGCCGTGGAATCGCCTGGTGGCGTGGACGTTCGTCAACTACCTGGCGGCGCTCTGGGCGTACTTCATCGCTCGGCGCATGCACGGCATGGAGGTCGCCGCGCAGAAGGCCCAGGATCTCGGCAGCTATCACCTCGAATCGCTGATAGGCCGCGGCGGCATGGGCGAGGTGTGGCGGGCGCGGCACAAGATGCTGGCGCGCGAGGCGGCCATCAAGATCATCCGTCCGGAGCTGGTACAGGGCGCGTCGGCACGCCAGGCCGACGTCGCGGTGCGCCGCTTCGAGCGAGAGGCGCGGGTGACCGCCGATCTCCAGAGCCCGCACACGGTCTATCTCTACGACTTCGGCACGTCGCGCGACGGGCACTTCTACTTCGTGATGGAACTGCTCGACGGCATCAGCCTGCAGAAACTGGTGCAGACGTTCGGGCCGCAGCCCGCCTCGCGGGTCATCCACATCCTGCGGCAGGTGTGCCTGTCGCTCGAGGAGGCGCACGCGCGGGGGATGGTGCACCGCGACCTCAAGCCGTCCAACATCATGGTCTGCAAGGTTGCGCTGCAGCACGACTTCGTCAAGGTACTCGACTTCGGGCTCGTCAAGCCGACGCACGCCGCCGAGGAGTTCACCAACCTCACGGGCGAAGGCGTCTCGGCCGGCACGCCCGGCTACATCGCCCCCGAGATCGCGATGGGCGAGGAGCGCATCGACGGGCGGGCCGACCTGTACACGCTGGGCTGTGTGGCGTACTACCTGCTCACGGGCACGCTGGTCTTCAACGAGACGAGCCCGACGGCCATGGCCGTGGCGCACGTGCAGAAGGAGCCGGCGCGGCCATCCGACCGCACCGAGCTGCCGGTCTCACCCGACCTCGAGGCCGTGGTGCTGCAGTGCCTCGCCAAGAAGCCCGAGGCCCGACCGGCCAGCGCACGGGCGCTGATTCGCATGCTCGACGCGTGCGTCGACGCCAAGCAGTGGTGTGCCGAGGACGCCGACGCCTGGTGGCGGACGCACCTGCCGCCGTCCTCTTCGTATCGCTCGCCCGCCATCGAGGTGAGTCAGGCGGCCGAGCCTTCTCCCGTGCTGGTCCGTTGAGCGCCACGACGTGAACACGGTCTCCCTCGCGCGGACGGCGATGACGGTTGCGGCCGTCATGCTGGCGCACCAGGTCGCGGGCAAGGCCGTGCGCGACGCCGTGTTCCTCGGATCGCGGCCGGTCACCGATCTGCCGGGCATGGTCATGCTCGCGGCGGTTTTGTCGGTCGCGGCCGTGCCGGTCTACTCGCACCTGCTGGCCTGGGTCGGCCCGCGGCGACTCGTGCCCGTGGGCTTCCTGCTCAGCGCCGCGGCGCACGTCGCCGAGTGGTACTGGTTCGGGTCTGCCTCGTTCGTGCCCATCGCCGTCTACGTGCACATCGCCTCGTTCGGGGCGTTGTTGCTCTCGGGTTTCTGGTCCCTGACCAGTGAGCTCTTCGACCCGCACACGGCCAAGCAGCAGGTCGTGCGCATCGCCACCGCCGGGTCGCTCGGGGGCATGCTGGGCGGACTGGCCGCCGAGCGGATTGGCGCCTGGGCCGCGTCGGAGTCGGCGCTGCTGCTCCTCGCAGCCTTCCACGCGGCTGCAGCGGCGGGCCTGCTGCCGTTGCGCACCCTGGTGCGCGAGGGCGCGTCGGGGCCCCCGCCGGAACCGCTGTTCGCCCGGCAGGTGCTGCGCACCTCGCCGCAGGTGCGTGAGATCGCCGCGCTGGTCGTGCTCGGCACGGCCAGCGCCGCCATCCTCGACTACCTGCTCAAGTCGCGCGCGGCCGCCGAGTACTCCGGCGGACACCTCCTGCAGTTCTTCGCGATCTTCTATACCGTCACGCAGGTCGGAACCTTCCTCTTCCAGGCGGTATTCGCCGGCCCGCTCCAGCAGCGGCTCGGCGTCGGCCGATCGGTGACGACGCTGCCGCTCGGTCTCGGCGCCGGGTCGATTGCCGCTCTCCTGTTCCCGATCACGCCGGTGTTCGCCGTGGCGCGCTTCACCGAGTACGTGCTCCGCGGGTCGCTGTTCCGCAGCGGCTACGAGCTGCTGTTCTCCGCCATGTCGCCGGCCGAGAAGCGCCGGGTGAAGACCTTCCTCGACGTCGCCTGCGACCGCGCTGGCGACGCGCTCGGGGCCGGCATCGTGCAGGTGCTGCTGCTGGCCGGCCCGTGGTTCCTGGTGTCGGAACTGCTCGGCGTGGTGCTGCTGATGGTGGCGGCCAGCATCTGGCTCGGCGAACGGCTCGACGCGATGTACCTGCGCACGATCGAGCGGCGGCTCGTGGACCAGGCCGCCGAAGCCGGCCTGATCGGACTCACCGAACTCGGCGCGCCTTCGTTCATGAGTCTCGAGGTGCCGGTGGTCCAGCCGCCACTCGCCCTCGAGGACGTCACGCCCGGGCACCGCGAGCACGTGCCGGTGCACGTGCTCCTCGACGAGCCGCTCGACCTGCTGCGCCAACTGCGCTCGGGCGATCGCGATCGCGTGGTGGTGGCGCTGGAGTCGGCGCCACGCTTCGAGGCGATGCACGTGGCCCAGACCCTCCAGCTGCTGGCGTGGGACGACGTCACGGTGCCGGTGCGGCGTGCGCTCGAACGCACGGCCGACCGCCACGTGGGCCTGCTCGTGGACGCGCTGCTCGACGGTGGCACCGACTTCGCGATCCGCCGGCGGATTCCCCGCATCCTCATCAGCGCGCCCTCGCAGCGTGCCCTCGACGGGCTGGCGCTGGGCCTGGCCGACGGCCGGTTCGAGGTGCGCTACCAGTGCAGCCGGGCCATGGACCGCATCCTCGTCGCCGAGCCGACCTTGAAGGTCGATGCCGCGCGCATCTTCCACGTGGTCGAGCGCGAGTTGTCGGTGGCGCGGCCGGTGTGGAACGGGCACCGGCTGCTCGATCAGTTCGAGAGCTCCGACGCCGTGATGTTCCTCGACGAGCACCTGCGCGACAGGGCCAACCGCAGCCTCGAGCACGTGTTCTCGCTGCTGGTGACCGTGCTGCCGCGTGAGCCGGTGAAGGTGGCGTTCCGCGCGATCCACAGCGAGGAGCCGATGCTGCGGGGCCTCGCGCTGGAGTATCTCGCCGGCGTGCTGCCCGAACCGGTACGGTCGCGCCTGTGGGACGTCCTCGGCGTCGGGGAGGCCGCGGGTGGACGGGTCCTGCCGTCACGATCCGCCCTCGAGGAACTGCTCCAGTCGCAGGACGACCTGCTGGAGCACCTCGCCAACGCTACACCGTCCGCCGGCGATGCTCCCGGGCGAGCTGACCCGCCAGCGCCAGCCACGCCACCGTCAGAACGACGTTGACCAGGGCGAAGGCGCCCACGCTGGCGCCAAGCGACGTCCCGACGCGCACGATGCCCGCCTGCGTGACGTCGCCGAGGCGCATGAAGAAGGTGTCGATGGCCGCCTTGGCCTTGTACTTCGCCTCGCGGGACGTGGGCAGGAACAGGGCCTGGCGCACCGTGTTCTGCACCGAGTAGTCGGTGCTGTTCTCGAGCACCTTCAGCACGCTCACCACGGCCAGCACCGGCGCCACGACGATGACCGAGTAGTTCACCAGGGCGAGCACGGGCAGGATGAACAGCGCCCCGCGCACGCCCATGTGCCGCAGCACGCGCGAGGTCACGAACAGCTGCAGGAGCAGGCCGAGCAGGTTCACGCGCCCGAAGAACGTGCCGTAGAAGCCGCCGATGAACCGCTGGCGCTCGGCCAGGTGCCCGTCGCCGCCGAACTGTGCCATCGCCTCGCCGATCACCAGCTTGCTGAGCAGGAACTCGCCCGACGTGTTCACGATGTTCAGGAGCACCATCAGGCCCGCGATGAGCAGGAGGTAGCGGTCGGCGAACACCAGCGCGAAGCCGCTGCGTCCTCCGATGGGCGCCTCGTGGTGGCGGTGCTCCTCGACGTCGCCTCGCGACACCTCGTGCCTGTTGACGACCACGATCAGGGCAAAGCACACGCCGAGCAGCGCCGCCGTCGCGATCATCAGCGTGCCCGGATCGGCCGACGTGCGCTTCACCAGCAGCGCAGCCGACTCGGCCCCGATCCACGCGCCGAGCGAACTGCCGACGCCGATGAACGGGAACAGCCGCCGGCCCTGGCCCTCCGTGTACAGGTCGTTGGTGAAGGCCCAGAACTGCGAGATCACGAAGACGTTGAAGATCCCGAGCCAGATGTAGAACGCGACGCCGACCGACAGGCCAGCCGCACGCGCGGCCGCGAACGCCAGCAGGTTGGCCGCGAAGAAGGCATTCGAGATCCCCATCAGCCGCACGCGGGGCATGTGCGAGGCGAGCCAGCTGTAGGCCGGCACCACGCCCAGCAGCAGCACGGCCTGGGCTGCGGAGGAGTACGCCTTCACCTCGGCGCCGCCCTCGGTGAGGATGAGCGCCTCGCGCGCGGTCTTGAGCAGGTAGTAGCCGGCCAGCGTCAGGAAGATCGTCACGGCCAGCAGCACGACGGCCGGTCCCTCGCCGGCCCGCACGTCGGCGAAGAACGAGAGCAGCCGCTCGAGCGCGCTCCGCGGGGCTTCGCCCACCGTCCGGAAGTGCGGGAACGACTGGTGCGACCGGAGCTCGGGATGGCTGACGAGGGTGCGCGGTTCGTTCATCAGCGATACAACCCGACGGGCGTCCAGCGGTCACCGTCGCGGCGGAAGTAGAAGGTGACCGGCGACGTCCAGTGCCGGAACTCGGGATGGACGGCCTGCACGCGCGCGGCGGCGTAGGCGGCCGTGGCGAGTTCGGCCGGCAGATCTGCGTCGGGTGTCGCCGACGTCACGACCCCGCCCACGTTCGTGTGCGTGCCGGTGTCGTTGTCGAACCGCTGCCACTGCACCAGGTAGCGACTCGGCGGCGTCGCCACGCCGGCGTCGACCGCGGCGTTGGCGAAACGGAGACGCCCCGCGGTGAGGGACGGCGACACGAGGGGCGTGACACGCGTGAGCCACACCTGCGCGATCCTGTCGCGGCGGCCGATGAGTGCTGCGGCCACCTGCGCCGTCGCCTCGGGATCGGTGTAGCGACCCTGTTCGGCGAGCAGTCGCAGCTGCGCGTCGGAGAACGCGGCCACGCGCCTGGCGGCCCAGAAGGCATCGTCGGGGCGCATGTTCAGGAACGCCGCGTTGGGGTACTCGGCCTTCCAGTCCTCCGGATCGAAGCCCTCGGCGGAGAACGGCCCGACCGACGGGTGGAAGGGGCCGATGTGCCGACGCGCCCAGGCCGGGGCCCAGAGGCCGAACGTCCGCAGGATGCGCCAGGCCGTCGGGCCGTCGATCAGGTAGCCGCGTCCTGACCGCGCGTTGTCGGGACCGGTCGTGCCGCTGCCCATGATCGAGCCGAAGTCGAACATGTAATGCCGGACGGCCGACGAGGCGCCATCGCCTTCCAGCATGTCGAGGGTGTTGTTGGCACGCGAGTCGTCGTGGTTCACCCACGCGGCGAACACGCGGGCGCCCCGCAGTTCGCGCCGGTGCTCGTGCGGGTGGATGTCGTTGGGGTCGTCCCAGCGTGTGCCGTAGTAGCGGAACTGCCCGACGGGCTTGCCGGGGGCGAAGCGACTGGCCAGCGCGCGGTACGTGCCGTCCTCGTCGCGTGCGGCCCGCCAGAGCACGCGCTGCAGCGTCTCGGCGGTGAACGGCTGACGACGACCGTCCGTGTCGCGGAAGGTCGCCTTCGGGTCGATCGTGATCGTGTCGATGTCGACGTGGATGATGTAGTTCTCGACGACGTGGTAGCCGAGCGCGTGGTAGAGCAGGGTGCCGATCATCTCGGCGCCCGTGGCGAGTTCGGGATGGCCCGGCGGATCGAACTCGATCTGATAGAGCTGGTTGTCGGGGGCGCCCGTGATGACGGCGCGGAAGCCGGGCTGCAGGCCCGTGTTCTTGCCCGCCACGATCGTCCACGCGCCGGCCGTCAGCGCCTGCAGCGAATTGGGCCCGCGGACGAGCTCGGCATCGGTGAGCGGACGCTGACCGATGCGGTTGGTGAACCAGCTCGAGTCGGGCACCTCGTCGAGCGTGTTGACGTTCACCGCACGGATGTCGCGCAGGTCGCCCTTGAGGGCGAACGTGTTCTCCAGGAAGTCGTACGACTGGCTGAGTTCCTGTGTCGTGACCGTGCTCGCGTCGACGAGCATGTCGGCGTCCACGGTCACGGGGTCGTCGGGGGCGAACCGGATCCGGTTCGGCTCGTCGCCACGCCACGCGCCCGCGAGGCCGAGCGACACGAGCAGCAGGATGGCTGCCGACCATCGGGGCAGGCGACCGGTGCGGGGCGGCGGGCACGACGCGGCGTCCCTGTCGATCGTCCGGTACGAAGCAGTGGTGCGGATCGACATGGAGAGGGTCAGAAGGCGGCGCTGAATCCGACGATGAGCCGGATTGGGTCCTCGCCGCCGAAGGCGACGTCGGCGCGCAGGGCGACGGCGTTGCTGTAGCCGAACCGGATCCCGAACCCGTAGTTGTCGCGGAGATCGCTCAGGCGGAAGTCCGTCCAGTCGGGTGCGACCTGCCCGGCATCGTAGAAGACGGCGGCCATGATGAACGGGTTCACTTCGTAGCGGTACTCGGCGGTCATCAGCAGCATGCTCCGGTCGCGGAAGCGCTGGCGGTCGTAGCCACGCAGGCTGCGCGCGCCGCCGAGCGTCGGCTGGGCGTAGAAGGGCACCTGTCCCGTGCTGCCGAGGCCGTCGGCGTGCTCGGCCAGCACGCGCAGCGCGATGACGCGACTCTGGTTCCAGAACGGGAAGAAGTGCTGCAGGTCGAGCCGGGTGCTGCTGAAGCTGTAGGTGCCGCCGTCCCTGTCGGAGAAGCGGCGGAACTGGACCTGGTAGAGGCCCCCTCGTCGTGGATTGGGCGTATCGCGGGTATCCACGATGGCGCCGATCTGCGCGGTGACGAAGTCGGGCTGCACCTGGATGCCCGGCAGATCCTGCTCGGTGTAGACGTCGGCGGTGCCGGGCACGCGCGAGGACTCCGACGACTCGGTGATGTCCGGGTTCACGAACCCGACGCCGGCCGTGCCCGTGAGCCAGCGTGTGAGACGGATTCCCCCGCCGGCGTCCACCTGCAGCGCCGAGAGGCCGAAGCTGGTGCGGTCGTCGAAGCTGGTGTCGGGCCCGGTCCCGTAGAAGCGCTGGACGGCTTCGTGCCGTCTGACCACCGACGCGGTGAGGAAGCCCGAGTCGCGTGGCAGGAAGTTGCGGCGGAACTCGACCCCGCCGAGCAGCGACTGGCGAAGGGAGCCCAGCGTGCGCACCGTGAAGACGCCGAGGGGCGTCGGCTGACGGTAGCCGCCGCCCATGGTGAAGCCGTTGCCTTCCCCGAGTCCGCCGATCTGCGCGAACCAGCCCTGCGGCGGGTTGAAGACGCGCTGGAAGACGCGCGAGTCCTCGATGTAGGAGATGACCTGCTCGGCCTTGTTGGGCTCGGGCGGCGACGCCAGGGCTTCGGCCTTCGCGCGGCGGGCGGCCTCGGCCTCGGCGGCCCGCGTGCCGGGCGGCGCCTGGCCGTGGACCTCGGTGGTGACCCCGCACAGGCAGGCGACTGCCATGGCCATCACCCCGACCGCCCGTCGGCGCCACCTGCGGGTGACCACGGAGGGGTGCATGCACCCGGCGGAACTCGGCGATGGCGACGCCATGTGGCGGTATTAGAGCAGAAAGCCGGCCGCGCACCTACGGTCCGGCTCGAGACGACCGGTTCGGGGGAGTCGGCGTGCCGGGTTCCGCCCCCGACGCGTAAGGGACACCCTATAGATCCAGATTCGTATCGAGTGATGCATACCGGCCTTGCCGGTGCCAGGCGGCCGACGTACGGTGAGCCCAGACAGCGCGGTTGCACTCGCCGCCGATGATCGGAGGACGCAGGAGACCATGGCTGAAGGAGCTCCACCCTTTCACCACCGGCACGGCCGGTGTCGTCGTCATTGACACCCGTCGTGCCACGCTGCCCACGGCCCTGGCCGCACGCGTAGCCATCGTCACGAGGGCTCCGGCCCTCCCGGCAGCTGCCGGACACGACATACGGCGCGCAGGCGGCCGGCCGCGACATCGACTCGTTCACGCTCGACGCGAGGAACGCATGGACCAGGACAGTCCACCGAACCAGGTACACCGCGCGGGTTGATGGCTCGACCGTCAGCGCGTCGCGGGACGGACCGATGGTCACGCTGACGACGGGCGCCACGCCGAGGCCGACGGCCTCCCGGCACCCAGCCGAAGACACTTGGCCCCCGGCGCCAGCGCGACCCTCACCCTGAGGCCGCGTGCCTCACGCACGCGCGGCCTCCGAGCTCGGGAAGGAGCCTTCGACACATTCATCGGGCCCGGCGCCTCAGGGCGTTCGGGCCCGTCGTGTTTCTGACGCGACCGTGCAACCGCCGGACTCGTCCGGCGGTTGTCCGAGGGTAGGGACAGCCGGCTTGCCCTGAGCGAAGTCGAAGGGGACGGCCGTCCCCACCGGCTGTGCTCAGCGTGTCTCGACCAGGTCACCGGCCAGCAGCAGGTCCACGGCGACGGCGAGCGCGAGCGACGGATCGGCCTCGGGTGCCACGAGGTCGGCTGCCGCGTGCGCCTCGGGCAGGCCGTGCGACATCGCCACGCCGAGTCCGGCCCACGCGAGCAGGGGCACGTCGTTGTGACTGTCGCCGAACGCGATCACGTCTGACTGCTCGATCCCGTAGTGGCGCGCGACGGCGGCCACCCCCGTGGCCTTGGTCGCGTCTGGCGCGTTGAACTCGAGCAGGTGCGCCGTCGTGATGACGACCTCGGCCAGATCACCGAGTTCCTCGCGCATCCGGCGGTCGAAGTCGTGGACGGCCGGGGTATCGCCGTACCAGAGCACCTTGAGCGGTCCCTGGCGCACCTCGACGTCGAGGTCGCGGGGCTCGACGCGCAGCGTGCCGTCGCGCTCGGCGTAGTTGTGCACCACCCACGGGCTCGCCGGGCTCGCCACGAAGCCCTCGTCTGTGGCCAGCAGCACGTCGAACCCCTCGGCGCGTCCACGGGCGAGCAGGCGGGCGGCGAGTTCCGG
>VFQN01007521.1_pt1 | contig 11677 bp, 14 predicted proteins | sample 3512371 | NCBI WGS metagenome assembly VFQN01 (sample SAMN10412370, study PRJNA504923) | tailings metagenome | isolation source: Replicate 2 from Balatoc abandoned mine | place: Philippines: Itogon, Benguet | collected 2017-08-28
ATCGGCTTCTTCGGCCCGCCCGAGCCGGCGGACGACGGGGTGCCGGAGGTCGAGGTCGGCTACGGCCTGGTCGTCGAGGCGCGCGGCTACGGCTTCGCGACCGAGGCGCTCCAGGGACTCCTGGCGGGTGCCGACGCGGCCGGCGTCCGGGTGCGGGCCAGCGTCGAGCCCACCAATGCCGCCAGCCTCCGCGTGCTCGCGAAGTGCGGCTTCACCCAGCTCCGCGGCGCGAACGAGGACGGCGAGCTCGTGATGGCCCGCCCGCTGGGAAATCTCGGTGGTTGAGGTGCGAGCGGAGCGAGCCTCGAAACCACGGCTCGTCGCCACCGACCTCGACGGCACCCTGGTGCGCAGTGACGGCAGCGTCTCGGCGTACACCGCCGACGTCCTGGCGCGGGTCGAAGGGCTCGGCGTCCCGGTCGTCTTCGTGACCGGCCGGCCACTGCGCTGGACCGAGGAGGTCTTCGAGCACGTCGGCGACCACGGGCTGGCGGTGGTCTCCAACGGCGCGCTGGTCTGGGACGTCGCCCGGCACCGCCCGCACCTCGAGCGGCCGATCGAACCGGCCCTCGGCGTCGAGATGTGCGAGTTGGTCCGCGAGGCGATCCCCGGGTCGACGTTCGCGGTCGAGACCCTCGAGGGCATCGGGCTCGAGCCGGACTTCCTCGAGCGCCACCGGGTGCCGGCGGGCGCGCGCCGAGCGCCCGTCGGGGAGCTCTTCGATCGGCCCGCCCTCAAGCTGCTGGTCCGGCACGAGAAGCTCGCGCCGCAGGAGTTCTGGGACGCGGCGGAACAGGCGGTGGGGGGCCGGCTCGTCATCACCTGGTCGTCGACGACCTCCCTCCTGGAGATCAGTGCCCCCGACGTCACCAAGGCGTCGACCCTGGCGCTGCTCTGCGCCGACCGTGAGATCGCGGCCGCCGACGTGATGGCCTTCGGCGACATGCCCAACGACCTGCCGATGCTCGCGTGGGCCGGCACGTCGTACGCCATGGCCAACGCGCATCCGACCGTCCTCGAGGCAGCCGCCCACCGGGCGCCCACCAACGACAAGGACGGCGTCGCTCGGGTGCTGGCTGGTGTCTTCGGCCTCTGATCTGTTGGGATGGGGGCCGTGATCTCCCGTCTCCTCGCCGTCGTGCTGCTCGCGAGCGCCACCCTCGTGGGCGTGCTCGCGGGCCCGGCCGCAGCCGCGTGCCCCCGGACGGTCACTCTCGAGGAGCGCGCGCAGGCGGCTGACGACGTCTTCACCGGCACCGTCGAGAAGCGCGCCGTGTCAGGCTCCACGGTGAGCTACACCGTCGCCGTCCAGCAGGTCTACCAGGGCTCCGTGTCGACGGCCCGGGTCACCGTCACGACCGGCACCCGGCCGCGCGCGTGCGGGCTCCCGGACATCGCGAACGGCGAGCGCTACGTCTTCTTCGCCCGGGAACGCGGCGGCGAGCTGACGACCGGTCGCCGCACCGGCACCGCGCGGGCGACCGCGGCGTACGTCGCGCGGGTCGAGGCGCTCCTCGGCACCGGTCGGCCGGCAGTCGCGCCGCCCCCACCGCCCGCCGCCGAGGTCACCTTCACCACGGTCGCCGGCGAGCCCACGGAGCTCCAGCGGGTGGCCGCGCCCGGCGTCGCCCTCGTGCTCGTCGGACTGCTGGGGTTCGCCCTGGCTTCCTGGCGCGGCCGCCGGCGGTCCTGACAAGAGGATTAGAGGTACATGCCGCCGGACTCGCCCGGCGTCTGCGGCGCCTGCGGATTGCCGACCCCTGGTCCGGGCGGGGTCGCACCCTGGGGCAGCGCGCGCCGGATCTGCTCGAACTGCGCCTTGGCGGCCACCTGCTGGGCGTAGACCGCGGTCTGGATGCCGTGGAAGAGGCCCTCGAGCCAGCCGACCAGCTGCGCCTGGGCGATCCGCAGCTCGGCGTCGGTCGGCGTCCCCTCCTCGGTGAAGGGCAGCGAGAGCCGCTCCAGCTCCTCGACCAGCTCGGGGGCGAGGCCGGCTTCGAGCTCCTTGATGGAGGCCCGGTGGATGTCCTTGAGTCGCAGTCGGCTCGCATCCTCCAGCGGAGCCGAGCGCACCTCCTCGAGCAACTGGCGGATCATGCTCCCGATCCGCATCACCTTGGCGGGCTGCTCGATCTGGTCGAGGACGCTCTCGTCCCCATCGTCGTCCGCGGGCGGAGTCACCGCCGATGCGGGTACGGCGCCGATGGGCCGTCCGTCGGGTCCGATCACGACGACCTGCTGCTCGGGCTGGTCCTGCTCCTCGCTCATGCCCCCACCGTATCCAGCGGCCGGCGGCTCACACCGTCAGGAGGATCTTGCCGCTGTGCTCGCCCGACTCCATGTAGGCGTGCGCGGCGGCGGCCTCGGCCAGCGGGAAGGTGCGGCCCACGATCGGCTGCACCAGCCCCTCGGCCACGAGCGGCCACACGTGCTCGGCCACAGACGTGCAGATCGCGGACTTCTCCTCGACCGGCCGCCCGCGCAGGTTGGTGGCGATCACGGCACCGCGCTTGCGCAGCAGCTTGTTGATGTCGAGCTCGGCCTTGGTGCCACCCTGCATGCCGATGATGACCAGCCGACCCTGGACGGCGAGCGCGTCGATGTTGCGGTCGAGGTACGCCGCACCCATGTTGTCGAGGACGACGTCGGCACCGTGGCCGTCGGTCGCCTCGCGCACGACCTCGACGAAGTCCTGCTCGCGGTAGTTCACGGTCACGTCGGCACCGAGCGCCGCACACGCCGCGAGCTTGTCGGCGGAGCCTGCTGTCGTGATCACGTGGGCGCCGAGCCGGTGGGCGATCTGGATCGCGAACGATCCGATCCCGCCCGCGCCGCCATGCACCAGCAGCGTCTCCTGCGGTTGGAGGCCCGCGACCATGAAGACGTTGGACCAGACCGTGGCGGCCACCTCGGGCAGGGCGGCGCTGGTCACCAGGTCGACGCCGTCGGGCAGCGGCAGCAGCTGACCGGCCGGTACGGCGACCCGCTCGGCGTACCCGCCCCCCGCGAGCAGGGCGCACGCCTGGTCGCCGACCGACCAGCCCTCGACGCCCTCCCCGACGGCCGAGACCGTGCCACTGCACTCCATGCCGATGACGTCCGAGGCGCCGGGCGGCGGCGGGTAGAAGCCCTGCCTCTGGAGAAGATCGGCGCGGTTCAGCCCGGCCGCGGCGACATCGAGGACGACCTCGCCGGCCCCGGGCACGGGGTCCGGCAACTCGGAGACGGTCAGAACCTCGGGGCCACCTGGCTCGGTGGCGATCACGGCGCGCATGCGCCCAGCCTAGGAGCCGGCCTCAGCCGAGGATCTCAGGCCTCGTAGCGCTCGCCGGTGTGGTCGACCCCGGAGTCGTCCGGGATCTCGTCGTCGACGTCGTCTGGGTCGGGCGCGTCCGCGGGCCGGTCCCAGCTCTCGGCGAGCCTCTGGGCACGTGCGGCGAGAGCCTCGACCGCTTCCGGGTCCGCGTCGTGCGTGGCCGCCGCGAAGCCGAGGAGGTACGCCGTGATGGGCGCCGCCGGGCGGGCGACGTTGTGCGCGGCCACCCGGGCCAGGTCGAGCACCAACCCCTCGTCGACCTCGGTGTCGACGTCGAGGACGTCGGCCAGCTCGTCGATCCAGTCGTGGAGGTTCACGGAGCCAGATTTCCCGGTACCGCCACGCCCGCGCAACCCCCCCTACAGCTCCCGGAGGTCGGCCCAGGTGTCGATGTCGTGGCCCTCGTCGCCCAGGGGCGCCACGGAGGCCAGGTCGAGACCGTCGAGCAGTTGGTGCATCGCCATCCCGTGCTGCTCCTCGCGTCCGGGGCGCACGTGGGCCAGCCGCGTCACGTCGAGGACGCCCGCAAGCTGGCGGCGACCCGTGGCGTCGGCCAGGAACGCCCCGTCGCGTCCCGCCGCCGCCTGGCGGAGCCGCCGGAACGTGCCGGCCCCGACGAGCGGCATGTCCACGGCCAGGACGCCGAGCTGGGTCGGCGGCCGCAGCAGCGCGTCGCAGCCGGTGAGCAGGGCCGCGACCGGGCCGCCGTACCGGGGGTCCTCGCGGGTGAAGGTCACCGGCCGCGTGGTCGGCACGGCCTCGCCGACGACCACCACCTCGTCGGCGTCGGTCAGCGCCTCCAAGGCGTGCTCGAGCAGGGTGCGCCCGGCGTGTTCGACCGACGCCTTGTCGGCGCCGTCCATGCGCACCGCTCGACCGCCGGCAAGCACCACCGCCGAGAACCGCATGTGTGGCAGTCTCGCACCGTGGCCAGCCTGCGAGTCGCCCTCGTCCAGCACGCGTCCGGACTGGAGCCGGACGGCAACCGCGCCCTGCTCGCCGAGCTCGCACCCGGGGGCGCGGACCTCGTGGTCTTCCCCGAGGCCTTCGCCCGCGACTTCGGCCAGGCCGGCTCCGACATCAGCGCGTACGCCGAGCCGCTGGACGGCCCGTTCGCGACCGAGGTCGGCCGGGTCGCCGAGGCCCGCGAGACCACCGTCGTGGCGGGCATGTTCGAGGTCGGCGAGGACCCCGCGCGGCCGTTCAACACCCTCGTCGTGCGCGGCCGCGCGCACGCGGCGTACCGGAAGATCCACCTCTACGACTCCTTCGGCTACCGGGAGTCCGACCGGCTGTCGGCCGGCGACCTCGCGCCCGTGGTGATCGAGCTCGACGGCTTCGCCGTCGGGCTGATGACGTGCTACGACCTGCGCTTCCCGGAGCTGGGCCGGGCGCTCGTCGACGCGGGCGCGGAGGTACTCGTGGTCCCCGCCGCGTGGGTCGCCGGCCCGCACAAAGTCGAGCACTGGCGCACGCTCGCCCGCGCCCGCGCCATCGAGAACACCTGCTACGTCGTCGCGGTCGGCCAGCCCGGCCCGCGCTACACCGGTCACTCCCTGGTCGTGGACCCGCTCGGCGAGGTTCTCGTCGAGGCGGGGGAGGACGCCGCCGTGCTGACGGCTGTGGTGGAGCGCACGACCGTGGAGCGGGCTCGGAGCACCAACCCTTCGCTCTTTAACCGGCGACTGTAGCCTTCGTCTCCGTGTCCAGGTCTGCTCCACGTCGTCGCGCCGAGCCGCCACCGCGGCGGCGCAGTCGGCGGGCGACGGGTCCCGTGCTCGACCGACCGACCACGATCCCCGCACCCGGGCCCGAGCCGGATACCCGGCCGGCCGCCCAGCCGCTGGCGGCACCGGCGCGGGCGCTCCCGCCCACGGCCAGGCCGCTGAGCCGTTCGGAGCGGCTCGCCCGGTCGCGCTGGTCGTTCGTCGTCTGGCTCGCGGTCGTCGCCCTCGGCACCGGAGCGCTGATCGCCTGCCGCTACGACGTCGGCACCCCGTGGCTGTGCTACACGGGCTCGGTGACGATCGCGACGGCGTACGCCTGTGCGCTGGCCGTGCGCACCGGCGGCCGCCCGGTCGTCGTCGCCCTGCTCGCCCTCGTCCTCGGGCTGGCCGCAGTCCTCAGCGACCAGGACGCCCTGCGCACGGGCGCGGCCGTGCTCACCAGCGTCCTCGCGGCGGTGCTCGCCGTGATGGCGACCGTGCCGGCCGTGCGCTTCGTCGCGGCCGTCCGTGAGGTCGTGATCGCGCTGATCCTGGCGGCGATCGGCGCGCTCGCGACGGTCGGCTTCGAGCCGGTCGTCTCGGTCGCCCGGTTCGAGTACCTCGCGCTCGGCCTGTCGTTCGTCGGCGTCCTCGCCCTGGTCTACCGCCTCGGCGCCGGCCTCCACGGCCTGGGCCGCCGCGGCGTCCTCATCGTGCTCATCGGCTCGGCTCTGCTCGCCATCACGATCGCGTACGGCGAGCTGCTGCGGCGCTACGGGACCCCGGGCCTGGTCGGCAGCCTCCTCGACGTCGTCGTGTGGTCGCGGGAGACCCTCGGTGCCTTCCCGCGCCCGCTGGAGTCCGTCCTGGGCGTGCCGGCGCTCGCCTGGGGCGTCCACATGCGGGCCCGTCGCCGGCAGGGCTGGTGGGTCTGCGCGTTCGGCGTCGCCGCGACCGCGCCGGTCGCCAGCGGCCTGGTCAACCCTGCGATCAGCCTGGCCGAGAGCGTGCTCTCGGTGTCGTACGGCGCGGTCGTCGGCCTGCTCATCGGCTTCATCGTGATCCGCCTCGACCTGGCCTTCACCGCGCCCCGGGGGCGACGTGGCCGCCGCACCGAGGAGGCCGGCGCGGTCCGTCCCGAGCCGCGGCGGACCCGCCCGCTGCTGTGAGCGGGCCGGATCACGAGTACGGGCCGGTAACGACTAGGTTCGCAGCATGCCTCGCGAACAGGTGACCGAGATCGTGGCCGAGATGGTGGCCAACGTGCTGAGCGTGGCCGTCGCTCCCGGTGACCGGGTCACGCCCGGGGACACGGTCGTGCTGCTGGAGTCCATGAAGATGGAGATCCCGGTCCTCGTCGAGGCGGCGGGCGCTGTCCGCGCGGTCAAGGTCGCGCCCGGGGATGTCGTCCAGGAAGGCGACGTGCTGGTCGAGCTCCTGCACGACTGAGGGCCCTACACTGCTCTGGTGCTCGGGCGTCGCCCCGACACGGAGGGGTGCCGGAGTGGCCGATCGGAACCGCCTTGAAAGCGGTCGTGGGGAGACCCACCGCGGGTTCGAATCCCGCCCCCTCTGCCGAGGCTGAGTCCTACTCGGAACCACCCAGCTCCAGCTCGACCTCGTCGTAGGCGAGGTCGTGCAGGCGCTGCACGTGGCGACCCAGGTCCGCGAGGAGCCGGCGGAGCTCGGCGTGTACGAGATCGGGGTCCGGGTGCTCGAGCACCTGCACACCCAAGGTGCCCACGCGGATCAGCAGGGCGTTGCGCTCGCGGAGCACGGTGCCCTCGCGGGCGACCGTCCAGCCGTCGGCGGTCGAGCCGGCTTCGGCCACCAGGAGGTCGCGGACGGCGGCCAGCTGCTGGCGGACGCGCCAGCGCCACTGCCCCGCGGATGCTCCGGGCCGGCGGTAGGCGTCGAGAGCCTGTCCGAGACCCAGCAGTGCGGCCGACGACCCCGTGGCGGTGACGGTCATGACAACCTCCCGGGGGCCCGGAGCGGTGGGGGACCTTGAGTGTCCCCCCGCGACCACCTCCCCGACAACCCGCTGTCGGCCACCAATCCCGTGTCTTGTTCAATCAACTCATGTCCTCCCAGGTTCCCGCGGGGTCAGCCGCTCCCGGCGTGTCCGACTATCACTTCGCGCCCGCCGTCGGCGCCCGCGCGGTGGGCGCCCTCCTGGTCCTGCTCGCGCTCCTGCTCGGCGTCGCCACGGCGATCGTGGCCGTCGTCGCCCTCCCGGTGGGGGTCCTGGTGCTGGTGGCGCTGCTGGGCGGCGCGGCGGTGGCCGGCCTCCACCTCGCTACGCGGCGGGTGCCGGTCGTCCGGTTCGACGCCGAGGGCTATCGGGTGCGGCTGCTGCGCGGCGCCGGGGTGCCGCAGGCCGCGTGGACGGACGTCGCCGAGGCCGTGGCCAGCACGCCCGACGGGCTGCCCGTCGTGGTGCTCCGGCTGACGGACGGGCGGGCCACCACGATCCCGGTCACCGTGCTCGACGCCGACCGCGAGCAGTTCGCGCGGGACCTCCAGGCGCACCTGCAGCATGGCCACGGATTGCGTCGCCTGCCCTGATTCGGCGCTCGCCATCGCCTGCTTGTACTGTGTGCACGCTGTCGGGAGGCGTCGCCTAGTCCGGTCTATGGCGCCCGCCTGCTAAGCGGGTTTGGGGCTACAACCCCATCGAGGGTTCAAATCCCTCCGCCTCCGCCAGCGCTCCGGCCCCCGCGTCCCTCGGACGCGGGGGCCGGTGCCGTTGCCGTTGCCCCAGCCGTCCGGAGGGGTACGGTGCCTCGAGACGGACGGCCGTCCCCGCGCGCCGAGGCCCGGTCGTGCAGAAATGTGCAATGCACATTTATGAGGCACCGTTCCGTTCGTGCTCGCCCGAACTCTCGACCACACTTGGGTCACCGGGTCAACCGTGGCGACCCGAGACCGAGAGGTGGGACAGGGAACATGAACATTGCGCGCAAGGTAGCGATCGCGCTCGTCACCGCAACGCTGAGTATCGGACTTCTGGGGATCTCGGCCCCGGCGAACGCCGACATCAGCTGGGGATCGAGCGTGGGACGTCGGTGATCTGATCACCGGACCGTGAGGTTCGGACCCGGCACACCCCCACTCGCGCCGGGTCCACCGGACTTCCCCCAAGTCCGTCTCACGACGATCGAGGGCAGTGGCACCGCCACTGCCCTCGATCAATTTCCGGGGGGATCGCTCAGTCGCCAGTGCCTTCGGTGGACACGCCGAGCCTCCCGATCGCGTAGCCGAGCTGGAAGCGGGTCTCCGCGTCGAACTCGTCCTTGAGGTCGGCGATGTAGCCGGCGAAGGTCCGCGGGCTCACCCCGAGGCGCTTGGCCGACACCGGGTCGGAGTGGCCCTCGACCAGCATCCGCAGCGTCATCGCCCGCTGCTCGTCCGCGATGTGCTTGACGACCGCCGCCTCCTGGCTGGTGAACGGGCGGGCCCGCTCCCAGGAGCGCATGAACACGTCGACGAAGTAGGCGACGATCGTCGGCTCCCGTACGGCGAGCGCCGTATTGAGGTCGTCCGGGGACGGGATGACGGCCAGCCGCCGGTCGACGACGATCATCCGGTTGAAGAACTCGTCCTGGGTGCGCACCTCCGCGCCCAGCGAGCTCAGGGCGGCGACGTACTCGCGGGTGATCGTGCTCCGGCGGGCGCTGTGCTGGTAGAGCGTGAGGATCCGGACCCCGCGCTCGAGCATGGTGCGCTCCATCTGGAGCGAGCTCTCGAGGTGGCGCCCGGTGTCGCGGCCGGTCTGCGGCTGTGCGGTGAGCACCTCGCTCTCGGCGTCCTCCACGACCGTGTGGATGAAGCCGTTGATGGCCTCGAGCCCGTGCAGGTAGCGGAACGGCCCCTGCTCGGTGGTGCCGGGGGTCCGCCGCCAGGCCTGGCTGAGCGCCCCGAAGTCATGGGCCCACTGCGACGACTCCTGGAGCAGGTGGGCGCCCTCCTGGCTGAGCGGCGCGACGACCCGCGCCTGGACCAGCCCGGGATCCTCGGCGACCCAGGTCGAGGTGCCCGCCTCGAGGCGGATCAGGCCGAGCTCGCGGAGCTGGCCGAACGCGTCGTGTAGCTCCCCGCCCTCCTGGACGCGCGGATCACCGTCGACGACGCCGCCGGAGGCCAGGATCTCCTCGTAGAGCGGCATGCTCGTCGCCTCGAAAAGGGCGCGACCTTCAGCGTCCGGCGACCCCACCAGTCCCTCCTGCCCGTTCCCCCCACGTCCCGTGCATGGTGATGATCCCACAGCCACTCAAGCAGCGAGGCCCCGTCCATCGGACGGGGCCTCGCTCGATGGTTCGGGGCAGGTCAGCTCACGAGGCGGGCCCGGAGGCCGTCGAGCTCGGTCCAGAGCACGGCCGGGAGGTCGTCGCCGAACTTCTCGAACCACTCCTGGATCTGCGGAAGCTCGGCCTGCCACTCCGCCACGTCGACCGCGAGCGCGGACGCGAGGGCCTCGGGGGTCATGTCCAGGCCGTCGGTGTCGAGCGAGCCGGGGGCCGGCACGTGGCCGATCGGGGTCTCGACCGCGGCCGCCCGTCCCTCGATGCGCTCGACGACCCACTTGAGCACCCGGCTGTTCTCGCCGAAGCCCGGCCACAGGAAGTCGCCCTCGTCGTCGCGGCGGAACCAGTTGACGTAGAAGATCTTCGGGAGCTTGGCGGCGTCGTTGTCCTTGCCGACGTTGATCCAGTGGCCGAAGTAGTCGCCGGCGTTGTAGCCGATGAAGGGCAGCATCGCCATCGGGTCGCGACGCACCACGCCCACGGCCCCGACGGCGGCGGCGGTGGTCTCCGAGGAGAGCGTCGCGCCGAGGAACGTGCCGTGGATCCAGTCGCGGGCCTCGAACACGAGCGGGATCGTGGTCTTGCGGCGGCCACCGAAGAGGATCGCGTCGATCGGGACACCGCGCGGGTCGTCGTACTCCGGCGCGAGGATGTCGCACTGCTTGATGGGCGTGCAGTAGCGGCTGTTGGGGTGGCTGGAGAGCTCCTCGGACTCCGGGGTCCAGGGCTCGCCCTTCCACGAGCGGGCCTCGGCCGGCGGGTTCTCGAGACCCTCCCACCAGATGTCGCCGTCCGCGGTGAGCGCGACGTTCGTGAAGACCGAGTTGCCCTTGTTGATGGTCCGCATCGCGTTCGGGTTGGTGTGCTCGTTGGTGCCCGGCGCGACACCGAACAGGCCGTACTCCGGGTTCACGGCCCACAGGCGGCCGTCCTCGCCGATCCGCATCCAGGCGATGTCGTCGCCCAGCGTCTCGACCTTCCAGCCGGGGATGGTCGGCTGGAGCATGGCCAGGTTGGTCTTGCCGCACGCCGACGGGAACGCCGCCGCGATGTACTTCACCGTGCCCTCGGGCGAGGTCAGCTTGAGGATCAGCATGTGCTCGGCGAGCCAGCCCTCGTCGCGGGCCATCACGCTCGCGATGCGCAGGGCGTAGCACTTCTTGCCGAGCAGCGCGTTGCCGCCGTAGCCGGAGCCGTACGACCAGATCGCGCGCTCCTCGGGGAACTGCACGATGTACTTCGTGTCGTTGCACGGCCACGCGACGTCCGCCTGGCCGGGCTCGAGCGGGTGGCCGACCGAGTGGATGCACGGGACGAAGTCGGCCTCGAGCTCGGTCATCCGGTCGAGCACCGCGGTGCCCATGCGGGCCATCACGCGCATCGAGGCGGTGACGTACGCCGAGTCGGTGAGCTCGATGCCGAACATCGGCTTCTCGGCCTCGAGGTGGCCCATGACGAAGGGGATGACGTACATGGTGCGGCCGCGCATGCTGCCGGCGTACAGGCCGCGCATGACCTTCTTCATCTCCTCCGGCGCCATCCAGTTGTTGGTGGGGCCGGCGTCGCGCTCGTCGACGGAGCAGATGTAGGTGCGGTCCTCCACACGGGCGACGTCGATCGGGTCGGACGCCGCGTAGAAGGAGTTCGGCTTGATCTGGGGGTTGAGCCGGGTGAACGTCCCGGAGCCCACCAGGGCGTCGGTGAGCTCGGTCCACTCCTCGTCGGAGCCGGTGCACCAGTAGATGCGGTCCGGTTGGGTCATGGCGGCGACCTCGTTGACGAAGTCGACGATGCCCTGGTGGGTCGTGGGGTAGGTGGACTCAGGGGCCTGCGTCTCGGCGGTCATGCTGTTCCCTCTCGCGATTCGCGGACGCGCCCGCTGGGGAGGGCGGCGCCGGCCGTCGAGCGCATCGACGGTGTGTCGTGGAGCTGTGTGGGCGGTTCGCTCGGCGTCGTTGTCGGCGACTCGTGGAGCATCCTCGAGGTCGCGGATGCAGCCCGCCTCCCCGTGGAATGTGGCGACAGTACCGGGCACTCTCGCGGGTCCACATTGGATCGTTCAACGGCTGGTAAGGCGCGTCACATCCCATATTTTGAGCGGAAAAGTCGGTTCAACAAGAACCTGCTTCGGTCCTTTCCGGACCTAAGAAGAGCGGCCGCTCGGCGGCCCCCATGGGCGGCCATGAGGGCGCCCGGGGACCGAGGGGGAGGGTGCTGATTCGGCTCCACGATCCGGGTCGGCTATCCTCGTCCAGTCGCTCGCAGGGCGGCATGCGCCCGGAGCTCAACGGATAGAGCATCTGACTACGGATCAGAAGGGTTGGGGTTCGAAGCCCTACGGGCGGGCA
>VFQN01007522.1_pt1 | contig 11675 bp, 9 predicted proteins | sample 3512371 | NCBI WGS metagenome assembly VFQN01 (sample SAMN10412370, study PRJNA504923) | tailings metagenome | isolation source: Replicate 2 from Balatoc abandoned mine | place: Philippines: Itogon, Benguet | collected 2017-08-28
TCTGAAAATCAAACTCAAAATCAAATTCAACCTTCACAACAAACTCCTGGGAAATAGATGATTTTGTCGTAGAGTAGAAACACACCTTTTTCTTTTGTTATATTATAAATAAATTCAATTAAAGATGTCATTGAATCTAAATCATGAATCATCATACTGATCAATTAATTAATGAATAATAATAAATAAACATATTGAGCTGAATAGATCTCTCTATATAGATTTAGTGGTTACTTGTAGAAGGCTTTAAGATGAAAATTCGGAATGAAAGGGGTAGATAGGATGTTCAATTATTCATTTATTTATTATTATTAAAAAGAAGTTTCCATTGTGCATGGTTGTTTGTTTTTTTGTTGTTTGCTTTCGTGTTTATTCTTAATATTAAAAGTAAGTCGCTTGTGATTGTGAGAGCAGTAAAGTTAGTGTTAATAAGGGAGTGAGCATAATTTTGATACTTTCTATTTCTCAACTTTTCTTATTTTTCTCTTTCCTGCAACTCTTTTTTGTTTTTCGAATGACATACTTCGTCTTTTGCTTCTATTCATTTCATTCTTTCTTTCTTTTTTTTTTATTTTTGTTAGGATAGCGAGCATAGATAAAATTCTCATAGATAAATAATAAAAACCTCTAAAAATAAATTATCGTCGTACTTTATTCAATTTATAATATTCTTTGATCCCTTATTGTCTCCATCTCACTCCACTCAGCAGGCGTAGGTGTATGGATGCAGCGTAAATTTATGCGACTGTATCATTCGTTCTTTCACGAGAGAGACAGACAAGACTATGTCATTCTTCCGACAAGAAATTCCATCAAATAAAGCAGAATTAGATCTATTACATCAACAATATCCATGGATACCAGGATCAACAAATATTCGTCCACTGCCTGATCAAATTATGATGAAAAAAGAAGATTTACAAGAAATTGAAAAAAATTGGAATTCAATGAATGATTATCTTTTCTTTAAAGTATTTGGATATGATTTTACAATTAATGAAGCAGGAAGATTTATTTGTAATATCCCAAGTACAGTCTCTGTCACTTCATTGAAGAAATTAGTAAGGAATCAATACCCCTATAATAACCTTCACTGCTATCATTATATTATGTGGTATGGTTGTCAAACAAAACCTTCTTCTTCTGAACAGATTACAAGAGATATTGAAAAGTCTATAGAGGGTATTATTCATCCGAAAGATCGGGTTAATTTTCAGTTTGTCTGGTATGAGAATCCTAAGATGACAATACCTCAACTCTATCATGTACATGTATTCTGGATACCACATCTCCCATAGATCGAGTTAGAAGCATCATCACTCGAAGATTTTGCTTTGTGAGAGGGTCAATGTATTGTTTGCTTTGCATTCGTATTTCTTGAATCTGAAAAGAATAATAGACAAAGGAAGCCAATTTCTTTGATTTTATTGAATTCTTTTCAATGTTTATAAGAGATTTCTACAGGATTTAGAATAGTTACACACTACCATGAAATATCCAAATTTTCCAAATTTAAACGAGTCCACAATCATATACTTCTGCTAGAATGTTTGTGTTTTCAATTGAATTTCATTTAAGATAAATTGCTAAATAAATATTGATAAATTTTCAATGTTTCAATGTCCACTAAATTCAAAAAGACTTCGATCCCGTTACAAGTGAAATCTTTTCAGTTTCTCCAGTTCAATTTTTTCTCTCTCTCTCCTAGGTTTCATAAATCGCCCCCTTTTATCACAACAATTCAACACAATTTTATTAAATGCACCAAACCTTAGCCATCTCCTGCTTGATCCTCACTTTATTATACGTGCAATTTGCTCTTGTTCAAGCATTTTTACCTCCATTACCTTCCGTTCTTTCAAATTTATTGTTAAAGAAGTCATTAACCTTAAAGATGAGCGCATTAACAGGGAAAGAAAGAATTATGAAAGCATTTGAAATTGCATTCCGTATTAAACCAGCTGTTGGTGGGTTTCCTTATTTAGCGGAAATATTACATCGTGCAGGTGTTGAAAAAAATTATTGGACCTTACCTGGTTGTACTTCTTTATATCAAACAAAATTCGGTGATTATGTTCAAAACATTCCTCCTCTTGTCCCCGAGGGAATCAACCCAATTGCCTCATTTAACCGTGATTTAGTAATTAAAGCCATTCGTGATGATCAAGCAGGTAAGACTACTTTCCCTGAATTCCTTGTAGGTATTTGGGAAGCGGGTATTGTGAAGTATGACGTGGACTTTAACGAAAGAATTGTTATTTATTATGGAATTAATTCTTCTGATTTCTATGAAGAAGAATATCCAAAGGTTTATATTGCTGAAGATATTGAAGGACTTTTGTCAGCATAATCAAAGAATAGCTTGAGACAAAGACAATATAGTAATATTATAGATTGTAGATGATATATTCTTTCGTATTGGTGTCTTTCGTCTTTGTTTTCTAGTTAACCTTACCTCATTTGAACGAGGCATATTTATTATATCTTTCAATATAATGATTTTTTTCAAATATATTTACTCTTACATCTTCCTTACATTCTGTAATAAAAGAAAGAGAGGCCAATGAGTATTTTACATAGCTCCTCCAAATTCGAATAACCTCATAGCTCTCAACAATCATTACAAATCAGAAAAATCACAATAATCATTGCTGTAATTACGAATCCAAGGACATTGTATTTGATGGTTGGAAGGTACTATCAGAGTTTTCAGGGGTTCCATTGGATCTCTTTTAGGAATTGCGAAGCGCTCAAAACTTACTGTGAGAAAATTGCACCACCCTCTATAAGAGAGAGCTCCGAACCTATGCATTTAGAAGCGATTGAGGAAACTCTGCATTTCTTAACATTGCCACAATTTTCTGAGCTGCATCAATTCAAGTGGCTCGACCGAATACCGAAATAACCTTCCCACTCAATAATTGATGAAATTAGCTAAACTTTGTTTCGAAATCAAGCAATGCCAGAGTTGAAGCAAAATCTTTTGCCTTGATTCGAATGTGTTGAAACTTAATGGCTATGGTCAGTATTGTGTAACAATTCAATATTATGGGTGGTAAATCTGTTTTAATGGTGGTTATGTCAATCGTCGAAAAAATTTGGGGTTTACCTTGAGAACTGGACTCAAAGCGAGGTAAAAGTACCCAGTATGTAAGTAGCTCCAACGAGACGGCTCGATTCGAACACGCATGTGAAGATTAACTAGATAGTGTGCGTTATTTCTTGCAAAAAGACCACTGTAACAAGTGACAGTTTTGATACCTGTAATGGACAGCGCAACCAAGCGAGATTTCACGCAAGCACGTATACAGTCACTCCGGCTGGGCGAGACAAGGAATAGGACCACGTGAAATACAATCGAAGCTGCAATGTTCTAGCACGATCGAATAATAATGTTTCCGTCTTTGCATTCATTCATAAAATCTTGAGTTCCCGTAGCGCGGTAGAGAAGAAGCGTTTTTCGTACAGTAAGCAGAGGAACAAAGGAATCAAAGGAATTCGGATCGCACTAACGAAAGTCCGTTTTATCGAGGCTTTCTTTGTAACTTGAGAAACTAATTCTTCGCAGTTACAAAAAGATTGCACGAATACTTGTCTCGAATTCTCTCCATCAAAAATCACGTTATAAATAGTGATAAGGGTTACTCCTAAAACGCCTTCTGTGGTGTCGTTAAAAGAAATAAGAAATCAATACACTCCATTTCCAAGGCTATCCACAAAACTATTAACTGGCCACAATTTCTTCATTCACTCCGACTAATCCTAATACTAATTCTGGCAACCTTTTCAGAGTTTCATCACTTTACTCAAACCTCTCTGTGGAAGATTAAGCAAGGCCTGTTATCTGCTAGAATTGCTGCTTAAGTCTGTTCGACGTAGGTAAGTATCCGTGGACCCAGCACCTATGACTGCCCCCTTGTTGTCTAAAACAACAGAAGGGATTTTGTTGCTAAAGAGTGAGTCAACGTGTCCCTGCAAGTGTCACCCCGTATCTACCTCCGTATCCACCAAACCGAGGAATCCTCCTGCTGAGAGTCTGGTAAGTAAATTCCAGATCCTTCATTGTTTGACTCATTGAACAGTTTTGATTGTAGAGACATTTTTGGATCAGAGACGTCGATGAATTAGAGAGATTGAAGTATTTATTACTCGTGTTTGTGTTGTTTGTCAGAATTATTTGTTAAAATTTATCTCTTGATATAGCAGAGGAGTTCTCTCGATATATGAGAATAACCGTTATAATCGCATTATACGACTTTGATGAAGATGATTGAAGCCACCATCAGCTTTGACGATACGAAGGCTGATATTTTATTTGATCCTGTCTTTTCTAAGCTGGAAAGTAGTGTGAAAGCAACGTTTCCGGAGTTGAGGAGAAAAGATTGGAATAATCATACTCTCAAGATTACCTCAATGGGATATGTGATAACGAACGATCACTCTTTAAACAAAGCTGTGGGGAGAGCATCCCAGAACCTTTCCTTCTCAGTGGAATTGATTGAGTACTCTACTTCCCCAAGCACAAAGAAATCCCATCAAGCAAAAGGTTCGAATATCGAGTCAGTCTTCCAACATCTCAATTTTAATACCCCTGCGAAATCTTTGTCAACGGAGGCCATGAAAGGCCCGCCGCGCACTAGTCTAGGGAAGCTAATTAATCGTATAGAAAGAGCAAGCGCTCATGGTCTCAAGTTTCTCCTCTACACAAGGGATCCAGAAAACCCAGTCACTCCAGTCACCACGGTAGATCTCACGTACAACGGTGATGAAGGAAGCCGTCGCAAGATTTCAGAGATATTTGATCAGAATTTTGATTCGCCATTTCCTGATCTCCCAACGTTCTTTGTGAATGGTCTTTGCAAAGATAACGCACTTGTACAGAGGACGGCCAATGCACTGACAGAATTCAGTGCATCATCAGAGACCACTGCACAGAACAGTGCGACTGTGAAGTCTATGTATGAAGAGCTCGAATTCTTTGATTCTCATTCGAATGCGGTCTCATATCTAGAGGCAACTGATGTATCCTCTCCCTCAAAGACGGCGAAACCCGACGGTCTTCACTGTAGCCTGCCAGTGATATTAGACTGGAAAGGCAATGACGCAGATTCTACAGAGGGATTAGAGCAATTGTTGGAAAGAATGACCACAATGGCCACGATGCAGGGATTTTTCTCGAATATAATCGGCTTTGCTAGCGGCGAGAAATCAAAGGTGTTCTGGTTCTGCCGTTTTACTCACGAAATTAATCGGGACAAAGCAACCAGTCAGAAAACAATTCACATTTGGTCACTTCCAATCCAAGAGGTTGCCAAGGTATTAGTCTCTGTTGTGCAATTACCGATATCAATGTTCCTCTTGAAAGAAGCACCTTATCTATTGGGATGTTTAGAGCAACTTAATATCTTCTATTTTGAATGCAAAATCTCCATAAAAGGAATATCTTCATCAACGGCATGGGAGGTATCCCTACCAGAAGATAATCAAACCAGATTTCTGATCAAGATAAACTTCGACGAAGAAAGATTCCTGAAAGAAAGCAAGGCCTTGGCGGAAATAGCGCTGAATCAGCCTCAAACATTCTATGTGTATGGGGCGATGGTATTTAATGCCCTTCCTGAGTTATCACCTGGATCTTTTCTTGTGGATATTAATCACCAACAATTCCAAGTTGAGAAATATCGATATTTCAAAGAAGAACAATGGCCTCAACTACTTCATCCATCAAAATTTGGACTTCGATCTGCTGAGATTCCGGCGGCTAACCCATGGTTCTCTAGACGGTACAAACTTAACTCAAAATTCACCAAGTTCCCTTTCCGCAAGCCAAGAGACGGAATCTTTAGCGGTGGATTGATAGTGATGGAAGTTGGAGAGGCGATCGATATTGCCAACTTCGAACCAGCCGAGATCGAAAAGCTCGTCTATGATATAAATGGCTCTCTTCAATTGATTCATAAAGCCGGTGTGCTTCATGCCGATTTACGAATGATGAATATTCTTAGATTCAATCATCGTGACGGAACCTATCGATACAACTTGATCGATTTTGATTTGAGTTGTAGCAAAGCGGATCCTCATATTCGAATCTTTCCAGGTACTAGTCAAGCAAAGAGAGCTCCTATGAATGTAAGGAGTCAACTTAAATCCAATGAAGAATCGACTGTCGTAAAGTGGTGCGAAGCGTATGATTATTGTATGTTTTACGACTATTTGCTCACAACGTTCAAAGTTTTACCCAGCAACAGAAAATAGAATTCTCCGCAAGGTAACTCCTTCGGTTTGTTTTCAATTCTCTTTCATGTTAACTCTCTATCTCTCTTCTTGCCCCTCAAAGCTTTATCTTTAAAAGATATATGTATACATGTATTCAATGTAAAAGTCAAAGAAACAGTAATAACTTTGTTACCAATACAACTTCTTCTTCTTAATAATAAAAAAGAATTCTTGGCGACTTTTCATATTGTGAAAAAACTCAAGGAGAAAGACTGAGACAAACTACACTATCTCTTCCTCATTGAATCGCTCCCCTCATCTTTCGCTCAAAGAAAGAGAAGGAGAACGAACGAGCAAACAATTCAAAAATATATGGAGAAATAGAACCTATAGACAACTTAACCCCCTCATGTATGCTACTAATTAGAGTTACTTCCAAATGCAGAACGATGAGTGCACTATTGCAGAAGCTTCGGTGTTGTTGATTCACGAATCGGGGAAAGAAATGAACTTGGAATTTCAAAAAGATCTTTTAGAATTTTTTTATGAGCATCAGACACACTTCGCCCTCGCTTTGATGATTGTGGGAGATTAACCTTTAATGATACAACCCATTCTTCTCTAACAATGCATCATATTGATCTAAACTTCGATTAATTTTCTTTTCTTCACTATCATTGTCCTTTAAGCTACTCTCACTCCCAGTATTATTCTTATTACTAGTACTACTACTAGTACTCTTTTGGTGCGTCAAGGAAAACGCTTCTCTTGTCTCTTGTGGTATCGAAAGCACATATGAAGAAGGCTATAATCTTGGTGAGAAAAAACAATCTTCGCCGCATCCATAACGAGATCTAAAAAATAATCATATTTACTCCCACACATGATTAATGCATATTTGCAATATTTCCATATAAGGCAATAAATCTTCCTGAGGTTTCTCTTTTCAACCTCTCATCCCTTTCTCTTTCTGCTTTGTCAAGAGATACTAACCTAGAAGTAATCCAGGTTGCACCATGAGGTAACAGTTCGTCTCGAAATACTTCATTTTCACATTCTTTCCTCAAGGAAAGTGTTCCCCATAACTGTTGATAATTCGTTCCTGACACAAAATCTGCCAGCTCTTTATTTGCATTCGAGTCATTCCAAGCAGCTGTGAATAAATGTGGTCTTCTTTCTTGCAATTGTCTTAATGAGCTTTGAGTTAGGAAGACCATCTGCGAGTCTTGACTCTGGTCTAAAGGAGTAACGAAAAGCTTCCAGGGTCCATCTACAACACTATTACCTCGTGTAGAAAAATAAAGGTAATTCGTTGAAGGATCGTATCTTGCTGAAGTGCAAATCGCTGTTGTAGCCAAACATGCACCAGTAGCAAATGCTATCCAATAGTCATTCGGACTCTCAGATGATTGTTTTCGAAATATTTTTACTGCTTCCCAGAGAAATGCATCATAAGAAGATTGCCAAACACCATGTAATGAATAAATAAGAGGAGATGTTGATCCAGGAAGAATGAACATGATGATAAAGATGAAACTTAACATTTCTCGAAAATAGGCACTGCAGGCAAACGAGTTCGAGTCGTCAATTGTAACTTTGGATGTTAAAGTCTTGTAGAGTGGGAAACTTTTTTCTTGAGTTGTTGGAGTGGTGAAAATGGATTACCTTTGTCCCGTTCTATCACATTCACTATTAATAGTGAATGTGTCCAACTATTAACTATTAACTATTCACTATTAAGATACTGCAGACTCATGGGGTGTCCAACACGCTTTGATTCGACCAATATAATCGCTTGTCATTGTATCTCAAAGTAGTGTATTAATCAACATATATCATTCATTCAAGTTTTCTCTGAAGAAATGTTCTGGCTATTCATATTGTTAAAATCTCAAGAAAAAGAAAATAATGGCAAACTATACTATCTCTTTTGCCTCTTCAAACTCCACGGAATCGCCTTTCATGCGAGAAGGAGAAGGAACAGATAAACAATGAATAAAAATATATGCGAAGAAATCAAACAACAAACCTTAACACCTAAATCTACTCATATACTACTAATTAGAGTTACTTCCGAATGCAGAACGATGAGTGACATCATCCGACACACTTCGCCCTCGCCTTGATGATTGTGGGAGATTAACCTTAGGCACCGATGAGGTCGCAGGTCCATTCTTCTCTAACAATGCATCGTGTTGATCTAAACTTCGATTAATTGTCTTTTCTTCGCTATCATTCGCCTTTAAGCTACTCCTCTCACTAACATCATTTTTTCCACTACTAGTACTTTCTCGGTCACTACCATTCGAACCACTGCCACCAGCATTGCTATTACTAAAAGGGGTTAATGAAGTATTCTGAGTCTCATATTCATTTAATAATATCTTATCAACATCATCACCAAATGCTGATTGTAAGAAAGTACCTAAAGCACCAAAATAACCTTCATGATGTGAGAATAAAGCTTCCATACTTCCTTTAGACCAAAAGTCAATAGCAAACGCTAATCTTCGACATGAAATAGAATTATGACGTAAGAATGAACCAACAAAGAATATTTTATTGCAATTATGTAATTGTGCATTAAGATATGCTACTTGACCAATATTATTCGTAATCATCATTAATAACGCTAATGCTAAATCTTCTTCATTGACTCCTTCTAACGGATTTTCCTTCATTACTAATTTACCAAATGAAGATGCAACCATAGTACCTGATAATAATCCGCTATCTATTAGAGAGATTCTAAAGGTTAGAGAGGAGGGAGAGAGAAGGAAAAGGAGACAAGACTACTTACAATCACCACCATAGATATCTCGCACTAACATATCCACTACACCAGCATCACCGTTCTCTGCAAGGTCTAATACTTCTTCATACGTCTGACACTTTGTGAGTAGTCTGCATAAGCCCCAGTAAGTACCACCACCTAAACTAGTACCACTGACACGTTGAAATTGACCTGGTCCTGTCACTTTTAAAATACTCACACCAGAGCCAATATTCACAACAAGGTAAGGGAAGATGCTTCGATGTGATATAGGCAGGATAACCTTCTTCGTGTGCTCTTTATCATCTTTCTGCCATTTACTTTTCTTAGCTGATGAATCTTGTTTATCAACGGAATTCGCTCTCGAGTCTCGTGACGCTGGGGGAGGTACCTTCTCGGGTGTAGCTATCTTCATCTTATCAAAGCTTTTACTACGATTTAATTCACCCTGGTTATCAACTACATTCGCAGTATTAATAGTTTCTTTATTACGATAAGTATAACATTCTTCAGGGAAATTCATTAAAGCAAATAACATTCCACGTACTAAACAACCTAATTCATCGTATTTATTGACAGTGATTTCTAATTTTTCAAAAATTTCATTGGAATATTTATGTGCACCACCACCTGTGCAACCAATAGATTGAATGTGTTCAGTAAAAGCTGATGCAGATACATAGTTAATGGCAGCTAACATGTTACGTGTTTCAAAGTGAAGGAAATGTAATTTTCCTTCAAGAAATGAAGAATAAATGGATAAATTATCATCACGTATGACTGCAGTATTGGATGATGGATTGGTTGTAGAATCCATGTAGTTATAAAGTTCTTGTAATGCTGCTTGATGATCTGGTAAATCTAGTTGTGCGAGGCTGTCTGAGCTACCTCTCTTGGCGAGAGATGGTGTAGGAGACTTTGGAATATTTTCATCTTCTGATCGAGATTGTGCTGGTGGAAGGGTACTTATGGGTGGGATGCCGTTGGAGGGGAGGTTCGGTGGTTTCACTATTGGAGGTGGGGTGAATTCGTCAGGTCTTCGTTGTTGGAAATAAACGATCTTTGTCAATGTTCCTCCGACATCCATTCCAAAAATAGCTACAGGAAATAAAAATATAGGTAAGAATCTTAGGATGTTAAAGTGGAGAGTGTATCTCTTACCTCCGATGTTAATTTTATTGTTTTTCTTTCTTTTTGATCGTTGCAAATTCCTTCGAAGAAGAACATTACGAAAAAGTCTTAATCTACGAGGATTTAAAAGAATTGCTGATGTAAATGCTGCAGTAATAAAGAAGGAAGTTTCAAGAACTAGTTTCCCATAATCCTTTGAAAGAAGATGATGGAACAAATCTGCCACCGCCGACATTTCTGAACTGCAACTAAAGAAGGGCAATGAACAAGGTGTAAAAAAATCTACTCCTTGGAAAATACTATTGAGTGATATGTTGATAATCCTATGCAATAAAGGAAGGTTGGAAGTTCAAGTAGACAAAGAGGTGTTATCAATCTCTATTGTTAAAGCATCATCATTGTTTCAACAACCTTAAATCCTACTGTAGTGTATTATTAAACAATAATGACACTTTTTCCAAATTTTCATGGGCATCATCAAAAAGATACAATAGATACTCTCTTTGGTTATGAAAAGAAAATAGGTACATTGTATATCTTCAATGAATAATATCAAAATCAAAGATGATCTATTTTATTAAAATCATTATAAATTATTTATAGTATATGTTTTTAAGTAGTTTACATGAAATGTGAAAAAAAAAAATATTTTCACAAAAACTTCAACAAAATGCTTGATTAATTCCCCTTTCCATCAAGAATATTAACAATAATTTGAGAGAGATGAAAGTTTCCCGTGACCTATACACTGATGTCCCTCCAATTCCCTTCACACAAAATTTAAACAATTTTGTACAAATAATGACAAGATTTATTGAGCAACACGAACTGAACACTTTATGTACAAATTATAAACAAAGAAACCATTCATTTCTTCCATCGACAAGCCTCTCTTTAGGCAAAAACAGTAATCTTCTCGTTGACACTTTGTCTGCAAAGTGGACAACGGGCAATACTCTGATGACTCTCCGAGCAGCCATAACATAGGCAAAGATGACGACAAGGTAAAAGTACAACAGACTTTTCTTTTTCTTGGCAGACCACACACAGTCTATTTCCTTTCTCTGATTCTATCTGATTCTTCAACAAGTTACACTACTAAAAGGGTAAGAATCAATTAGAGCAGAATGAATCGAAAATTTAATTACCTTTCTTTGCTCAATCTGGTGTAATGTTGACTTGAGGACTGTCTCATAGTGTTCGCAGTCGTCCAGCGTCAGTGAATCTATAGCTTGTTTCGCTCCTTCATACAACAACACTCTCTTTGACAAACGAAGAGTCTCTTCTTTCAGAAGATCCTTTTCCTCTTGAACGGTTTTCTTCTATTTAGGAAGTCAGTGAGTTAGGAGAGTGTTTGGGAGAGATTTTAGTACCTCTTGTTCTGCTGATTCTTTGATCTTTTCAATATCGACATAAATGTAGAAGCTCGAGAACGCGATACTCGCAAATATGATTACCGCAGTAACCACAGTATCTCGATTAATTGCGCCCAGTGAAAAGGACATGTTTGAAGTGGTTGGTGGACTTTGTTTCGACAATACCCAAGAAAAAGATG
>VFQN01007523.1_pt1 | contig 11674 bp, 15 predicted proteins | sample 3512371 | NCBI WGS metagenome assembly VFQN01 (sample SAMN10412370, study PRJNA504923) | tailings metagenome | isolation source: Replicate 2 from Balatoc abandoned mine | place: Philippines: Itogon, Benguet | collected 2017-08-28
GGGGGGGGGGGGGGGGGGGGAGGGGGGGGGGGGGGGGGGGGGGGGGGGGGGGGGAAAGGGAACGGGGGGAGAAAGTGTACGGTAGGTGTATGTGAGGGGGCGGCGTGCAGACGCATGGATTTGTGCGGAACGGGTTGTCATTTCAAGGGCAGGGAAGCACAGGGATGGGCGGTCATGGCGGCTGTCGTATGGGCGTGCCGACTGAGGCAGAGCATCCGGGGCACGGTGGAGAGCGGGGCGCTTTCCCGTGCGCATGCAATGGCAGCGGCCATTAGGGAGGACATCATGTGCAGCCTGCCGCCGGGTGCGTGTGTGGGGCCCGATTTTGGGGCGGTGTGGGTTAGCACGGAGTTTGCAACGGCAAATGGGTCGACGTTGGCATTTGCAAAGGCAGCACAGGGTGTGCCCCTTGGGCTGTGTGCGATGGCCAGGTGCTGGGCATGGGCTTGTTGACCGAGGCAACCGGGGCACAGCGGAGAGCACAGACGTCTTTCGTGCTTGGGCCTGCAATGGTAGGCGGGGCGCCCCTAGGCGCTTGCACTTCCCTGCCTGTCGTACCGTATACCGCTTGCCCTGGCCTTTCCCTTTTGCGACCTCAGGCATCCCCCTGGTCCCTTTCCACACACACCCCTGGCAAGTCCCCCCGTGTGTGGTATGCCCACAAGCGGGCCTATGGCCACCCTGCTACCGTTGTACTGCAACTCCACTCATGCCACCCCACGTGCCCGCCACTGACCCCCAGGCAAGTCGCCCGTGTGGTACTTCAAATAAGCCGAACGAAGGTCAATCCGATGCCATTGCAATGACTATCACAATGCCACGCTTTTGACCCCCAGGCAAGTCGCCCGTGTGGTACGCCCACAAGCTGCGCGAGATGCTGGGCACAGGGGAGGACGGAGGAGGCGGCAGCGGCCGGGAGGGGGGCGGGGAGCAGGCGGGGGCCGGGGAGGCGATGGGCTCCCCTCGCGGTGGCGGTGGGGAAGCGACGCGAGGCAGACGGTGGGGCAGCACAGACGTTGCGGCCGGGAGCTTGAACGGGAGGTGAGGGAGGGGCGATGGGGGAGGGGAGGGACGTGGGAGCGGAGGCGAGGGGAGGGGAGGGGTAGTGGCAAGGGTGTGCGTGGTGGCGGTGAGTGGGGGAAGGGACGTGTGGGAGGGAAGGGAGACGGTGGTGTTTGGGGCAGTGGGACGCGGGGCTGTGCTGGGGTGGTACAGGTGGGTATGGGCCGCTGGTGGGCAGCGCGTGCGCAGCGGGTTGGAACGTCTGATGTGTGCCATGAAAGGGTGTCCCTTAACACCATGCCAGGACAGGACTGACGGCAATTGCGCGAGCGACCAACGTTGGTCCTCAATTGTTATCCACAATTGCTGGTGTAACGTGATCGACAGTCGCAGTCTGCTACTGGGCATGTGTTCCTCATTGCATCCAGTGTACTATTTTCTTGTTGTTATGCTGCAGGACAAGCAGCGGGCTGCGGTCGGTGCGTCATCAGTCCGTGGAGGCCTCGGAGCAGGCGGCCGGCGGCCGGGGGCAGTCGCCGTCCGGTGAGTACACACAAAGGCTGGAACGATACGGCTTCCCGTCTTGCGATGTAGCTTGCCCAGTGCGAGCAGGGGACCTCCCTTGGTGGAAGCATAGCTGGCGCCAGCCCTGCACTGGCTACCCCCGCTCTGCCCCCGCTTTGCCTTACCTCGCCTTGTATGCAAGCACCCTCACTGCCCCTCGCCCGCTCCTTCGTCCCTACAGAGCTCTCCCCGTCGCACGGCCGCTCGCGGCCCACCGTCGTACCCGTACATATGTACGACAACCCGCTCAGCGCCGCTTTGGACGCCACCGAGGCGCTGCCCGGCAGCCCGTCAGACAGCCACCGCGGCAGCAGCTACGCCGTGACCGGCTCGCAGCCGTACAGCCCAACCGCCAACCGTCTCGTACCGCAGACCTCCCGACGCGCCGAAACCGACACTGGCGTGGTGGGCGCTAACGGCTACGGGACGTACTCCGAACCGTTATCGCGGTACACCACGAGCCCGGGGCTGGCGACCGGCACGCTGGGGACGTCGCCGCTCCGGCTGAACAGCAGTCGGTTTGGGCGGATGGGGACCGGGGTCGGTAGCGGTGTGGTGGTTGGTGGTTGCGGCGGCGGCGGCAGCGGTGCGGCAAGTCTTAGCGGCGCGGAGATGCTGGCGGAGGCGGCGCGGATGTTGGCGCTGTCCGACAACCACGAATGAGGATACGGCAGCGTACAGCAGGGTACGGCACGATGCGTGCAGGTAAAATGAGGCCAGAGTAAACGAGGAGCCGTGGGCGTGATACGGGTGGGTGTACAGAGCAAAGGTACGACAGGGAAGCGGCTTGGGTTAAGGCAGCTGCAAAGAGTGCTGTAGGCTTTGCGGCACACTGGTGGTTCAGAGCGCTGCCGGCGTTTGGCATTAGCGGGTAGCGCTGACGTGCACATGGCGGGGAACCGATTCGACTGGGCGCGTAGGTGTGGGCGCTCTCGCTGTTTGGCACGTGACGCGTGGCATTTGGCACGTGGCATGTGGCACGTGGCATGTGGCACACGCATGCAACACAGCTGATGGCGCTGGTAGCTGTTGGCCCCTTTCGCCGCTTGGCACGTGACACGTGGCATGTGGCATGGCAGTGTCATAGCCTCTCTGAAGTATAATGCGGCTCCTGCCGCTCTGGCGGGTGTGCACAGGAAGCGTTGGGGCGCCGGGTGTGCTGGGGGTGCCCTTCGGGGTACGGCTAAAATGCAGGCAAGCTGCAGTACAATGCGGTACCATGTGCTGTCGTACCGTGATCCTCGACGGGCCCCGCACTTGCTGACTTGGACAGCGGCCGCATCTGCCGCATAAGCTGCCTGTGTGCAGTGTACAGAACTATGGGGATTGCAGCAAGCACTGCGGGGTGAGTGATGGTGGATTCGGGTCGACCCGGTGGCTGCTGCTGTCTAAGCACGCACGGGGCGGGCGTGCTGGCCATAGCGTATTTCGGTACGGGATTGGGGCTCTCGAAGGGGACAGTACTGTTCTGTTTAGGCAGTGCAGGTTGCAGTGTAGCTGATGTCACGTCACGTCACGTCATGACACGTAACGACACGTCATGTCACGTCACGACACGTCATGTCACGTCACGACACGTCATGTCACGTCACGACACGTCACGACACGTGGTGTCCAAGACCGTGGGCGACTGGTGGTACTGTGAACACTCGGTAATATACTACCGGTATGGCAGTTGTGCGCTTGTGCCGTCACGCACGGCACGCTGCAGGCACGCGCTGGTGTGGACGACTTGAATTGAGGGCAACGAACAGGGCAGGTGCTGCTTCGTTTCCTGGGGGCTGCTTAATGGAGGTCATTAGATTCTTATTGATGATTTGGGGTGCCTTTCTCATGCCGGATTACTGGTGCGGTACTGGCTGTGTGCGCACGAGGCTGTGTGCGCACGAGGCTGTGCTTGTGGATTTGGTGGGGTTCTTACCCATAGAAGGGACTTGGCAGGTTGGTTGCAGGTTGGTTGCAGGCTGGTTGCACGCTGCGGACGCCCTTGACGCGGGCGATTTGGCGAAGGACGCGATGGAACGGTTACCACATCGCCCTGTTGACGAGGGAGTCTGTCTTCCGTGTGCATTTGACAGCCGCTACGCTGAGGGGGGAGCAGTGTTAGTTACGGTGCTATAATTGGGGGCTTATGCGTGCCGGGGCCTGATGGTTTGCAGCAATGACAACTGCTGACTGACGTGGGTATGATCGTCCAATGCTGACCGCTGTACGGCGGTATATGCTCCGGAAGGTGTCGCAGGAGCTGGCGTGGACCAGCGTGGACCGTACCTTGTTTGGCGTGTCCTGGGGCGCCTCTCCTGACTCCCCCGGGCAGTGCACCTGCTTTCCGGTTGCGGGTTGGGCTCTGTGCCAACGGCTCTTCCGCCTAGCCCCCACCGTACACCCCTTACAAAGTTCCTATGCCAAGTAGGCCACGTGGCAGACCGTTCACGTGCAACATTGTTCTTGTGTTGATTTGTTTTCAACGACCGCGTGCCTGGGATATGCACGTCGGCTGTGGACGCTGCGTGGCATGGCCGTGGTCAGGGACCCGGTTACTGGGCCATTCATGATCGGATTTTGCCAATACTGCGATGTTGCCGACGGCAGGCTTATGATCATGCTGCAGGCACGCGTGCAGGGCCTGGCAGGACAAGGACTCGAAATAATGGTGTCTTGGCTTTGGCCCTTTTGTACTGGTCTATGTCAGGTTACTCAGGTCCTGATGATGATGACCCGGGATGACCCTATTGTCCGGTATTTGTAACGGTAACAAGGACACACCCCGGGTGCTGTCAAAGCCCGCAGTCGCCACAAACACGTGCCTCAGCATCCAGCATTCCAGCTCCTGGCCGCATTCCTCGTGCAGGTACCAGGTAGCCCACAGCGCCCGTATGCCCGGGGTGCTGTCAGTCAGTCAGTGTTACACGGCGAGGGTTCTCCCCTCCGCAAGTGCAACGACCCATTACGGAGCCGGAGGGTCAAGGGCCGACAAACTCGATACCAAGAATTTGACTTCGTCTCAACCAAATCTTCGACAGTAACTCTGCTAGCTTTGCCTGACTACCTTCCATCATAATACCCCGCATACCGGTATGAAGGCATTGTGGCACCTTCACAAAACTCTGCAAGGGTGCTGTCAAAGCCCGCAGTCGCCACACACCCCTGCCCCAGCACCCAGCTCCTGGCCACACTCCTCGTGCAGATAGCACACCGAGTCCGTGTGTCCCACCAGGCCCTAGTGCTGCTGCAAGCACCAACCGACAGTGGGTGCAGGGAGGCAAATTCCGCCCCAACAGCCAGCGCAGCTTGCACACCTGCCCGCTGCCCCCCGCCGCCGCCCATACGCCACACCTCCTCCAGCGCCTGCAAGTCCCCCCGGCCCGGCGGAGCACAGCTCTGCGCCCCTCCCCGTCCGCCAGCCACTCCACAGCCGCTGTGTCGAACCTGGTCGAACGAAGCTGCGACACCGAAAACTTCCTTTGGACAGCATCCAACCTCTCCAGCTCCAAACTCGGCTACATGACAGTCACAGAAACACTGTTGCATACCAAGCATACCATGCGCTCAACACCAACACTCAACATGCAAAATGCACCACCAAGTCGGTAACCTTGCACTGCATACCACTGTACACCAACGAGTATCGGCTGGGGGCACCAGTGTCATATGACGTGCATGCGGCATGCTACTGGGGCTCTGGGGGTTTGGGCACAGCTCTTGCTGTCCACTGGGTTCATTTCTCTGCTACCTGACGTCCAGCCCTCAATGATATCAAGCCGTACATACACCCTCCTGTAGTACACGGGTACACTCCGTACACTGCCGTTCCTTGCCGTACACCTGTCGCACACCCTCGCCGTCAGCCCCGCAGGTGTGCCTCCAGGAAGGCCACCATGCGGTCCCATGCCAGGGTGACCATGTCGGCAGGGGGTACCCCGTAGCCCCACTCTGCGCACAAGGGCAGGCAGGAAGCGGTAAAATCAGTGTTTCACAAGTGCAGCTACCGGCAAGGGAAGACAGGCTGGGGCGCGAACACGCCCCAGCACGTCGCAGAGTCGTGGCAAGGGTGTCCGGGGGCGTATGGCGTGTGGATAGGCCCGGGAGGTGGCACGTAGCCCCACCCTGCGTGCAAGGGTAGGCAAGGGGGCGCGCAGCAAGCATCTTCACGCAGGAGAGTCCCCGTGCATGTCAAGTGGGGGCAGAAAGCAGGCACGGCGCACATGTTAGGAATGGGAACACCGTAGCCCACCACTGCGTGGCATGGCACGTGTCACGAACACGGCAGGCGGACAGGCGCGCAGGGTGTACGGTGTACGGCTCATGCAGCACGTGCGGCGCATGGACACGTGCTGCCCCCGGTACGGATACCAGTACCCATATGTGAGGTACCGCGCCCTCGGGCTTCCGGCCCTCGGCGCTTCGGGCGTCGTACATGTCACCCACAGGTCTCCCCTCGTCCGGCGGTGCGATAACTTCAGTACCAGCCCATCACGGTGTGATAAGTACTACATATCTGAGATACCAGTGCCGTATCACGTCGCAACACGCACTCCTGAACCGTCCGTCCCTGGCCCCGCCCCGCCCCCTTCTCCCTTCCCCTGCCTGCCCTTGTCGCAACCCTTTCGCAGTAGGGCGCCGGTAAGCAGCCGAGCTTGTCTAGAGCACATGGTGCATGCTACATGTCAACAACGCCAATACCAAGTTCGGCTCTACCACGTCACGGCTTGCGTTTGGGCGGGTTGAAATGTTACCCTACGCCCTGTGCAGCATGCTGGCACGCACTCACTGCCCAGGAACGCCACCCCCTCTGGCGTCAGGGCGTTGAGGAAGCTGTGCGCCGTGTTGGGGTACACGTGGTACTCGAGGGCCGGGCAGCGGCCAGCGGCACGCATGCGGTTGATGACGTCGCGGCCCGACTGCAGTGGGTCAGCAGGGAACATACACCAACAGCGTTGGTAGCAGCCCTGACGCCAAGGCTGAGAGTGAGGGGTCAGCACACAGCTGAGGCAGCAAAGGAAGCAAAAGCATGAGCGCACAGCTGCCTCCTTTCCAAATGCGTACCGACACAAACCGGTGCAGAATCGCAACATCCGCCAGCAGCAGAGCGCGGAAGGTAGAGGGTACAGGTGCAATGCCGCATGCGCCACGCCCCCTGCCCCCCACCAGCGTTTCCGTGCTTCCCTGACACCTCACACGGGTTCCTCGCGTTTTACGCGTGCCCCCTGCCCTCTCTGCTCCCTTGCCCGGCCACCTTGGGGTCGCTGAAGCCCCAGGTATCGAGATAAGGGGTACAGGTGCAACGTCGCACGGGGCACATATGCACGTGCGCAAGGTTACCCCCTGCCCCTCCGCCCCCTCTCCCCCCACCCCCGGCCACCTTGGGGTCGCTGAAGCCCCGGATTGCGTCCAGCTCGCCCGTGTGGTACTGCAGGGGGATGGAGATCTTGTCCACCTGGGGGGAGCGGGCAAGGGGGGGAACAAGCACGCGGCACCGGTGTGTGTCTCAAAGTCGCGTTAGGAGGACTGGAGCGCCCCCTTCTCCAGTGGAATTTAGGATGTTAAAAGCGGCGATAAAGCTGCATTTGGATGGTAGGGGATTTTCTCCACCTGACGAGAGCGGGGCCAAAAAGCATGCGGGGCCAGCCACATGTTATCCCCCAAGGTCTGCCGGGCATGATAGGTTTGCATGGACTCTCAACGGTACGCATAACGCAGCCTGCGTGAGCCTGGAAGCATGCGTCCTGAAGCTGGTAAAGAAACGTTCGCCCGTGGGCCCTGCGGAGCCCCTGGCTTCACGAACGCGTGATGCTAGGCATGAGGCAGCATGAGGTCAGGAGCAAGGGGTATGAACAGCATGCACGGCATCGCGGCGGACGTAGGGGAGCAGGTCGTACCTCGATCCACGGCATCTCGCGCGCCGGCGTGCCGTAGAACGGTACGGCGCACGACAGCTCCGGCATGTGCTGCGCGGCGGCGAAGCTCAGCGCGCCGCCCTGTGGTGTTGTCGTACGGCACGGCGGTTGGTCACCTTGACACAAACGGGCGCGGCAGAGGCGTCCGGTGGGCCACAGTTGTGGGCCTGTCTCGACACCGAGCAGGGGCAGGAGACGACACCTCTTCCTCAGCATGCCACATCCCTGACCAGGGTCACGGCTTGTGCCTGCCTCCAGGCCCAAAGGACCCCACTATGGCCCAGATGGCCCGAAGGGAAAGGACCTTGACTGCCAGCTGCCCAACCGACCCACCATGCACCCTCCGGTGATGCCGACTTTGGGCGACCCCGACTCCAGCAGGTACCTGATGGCCATCCGCACCTCCTCCAGCGCACGGCGGAAGTCCAGGCTGGTCATCAGCTGTTAATACACAGGAGGTCCATGCACGAGGTTCACGGCAATAATGGGCAGCAGCAGCAGGTAGGTAAGCCGGGGGGCAATGGCCAGACGCGCATGGTCGCCCTCGCACTGTACACTCCAGTTCCTTTTGCAATTGCAAATTCGCAAAGGGGCGCACGGATCTGATACTGATATCCCTCTGCCGTACGGCATATGCCCTGCCGTACGACACACGACACGCCCTGCCGTACGACTCACGTGTCCCGCCTCCTCCATGTCCACGCCCACCACCCCGTGGTACAGGTCGGGCACCAGCACGCGGAAGCCCCTCCCGGAGGCAGCCAGCCGCACCACCTGCTGCTTCACAATGTCCGTCACGCCCCACCACTCCTGTGGGCAAAGGTACCGTTACAAGCAGCGGTGTGTGTGCAGCGGTGGCGGTGCATGGTGTGTGTGGGCACTCGCAGCAGCTGCAGCAGCAGCTATCGCAGCAGCCTGCAGCAGCCGGTCAGCAGCACAGGAGCAGGACAGGTGTGCTGCTCTGACCTCCATATGCCACCCAAGTAGGCAACATAAACGCCACGATGACGGAGCGTTAAACGCACCTGTAGGAAGACGACGGCTGGGGCGGTGCTGTCGCCCGCCTCAAACCCAGACAGCTTGCCATCCGGCCCGAAGGCAACCTGTATGTACGCGCTCGTGCGTTTTGAGGGGACGGCTCCCGACTAGCTCGGCAGCGATCGCAGGGGCCAAGCACAAGAGCTTGAATCCACTGGTAAGATAATTGTGAGTAGTAAAAGCCTTAAGGAGCTGGCGCGAGCGCCCAGCCTCGCCTTGTGGAGCTCCGGAAGGGAGGCCATCCGGCTTCGGGCGAACTTAGTCGACGCTCCTTGTGGCTGTCGAGGCTTACAGACACAGACCAGCGATGAGAACAGCTGGTAGTAAATGATCGTGATGCCTTGGAAGCAGCGCGGTGTGTGCTTGGTAGGAAGACCGGCAAGTGCCGATGGCGGTTGGGAAGGCGTTGGAATGCTGCGTTTGCGCGAGGGACACGGACATGGCTATGCAAGCTAAGCTTACATGTGAGTCAGTGATGCAGTTCCACCTGCAGGTTCGGCAGGCATCGGGGCATCTTGCTCAACGCCGTACTCCTGTGAGGCGGCCACTGCCCTTGGGGTGGCCAAAGCTGGAAGCCGTATGCCAGCTCTGCAGCGGGTACGGCCCCAGTAGCATCTCCCTCGCACAACCGACCTGCCACCCCGCTCCTACCTACACACCAACGTAGAACGATCACATCTAGTGCCTACAGCCCAGCGAAATGCCCCTGCTCTCGTACTCCGCGGCCGATGCCAATACGCGGCCGATGCAGGTAACGACACGCCAGCCCAACCCGCATGCAGGCCCGACAATCCCGCGGCCGAGGCGCAACGCCACATGGGGCAACCATCCCCGGCCGGCATGGTGGTAGGGCAAGACCGGCCTCGCTGTATCCGAGGGCCTCTAACACCCGCCTACACCTCGTCCTAGGACCGCGCCTTACGTCACCGCCCTCCGCACGGCGCGTTGAGCCCCGCTCTCCCAAGTTCCATTACGCATGCGTACTACACCTGATGCCTACTGTCTAATGCCCGCTCCTCCCGGCGCTGTTGCAAGGGGGCTGCACCCTGTCTCCCTCGCACCTGCTCGCCACACCGCCCTGCAACCCCGTCCCTACCCACACCCGGCTAGAGGACCCCCCAGCATGGCGAAGAGCTCCTGGACGCGCCCCCTCGCCAACCCGCCCCGCGCCGCCGCCTACGCCACGGCACGTGCCAGGCGCCGGACCGTTCTCCCCCTCGCTTGGGCACCCAAGCCTGGCTCATCCCGCTGCGGTGCTGGCGCTGGGGGGTGCTCCACCAGGCTGGCTCCCAGCCACCCCGGCCTGGTGCCGTGGCCACACCCCCTTGCCCAGGGCTGCACCCCACCGCCCTCCTCGTGGGCCTCCATGCTCGGCGCACTCCGCTGCCGGTGCTGCTGCTCCCGCTGCACTCCACCGCGCGGCTTCGCGGCGCCATGAACGCCTGGTGCCATGCCCCCGCCATGCGTCCCCTTCCCTTATCCCCGGGGCTGCGGACCACCGCCCTCCGTCTGGGCCTGCAGGCACGCGTGTCCCCACTGCCGGTGCTGCTGCTGCTGCTGCTCCACCAGGCAGCTCCGCGCCATCCTGCTCCCTGCAGCCCCCGGTGAGACCCCAGCTGCCCACCCGAGCGCGTCCCGCTTAAGCAGCACGCCGCGCCATACTGCCAAGCACAAGAGCTTGAATCCACTGGTAAGATAATTGTGAGTAGTAAAAGCCTTAAGGAGCTGGCGCGAGCGCCCAGCCTCGCCTTGTGGAGCTCCGGAAGGGAGGCCATCCGGCTTCGGGCGAACTTAGTCGACGCTCCTTGTGGCTGTCGAGGCTTACAGACACAGACCAGCGATGAGAACAGCTGGTAGTAAATGATCGTGATGCCTTGGAAGCAGCGCGGTGTGTGCTTGGTAGGAAGACCGGCAAGTGCCGATGGCGGTTGGGAAGGCGTTGGAATGCTGCGTTTGCGCGAGGGACACGGACATGGCTATGCAAGCTAAGCTTACATGTGAGTCAGTGATGCAGTTCCACCTGCAGGTTCGGCAGGCATCGGGGCATCTTGCTCAACGCCGTACTCCTGTGAGGCGGCCACTGCCCTTGGGGTGGCCAAAGCTGGAAGCCGTATGCCAGCTCTGCAGCGGGTACGGCCCCAGTAGCATCTCCCTCGCACAACCGACCTGCCACCCCGCTCCTACCTACACACCAACGTAGAACGATCACATCTAGTGCCTACAGCCCAGCGAAATGCCCCTGCTCTCGTACTCCGCGGCCGATGCCAATACGCGGCCGATGCAGGTAACGACACGCCAGCCCAACCCGCATGCAGGCCCGACAATCCCGCGGCCGAGGCGCAACGCCACATGGGGCAACCATCCCCGGCCGGCATGGTGGTAGGGCAAGACCGGCCTCGCTGTATCCGAGGGCCTCTAACACCCGCCTACACCTCGTCCTAGGACCGCGCCTTACGTCACCGCCCTCCGCACGGCGCGTTGAGCCCCGCTCTCCCAAGTTCCATTACGCATGCGTACTACACCTGATGCCTACTGTCTAATGCCCGCTCCTCCCGGCGCTGTTGCAAGGGGGCTGCACCCTGTCTCCCTCGCACCTGCTCGCCACACCGCCCTGCAACCCCGTCCCTACCCACACCCGGCTAGAGGACCCCCCAGCATGGCGAAGAGCTCCTGGACGCGCCCCCTCGCCAACCCGCCCCGCGCCGCCGCCTACGCCACGGCACGTGCCAGGCGCCGGACCGTTCTCCCCCTCGCTTGGGCACCCAAGCCTGGCTCATCCCGCTGCGGTGCTGGCGCTGGGGGGTGCTCCACCAGGCTGGCTCCCAGCCACCCCGGCCTGGTGCCGTGGCCACACCCCCTTGCCCAGGGCTGCACCCCACCGCCCTCCTCGTGGGCCTCCATGCTCGGCGCACTCCGCTGCCGGTGCTGCTGCTCCCGCTGCACTCCACCGCGCGGCTTCGCGGCGCCATGAACGCCTGGTGCCATGCCCCCGCCATGCGTCCCCTTCCCTTATCCCCGGGGCTGCGGACCACCGCCCTCCGTCTGGGCCTGCAGGCACGCGTGTCCCCACTGCCGGTGCTGCTGCTGCTGCTGCTCCACCAGGCAGCTCCGCGCCATCCTGCTCCCTGCAGCCCCCGGTGAGACCCCAGCTGCCCACCCGAGCGCGTCCCGCT
>VFQN01007524.1_pt1 | contig 11670 bp, 10 predicted proteins | sample 3512371 | NCBI WGS metagenome assembly VFQN01 (sample SAMN10412370, study PRJNA504923) | tailings metagenome | isolation source: Replicate 2 from Balatoc abandoned mine | place: Philippines: Itogon, Benguet | collected 2017-08-28
GCGCGACCTGCAACGGCGGGTGTTCGGTCACCCGGGCACCTGAGTGACGCTGCCAGGCCGAAGGATGGGGAGATCACGGACTGGTACTCGATCAGACCGCCCGCCGGCGCTTGGCCGCTCGTCGCGTCAGTCTCGTTCCGCACCCGGCGGTGCGTTGGGGGAAGTCGATTCCAGGAATCCCGCCCCGGAAGGCCTCCGGCGCAACACCTCCAACGCCCGCCGCACCGAGGGAAACGCAAGCTCGTCCGGGTTCAATTCCTCGAATGGTTCCACCCAGACCAGACCGTCCACGTCATCCAACGCCTGCGCGGTCTCGGGACGGATCGCCCGCGCGCTGAAGAACAGGTCGAGCACGGGATAGGTCACCCCGCGGTAGAGATACTCGTTGGGAAACGAACCGAGGAACGCCACGTCGGTCATCTCCAATCCGACCTCCTCCCGCACCTCCCGACGCACTGCCACCTCGACGCGTTCCCCAACGTCCACGAACCCGCCCGGCGGCCCGAGCATGCCACGCCCCGGATCCTTCGCCCGCCGGATCATCAGCACCCTCCCATCCTCCCGCCACAGGAACACCGCCGCCGAGATCGCCGCGTTGAAGTAATAGGTGAACCCGCAGCCGCGGCATTGAAGCGGCGAAACACCCGCCGTCGCGTCCGCCGACCGCTCCGCACCACAGGCGGGACAGTGCCGGAAATGATGAACCGGATTCACGCGCTCCAGCCGAAGTACGGCCGCAGGACATTGCCGGCCACCCGCAACGCCGCCTGCCGGCCCTCCAGCGACTTCCCGAAGGTGTCGTCCTCGACCTCGATACACACCGGACCCCGGTAGCTGGTCTCCATGAGCGCCCCCATGAATCGCCCCCAGTCCATCTCCCCGTAGCCAGGGATCCGCGGCTGATGCCATTCCAGGGGATGGGCGAAAACCCCGACCTCATGGATGCGGTCGCGCCGGATCCGCACGTCCTTGGCATGGAAATGGAAGATCCTGTCCTGAAACTCCTTCAGCGGACTGACAGGGTCCATGTGCTGCAACACGAAGTGCGAGGGATCGTAGTTCAGCCCGAAGTGCTTCGAGGGGATGTCGGCAAACGCCCGGCGCCAGATGACCGGCGTGGTCAACAGGTTCTTTCCGCCCGGCCACTCGTCCCGGGTGAACGACATCGGGCAGTTCTCGATCCCGATCCGGATGTCGTGGTCCTCGGCGAACGCAATCAAGGGCTTCCAGACCTTCAGAAACGTCGGCCAGTTGTCGTCCACGCTCCGCGTCCAGTCCCGGCCGACGAAGGTGTTCACGTTCTTCAGCCCCAGAAGCGCCGCCGCCCGGATGACCCGCTGGAGATGCTCCACCGCCACCTGCGACACCGCGGGATCCGGGTCCAGCGGGTTCGGATAATAGCCCAGCGCGCTGATCCCAACGCCATGCCGGCGGCAGAGGTCATGCACCTCCCCGGCCTCCGACTTCCCGAATCCGTCGACGTCGATGTGCGTGACGCCGGCGTATTTCCGTTCGGCCTTCCCCACCGGCCAGCACATCACCTCCACGCAGCCAAACCCTTCGCGCGCGGCGAAGGACAACACTTCGTCGAGGCTCCATTCAGGAAGGATCGCCGAGACAAAACCGAGTTTCATGGGCACCGGCGATGTTTCCCCGCCCCCGCGGCCCGACTCAAGCACCGCGACGCCGCACGCCATGGGCCAACCCCTCCCCCGTTCACCGCCCACCCCCCGCCGACCGCAACCGGTACATCCCCTCCCCAACCGCACGCACGGCCCCGATCAACTCCGCGTACGGGGTGTCGGCAATGTCCACCAGCCCGATCTGGTAGTTCTCCTCGTCATACGCCCGACCCGTGGTCGGCTCGTCCTGCCACTGGAACCAATGGGTGCCCACGAACTGCGGGTGCCGCAGCGCGCCCTCCACATACTCCCGGTACGCCCGCGCCCGCGCCTCCTGGTCCTCCACCGCCACCAATCCGGTGTGGAACAAGCCGCGGTCCAACGCCCCGAAATGAAACTCGCCGATGAGCAGGGGAACGTCGGCGCCACCCGGGAAGACGTAGTCCGCCACCGACCGCTGGTAGAGGTTGTAGCTGACCACGTCGCAATGCCTCGCCGCCGCCGCCGCCGCCCGGTCGTTCACCGCCGAGAACCGGCACCCGAGATACAACTGCCGCGGCGCAAACTCCCGGATCACCCGGCGCACAGTCCCGAAATACGTGTCGGCCATCCGATCGTAGAACGCCTCCAGATCCGTCCGCGCCCGCTTCCGATCCGGCACGTCGCGCGACGCCAGCCAGTCCTCCCACGAGGCGTGCGAACTCCCCCACCCCGCGTTCAACGCCGCCACCGTCCCGTATCGCGCCTTCAGCGACTCCATGAACGCCCGCTTCGCAGGCTGGTCCGCCGGCGACCGGATCGTCGCCTCGGCCAGCGAACCGGCATCCCCCCACGACATTTCGTTGTCCGAGAAATACCCCAGACACCATGGATCCCCCGCGCTCCCACCCGCCTTCCCCGCCATCCCCCGCCGCAACCCCGCAACGAAACGATCATCGAACACGTCCGGAAACTTCCCCCAGTAACCCTCGCTCCCGGCAATCCGCGGCGCACCCCCGGAATCCAACGAGTCCGTGTACGGCGTCCGCCGCAGCTTCGTCACGTCCCGCGCCGACCAGTTCGCCACCGTGTTCATCCCCCAGCTCCGCAGCCGCCGATGCACAACCTCCGCATACACCGCCGACCAGTCCGCTCCGTACTTCCTCCGAAGGTTCGCACCCGCGAACGAGTACCCTCCCGGCTTCCGACCCGCGTAATGACCCTTCAACACCTGCAGCGACCCGTGAAAACCGGCAAGCTCCGGCTTCAACCCCGGGAAATCCTCAAACCACCCCATCCGCTCCTCCACCACGGTGTAATCCAGCATCCGCACGCAATCGACGCCGTGCGACCAGAACAGCCATCCGTCCGGATCCACGAACCACCAGCGGCCATCCACCTTCTCCACCCTGAAGTATCCCGTGCCCTCACGCCGCGGTCCCGCAGCCCAACCGCCATATCGACTCCATCCCGCAGGCTCCGCCTTCCCCCGAAGTTCCGCTGCCTCGTCCTCCCGCCGCCGACGAAGATCGTCCTCCGACTTCACCTTCCCAGGCCAGTCCCGATGCCGGTACTGCCCGAAGGTGTCGATGAACGGAACGAACGGCCGCGCGTCCGACCAGCTCGCGGTCGGCGCCACGTGCCTCCCCGCCGCCCGAATCCGCCGCACCCCGATCGCGTGCGACCGCACGGGATGATCCACGAACAGCAGGACCTGGGTGACCCGCGAGGGATCGACGGTCCATTCCCCGCCGGGCTCCGCCGGGTACCCGCGCATGCCGAACAGATCCCCGACCGCCCGCTCCATCGCGTGCCGCGCCAGCCAGACCCGCAACACCCCGTCCTCACCAGACCCCAGGGTCGCGTCCCCGGTGACACAATGACGCCGCCCATCCGCCCCCGGGTTGTCCACCCGGCAGAACACCTTCACCCCCTCCGCTCCCAGGTTGGTCAACTCAACCTCCACCACGGTGTGCCCGCCCAGGTCCCAGCCCCCCTCCGGTGAACGCCACCCCGCACCCGGCCACGGACTCCCGGTCCCGGTCCGAAGTTCCACCATCGGCCGATCCCCGCCGGCGACCGCCCGCACCTCCGATCCCGACGCCGCCCAACGCCCGGGATCCGGCCCGGCAGCAGCGTCGAACAACACCGTCTCCCCTCCCCCTCCCGCTCCTGGCGCCGCTTCCACCGCAACCCCCAACCCCAACCGCAACCCCAGCCACACCATCCCCACTGCCATCACCAACGCCCAGGCGCCCGCTCGTCTCGTCATGCCCCACAGCGTGCCGCCCGCCGCCCCGCCGCGCACGCCCGCGATTGGCATTCTTTGACCCGCCGCACCACCCGCGCCGGATCAGGGTCCCAGGAGGTGGTCCTCCAGGAAACCGACCATCGCCACGAACAGAAAATCGGCGTTCGCCTTCCGCACAAACCCGTGCCCCTCGTCCCGCGCCAGCAGATAACCGGCCACCCCGCCCCGCGCCCGGATCGCCCGCACGAGTTGCTCGGATTCCGTCGCCGGCACCCGCGGATCGTTCAGCCCCTGCGCCACCAGCACCGGCACGCGGATGCGATCCACCTGGTTCAACGGCGAGATCCTTTCCAGAAACGCCGCCATCCCCGGATCCCGTTCGTCCCCGTACTCCGCCCGCCTCAGGTCCCTCCGGTAATCCTGGGTGTTCCGCAGAAAGGTCAGGAAGTTGGAGATCCCCACCACATCGATGCCGCATCGCAACCGGTCCCCGTACCGCGCGAGCGACGCCAGGACCATGTACCCGCCGTAACTGCCCCCGTACACCGCCACCCGGCCCGCATCCAATGCCGCGTCACCGGCAATGGCATCCAGAAACGCCCCGATGTCCTTCACCGCGTCCTCGCGCTTCAGGCCGTCGTCCAGCCCCAGGAATGTCTTCCCGTAACCCTCCGACCCCCGGACGTTCGGCAACAACAGCGCCACCCCGCGCTCCTCGATGAGATGGTTCCAGGCACGCAGGAACTGCGGTCGCGACTGCCCCTCGGGACCGCCGTGGATGATCACCACCACCGGCCGCCGCCCCGGATGCCGCCTCGCGTCCGGCCGATACAACAGTCCCGACATCGCCAGGCCGTCGAAACTCCGCACCCGCATCAACTCGGGCTCGGCAAACCGACGCGTCCGAACCCCGCCCACACCGCCGTCGGTCCACCGGGTGAGCGCACCGGTCCTGACATCGACCGAGTGGACGTCGCCCGGGGTGTGCGCCGAACTGAGCGTGAACCCGACCTCGGGCCGGCCCGGCCGCCAGCGCAACCCCGAAACCACCCCCGCCGGCAGCCTCGGTCGCGCCAACTCCCGCCCGGTTGCCACGTCCAGAATCCGCATCCCGCTGAACCCGGCTTCGTTCACCACCACCGCCACGGTCCGCCGATCGGCGGTGATCGCCATGCCCTCCACCCCCCACTCCCATCCCGGCCCGAACGGCTCCATCGCACCGGTCCCCGCATCCAACCGCACCAACCGCCGATGCTCGCTCCCGGCGTCCGTCACCGCCAGGACCGTGCGTCCGTCATCCAGGAATACCCCGTCGGGGAACGCGACCCTCCCCGGCCCATCGGGGGTGATCCGCCGCCGCTCGCCGGTGCCGACCTCCACCCGGTGCAGCGAGCTTTCGTTGACCGACACCACCTCGGCCAGAAGCAGCCACCGGTCGTCCGGCGACACATCCAGCACCCGCCACCCGCCGCCCGACAACTCCGCCAGCCTCCGATCCCCACCCTCACGCCGCGGATCCATCAGGTGCAGGTCGGTGTCCCGGCCGTTCCGGCGCGTCGAAAGATAGGCGATGCGCGTCCCCGACGCGTCCCACACCGGCCAGGTGTTCCTCGAACGACCGTCGGTCAGCAGCACCGGTTCGCCTCCCGAACCGGCGATCCGGTACATTTGAAGGAACTCGTCCCCGCCGCGGTCGGCCGAAAACACCAGGCAATCGCCGTCGCCGGGCGCGTAGGAACCGCCCCAGACCCGCTCGCCGAGCGCGGTGAGCGGCACCTGCGGGCCGCGCGGAACCCGAACCCGGTGGAGTTGCGGGGTCTCCCCGCGCCGGGTGGTCATCAGCACGTCGCGCCGCGAAGGATGCCAGTCCTGAAAGGTCGAGGGCCGGAACTCCAGGTAGGGCCCGACCTCCCGCCATAGTTCCGCCTCCGGCTCCGCCACACCGTCGAGCACCAGATTCGCCGGCACGCGCGATTCCGCACCCCCGGCCTTCCCCCCGGAAACCATCGCCGCCGCACCCGCCATCCAAACACCCAGGAACACCCCCGCGAGTCCCCGGACCGGGTTCGCGAACCCGTACGCAAGCTTGCCGGACATGCGCGCAGAGAGTAGTCCTGCCGCGCCCTGATGAAAGCGCGGACTCTGGTTGTAAGCCCAACCTTCAACGAGCGGGAGAACCTGCCCGACGTCGTTGCCCGCGTCCTCGGCCTGCCCGAGTTCATCGACCTGCTGATCGTCGACGACAACTCTCCCGATGGCACCGGCAGGCTGGCGGATGAATGGGCCGCGCGGAATCCCCGCGTCCACGTGCTCCACCGCGCCACCAAGGACGGCCTCGGTCGCGCCTACATCGCCGGGTTCAAATGGGCGCTGGAACGGGACTACGAATTCGTCTTCGAGATGGACGCCGACCTCTCCCACAACCCCGGCGACATCCCCCGCTTCCTCGAGGCGGCTGAGAATGCCGACCTCGTCCTTGGCTCGCGCTACCGCGACGGCATCCGGGTCATCAACTGGCCGCTCAACCGGCTCGTCCTCAGCCTCGCCGCCGCCCTCTACGTCCGCCTCATCACCGGCATGCCCTTCTCCGATCCCACCGGCGGCTACAAATGCTTCCGCCGTTCCGCCCTCGAGGCCCTCGAACTCGATACGGTCGGGTCCAATGGCTACAGCTTCCAGATCGAGCTCACCCACCGCATCTGGCGCCAGGGCTTCCGCATCGCCGAAGTCCCCATCGTGTTCACCGACCGCTTCCTCGGAAAATCGAAGATGTCCGGCCGCATCGTCCGCGAGGCGCTGGTGATGGTCTGGAAACTGGCGGCTCAGCACGGCTTCCGCCGCCGCCCGAACCGGCGCGATTGAGCATCAGGGGCGCGGCCGGAATCAGCCCTTGCCCTTGTAGAAGCGCTTCTCCCAACTGGCCTGCTTGCCCTTCGCCTCCCGGAAGATCGGGGCCAGGGTCGCCATGTTCAGCACCCAGTCGTTCAGCCGCCCATACGGGGCCTTCATCGGCCGCGCGAAATCGACGAACAACACCACCCGGTACCCGTCGGTGTCGTTCCACACCTCGTGGTTGTAGGTGTCGTCAAACACCAGACACCGGCCCTCCTCCCAGTGGTGATACCCGTTCGCCACCCGGATCCGCACCTTCTCCCGCGGCTCCGGCACGATCAGCCCCAGGTGCAGCCGCAACACCCCGACATAAGGCCCGCGATGCGGCGGAATGTGCTTCCGCGGGGAGAGAATCGAGAAGAACGCGGTCTTGATCCCCGGGATCATCTTCAACACCCGCATGGTCTCCGGACAACGCCGCGCGTTCTCCTCGCAGTCCATCCCGATGCCGGTCAGGAAAAACGTCTTCCACTGGTCGTCCTTCTGGATCAACCCGACCTCCTTCACGATGTCCTGGAACGAGGGCATCTGATCCCGGAACTTCATCACCTCGTCCAACTCCGCCCGCACCTTGCGCCACTCCGCCTCCACCTGCCCCACCCAGGGAAACTGCCGGTTGTCATACACCGGCACGTCCGGAATCAGCGAGGCCCGCGCAAGCTTCGCCTCAAACGCATCCGCAACCCGGCAAAGCGCCTTCTTGAACAGGGTCCTCGGAGGATTCAGCCGGTAGGTGCGATCCAGAATGTTCGCCGGAATCCCAGGTCCGGAAACGGAAACGGTATCGTTCATCGTCGGTCGTGCCGGGAACGCTGCGACCGCCCCGGGACCATTGCCAAGCCCGAAAACCCACCCCTTGACGCCCCATCCCCCTCCACCACAGCGTCCAACCCGCACCCCCTCCCATGCTCACCCACGGCATCCTCAACCCCCACGTGCTCAGCCTCGTCGCACGCGTCCGCCACACCAACACCCTCGTGATCGCCGACTGGGCCTTCCCCTCCTGGCCCGGACTCGAAACCGTCGACATCTCCCTCACCACCGGCATCCCCTCCGTCCTCCAGGTCCTCGACGCCCTCATCCCCACCTGGAAATGCGAGGCCGCCTACATGGCCCGCCAGTTCCACGAAAAAAACCCCGCCACCACCGTCGACGCCTTCCGCCACGCACTCCGCGGCGCCCCGCTCCGCTTCGAGGACCATCTCGAACTGAAACGCCGCGTCCCCGGCGCCATCGGCCTCATCCGCACCGGCGACGCCACGGTCTACAGCAACATCGTCCTCGTCTCCGGCTGATCCCCCCGCCCACACCCCCGCGCACCCCCACACCCCGCCCTGCGGACCCGTGACGACCCAAATCCACGGATGACAAACCACGAAGGGGTGATCCAGGGACCGCGTGGTCACGAACGTCCCCGTCGCGGACTCCCAGGATCGCGCCGCCTGCGTGTTCATCGGGTCCCTGGTGAATCGCTTCATGGTGATCCACGACCTCGGGCGGACCGCTGCGCGAGGATGAGGGGATGATCCCCGCGCTTGACGCGCCCCCGGCTTCCCGATAGCTCCGCCGGGTCCCCGTTCCCCCATGAAATCCGCGATTCTGGCGCTCGACCAGGGCACCACCAGCTCACGTGCCATCGTCTTCGACCACGCCGGCGCCATCCGCGCCATGGCCCAACAGGAGTTCCGCCAGATCTATCCCCAGGCCGGCTGGGTCGAACACGACCCCTACGAAATCTGGTCCTCCCAGCTCGCCACCGCCCGCGAAGCCCTCCAACGCTCCGGCCTCGCCGCCGCCGACATCGCCGCCATCGGCATCACCAACCAACGCGAAACCACCCTGATCTGGGACCGCGCCACCGGCGCGCCCATCCATAACGCCATCGTCTGGCAGGACCGCCGCACCGCCGCCTTCTGCGACACCCTCAAGACCGCCGGCCACGCCGAGGCCGTCCAACACGCCTCCGGCCTCGTCATCGACGCCTACTTCTCCGCCAGCAAGATCCGCTGGCTGCTCGACCACATCCCCGGCGCCCGCGAACGCGCCCAGCGCGGCGAACTGGCCTTCGGCACCGTCGACACCTGGCTGCTCTGGAACCTCACCGGTGGCCAGGTCCACGCCACCGACGCCACCAACGCCTCCCGTACCCTCCTCTACAACCTTCACTCCCGCGACTGGGACCCCAATCTCCTCGCCCTGTTCGGCGTGCCCCGCGAACTCCTGCCCGATATCCGCCCCTCCTGCGGCGTCATCGCCCAAACCCGCCCCGACCTCCTCGGCGGACCCATCCCCATCGGCGGCATCGCCGGCGACCAGCAGGCCGCCCTGTTCGGCCAGAACTGTTTCGACCGCGGCTTCGCCAAAAACACCTACGGCACCGGCTGCTTCCTCCTCATGAACGTCGGCCGCCAACCGGTGCCGTCCCGAAACCGCCTCATCACCACCGTCGCCTGGCAACTGCCCGACTCCACCGAGTTCGCCCTCGAGGGCAGCGTCTTCATCGGCGGCGCCGTCGTCCAATGGCTCCGCGACGGCCTCGGCATCGTCCGATCCTCCGCCGACATCGAGGCCCTCGCGGCGTCGGTCCCGGATTCCGGCGATGTCTATCTGGTCCCCGCCTTCGCCGGTCTCGGCGCCCCCCACTGGGATCAGTACGCCCGCGGCACCATCACCGGCCTCACCCGCGGCACCACCGCCGCACACCTCGCCCGCGCCGCCCTCGAGGGCATCGCCTTCCAGGTCGCCGACGTGCTCGAGGTCATGCGCGATGACTCCGGCATTCCCATGGACCAGCTCCGCGTCGACGGCGGCGCCAGCGCCAACAACCTCCTCCTCCAGTTCCAGGCCGACATCCTCCAGGTCCCCGTGGTCCGACCCAAGGTCACCGAAACCACCGCCCTCGGCGCCGCCTACCTCGCCGGACTCGCCGCGGGTTTCTGGAAGTCCAGCGACGAAATCCGCCGCGCCTGGCAGGTCGACCGCGTCTTCGAACCCCGCATGGGCGCCGACCTCGCACGCCACCGCCGCCAGCGCTGGAATGAGGCCCTCACCCGGGCCCGGGACTGGGAACAACACTCCTCCCACCGCCCGACCGCAACACCCTGACCCACACCACGCCACCCCACCCCACCCCAAGCCACCGCCATGAACCCCTACATCGCCGAAGGCCTCGGCACCGCCCTTCTCGTCCTCCTCGGAAACGGCGTCGTCGCCAACGTCGTGCTCGCCCGCACCAAGGGCAACAACGCCGGCTGGATCGTCATCACCGCAGGCTGGGCCCTCGCCGTCTTCGTCGGCGCCTTCTGCGCCGCCCCCTTCAGCGGCGCCCACCTCAACCCCGCCGTCACCCTCGCCATGACCCTCGCCGGCAAACTCCCCGCCAGCCTCGCCCCAGGCTACTTCGCCGCCCAGCTGCTCGGCGCCTTCCTCGGCGCCTCCCTCGTCTTCGCCTTCTACCGCGAACATTTCAAAGCCTCCAACAACCCCGACGCCACCCTCGCCTGCTTCGCAACCGCCCCCAACATCCGCAACGCCCCCCAGGCCTTCCTCTGCGAAACCGTCGGCACCTTCGTCCTCATCCTCCCCATCTTCCTCATCGCCGACCCATCCCTCCACCTGCCCAACCCCTCCGCCCCAGCCTCCGAACCTGTCCCCGCCACCCTCGGCCTCGGCTCCCTCGGCCTCGTCCCCGTCGCCCTCCTCGTCTTCGCCATCGGCCTTTCCCTCGGCGGCACCACCGGCTACGCCATCAACCCCGCCCGCGACCTCGGCCCACGCCTCGTCCACTCCCTCTTCCCCGTCCCCGGCAAAGGCGGCAGCGACTGGGCCTACGCCTGGATCCCCGTCGCCGCACCCCTCACCGGCGCCGCCCTCGCCGCCCTCACCCACCAGGCCCTGCTCCGGTAACCCACCCACCACCCCCCAGCAGTCCGCGACCCCGCGACCCATCACCGCCAGCCGATCGACGGCCGATGACTTGACGCCCGCGGCAACACCCCGCGAGCCTCCCCCCGCCACGGGCCCGCCCCGTCCAATCCCACCCCCGACGCCATGACGCCCTACCTCGATCTGGTCCAGAAAACCTCCGCCCTCCGCGACTTCGGCCGCTCCCTCCCCCTCGGCGGCTTCCCCCCCGCTCCCAGAACCCCCATCCCCAGCGACGCCCCCACCGCCCTCATCTTCTCCCCCCACCCCGACGACGAATGCATCATCGGCGGCCTCGCCCTCCGGCTCCTCCGCGAATCCAAATGGCGCATCGTCAACGTCGCCGTCACCCAGGGCAGCAGGAAGGACCGCCAGGCCGGCCGCTACGCCGAACTCCAGGCCGCCTGCCACTTCCTCCAGTTCGACCTCGTCCCCACCGCCCCCGGCGGCCTCGAACGTATCAACCCCAAGACCCGCGCCTCCGACCCCCATCACTGGGCAGGCTGCGTCCGCGCCATCGCGGAAACCCTCCGAAACCACCGCCCCACAGCCGTCTTCTTCCCCCACGAACTGGACTGGAACAGCACCCACATCGGCACCCACCACCTCGTCGTCGACGCCCTCGCCTCCCTGGGATCCGAGGCCGACGGCTGCTTCACCATCGAAACCGAGTTCTGGGGCCAGATGCCCACCCCCAACCTCATGGTCGAAAGCCCGGCCGCCGATGTCGCCGACCTCATGGCCGCCTGCTCCTTCCACGTCGGTGAGGTCCAACGCAACCCCTACCACCTCTCCCAGACCGCCTGGATGCAGGACAACGTCCGCCGCGGCGGCGAACTGGTCGGCGGCCAGGGCGGCGCGGCCCCCGACTACCCCTTCGCCACCCTCTACCGCCTCCGCCGCTGGCAGGCCGGCGCCCTCAACGCCTTCTACACCGGCGGCCGCAATCTCCCCGCCTCCGCCAACCCCAACACCCTCTTCGCCTGATACGCCCGGCACCCC
>VFQN01007525.1_pt1 | contig 11668 bp, 8 predicted proteins | sample 3512371 | NCBI WGS metagenome assembly VFQN01 (sample SAMN10412370, study PRJNA504923) | tailings metagenome | isolation source: Replicate 2 from Balatoc abandoned mine | place: Philippines: Itogon, Benguet | collected 2017-08-28
GGCGGCCAAGCTGAGCCCAGGTGAGCTGCTCGACCAATTCTTCCAGGGTGCCGACCCCGCCGGGGAGCGCCACAAACGCGTCGGATCGCTCGAACATGATGCGCTTGCGCTCATGCATGTCGCGCGTGACGATCAGTTCCTGCGCATCGGAGAACGGGCGCTCGCGGTTCGACAGGAATTCCGGGATAATACCCGTGACCCGGCCGCCGCGTGCGATCGTCGAGGCGGCCACGGCCCCCATCAGGCCGACCGATCCGCCCCCATAGACGAGCCCGATATCGTTTTCAGCCAGGAGCCCGCCGAAGGCATGAGCCGCCTTGATAAACCGCGGATCAGTCCCGGGGCCGGAACCGCAATAGACGCAGATATTACGAATCGTGCTCATTCATTCTCTGTCGGTAGGGCGAAAGGCCATCGGTGGGGGTATATCCCGGTTGATGTGGCCCGCCAATGCGCCTATTCCAAGGATGCTAACAAACCGGCCGCAACGACCTATATCTGCGGGCGAACCCGGTAAACGATCAGGCGCCCTCCATTCTCTGATGACCGAAACGACCGCCCCCACCGGCGAGCCCCGTCCCCGGCGGGTCAACGCGCAAAATGGGTTGCTCAAGACCCTGATCGCGCTATGGCCCTACATCTGGCCGGGCGACCGCGCGGACCTGAAAATGCGGGTCGTCTGGGCGGTTGTGCTGCTGGTCATCGCCAAGCTCACCACCATCGCGGTCCCGTTCACCTTCAAGTGGGCGACGGATGCGCTCGCTGGGCATCCGAGCGCTCCGGTCTTCGAATCGTCGTGGTTGACCTGGGTGGTGGCCGCGCCGCTTGCCATGACGATTGCTTATGGCGGCATGCGCATCTTGATGGCGGTCCTGACGCAATTGCGCGACGGGGTATTCGCCCAGGTTGCCATGCATGCGGTCCGGCGGCTCGCGATCCTCACCTTCGAGCACATGCATCAGCTGTCCTTGCGCTTTCATCTCGAGCGCAAGACTGGAGGTCTGACCCGCGTCCTCGAACGCGGACGCAATGGCATCGAGACCATCGTACGGATGGTCATTCTACAATTGATGCCGACCATACTCGAACTGGCGCTGATCGTCGGCGTGCTGTTCTGGCAGTTTGACTGGCGATACGTGGTCGTGATCCTCGCGACCGTCGTCCTGTATATGGTCTACACATATTACGCGACCGAGTGGCGTATCGCCATCCGCAAGCGGATGAATGACAGCGACACCGAGGCCAATACGAAGGCGATCGACTCGCTTCTTAATTACGAGACCGTCAAATATTTCACCGCGGAAGAACGCGAGTCCAAGCGTTACGATCGTTCGATGGAGCGTTACGAGAAGGCGAGCGTGCAGACCTACACCTCGCTCGCCGTTCTCAACGCGGGGCAGGCTGCGATTTTCAGCGTCGGTCTCGCCGCGGTGATGGTGATGTGCGCGCGGGGCATTCAGTCCGGCACGAACACGGTCGGCGATTTCGTCATGATCAACGCCATGATGATTCAACTCTACCAGCCGCTGAACTTCATGGGCATGGTGTACCGCGAGATCAAGCAGGCCGTCACCGACATCGAGACCATGTTCCACATCCTCTCGCGGGATCCCGAGATCAAGGATGCAGAGGACGCGCCGGCACTGCGCGTCGATCAGGGCGCCATCCGCTTCGAAAATGTGAGCTTCGCCTACGAGCCTGCGCGATCGATCCTCAAGGGCGTCAGTTTCGAAGTGCCGGCGGGCCATACCGTGGCGATCGTCGGCCCGTCGGGAGCAGGGAAATCGACGATCTCGCGGCTGCTGTTCCGGTTCTACGATGTGACCGGCGGCCGTATCCTGATCGACGGGCAGGATATCCGCGATGTGGCGCAAATCTCTCTGCGGCAGGCAATCGGGATGGTCCCGCAAGACACTGTCCTGTTCAACGATACGCTACGCTACAACATTCGCTATGGCCGCTGGGACGCGAGCGATGGGGACGTGGAGGAGGCCGCGCGCCTTGCCCAGATCGACACCTTTATTCGGCTGAGCCCCAAAGGTTACGAGACCGAAGTCGGTGAGCGCGGTCTCAAGCTGTCCGGAGGCGAGAAGCAACGTGTTGCCATCGCGCGCACGATCCTCAAGGCTCCGCCGATCCTTGTGCTGGACGAGGCAACCTCGGCGCTCGACAGTCACACTGAGAAGGAAATTCAGGACGCGCTCGATCGTGTCTCGGAAAACCGCACTACGCTTGTGATCGCCCACCGTCTTTCGACGATCGTCAATGCCGACAATATTATTGTCCTGGAGGCGGGCCGGATTGCCGAACGCGGTACGCACCAGCAATTGCTTGCGCAGGGAGGCCTGTATGCGAGCATGTGGAACCGCCAGCGCGAAGCAGAAGCGGCGCGCGAGAAGCTCGCGGCCGTCGACGAGGATGCCGCCCCGAACCGGAATCCTCCCCCGGTCGATGACGAATTTTCGGAAACCGGGCCGCTGCCGCGCGCGCCCGTGGATGCTTTGGATTAGGCTTGGAGCAGGGAATGTCGATCATCCGATCGATCTCGTCGCAGATCGTACCAATTCATCCGCAGGGAATGCCGTTTATCGGCGGCTTTGCCGTCGTCACCCTCGTTCTGTTCTGGCTGTGGTCGCCGCTTGGCTGGATCGGAGCGATACTGACCGCATGGTGCGCGTATTTCTTCCGCGACCCGCCGCGCGTGACGCCTGTCCGGGACGGCATTGTCGTGTCGCCCGCGGACGGTCGCGTCAGCCTGGTGGTGAATGCGGTGCCGCCGCGCGAGCTTGATCTCGGCGAGAGGCCCTTGCTTCGTATTTCGGTGTTCATGAGCGTGTTCGACTGCCACGTGAACCGTGCTCCGGTGGCGGGGCGCATTCAACGAATCGTCTATCGCGCTGGCACCTTCCTCAACGCCGATCTGGACAAGGCAAGCGAGGACAACGAGCGCAATGCGCTGGTCATCGCGACACCGAATGGTGAGGTCGGAGTGGTGCAAATTGCCGGCCTGGTTGCGCGGCGTATCCTTTGCTTCGTGCGGGAAGGGGAGGCGATCGGTGTCGGGGATCGTTTCGGAATGATCCGGTTCGGATCGCGTCTGGATATCTATCTGCCGGAGGGCGCTCGTCCGTTGGTCGCCGAAGGGCAGACCGCGATCGCGGGAGAGACCGTCATTGCCGACCTCAAGGGGTCCGAAGGACCGCGTAACTTCAAGGTCGGCTAATCCGCTCGGGGCGGGGAATTGGCGCTGCGGCCGAAATTTTGATAGGATTGGGTATGGTCTTCACTCCCGTCGATCCTCAGGGCCGAGAGCCGCGCCGCAAGCGTTTCCGCGCGATCCCGATTCGGTTGCTCCTGCCGAATATGATCACCCTTCTGTCGCTTTGTGCCGGTCTGACAGCCATCAGGCTGGCGCTGGAAGGCCGGATCGAGTGGGCGCTGGGCGCGATCGTCTTCGCCGCGGTGCTGGATGGCGTCGATGGTCGGGTCGCGCGGCTTTTGAAGGGGCAGTCGAAATTCGGTGCTGAACTGGACAGCCTTGCCGATTTTGTGAATTTCGGCGTGGTGCCGGGGCTGATCCTCTATTTCTGGGGACTGAATGAACTTGGAGCCATCGGCTGGATCGCGGCGCTCGTGTTCGCGATCTGCATGAGCCTGAGGCTCGCCCGGTTTAACGTGATGGCCGACGATCCCAACCGTCCGGTCTGGGCAGCAAATTTCTTCACCGGCGTGCCGGCGCCGGCAGGCGCGATCATCGTCCTCCTGCCGATCTATGTGAACCTGCTCGGCATGCCCCGCGTCGCGCCTCTCGCCTGCATTTACACGCTTGCGATCGCATTCCTTCTCGTGTCGACGTTGCCGGTGCTGTCGGGCAAGAAGCTCGGCACCCGCGTCGCGCCGAATATGGTCCTGCCGGTCTTCCTGGTGGTCGTCCTGTTCGTTGCATTGCTGGTCAGCTATCCGTGGCACGTCCTCACCGCGGGATCCGTTCTCTACGTCGCGTCACTGCCACTCGGTTGGCTCTCGTATCGCCAGTATGTCCGCAAGGACGCAGAAGTCGCCGCGGCAAAAGCAACGCATCCGTCCGCGCATGCGCAGGTCGCGGCGCATCATGTGCATCCCGGTGTTTCTTCGCAGGAAGAGGACGACCGGCCGACGCGACTGAATTAGCGGTGCCGCAGTGACTGCGCGGGCGGTCTCTGTGGCTTCCGCTGACGCGGACCCAGCGCCTGTCAGCGATACCCTCCTGCTCGGCTACGAAGAGCGTCGCGCCCCTGTCGGCACAATGCGGGGATTGCGCGGCACCGCAGTCGCTTTTGCACTTCCTGCGGGAAGCCGGCTCAACCACGACGACCGTCTCGTCCTGGACGATGGGCGCGCGGTCGCAATTGTCGCACGTGCGGAATTGCTTCTTGAAGTCCGGGCCGCCAACGAGGCCACGCTGGCTCGCGCAGCCTGGCTTCTTGGTGACCATCATATTCCTGTCGAAATTCACGGGCGCTATCTGCGAGCTATGCGGACGGAGTCGGTGGCCGCCTTGCTGCGGACGCTCGATGTCACCGTGCGGGAGATTGAAGCGCCGTTTGAGCCGGAAGGCGGCGCTTACGAACATTCAGCGGGAGAGGATGTTTGAGCGCGAGGCTGGCTTCCGCGAGACGCTGAGAGGCAGATGAAGACGCTTGGACGCCGCACATTCCTGACGTCGGCCGGTGCTGCGCTTGCGGTGCCGTCACTCGCGCGTCTTGCCTCCGCGCAAGCGCCAGAGGTGGTCCTCAAGCTGCACCATTTTCTGCCGCCCACCGCCAATGCGCAGACGCGATTCCTGACGCCATGGGCGAAGAAGATCGAAAAGGATTCCGGCGGTCGTATACGCATCGACCTTTATCCGAGCATGCAACTCGGCGGCACCGCGTCGCAGCTCTACGATCAGGTTCGCGACGGCTTGACGGATATTGCCTGGACCTTGCCTGGGTTGACGCCGGGCCGGTTTCCCAAAATCGAGGTGTTTGAACTGCCGTTCGTTGCAAACAGGTCGGCCGTCGCGAATGCGCAGGCGGTTCAGGCATTGTACGACGCGCAGCTCCGCGCCGAGTTCTCCGAGGTGCATCCGATCTGCGTCTGGGCACACGATCAGGGCGTCATTCACACGACCAAAGCCGTTACCACCCTGTCCGATCTGAAGGGACTCAAGCTTCGTGCGCCCACCCGTCTGTCATCCGCGGCATTGAAGGCGCTTGGCGCAAACGGCATTACGATGCCGGTGACGCAGGTCGCGGACGCTCTGTCCAATCGCGCGATTGACGGATGCGTCGTGCCTTGGGAGGTGGTTCCGTCCATCAAGGTCGGTGAGTTCGCAAAATTTCATGCGCAGTTTGGCACGTCTCCCGTGCTCTATACTGCGGCTTTCATCCTTGCGATGAACCGCCCCCGCTACAATGCGCTGCCAGCGGACCTCAAGAAGGTCATCGACGCGAATTCGGGTCAGGTGGCTGCCTTGGCCGCCGGCCGGATGTGGGACAATCAAGCGGTCGTCGTTGCTGACGCTGTCAAGGAGCGTGGCAACACCATCATCATGATCGATAAAGCCGAAGCCGAACGGTGGCGGAAGGCGACGCAGCCTGTGATTGACGGCTGGCTCAAGACATCGAAGTCGTTTGGCGGCGAGAAGCTGCTCGCGGACGCGAAAGCGCTGCTCGCAAGATATGAGAGCTAGCTCGCCGTTATGGGATGTCCCGGCATCAGATCGTAGGGGTGAGCCCATCCGGGCAGCGCTTTGACGCGATCAAGCCAGGCGGCGATGTTCGGATAAGTACCGGCAATGTCGAAACCGAACTCCTCGGCCGGGTAGTAGAGATAGCCGACGAGCGAGATGTCCGCGATGGTCGGATGATCGCCAAGAACAAACGGAGCGTGCGCAAGACGCTTGTCGAGAATGCCAAGCGAGTTGTCGATGCGGCCCTTCAGGAAAGCCATGGCAGCGGGATCGCCCGCGGGCTTCGCGAAATTGCGCAGGAACCGGTAGGGTCCAAGATAGCCGTTCAGCTTCTGATTATCGAAGATGATCCAGCGCAAGGCTTCTAACCTCTCGTCTTCGGTCAGCGGTTTGAATTTGCCGCTCCGATCCGCGAGATAGGTCAGGATCACACCGGATTGCGTGAGCCGCTTGCCATTGTGGTCGAGCACCGGGACTTCGCCCATCTCGTTCACGTCCGCGCGCCATTCCTGCGAGCGCGGAAGGCCTTTACCGAAAAAGTCGACGAATTCCGGTTTCCAATCGGCGCCCATCATATTCAGCATCAGAGCGACGCGGTATGCGTTGCCGGACTGGGCGAAGCAGTGAAGCGTGTATTCGGCCATGGTGAAAAACCTTGCCCTAGCGCATCGTGGGAATGACGAACTCGGCGCCTTCCTTGGTGCCCGTCGGCCAACGCGAGGTGACGGTCTTGGTCTTGGTATAGAAGCGGATGGAGTCCGGACCGTGCTGATTGAGATCGCCGAAGCCGGAGGCCTTCCAACCGCCGAAGGTGTGATAGGCCAGTGGCACCGGGATCGCGAAATTCACCCCCACCATGCCGACCTGCACCTTGCTGACGAAGTCTCGTGCGGTATCGCCGTCGCGAGTATAGATCGAGACGCCGTTGCCGTATTCGTGTTCGGTCGGCAACCGGATGGCCTCCTGGTAGTCCTTCGCGCGCACGATTGAGAGCACCGGTCCGAAAATCTCTTCCTTGTAGATTTTCATGTCCGTCGTGACGTTGTCGAACAGACAGCCGCCCATGAAATATCCGTTCTCGTAGCCCTGCATCTTGAAGCCGCGGCCGTCGACCAGAAGCTTCGCGCCTTCCTTGACGCCGGTGTCGACATAGCCTTTCACGCGGTCGAGTGCCTGCCTGGTCACCAGTGGACCGTAATCGGCCTGGGCATCGTTTGAGGGGCCGATCTTCAGGCTTTCCACGCGCGGGATCAGTTTCTTCACCAGCGCGTCGGCCGTCTTCTCTCCGACGGGCACCGCAACCGAAATCGCCATGCAGCGCTCGCCGGCCGAGCCATAGCCGGCCCCGATCAGCGCATCGACCGCCTGGTCGAGATCGGCGTCCGGCATCACGATCATATGGTTCTTGGCGCCGCCGAAGCATTGCACGCGCTTTCCGTGCGCACAGCCAGTGGCATAGATGTATTGGGCAATCGGTGTCGAGCCGACGAAGCCGACCGCCATGATGTGCGGATCGGTGAGGATGGTGTCGACCGATTCCTTGTCGCCGTTGACGACATTCAGGATGCCAGCGGGAAGTCCGGCTTCCATGAACAATTCGGCGATCCGCATTGGCACGGAGGGGTCGCGCTCGGACGGCTTGAGGATGAACGCATTGCCGCAGGCGATGGCGGGAGCAGCCTTCCAGAGAGGGATCATCGCCGGGAAGTTGAAGGGCGTGATCCCCGCAACGACGCCGAGCGGCTGGCGCATCGAGTAGAGGTCGATGCCGGGACCCGCACCCTCGGTGTATTCGCCTTTCATCAGATGCGGAACCCCGCAAGCGAACTCCACGACCTCGACCCCGCGCTGGATATCGCCCTTGGCATCGGGGATCGTCTTGCCATGCTCTGACGAGAGGAGCGCGGCAAGCGAGTCCATCTCCTTGGCGATCAGATCCAGGAACTTGAACATGACCCGCGCGCGGCGCTGCGGATTGGTCGCCGCCCAGGCCGGCTGCGCCGCCTGCGCGTTGGCGATCGCGGCCTGGACCTCGGACTTGCTGGCGAGCGCGACCCTGGCCTGCACCTCCCCGGTATTCGGATTGTAGACATCACCGAACCGGCCCGAAGTGCCGGCGACAGTCTTCCCGCCGATAAAATGGCCAATCTCGCGCATACCGGTTCTCCGTAGTGAAATTTCGAGGCTTTTTGTTTGTCTCCCCGCCCGAAGGCGCGGGGATTCTGCCCAACAACGGGCCGTTCCATAGCGCAGAGAGAAAGCGTCTGCAAAGGCCGTGGCGCGGATGCTCTGCAGAGCAGGTACGGAGTTGCCCGGCCCGATCTCCAATAGGACGCCGGACACGGAAGGCCGCGGATCCTCAAGACCCGCATTGGAATCAGCGCATCCGCGCCATCATCGCGGAGGATTCTGATTCACAGCAAACCATTGGGCGCCCGGGGTGTTATAGAGTGCCGGCGAGCGGCCGGGAGCCCTTGCGGCATCCTCGCGCGTGGGATAATCCCGCGCACTTGCGGCAGCCAGGGACCGTGGGAGAGCATGACTCAGTCAACCGACGTCCCGCGGGTCGAAGCGGAAAGCCGGCCGGGTTCGGATTCACGCAGCTCCTCATCACACGACCCCAAGCATTTCTGGAAGCTGACGCTCGGCAGCGTCGGTGTCGTTTATGGCGACATCGGCACAAGCCCTCTTTATGCCTTTCGTGAAGCCGTAACCGCCGCCAGTGGCGAAGTCATCGCGACGCAGACCGTGGTTCTCGGGGTGCTGTCGATGATCGTGTGGTCGCTGATCGTTGTTGTCACGCTCAAATATATCGTGGTGTTGCTGCGAGCGGACAATAACGGAGAGGGCGGAACGCTGTCGCTCACCGCGCTCGCATTCCGTGCGCTCGGTCATCGCACGACATCCGTGCTTTTGATCGGTATCGTGGGCGCGGCGATGTTTTACGGTTCGTCGCTCATTACACCGGCGCTTTCTGTGATGTCGGCCATCGAGGGCCTGAAGACACAGAACCCCGCTTTCGCTCCGTTCGTGTTGCCTTTGACCGTGATCGTTCTGGTCTGTCTGTTCGCAGTGCAGTCGCGAGGGACAGGGCGGGTTGCGGCGCTGTTCGGACCCATCACGATCGTCTGGTTTCTCGTCATGGCTCTCGCTGGCGCGTCGCATATTGCCGACTATCCCGGCGTCTTTCACGCACTCAATCCATATTATGCAGCCATCTTCCTCGCCAATAATGGCTGGATCGGGCTGGTCACGCTCGGAGCCGTCTTCCTCGTTGTGACTGGCAGTGAGGCTCTTTACGCCGATCTTGGCCACTTTGGACGCAAGCCCATACAGACCGCATGGGTATTCCTGGTGCTCCCGGCGCTGCTGCTCAACTATTTCGGACAGGGCGCGCTGGTACTGGCTGATCCGACTGCAATTGCAGACCCGTTCTATCGTCTTGTGCCTGAATCGATGCTGGTGCCGTTGGTGGTCCTGGCGACGGCGGCAACGGCCATCGCAAGTCAGGCCGTGATAACCGGAGCCTATTCGATCACGCAGCAGGCCATCCAACTCGGTCTGCTGCCGCGCTTCGAAATCAGGCACACCTCGGCGCTGCATTACGGTCAGATCTACATGCCGCGCGTCAACGCGACGCTGTTGATCGGTGTGCTGCTTCTGGTGTTTATGTTCCGCACGTCAAGCGAGCTTGCCCACGCCTATGTTCTGGCTGTCGCGGCAACAAGCCTGACTGCGACCCTGCTTGGCTTTATCGTGATCTGGAAGCTGTGGCACTGGCGCCTCTGGGCCGTGGCGCTTCTGATGATACCCTTCATAATCGTCGACTCTGCCTTCCTGTTCGCGTCATTGCTGAAACTTGCCGAAGGCGCATGGGTGCCTGTGCTGTTCGGCGCGGTCGTTGTCCTGATCATGCTGACCTGGCGGCGCGGGACCCAGCTCCTCCATCAGAAGACACGAAAGCTCGAGATTCCGCTCACGACGCTGGTCAAATCGCTGGAGCGCAAGCCTCCGCATCGTGTGCCGGGTACCGCCGTGTTTCTCACCAGCGATCCGACGTCGGCGCCGACGGCGCTGATGCACAATCTCAAGCACAACAAGATCCTGCACGAACACAACGTCATCCTCACGATCGTGACAGCCGACACGCCGCGTGTCCCTGAAGAGGATCGGGTGGTGATGTCGCAGATCACGCCGCATTTCAGTACGGTGACGCTGAACTTCGGTTACATGGAGCAGCCCAACGTTCCGCGCGCGCTCGCGATCGCACGAAAGCTGGGCTGGACATTCGACATCATGTCGACGTCGTTCTTCCTGTCTCGGCGTACACTCAAGCCGTCGCCCAATTCCGGAATGCCGGGCTGGCAGGACCGACTTTTCATCGGGCTCGCCAAGAGCGCCAGTGACGCGACCGACTTCTTTCAAATCCCTACCGGTCGCGTGGTGGAAGTTGGCACACAGGTCACAGTGTGAGGCGAGCGCGAGGTGGCCAGCGGTCGTTTCCGACACCAGACGGAACGCCGGTATCTGAAAAAAGCGAATAAAATCAAATAGAAGCAGAAGATTTTAGCCGCCCCCCAGCTTTCTTTGCATAGCTGACTCCCCGGATTTGCTGCAGCGCAGCAGGTGACACAATGCCGACAACGGCGTTATAGCGCGCGCCGTCCGCAATCGCGGCGCTTTTCCGAAAAGGAGTTTCTGCCATGGTTTCTTTAGCCGCCGCCGGCGAGTCCGGCGGCAGTCCGCACTCGGCCGAACATCCGCGTGCGGGTTTCTTCGCGCTCATGCTTGGCAGCATCGGCGTCGTCTACGGGGATATCGGCACCAGTCCGCTATACGCAGTGCGAGAGTCGGTCACCGCGGCCGTTGGACATGGCAATCCGGCTTCAGAGCAGGCAGTGCTTGGCATTCTGTCCCTGATCATCTGGGCCTTGCTGCTCATCGTCACCGTCAAGTACGTCATCATTCTGCTGCGCGCCGACAACAAAGGTGAGGGCGGAACGCTCGCGTTGATGGCGCTCGCACATCGCGCGAGCCCGCGCGCGGGCGGCGCGATCATTCTGCTCGGCATTGTGAGCGCGGCGTTGTTCTACGGCGACGCGCTCATCACCCCGGCTCTGTCGGTTCTTTCGGCAGTGGAGGGGCTCAAGGTTGTGACGCCTGCGTTCGACCCGTATGTGGTACCGCTAGCCGTCGTCATTCTCGTCGCGCTGTTCGCTGTGCAGTCGCATGGAACTGCAAATGTGGCGCGATTCTTCGGTCCGATCACCCTCGTATGGTTCATCGCACTCGCTGCCGCGGGTCTTTATCATATCGGCGACAATCCGTCGGTCTTGCGTGCGTTCAACCCGCTGCTTGGCGTGAGCTTCGTCGTGTCGCACGGCATGATCGGATTGCTGACGCTTGGCGCGGTCTTTCTTGTCGTCACTGGCGCCGAAGCGCTGTACGCCGATCTCGGGCATTTTGGAAAAAAGCCAATTCGTGCAGCCTGGCTGACTGTGGTTCTGCCAGCGCTCACCCTGAATTATCTTGGTCAGGGTGCGCTTATCCTTGCCGATCCGAAGGCGATCGAGAATCCCTTCTTCCTGCTCTATCCCGAGTGGGCCATCCTGCCGATGGTTTTCCTTGCGACCGCTGCGACGGTGATCGCAAGTCAGGCCGTCATCACCGGCGCATACTCGATCACCAGTCAGGCGATCCAGCTTGGCCTGTTGCCGCGTCTCGAAATCCGGCACACGTCGGAATCCCAGTTCGGGCAGATCTACATGCCGCGGGTCAACCTGCTGCTGCTCGTGGGCGTGCTGGTGCTGGTCATGTTCTTCCGTTCGTCCAGCGCGCTGGCTTCTGCGTACGGCATCGCTGTAACCGGCACGATGGTTGTGACGGCGCTAATGGCTTTTGTCGTTGTATGGAAAGTCTGGAAATGGGGTTTGCCCGCAGCCATCGCGATCATCG
>VFQN01007526.1_pt1 | contig 11668 bp, 12 predicted proteins | sample 3512371 | NCBI WGS metagenome assembly VFQN01 (sample SAMN10412370, study PRJNA504923) | tailings metagenome | isolation source: Replicate 2 from Balatoc abandoned mine | place: Philippines: Itogon, Benguet | collected 2017-08-28
ATGTTAAGTAGATTGTAGAACCTCAGATTGAGGTAGAAAAGGTATTAAGTAGATTGTAGAACCTCAGATTGAGGTGGAAAAAGCATTAACTTTATGAGAGCTATCGAGGATACTGGATTAGACTTTTAGATATATATACGAAACTGCTTTGAAAATAATAACTAAAGAAATTCGAAAAAAATATTTATCTTTAGAAATCGAATTCATCGACATCATTGTTTCTGCTCATTTTTGCATTTGATGATACATTTACCGACTTTGAGCGATGAGCATTTGATACTGATGCTTGGGGTGTAATCATGGATCGTTGTTCCGTATCTAAATCTTTGATGGCAGGGGGTTTCTCAAAAGATTCATCTTCTTCGATCTCGTCCAGCTAAATAGAATAAGATTTATTTTGACTGTAACACAGCTATCTTACCTCTAATTCAGCAACTCGCGATATTTCACTTTTATTTAGAATTGGTGCCATGACTGAGTTATTCAGTGCCAAAGGATTCGACGAAACTGGTGCTGTACTTGGGATGGATTTTCTCTTCCCAATATTGAAAGTCAAAGCGCTTGCTTCCTCCGCCTCTACAACCATATTCGTCGATGTCGGAGCCCAATTAGAATCTGTTACTGAGAAGACAGTCGGTGCAGCTGACGTCCTCCGATATGGAGAAGGAGCTGAGTTTGGATTTGTTGGTGATTCCTATACAGAGGCAACATCATGAGGTTGATAAGGGAGGAAATCATAAACCTACCACATCTTCAGGGATAACACCTAATTGCAATAACTTATGAATCTTTCTTTTCATTCGTTCGTAGTTTTCATCATCACCCGAAGACGCCGAGACATGTTTCACGAGGGCAGAAGTAAAGCAACTAAGAGAAAACAAAAATAATAATACATTATCCCTCATAACTCAAGATGTTTGGTACCTCGTAACTCCCTCTAACCATGAAGGCTTCACAGAGACAATGATCTTTAAGTGGTTTATTAGATTATCCCACAACAGGAGCAACCCGTTTGTTTTCTTTAGTTCCCGCCGCAACTTATCCATAGTTACCACTCCTTCCACTACATGACTATTGGACAAGTAAAAGAGTGGAAAGAGGAGAATTAGGATATTACCTTGGAATAAGCAAAGATCCTTTCTCTGCCACAATGTACAGCACTACTTCACCGGCTATTTTCAAACTATTGTTCGTCTTTGAGATGCCTTCCCCTTCCCAGAAATCTGACGTAATTTTATCAATTTGATCATAAAGTTGCTGAACTAAGTTGAGTGTAGGGTTAGTAGGGATACCATCAAACCAATCATAGATATGGCGAAGGCTCGTCAACGAAGAGAGTTGACCCTCTACAAACTGATAACACTTGTTCAAAATCTTATTCACTATATCTACGCCCATAGTGTTAATATCAGTCTTCCTTTCCTTTGCGCTCTTATTTGAGGTGACTATAGCGGCCTCAGCTTTTTTCCCCCCTTCCGAAAAAAATTCGAATTTTTCCATAGATGTTGGTTTGGAACTGCTCGTTTTATTTAATGATTTGGCTGATGCTGGTTCAGCAACGGACGTTTGTTCAGGGAAAGGGAGGGAAGCCTGATTTGCAGATGAATACTTTTCACTGAGTACATCAAACTCATCAGAGCCAGAAGTATTAGCAGAAGGATCCGCTGTGGTATTTATGACATTTGAGTCGGAAGCTTTGATGACAACTTCTTTTGCATCAGCCGTTGCAGCTGTGATAGTTGGGAAATCATCAAGCGACTCTGCTATAGGCGCTCCTCGTTTGTGGCTGGGACTCGGATTACGGCTCGTTGTATTACTTCCACTAATAGCGAAGAAGTTTTCTTGACTCAAAGCAGAAAGAGTTGCGGGAACTACAGATTTTGCTTCGGAAGTTTGACTAGGTAGAAACTGTGGTTGAGTATTTTGGTGAGGTGGAAGATGCTCCTCACCCGCAACGGTTAAATTGTTGTACTGGCTTGTGTTATTGGATTGGGATAAAATAGAGGAATCTCTTGTCAGAGATCGCTTCATGGTTGTATCGGCTGACATCTGCTGCACCTGCGCTTCTCTCATTGCGATGAGAGCATTTCTCTTCAACTCGGCGAGGTCGGATGAAGAATCGTTCTTCTTTTGAGAAATTGGTAAAGGTTGATCAAGATGCTGTGCAGGTAAGCTCATCATTTCGTTCGCTACGCGATCGATAGCTGGGGGAGGAGGGAGAAGAGAGCCAAGCTTACCTCGTTGCGACACGTGTTTATCGATGAGGTTATTCGAAGATGTAGCTTTTGGAAGACTCAGTACATCTTCAGGTTGAAATTGTTGTAGTTCTTGTTTCACCTGCGCTTCCAGTCGATAGCCTTCATTTGCAAGATATTGTTGCAGTTCTTGGGTAATGAGCTGGTTTTCCTCTTGAAGCAAGAGGTGATGAATTTTAGACTCCATTAAATCTTTCTGTTCAAGTGTTAAAATTTGTAATAGTTCTTGCTTTTGTTGATAAAGGCGAGCTTTCATTTCCTGCTCTCGTATAAGTTCTTGTTTCAGCCTTTCATGTCGGTGCTTTGACTGAAGTTTGGTTAATTGAAGTTTTTTGTACTCCTCTTCCATTTGATGTGTTTGTTCTCGATAATATGAAGGTAATAAATTTTCAAAGTGGGATTCATAGTTCTTCTTAGCTTGGAGAAGGTAAGAAGCGCTAGAAGTTGGTGCTCTGGGGTTGTATGAGGAAGAAGTTGATTGATGTTTAATCTTCACCAAGTCTTTTTGAAGCTGCGCAGTTGAACTAACCAGCGCTATTTCTTCGAGATACGATTGATTTCTCTTTCGAGCTTGATTATTCTGCTCTTGGTACCTTTGAATCAATCTTATTTGACTTTCTTTTTGTGATTGCTGCAGCTCGTGAAATAGTTTCCCTTGCTCTAGAAGCTTTTGCTCCACCAATTTCCTTCTTTGAACTAATTCTTGTCGACGCAATTCGAGCTCTTGAAAGGTGAGATGCTGTGAATGCCTCATTATTAAGTAACGATGAAAAGAAGTTCAAAAATAATTGACTTCTCAATTTCAAGACTCGATTGATTCATCAGATCCGCTAACCTTGATGATCAATTTAATGTTATTTCAGTTCTAATTGGATTCTAAAAGAGGGAGAGTATAGGAAAACCAAGAAAAAAAATTAAAAGTGACCTCGCAATTGAGTTGCATCAGGAGGGAGGTAGAGTGCAAAAATTAGCTCCTTGCTCCATCTGAAGCAGAAAACATAGAGACTCAATGTTAATGAATTAATGCAAAAACAAAACAATAAGAAAGAAAACACACAAACAAGTGAGAAGATTAAAATCGAAGACAGAATGAGGAGTCTCTCAAACTATCGCTGAGAAGATGGTTTTTTTTTCATACCGTACATACTTAAAAATCTTTGTCCCAGTTACCGTGATCAACATAACCGCCATCATCCATATGATCCTCAACTCCATAAGGATCAAAGTTTGATGTGTCTGTTATACCAGCGACCTTTGGAACCCAAGGAGCTTTGAGTTGCTTCTTATAAAGCGCATCGAAGTCGAGGTCAGAGAACCATTTGTGTTGCTTAATATCATCAACACCACCTTTCAAATTGCCCAAACGAGTTTGCACCTCTCTCGAAAGCAATCGCTTCACCAAGTCCTATTGATAATGATACAGTTATTAAATGAGTTAACCGAAAAAAGTAACGTGTTTTTGTTACCTTGCAATCAGCATTGAAATTGCGAGGGAAAACCAATCGCCCATTCACAATATTCTTACAAATAACAACCTGATCCATACCTTGAGGATCAGAGAACGGAGAGTATCCAGCCTCCATCTCATAAAGCAAAATACCGTAAGCCCAATAGTCAACCGCCTTCGTATGACCACGCGCCAACACTAACTCGGGGGCCAAATATTCAGGAGTACCACAAAGCTAAGGATGAAAAAAATGAGACAGGAGAGGCGCAAATGAATGAGTTCCTTACCGTGTACGATTTGCCAGTGATAACCTTAGCAAACCCAAAATCAACTAATTTAGGGTATCCATTTTTATCAATTAAACAATTTTCTGGTTTCATATCACGATATGCGATATCTTTACTGTGTAAGTAACCTAATGCAAGAATTACGGCAGCACCATAAAACTTTGCTTGCGCATCAGGGACACCATCACTGCTCGCAGTGTGCAATACAGAAAATAATTCACCACCTTGCACAAACTCTAACAGCATATATAATTTCTTACTATCCTTGAATGTTTGATATAAACGTAAAATGAAAGGATGATTTGATGTAATCATAACATTTTTTTCATTTAAGACATTAATTTGTTGTTTATGCGCAACAATTTCTGATTTTAACATGGCTTTTAATGCGTATACTTGCTTTGATTTCTTTTCTTGTACTAATGTTACACGTCCAAACGTACCAGAACCTAATACTGCGAGATTTTGTAAATCATTAAAGGCTAAATTTAATTGAGGTTCTGAATCATCTTTAGGTCCTGCACCTTTCAACACTTCTAAACGTTGTTGTGTTTCACGATTTATAATATGCTTTAATGATCCCAATAAGCGATTAAATGTATCACGTTCTAAAACAAAACATTCGCAATCAGACGTTGCAATTATGCTTGCTTTCCGGACTTCATCATCGAGAAGTGCCATTTCTCCAAAATATGTACCATTCCTTAATTGTGCAACTTCTTTTGTATCAACAACAACTTTCGCTGAACCTTCTTTAATGATATAAAACTTACTACCAGGATCACCTTGGCGAATAATTGTTGTATTGTTAACAAACTTTTCAACTTGGAATGATCCCGCTAATTTCTTTTTCTCTTGGACACTTAACTTTTCGAATAGCTTAATTGAACTTAAAACTCGCAAATTCATGTTATGATCCAATACATCACGTAAAGGACCTAACAATGAATTGAATGATTCACGGTCTAATGCAAGTACCTTCACTGCAGTTTGTGCCGTTATCGTTGCAGCACGCGGCTCACCCGTTAATAACGCACGTTCCCCAAAATATTCACCAACTGTTAATGTATGATCACTGAATTGTGCTCCCATTTCGGTAACTGTAACAACTCCTTCTTTCACAATATAAAAGATATTACCTTCTTGTCCCTTCTTTATGATGATGTCACCAGGATTATATCCAAATATTTCCACAGTATCACATAACTTTTCCAACTGATCTTCTGTGAGATCAGCAAGTAAAGGAACCCGCGCTAAAGCTTTCTTTATTTCCAAAGCACGATTCGATGAGCTTTGAGCAACAACATACTTGTATGTCTCTCTGTCAAGAGAGAAGAGAAATCCATCTGAATCTGCACGAATTGTTGCTTGGCGAGGGGAATTGTACAGAAGAGCGAGTTCTCCAAAACTGTGCCCTCTTTGAAGTTGTCCAACCGTCTTACCATCCACGACAATACTGAATTTTCCACTTTCGATGACGTAGAAGTAATCACCGTTTTGGCCTAATAGAAAGCAAAATGAACATCCTTTAGATTTGGGGACTAATAGACGGCTCTTACCTTGTGTAACAACATTTTCACCTGCTGTTACATCAACACTTTCCATGCAAAGGACGATTTCATCGAGGTCTTCGTGATTGAGGGAGGCAAAGATATAGTTCTGAGAGACCGCGGTCACTAACATAAAGGAGTGAATAAGTTTAAACTGGAATAGATTTTTAATATAGTATGCTTACATATTAGCTTTGCGTGGTTCTCTGATTTAGGATTTCTGCGGATTGTGAATGCCTGTCTCTCCAAATCCACACCATGCGTGAAGATATTTGCTCTTTTGGCCTTAAAAGCTAGTTCAATTTTATCCTCTTTACCCTTCTTTACAATTGACTGATGATGCGCAGCAGACGAATTTGGCTGAGTGTTCAGAGCAGTTTCTGACACAGTCGAAGATTGGCAGCAACCCATTTTGCGCGAATACCCAAAACTTTAACAAAGGAAAATAATAAGAGAACAAATGTTGTGAAGGTGATCCCTAACAAATCACAAAGAAAGATATATCCATGCAAGTCTAACCAAAATTCTGAACACAATTTTGTAGTAAACCTTGTTACTTTTTGATATGCGATTGAGCAAGAATTGATATCTTTTGGAATTTTGGATTTTCGAATTTTCGCAATTGAAATCGTCTATACGAATCGATTTGCCTCGTTTTCGAGCATATCTAGATCTCGCGGATGAACTATCTCGACCTTCCTAATCTTGCTAGTCCTCAACTAGGAGGGAGCATCGTTTTCGCCACTGATGAATGGTTTGCTGCTGCAGGTGAGTGTGCTGTCCGTAAGACAAAAGAAAGTTAACTTTTATTCCTAGAAAATGTGATTAAGGACGAAGAGCCGGTTTGGAAGCAAGATGATTATACACCTTTCGGAAAATGGATGGATGGCTGGGAATCCAGAAGAAGAAGAACAGAAGGACATGATTGGTGTATCATTAAACTTGGTCTACCTGGCTTTATTCGAGCTATCGAGATAGACACAGCTTTCTTTACCGGAAATTTCTCTCCTCAATCGAGTGTTTACGGAACATTGAAACCGAATGATCCTGATATTGTTGAAACATTACTAAGTTTAAGATCACAGTCTATTGGATCGAGACTCGAGTTTGGTCGTATGGGATTAGCGGCATCGGAAGAAGAGTGGAACAACGTTCACAAGCTCCATTCCGAAAGTTGGCCCGTGCTCATCCCACTTACTCCCCTTGGTGCTGGTTATGAGGCTACCAGAAGATCCATTTTCGAAGTTGCTCCAGGTTTAGGACCTATTCAGTACCTACGATTGAATATGGGACCAGGTTTACAAACTCAGAAAATTCCTCCATCTTTCATTTACCTTTCTCTTAGATGGTGGCATTGCACGAATTCGAGTTTACGGCGAGGTTACAATCAATCCGGACTCTATTCCAGTAAACAAAGAAATTGATCTTGCCTATATTGAAAACGGCGGTATGGCGATCAGCTGCTCGAACAAACACTACGGGCATCCGCGCAATCTGATTTTACCAGGTCGTGGAAATTGCATGGGTGATGGCTGGGAGACTGCTCGTCAACCAAAGCGACCCCCGATCTACCAGAAAGGATCTGATGGATTAATGGTCCTTCCAGGTTGTGATTGGGCCGTCCTTCAGCTAGGTAGCAACGCCGACTGCAGATAGCCGTATTCTATTTCATTCAATTTCTTAGGTGTCAATGGAATTATCTCCAAGTTAGAAGTCGATACTCACTTCTACAAGGGAAATTATCCTGAAAGTTGCACGGTATGAGATCTCAATCTTTTATGCCAGTTTTACCTATTCAATTAGGTATTAGCAGCCTTGATATCTCGAGATGCGCATAGTATGACCGACCTTCTTACCGAAGCGGGACATGAGCGAGTGGAATGGAAGACCTTACTTCCAAGAACCCGTCTAACAGCAGATAGCAAACATTTCTTTAGCGTGGACGATAAAACACTCTCTGAGGTAATTTTCTTAAGATATCTTTGATGCGATTTGCTCTTAAGCGGCGATAGGTGGGAGTTGTGTCCCATATTAAGTTAGTGACGTACCCAGACGGAGGTGTGATGAGACTCCGTGTCATGGGTTCCAAAGCTTCAAACAGTCGATTGTAAAACAGCCCCTAGAATATCTTTAGTAGATGAAGAAAAAATAAGTTAATAAAATTGAAAGTATGATGATTTATGGTGTTCTTAAGTTACACAGGCGAGGGGAAACTTGAATTTTATACATATTTCGACAATTTAATAGTCTCCTCCTCCTCCTCCTCCGCCACCGAACATATCCATACCACCATCTAAAGCATCGACTTCCTCAACCTTTGGCTTCTCTGGTGCCTTCTCCTCTTTGGCAGCAGAAGCAGCAGCAGGTGCACCGGTGGCTTTTGAAAGATAGAATATCAGAAACATGTAGACTCATGGAAATCTATTCTTACCAGCAGGAGCAGCACCACCAGCGGATGGACCAACTAAAAATTTATCGACACCACCAGCCTTCTCGATGTAGGTGGCGAATAAGGTTGGGTAGTAGGCAGGGACTGAGTTTCCAGAAGAATTGACAACAGCAGAGAGATTGTCAGAGCTGATATCAACACCAGAGTCGTGAAGTAAGAGGGCAGCTAAGCTGACCACCAACTGATCCTTTTCAGAGCCGGTAACTTGGAAATTGACCATATTTCTATCTTAAAAATTATTTGTGGTTTCTTTCGCTTGTAAAAATCTCGTTATTAATGAAACTCGAGTTTTATTTTCTCTCTTTATAACAGCTTCGGAAATTCGAAGTTTGAAGTTAAAAGATGATGAAGAGACTTGCAAGATTTCTCATCTTATTTCATCTATTTGGCAAGTTTGCAGGGTTTTTGTTTTCACCATCAAAGCAAATGGTGGTAAATAGAGCAAAGAATCTGAAAGATGGAGAGGAAAAGTCTGAGATCGAAGTTCCTAAAGCTTGGATTCCAATAGCAATAGCGGACACCATTGAGGAAAAATATCCAAAAAGAATTGATGTTTTGGGGGAATCATTTGTTGTTTGGAGAGATCCCAAAGCATTTAATTCTACCAATAAGGGTTGGACTGTAATGAGGGATTATTGTCCTCATCGCTTTGCTCCGCTGTCAGAGGGACGTGTAGACGAGAAAACAGGATGTCTCGAGTGTCCTTACCACGGCTGGCAGTTTAGATCGGAGACAGGAGAATGTACTCGTATACCACAGGCCTTATCTGATGAAAAGAAGATGACGTGTACCACGCAGACGACCGCTAAAACCTTTCCAGTTCACCTTACCTCTCAAATAATTTGGGCATATCTTCCAGTTTCTGGGTTAAATCAGTCTTTCCCTGATTTTCCTGAGAATCTATTCCCAGAGATCAACGATGCCCAACGGCTGACTATGGTTCGTGATGTACCTTACTCCTTCGACTTCACAGTCGAAAACTTCATGGATCCTGCTCACATTCCATTTGCACATCATAGTTTACAAGGGAACAGAGATGATGCAATTGGAATTCCTATGGAAATCTTAACGAATATTGATAATCAAACACATTGTGAAGTATCTTTTCAAGATCGAACAAGAAAAAGGAAAAGAGAAGGAATTGTTTCATTTATTTCACCAATTTTTTATTCACTTAAGCTATTAAATCAAGAAAGCAACGATTATCATCGTCCATTATATATGTTTGTTGTACCTGTTGAAACAGCGAGAACAAGAATCTTTGTATCAACGAAGATCCCAATGAGCCTTCTTTTCAAGTTATTTCCTACATGGTTTTTACATGCAGCAACAATGAAGTTTATTAATTCGGATATTTGGGTATATGATCAAGAAAAGATGATAAGAAATCCTCTGAATCGATTTTGGAAGAATAAATCTGGTTCTAAGCTTTATAATGATGCACTATTAGGGAATCGCCATATTCGACATCCACATGGCAATCTCAATGAAGGAGAAGAAATATTGCCAAAATACACACTTGTTACACAGAGTGATCGTGGTTGTATTGCTTGGAGGAAATGGTGGAAAAAACACATGTAAGATATGATTCCTACGCGTTTATTTATATCACTCAACTATCTTCTTTAGGTCCCATTCACCCATATTCGGAGCATCAACTCATGTCTCTGACTTAACCAAAACAGAATTGTTAGATCATTACGAGTTCCATACGAAAGATTGCCAGCATTGTCAGAAAGCATTAAAGAGAGCGAAGTTGTTACGGAAAATCAATCCAGTTCTCTCTTTAGCAGCAATTGGATTCTTCAAAAACATTTATGTTAAACTTCTTGGAATTCTTTCTTACATTCTAGTGGAGAAATATATCGAGGCGGTGGAGAAGGGTACACTCGGTCCTGATAGATTTGAGAAGACGACCGCTGCACAGTTCGATTAGGCTCAATATTCTTTCTAAATCCAATTTTATTTGTTTCTTCTTTTTTAATTCTAGTTTCCTTTCCAGCTTGTAGTACAAGCTTCATCGATAATTAATTGTTCCAAATTAAACTTTAATTTCCCTACCATTACCACATCTATCGTTTGCAACATATTGAAATCAAATACAATTATCTTCTATACTTTTACACAACAATGGCAAAACTATCGATTTTCATTTTGACTTTTACGAATTTGACTAGAGGAAATATCTTCTCGGAATTCATTTTCTTCAATTTGTTGAAAGAATTGCGATGGAAAGAGTTGTGAGATAGTCCTCGCTATCTGACTTGATTCAACCACACTACTTAACGTTTGAAACGCTAAAGGGTGATCAGATTCATTCACACCTTTCCTTTGTTCAATGCGACCACCAATAACGAAGTTGCATCCGTTGTGATGGATATTGGATATTGATTGAATTAGCCGAGCAGTGACTAGGTTTTCATGATATGCCTCAGCTGTAGGATCGCGATAATAACGTGGTTCTAACAATCTTTCTAAAGTATCCGCACCAATAAGAAAGTAGCTATTTGGAAATAAAAATGACTTTTGAATGAACATTGGTGTCGTTGTGATCGCAACTCCAATAACATAATTCTTTTCCTTTAACCAAGTCTTAAATTCTTCGCTCTGGTGCTCAAGGAAAAATTGATTCAAACGGTGTATTATCTCTTCAATGGCAAGGGGTGGCTTATCGACATTGACGGCAGCGATTTCGAATATTATGAGACCAGAGAATGAGGGTAGCTTCTCTATCGCCTTCTGAATTAACTTCAAATGACCCATATGAAGAGGGTTAAATGAACCAGGGAAAATCAACGATGAAGGTGGTAAATTACTGTTTTTCACTAATTGCCAAGAATTTATTTCTGGATTTAAAGGGGAGGGGAATATGATTGTTCCTCTCTTCTGGTGGTCTAATGTATCGCGAATGACGGTGGGTAGATCTTCACTCTTTACTGACGTTTCGTAGCGAAATAATCTTTGTTCAAAATGTTCTAGATGAAGGTATGGTGGGAGTTGGCAGTATTGACCGATGAGGTGTATGATGAAGTTGGAGCAGATGATGTCTTCTTCATCTCTCGTCAGCGCCTCTTTATCCATCACAATTGAATAAGTGACAGTAATCTTGGGGGAATAAATGGCGATGTAGCATCTATGATCTCCTCTCATAGGAATATTTGTCGCGAGGGCTGCTGTGCAACCAACTCCGAAGATGTTGGAGTTAGGAGAGGTGAGGACGTCAGCTTCTTCCTTCAGCAGATTCTCAACTGTGGTATGATAGGCTTTTTCAGCGATGCGCTTGGCTACATCTAACGAACAATAAGAAGTAATCAGCTCAGAGCCTTCATATTCAATCAAATTCTTCAATGCTGATCTGGAATAAGGAATCTCTCCAGATTTAATGCATTTACTCGCTCCCGCTGTCGTAAACAGCCACTGAAGGGATGTAATTCCTCCACCTGTTGTATAAATGGAAAAGATATTTCGACGAAGATTCACATCATAGATCTTTTGAATGTATTCTTTTGGCTTATTAATCTGGGTCACGTATTCCATAGAAACAGAAGCAGTTGAAAAATGCCTAAAGGAAGATTTTGCTTGCTTTAATAAGCCAATTCTTTTACTCCTTGGAAACGACGATACAGATCTTGTCAAATATGATGAATGAAGGAGGAAAACACTTGTTATAAACAGCACTG
>VFQN01007527.1_pt1 | contig 11667 bp, 6 predicted proteins | sample 3512371 | NCBI WGS metagenome assembly VFQN01 (sample SAMN10412370, study PRJNA504923) | tailings metagenome | isolation source: Replicate 2 from Balatoc abandoned mine | place: Philippines: Itogon, Benguet | collected 2017-08-28
TATGTGGACAGGCCATTCAAGCTCGTCGTAATCGATTTGCTGTGTGTTTGTAATAGGAATGGCAATCGTCTCACTTTCCGAAGCTACCTTTCGATCCATTCAAACATTTTTATCTCATGATGATTGTCATTATTTTCTCAATTCATCCAAAGGCCTTCTGGCAGAATTCAAGAGAAGAATGATTTACTTTTCATTAAACAAGGAGAAAAGCATTGAATATGTGCAAAATGATTCGTTCCGATCCTTATTGTTAAGCAAAGTTGAGAGCGGATGGAATCAAATTGCCCTCCGAATTGATGATTTCACAGTCTTATCAGAGAATATTCCTATCCATAAAGTAATCGGATCGTCGGAATTATCATTACAACAATGGGCTAATTATCACTCTATTACCTGCAAATACCCAAGAACTTTCGCTGGGTTCCCACCTCTTCCACAATTAGACGAGCTTGATGTTGACTTCGCTTTCGTGACATCTACTAACCCTAACAATGACCTCACTCCACTGTCAGGATTAAAACAACTTCATATTCGCAATCTCAATACGAGTGATATTACACCACTAAAAGATATCCCAGATCTGAGTTTGAGTACTTGTCAGAGTATCACAGACTTTTCAATGCTTTCCACTCAGAGGAAACTGACGATTTGGAACTGCTCTGGCTTAACTAATGTCGCAAGCTTTCACCGGATTCGGAAGTTGGAACTTGTTTCTTGTTTCATGCTCCAGGATGTTCGTCCTCTCTATGGTGTCTATGATTTGAAATTGACCACATGCTTTGGATTGAAGGATATTTCAGGACTCGGAGGACATCATCGCTTTAGTTTAGGCAATTTTAATATCGATAAAGGATTTGAGATTTTAATAAACATCCCTCATGTGACATTAAGGTATACGAATATAGAAGATCTTAATGTGTTAAAATATGCGAAGTCGGTGAATTTATTTGGTTGTCCTGACGTTGTTGATGTAGGCGCCTTCAAGAATGCGAAAGCGGTTCGTATTGTCACCGCGTCACCTACTCAGCTTAGAGGATTACAGGAACTGGGAGAAGTCCCTGAGTTATTACTCACGATACAAAGTGATAGCGAACGTGAAGTTGATGATAATATTCTGTCTTATCTGAACAATCCACGACTGCGATTACGACTATCTAAATTACCCCCGATTATTAATAGTTTCTCTGCCTTTTCAAGTCGAATTAAACATCTCACGATTGGAATTAGCTCTAAGTTTTCTGATTTTATTCATGGAGGTCAAGGAGTTTTATTAAATCACTTAAGCTCACTAACTATTGAAATGATTCCTACTTTGAAGAAGGTGAATGGCTTGGGAGACATTCCTACTTTAAAATTTCGAAATTGTGAAGGATTAAAGCAACTGAAAGGTTTAGGTCGTAATCGTTGCGTCGAAGTTGATTCTTGCTATAACCTCAAGGATGTGAGTAGTCTCAAGACCGTATTGATAGTCAGTATCAAGTATTGCCCGAAAATAACGAATTTTCAGTGTCTAAAGAATGTCCCAAGACTAAAGGTGATCACTCAAGAGAATTCAGGCCCTGATGAACGATATCTTCAGATTGAAATAGATTAATGTGGTAGCATAATTCCATAGATTTTGAAAAGCTTTTTTCTAAAATCTTGATCCTAAAGTTCGTTCATCTTGACACTGGTGGATTCTCCGGTAGTTTTTGATCATTTCAGTATTGATTAAAGGTTCGGATATTACAGAATAAATGAATCCCATAACTAAAAAACAATTGATCGAGTAAAAGCAGAAACATTAATCAATTAATAATGGTAAACAATAAAAGTGCAAAACTGAAAGCACTCACCCGGAATTGAACCAGGGACCTAGTGAGCTGCAATCACTTGCTCTACCTCTGAGCTATAAGTGCTTTTTCTGTTAGCGCTTTTCCTTGGTATTTGAATCTTCCAACAATGAGTATTTAAGGAAATGTGTAAAGCGGATTGAATGAAACGAATTTGAAAAATCTCTCTGTCTTGTATAAGTTCCTTTAGATTGTTATCGATTCTCAGTCATCATGGGGCAAACGATTGGTCGTGCACCAATGCCAAATAGATGTGCTCGATTCGTGAATTGTAAGTGAGCTCTGCTCTTCTTCTACTTCGAATACCTAATGATTTCTCTTAAGTGCCACGAAGATGTATGTATGAGCTCTGGACGGCCTACAATGATATTGCAGAGGGATTTGGTCTTACAATCGAAGAATTTAGTGAGATTTTGAAGAGTGGAACAATGGAATACCTCTCCGTCACTGAAAGACAACTCGCTCCTGAGATAGACGCACTCTTTCGTCTCCTCGACGACGATGAGGTTTGATCTTCTGATTTTCACTTCAAGAAAACTGATAACATTTGTAGAACAAACTCGTGGATGCCTTGGAGTGTATCAGTGCCTTGGCTGTGGTCTCTGGCATGACACCAGAGGAGAAAGTGCGATGTAAGTCTATCCTGTCTCTTCCTCTTACCTTCATTCTTAATTGCTCTTAATCGAATAGTTTTATTCGCAATGTATGACTTCGATGAGAGTGGTATGTTGACCTTGGATGAGATGGTGTTGGCCTATCGCTCAGCGCTGTCAGGTGCTTCTAAGATGTGTCGCATCGACCCGCCTCTCGAGACTGAGATTGAAAACACTGCTGCTATTGGCTTCGACCAACTGAGAAAGGAGAATGACACATCAGCCTTCTCTGGCATCGACAGAGAAGCATTTGTCACTTTCTGTCTCAGCACACCTGACGTCATCGCATGGATCGAATACTTCGATGATCTGAAGGAATACAGCGAGGGCCAGACGATGATTGAGCCTATTTTATTACAATCTGGCACGGTGGAAGGCAATCGTGACGGTGGTGCTGGTTTCATTGAAGCAAATGCCTCTGACGAGGCTTACATGAATCCTTCGATTGGAGGACTGACGTTGCTCGAAGTCGAGTCAAAGTTCAAGCATATGGGCAATCGCCCATGGCGCAACGTCTTACCGTTCATTAACTCGACACAAGGAGGTAATCGAAATCCAAAGAAACCAGCGAAGAACCTGACGTTAGACTGGATTTACGGTTATAACGCGCACTCCTCGAAGCAGAACATTTTCTACTCCCTTAAAGGTGATGTCATCTATCCTGCTGGTGCCATTGTCGTGATTCAGAATGTGTCGTCGAACACACAACGTTATTTCCATCATCACTTCGACCTCGTCACTGCTCTGACGATCTTCAATAACTCTGATGGAGAGACTGTCGTAGCATCCGCCGAGAGAGGTTTCAGACCATCTATTCACATCTGGGATTGTGATTCCTGTGCGATCATCGCCTCTATCGTTGGATTTCATCGAGGAGGTGTTTCGAGGATGAGTTTCTCTCCTGACCATGAACTTCTTGCCTCGTTAGGAATGGATCCTTATCATTCCATCTCCGTCGATCGTTGGAGAACCTCAGAGCGTCTCTGGGTCATGCGAACGACCTCATTCAAGGTGCATGACCTGCGCTTCCTCGCGAATGACATCTTAGCGAGTTGTGGGGAGTATCATGTCTATTTCTGGAAGAAGACATCAGATCGTGATGTGAAATTTAAACGATATCGTGGACAAGGTGCAGAAATTAAACCGGAGAAGGAAGTCTTCTGGTGTATTGGAAATATTAATGATATCGTGTATACAGGTTCGGAGGGAGGCTTTATTCAGATTTGGGAGGGTAGGAATGTGATTAGAGGGATTAAAGCTCACACAGGTCCAATTTATGCTTCTGCTAAGGTCGGTGAGAATGGATTAGTCACAGCGTGTGGTTCGGGTAAAGTATTATTATGGAGTGAAAACCTTGACATTATTGCCACCTTCAATGTCTCATCGCTAGGACCTGTCATAGGCAGCGTCTATGCTGTCTACTATGATCCAGTAGCGACGAAGATCCTCCTCGGCCTTCAATCCTGTGAGATCTTTGAGATGGATGCCTCTGATGGACGTAATGTTCATGCAGGTGGTGCAGTTGTCAGCGGTCACTACCATCCTCGTGTCTGCGGAGTGTCGCCTCATCCCTACCAATCGAACTTACTCTGTACGGTAGGGGATGACAAAACGATCCGTATATTCGATATCGCGGAGAAGCGGCAGTTGAGGATGTGTCAGTTAGACACGAAGGCGCATTGTGTCAGCTACTCCCATGACGGACGACTGCTGTTAGTGGGGTTGGGGTCAGGTGTGCCAGGGGCAGAAGAGGGCAAGGAAGGTGCGTACCTCTTAGTGAATGCAGAAGACCTGACGATCGTACACGAGGCAAGAGATAGCAAGCAATGCATTGCAGACTGTCGCTTCTCACCTGACGGAGAGAAATATGCTCTGACGTCGTTCGATCAGAGTATCTATCTCTATCACACGAAGAAGATGCATACATATGCGATCTGTCGTGGTCACAACGGACCGATCCATCGCCTTGACTTCTCCTCGAATAACACCTATCTCATGACCAACACTACTGGAGGAGAGCTGCTCTACTGGGACGTGACGAATGGTCTGATTCAGCCTCCTAAGACGATGAAGAATGTGAAGTGGGAGACGAACTCCTGTCCTTACTCCTTCTCCACACAGTCCTTCTGGAATGAAGGCATGAACTCCGTCTTAGACTATCGTGCTGCTTGTAAGACTCATGCAGAGGATATAGTGATCATGGCGGATAATATGGGCGCTATTCTCGTGGCGGACTACCCATGTTATACCGAGAGTGCTCCGGCGGTGAACTATTACTACGGTCATGGCAAAGGAGTGATGAATGTGAAGATCTCCTGTGATGATAAGATATTAATGACATCAGGAGAATCTGATGGATGTCTCTTTCAATGGAGATTACGAGAGATCGAGTTAGGCACGAACACTGATAATCTCAAGCGATTAGAGCCATTGCCCAAGACTCTTGATAAAGAGCTCGCCTTCGACCACAAGGCTCTCGATAGATCATCCCAGTTTGAAGACGTCATCAACTACAATATGACAGCAGTGAGTGAGTTAGAGGAGGGTATACAAGAACCCAAAGCGATGGTGGCGTGGCAGAAGAGCATCGTAGCTCCGTCAAAGATCCTGACAGAGGACAACACAGAGCCACCTGACCGCCTGGAACTAGACTACGTCTATGGCTTCACACATGACGTCAGTCGGCAGTCATTGTTTTATCTCGGAGGAGATAATGGCAATGACATTGCTTTCTTCGTCGCGTCCATCGCAGTGATTATGAATCCTGCGTCACGTCAGCAGCGCTACTATCGAGAGCATAATGCGAAGATTTTATCGATGGCGATTAACAAGGAGGATGACGTCATCGCGACTGGTGATTTAGGCAGAGCACCTAAGATCTTGATCTGGGAGCCCTCCTCTCTTACAACGAGAGTGCTGTTAGTTGGCTTCCATCGCAAGGGAGTGACGCACCTCCGCTTCTCAGCAACCGGCGAATACCTTCTCTCGATAGGCCAGGATCCCTTCCACTCCCTCGCCATCTATGACTGGAAGCATGGTGTGGCGTTACTCACAACACCGACATTCACTAATAAGTGTCTGTCGGTAGACTTCAACCCTGCCGGTAACCAGATCGTGCAAGTTGGACATGAGAAGATCCGATTCTATTCCTTTTTTGGTCGGAATATCTCTTATCAAGATGCTTTATTCACACATCGATGCAGGCTTCAACCTTTCTTATGTATTGGTTGGATCGGAGGCAATGTTGTTATCGGTACGGCTGATGGATGTATCTATCGCTTCCTTGGTTATAACATCGAAGCTATCGTTCAAGCGCACACAGGACCGATCAATGCCATGACATCAGCACCTGATGGCATTACCACAGCCTCTGCTGACGGCTATGTCAAGCTATGGACGCGTTTCCTCGAATGTCGTCTGATCATCGATATGAAGGCAATCCGAGCCATTAACACACAGGTCAGAACGCTTGACTGGAACTTCTCTGCCGGTAAACTGCTTCTCGGTACGGCCGCGGCCGAGATCTTCGAAGTGGCGTCAGCAGATGGAGAGAATGTGCATCGAGGCGCTGTGTTGGAGGGACACGGCGGTGACGAGCTATGGGGTCTCTCCGTCAACCCCACGAGAGAAGAGTTTTGTACCGTCGGAGATGATTGTCTATTGAAGGTCTGGGATATCGCAAGTCGCACCTCCGTGACGACAGTAACGTTAGAGATGCCAGCGAGATGTTGCGCGTATTCTCCAGACGGAAAACGCATTGCTGTCGGGTTTGGATCACCTAAGAAGATCTTTGATCGTCAATTCGATGGTAAATGGATCGTCATTGATACGATCGACTATCAAGTGAGTCATGAAGCACGTGATTCAAATAAATGGTTAAGAGAAATCAAATATTCTCCTAACGGTAATTTCATCGTCATTGGAGGGGAAGATAATAAGATCTACGTTTATAACGTGGAGGAAGGATATGCTCTCGCAGCTGTCATTGGTCAACATCAGTCATTCATCGTGTCTTTCGACTTCTCTGATGACTCTCTCTGGTTGCGGTCGAACTGCGGCGGCCTCGAGTTGTGTTACTTCGAGGCTGAGACTGGCCTCTACATCCCCGCGGCCGCGAGATTGCGCGATGTGACGTGGGCGAGTCATAACTGTCTGATGGAGTACACGAGTCAGGGCATCTGGTCGATCTATCGCGATGGCGTCGACTACCTCGCCGCTGACTGCAACACCTTTAGAGGCGATGACGATGGTCAGATCATCGTCGCTGGCGATAACTTCGGTCGCATTAGACTCTTTCGCTACCCATGCGTCAGTGCACAGGCATTGTCGAAGGTGTACTGGACGACGTCATCGCCCATCACTCGCATTCGCTTCGCGTCAGGCGATAACCTCGTCATCTCCGTCGCCGGCGAGGATAAGGCGGTCTTTCAGTGGCGGCACAGTCGAGATCGACAGGACGCCGTAGCTTTTCAGACCGGCGAGCGACGAGGTCTCTTACAAGAGGAGAGCGATGACGTGGCGGATTGGATCTTATGCTTCACTGACGTCAGCGTGACGGACAATCTGATGGAAGAGTTGAAGTCTTTGGTGTCGATGAGACCATGGTTGGGAGCGATCGTTGAACCAACGAATCTTCAAGAACAACTTCAACGTCTCGATCATCACACTAAGTCGATGACGTATTCGCTCTCTATGAGTCATATCTATGGCATCCAGTGCCAGCTCATACGTCAGAACATCGCTTATACTGCCGCTGCTGATGTCCTTTACGCTGTCTCTCGATATATCGTCATCTACAACAAGAAGATGAACAAGCAGATGTTCTACCTCCACCACTCCTCCGAGGAGGTGTGTGCCATCGCTGTCTCTACCGACGGCAAATTAGTCGCGTCAGCGGCCAAGGGAAAGCGCCCAATGATACATATCTGGGAGGCGAATACTGCCCAACCTATCATCTTCCTACCATACCTCCATCGTCAAGGAGTGACGTCACTTCAGTTTTCCGCCGACAGGAAGATGCTGTTATCGGTAGGTGCCGACGAAGATCATTCTATCGGTATCTGGATCTCTCATACCGGTATGTGGCATGACGGTAAACTATTAGCCTGGAATCGTGGTGACGTCAATCCTGTTCTCTTTGCATCCTTTTATATGACTCAGATTAAAGATATGAGTCTTCTCTTTGCTTCAGGTGGAAGATATCATGTCAAGTTTTGGACATTAGATGGAAATACGATCAATCCGATCTATGCCGAATACAATAAAACGATTAAAATCGGTACTCTCCTTTGTGGAGTTTCTATCGCTCGGAAGTTTGTCACAGGAAGTACCGTCGGGCATCTATATATCTGGAAGGGAAGGACATTAGATCGAATGATTCGAGCACATGAACGATCGATTACTTCTATTAAAGCAGTGACGTCATCTTCGAATCCTACTCTAGGCACTGTGATCACTGCGTCGAGGGAAGGGACGGTGAAGCTCTGGACCTTCGACTTCGAACACATTAAAACCTTCTCTCTGAGTGACGCGGACATCCCACCACTCGTCAGCACCATCCGAGGCATCGACCAGCTCAGTGACAACAGCGGCACTGTCAACACCATCGTCGCGTGCACTGCTAGCGGTGAGGTTTATGAACTCTATGTGACATCAGGTCGCATCGGATTGATGTCAGAAGGACATTACGAGGGAGAACTACGTGGTCTTGCCACACATCCAACCAATCCCGACCTCTTCCTCACTGTGGGTGACGACTGCACGATTCGTGTTTGGTCAATCTCAGAAAAGCGCTTATTGCGCAAGGCGGTCATCGACTGCACTGCGAGGTGTGTCTGTTGGTCGCCTGACGGAAGATTCGTTGCGGTCGGATTAGGAGGGAAGAGTGATGGCACGAGACAGAGAAAGGATGGTGCTTACATCATTCTCGATGGAGAGTCATTAAAACCTAAATACGAGGGCAGGTGAGAGGGCACTCTCGATAGAATAGAAACATCGACTAATTCTTTTGTCTGACGTCATTTGACATAATATAGGGATTCGAGGCATTGGTTGACGGATATAAAGTTCTCTCCTGATGGAAGAATGTTTGCCGCGGCATCGATGGATCATAAGATTTATCTATACGCCACTGATTCTTTCAAACTGAAAGGAACCTGTGATAAACACAATGGACCAATCGAATACTTTGACTTTTCATTGGATTCGATCTATATTCAGTCTGACTCGACCGACTATGAGCACATGTACTTCGAGGCGGCTGACGGACAATACTTCTCGACAGGCTCCCAGCTCAGAGACCTGCAATGGGCTGACTGGACCTGTAAGTTCGGATGGCCGGTGCAGGGTATCTGGCCTCTGCTGGACAATGAAGGACATGCGATGTCGGCTGATCCGAAGTGTGTCCACCGTGCGCCGAGCCAGCAGTTGTTATCGGTAGGCGATCAGAAGGGAATCCTCAAGCTCCATCGATATCCTTGTCTCTCAAAGAAGGTAAGTGAAATATAGAGGTTTGCTTGATTATCATGGGTTTGATGTGTGTTGTGTGGTTGGGTTGTTGTAGGTGGAGCCTGTGGTGCAGAAACAAGCTCATATCGGAGAAATGTCAAGAACTCGCTTCACTTGTGATGGAAAGTAAGTCCATCTAATAGATATGATATAGTGCTGTCAGATATCTAACTGTGGGTTGTATGATTGTTGTATAGGACGTTGATTACAGTTGGAGAAAAGGATCGTGCGATCATAGTGTGGAAGTTACATGAACAAAAACTCAACAATCTCCTCACGTAAGAGATATTAAACATCGAGAAATATTAACTGAAAGGTCTAAGAAAAACAAGATTTGTGGTTTATCTTTTCTAATTTGTTTTGTTCTTGATAATATATAATATATAATATATCTTATGAAGAATATTCGAAGACTTTAATAAAGGAGAGATGCACCTAACCCCTCTATAACAGAAAACCTAACCATGAGATCCATCAAAGCTTCATTTCTGCAATTGTTTGCTAAAGGTTCCATCACATCGACTGCTGTGTCCAGACAACTCGCGACGATTGCAAACCTCGGATAAGAGCACTGCACGCAGCACCCTTCATACCACACTAACCAGACACACCTCACAGCGTGACTCACGTGAAAGCGAACAATAACTATAAAACTCGAAGAACGAAGATGATCGTGTGCACTCTGGGCACTGTGGTTTAGGCAAGGTTCGACTCTTCATTAAAGAGTCGACTCATGAGTCGACCCCTAATAATCATCTTATTAATTAATTAATTAATTAATTAATTAATTAATTATCAATTATCATTAACACATACGAAACCCCTTCACGAAAGATGAGGTTGACTGTCTTATTCTTTGCTCTTGCGAGAGAAATTACAGGTCTTTCTCGAAAACAATTCGAATTCCCAGATCAAGAAGAGTTGACAGTGTTGGAGTTAATGGATGCTCTGAGGAAAGAGTTTCCTGCCTTGCATTTCGAACAAGATCAGATTAAAATAGCAGTTAATAAGACTTATATCACAGATATTCAGCATGCTGTCAAGGATCGCGATGAGATTGCTTTGATCCCACCAATCGCTGGAGGATAATAAGAAATGTCTGTGTCTGTGGAGCTTTAGACTCGATAGGATAGAGATGAAGGATAATTGTTTGAGTTGTGTGTTGTTTCATTAGTTCATAGTTGTGAGTTTGTGTTATATTATTGTAATTATAAGTTAGTAGGTTCGTTAGCTCACTAATGCTCGTTTTTCTTCATAGTGAATGGTATTATCAATACCTATGCGGGAGGTGGACCATCGCAAAACATTGGTGATGGATTCGCAGCCACTAATGCATACTTGAAATTGCCTTTTGACGTAAAAGGTGACACGCTTGGAAATATTTTTGTGGCAGTGGAAGCGACCATGATCAGAGTTGTGGATTATTCGACCAAGATCATCACGACCTATTTATCCTTACCAACCGATTCAAGAAGCCTCTGTTTAGACTACCACAGTGGCAGAATGCTCGTTGGGATGCGTTCTTATTTAGGGACCGCTTCGTTCCTTGAAAGCACTAGCCAGCCCTCAAGTTATCCTTCTTCTCGTCCTTCACCCCACCCCACAACAAGCCAGCCAACAAGCGACGTTTCCTCCCGCCCTTCCGCGAAGCCGACCATGTCTCCCACTCCCACTTTCACACCGACTAGATCTCACACGTTAGTGTCAGGGCAGACTTTGAATACTTTGAGTGTGAAAACTTTGTCATCAGCTTTCCAAAACATCTCAGACAACGCTCAATCGACTGAGATCGTATCTAAGATATTGGTGGGCCAGTCGTCTCCTCAATCAAGTAGTATAAGAGGAGTGAGAGGACTGACAGCGTCGACGTCAAAGATAGTCTCTGATCAGGCGGTTCCTTCCCAGCCCTCCTACACCCATGACATCAGCTTCTCCTCCAGATATGTGATGAAATATCATGGAAGCTATAGCTCATCGCAGGTGAAGACCCAGAAAAAGACGACGATTCAACAAGCGATCGAAGGAGGTAAGTTCGAGAGTGTGTTGCGACACTTGGCTCGAGCAAAGAACGCGACTCAGTTGTTGAACGTATCGTGCAGAGAGGTGACATCTCTGGACTCGGTCATTGTTCCACCTGCATCAAGTTCGAATAGCGACAATGAAGATAGTTTATCAACAGGGACGTTGGTTGGCATTGTGATCGGGGTAATTGTTGGATCTTTAGTTGTAGCGACGGTCGTGTATGTGACATGCTATTGTCAGACGAAAGGTCAAAAGATAGGTATTAATGGATAGACCACAGTAATAGTGGTCATTTGAACAGCAATGTCTTCTATGTTCAGTATTTTTCTGTTATTTTTCCTTGCTCCTTAAGAGTTTTACTATATTCCTTTGTTGTGTTTGTTTTCTTCTTCTCTATTCTTCTATTCATATCTAATGTTGTTGTAAACTATTCGGAAGTAAACTTTGTGTCAGATTGTAGTCTATTGCTACTGGTATTCAGATATACGAAATGTAATTGAATGAATTATTTGAGATGTATCTCATGACATGTTTCTTTTCTTGATCGATTGCTTCTTATACTCATTCTTTCTTCTTCTCATCGCGAGTATACATCATTCGTCGAAGTGAACGAAGAATTGGTCCAAACACATATTCCGTCAATGGCTCCTCTA
>VFQN01007528.1_pt1 | contig 11666 bp, 8 predicted proteins | sample 3512371 | NCBI WGS metagenome assembly VFQN01 (sample SAMN10412370, study PRJNA504923) | tailings metagenome | isolation source: Replicate 2 from Balatoc abandoned mine | place: Philippines: Itogon, Benguet | collected 2017-08-28
TGGAGAAGCGCGAGATCCCCGGCTACTACCTGAAGATCACCCAGTACGCCGAGGAGCTGCTCGAGCACGTGCAGCAGCACCTGCCCGGCTGGCCCGAGCGCGTCAAGCTGATGCAGGAGAACTGGATCGGCAAGAGCGAGGGCGTGCGCTTCGCGTTCCCGCACGAGATTCGCGGTGCCGACGGTGCGCCGATCGGCGGCGGGCGGCTGTACGTGTTCACGACGCGCGCCGACACCATCATGGGCGTGACCTTCTGCGCCGTGGCGCCCGAGCATCCGCTGGCGCTGCACGCTGCCGCCTCGAACCCTGCCGTGGCCGCGTTCCTGGAAGAGTGCAAGGCCGGCGGCACCACCGAGGCCGAACTGGCCACGCAGGACAAGAAGGGCGTGCCCACCGGCCTCGTGGTCGAGCACCCGCTGACCCACGAGAAGATCCCCGTCTGGGTGGGCAACTACGTGCTGATGAGCTACGGCGACGGCGCGGTGATGGGCGTGCCCGGGCACGACGAGCGCGACTTCGCCTTCGCGAAGAAGTACGGCATCGACATCCTCCAGGTCATCCATGTCGACGGCGAGCCGCACTTCAGCTACGACCACTGGCAGGAGTGGTACGCCGACAAGACGCGAGGCGTGACGGTCAACTCCGATCTCTACAGCGGCCTGACCTACCCACAGGCAGTGGATGCCGTGGCCAAGGCGCTCGCGGCCAAGGGCCTGGGCGAGAAGAAGACCACCTGGCGGCTGCGCGACTGGGGCATCAGCCGCCAGCGCTACTGGGGCACGCCGATCCCGATCATCCACTGCGACGACTGTGGCAGCGTTCCCGTGCCCGAGAAGGACCTGCCGGTGCTGCTGCCGGAAGACCTGATCCCCGACGGTTCGGGCAACCCGCTGAACAAGTGCGAGGGCTTCCTGAAGGTGGCCTGCCCGACCTGCGGCAAGCCGGCGCGCCGCGAGACCGACACGATGGACACCTTCGTGGATTCGTCGTGGTACTTCATGCGCTACTGCGACCCGAAGAACGACCTGGCGATGGTCGGCGCCGGCACGCAGTACTGGATGCCGATGGACCAGTACATCGGCGGTATCGAGCATGCCATCCTGCACCTGCTGTACGCGCGCTTCTGGACCAAGGTGATGCGCGACCTGAAGCTGGTCAAGGTCGACGAGCCGTTCACGCGGCTGCTGACCCAGGGCATGGTGCTCAACCACATCTACTCGCGCAAGGGCGACAAGGGCGGCATCGAGTACTTCTGGCCGCACGAGGTGGAGAACACCTTCGACGAAGGCGGCAAGATCACCGGCGCGAAGCTCAAGAGCGACGGCTCGGCGGTGACCTACGAAGGCGTGGGCACGATGTCGAAGTCGAAGAACAACGGCGTCGACCCGCAGGAGTTGATCGACCGCTACGGCGCCGACACCGCGCGGCTGTTCGTGATGTTCGCCTCGCCGCCGGAGCAGACGCTGGAGTGGAACGACGCCGGCGTCGAGGGCGCCAACCGCTTCCTGCGCCGGCTGTGGAACTTCGGCGTCAAGCATGCGGAAGCGATCCGCGCCGCCGGCGCCGTCGGCGCCGCCCTGGACGATGCCGCGAAGGCGCTGCGCCGCGAGGTGCACAGCGTGCTGCGCCAGGTGAGTTACGACTACGAGCGCATGCAGTACAACACCGTGGTCTCCGGCGCGATGAAGCTGCTCAACGCGCTCGAGGGCTTCAAGGGCGATGCGCCCGCGGTGCTGCGCGAAGGCTTCGGCATCCTGCTGCGTGCGCTCTACCCGGCTTGCCCGCACACCACCTGGGTGCTGTGGAGCGAGCTGGGCTACGCGAAGCAGCACGGCGACCTGCTCGACGCGCCCTGGCCGCAGGTCGACGAAGGCGCGCTGGTGCAGGACCGCATCGAGCTGATGCTGCAGGTCAATGGCAAGCTGCGCGGCTCGATCCAGGTGCCGGCCGATGCCGACAAAGCAGCCATCGAGGCGACGGCGATCGCCAGCCCCGACTTCCAGAAGTTTTCTCAGGGCCTGGCGATCAAGAAGGTGATCGTGATCGCCGGCCGGCTCGTCAACGTCGTCGTCGGATGAATCGGCGCAGCGCACTCGCAGCGCTGGGCACCGCCGTCCTCGCCGGCTGCGGCTTCGAGCTGCGCCGCGCGCCGGAGCTGCGCTTTCGCACCATCGCGCTGGCCGGCTTCGCGCCGAAGTCGCCGCTGGCGGCCGAGCTGCGCACGCAGATCGCGGCCAGCCCGAGCACGCTGCTGGTCGAGTCGCCGCTGCAGGCGCAGGTGGTGCTCGAGTCGCTGGCCGACGGGCGCGAGAAGAGCGTGGTCGCCAGCACCGCCTTCGGCGAGGTGCGCGAGCTGCAGCTGCGCTCGCGCTTCAGCTTCCGCCTGCGCACCGCGCAGGGCCGAGAGCTGATCCCGGCCACCGAGATCATGCTGTCGCGCGACATGAGCTACCGCGAGAGCGCCGCGCTGGCCAAGGAGCTGGAGGAAGAGTCGCTGTACCGCGCGATGCAGAACGACATCGCCGCGCAGGTGATGCGCCGACTGGCCTCGGTGCCGGCCCCCTGAGGCGACGACCATGCAGGTTCGCGCCGACCAGCTCGCCCAGCACCTCGCCAAGGGGATGCGCTCGCTCTACACCGTGTGGGGCGACGAGCCGCTGCTGGCGCAGGAAGCCGGCGACGCGATCCGCGCCGCGGCGCGGGCGGCCGGCTGCACCGAGCGGCAGGTGCACACCGTCAGCGGCGCGCACTTCGACTGGAGCAGCCTGCTCGGCGCCTCGCAGGCGATGAGCCTGTTCGCCGAGCGCCAGCTGATCGAGATCCGCATTCCCGGCGGCAAGCCGGGCAAGGACGGCTCGGAGGCGCTGCAGCGCTACTGCGAGCAGCTCAGCGACGACATCGTCACGCTGGTGCAGCTGCCACGGCTGGACCGCACCCAGCAGAACAGCGGCTGGTTCGGCGCACTCGATGCCGCCGGCGTCACCGTGCGCGTCGACCCGGTCGAGCGCAAGGCGCTGCCGCAGTGGATCGCGCAGCGCCTGAACCAGCAGGGCCAGCGCGTGCAGGGCGGCGAAGAAGGCCAGCGCACGCTCGCCTTCTTCGCAGACCGCGTCGAGGGCAACCTGCTCGCCGCCCACCAGGAGATCCAGAAGCTCGGCCTGCTCTACCCGGCCGGCGAGCTGAGCTTCGAGCAGATCGAAGCGGCGGTGCTCAACGTGGCCCGCTACGACGTCTTCAAGCTCGGCGAGGCGGTGCTGGCCGGCCAGGTGGCCCGCGCGCTGCGCATGCTCGAAGGCCTGCAGGCCGAGGGCGAGGCTGCCGTGCTGGTGCACTGGACGCTGGCCGAGGACATCCGCGCGCTCAAGCGCGTGCGCGACGCGGTGCAAGGCGGCAAGCCGCTGCCGATGGCGCTGCGCGAGAACCGCGTCTGGGGCGTCAAGGAGCGCCTGTTCGAGCGCGCCGTGCCGCTGCTCACCGACAACGGCATCGCCGCGCTGCTCGAGGCCGCGCAGGTCTGCGACGGGCTGGTCAAGGGCCTGCGCCATCCCGACTGGCCGCTCGACGCCTGGGAAGCGCTGCGCCGCCTGGTGCTGATGCTGATCGAGCAGCTGTCGAGCAGCGCGCCGGCCGGCGCGAAGACACGCGGCGTAACCACGCGGCTGGCGCTGCGCGCCTGAAGTCGCTCAGTAGCCCCGAGCGCGGTCGACCAGGTGCTCGACCGGCTGGCCGGCGCGAAAGCGCCGCACGTTGGCGGCCACCACCGCCGCGGCGCTGCGCGCATCGGTCGCCGCGGCAACATGCGGCAGCACGGTGACCCGCGGATGCGTCCAGTAGCGATGCGCGGCCGGCAGTGGCTCCTCATGGAAGACGTCGAGCACCGCGTGGCGCAGGTGGCCGGCGTCGAGTGCGGACAGCAGGTCGGCATCGACCACGTGGCCGCCGCGGGCGAAGTTGACCAGGCTCGCGCCGGCGCGCATCGCCGCCAGCGTCGTGGCGTTGAAGAGGCCGCGTGTGGCCGGCGTCAGCGGCAGCAGGTTGATCACCACCGCGGCGCCGGACAGGCGCGGCAGCAGCGCGCCGTCGCGCGAGCCCCAGCCGCTCACCGGATAGCCGTTGGCCGCCAGCCGGCGCGCCACGGCCGAGCCCATCTGGCCGCGGCCGAGCACCAGCACCGGAAACTCGTCGGCGCGGCGCTGCGGGTGCGGCTGCCACTGCGCGAGCGCCTGCTGCCGCTGGTAGTCGACGAAGTCTCGCTGCAGCGCGAGCACCGCCCACAGTGCCGTCTCGGCCATGGCCTCGTTCATCGCCGGGTCGACCATGCGGGCGATCGGCAGGTCGGCCGGAATGCTGTCGTCGGCGAGCAGCTTCTCGACGCCGGCCCACAGCGACTGGATCAGCTTCAGCCGCGGCAGGCCCTGCAGCGCGCCGGCGGGCGGGTTGGCGACGATGGCGATGTCGGCTTCGGCGGCGTCAGCGCGGTCGACGACGAGGGTTTCGCCGGGCAGTTCGGCGCGCAGCAGCGCGAGCCACTCGTCGCGCTCGCCGGTGTCGAAGCGGCCGGTCAGGTACACGCTCATGCCGCCTCCAGCGCCGCGCGCAGCCGCTGCAGGGCGCGGCGCACGGTCTGCTCGCGCACCGCGGTGCGGTCCCCGTCGAGCTGCAGCCGCTCGGCCAGCAGCACTTCGCCCGCGTGGGCGATGGCGAGCCACACCGTGCCCACCGGCTTGCCCGGCACGGCGCCGCCCGGCCCGGCGATGCCGGTGACCGCCACCGACCACTGCGCGTACGACACCTTCAGCGCGCCTTCGGCCATCGCACGCGCCACCGGCTCGCTCACCGCGCCATGTCGTTGCAAGGTCGTGGCCGCCACGCCGAGGCACTCGTTCTTGGCCTCGTTGGAGTAGGTCACGAAACCGCGCTCGAACCAGTCGCTGGACCCCGCCACCGAGGTGCAGGCCGCGGCGATCAGCCCGCCGGTGCAGGATTCGGCCGCCACCAGCTTCTCGCCGCGCGCGCGCAGAGCCTCACCCATCGCACCCACGAGCGTCAGCACCTCGGCTTCGAACGGCATCACCACCACCTCCACAGCGCGATGACGAGCAGCGTGCACAGCGCCGCCACCAGGTCGTCGAACAGGATGCCGAAGCCCTGCGCCCAGCCGATGCCCTGGCTGCGGCGGATCTTGAAGAGCTTGTCGGCCCAGGCCACCGGCCCGGGCTTGGCGGCATCGAAGAAGCGGAACAGCGCGAACGCCGCGGCCTGGCCCAGCAGGCTGGTGGGCATCACCAGCCAGAGCACCAGCCAGAAGGCGATCACCTCGTCCCAGACGATGGCGCCGGGGTCGGCCGTGCCCATGTGGCGCGCGGTGGCGGTGCAGGCCCACCAGCCGGCGAGGAAACCGAACAGCATCACGCCCGCCCACTGCGCATCGCTCAGCCCCGGGCGCAGGATCAGGTAGGCCGCCCAGGCCCACAGCGTGCCGATGGTGCCGGGCGCCCAGGGCGCCAGGCCGGCACCGAAGCCCAGCGCGATCGGCCGTGCCGGGTGGCCGAACATGAATCGCCAGGTCACGCGGCGCACTGGCACCGACAGCGGCGGGTGCAGCGCAGGCGTCTCGCTCATCGGCTCAGGCCTTGAAGTGGTCGAACGAGCCGAACGTGTGTGGCACGTCGCGGCCCTCGCGATCGACGAGGCTCAGGCCCTGCCCGGCCTCGATGCGGCCGATGCGGGTGACGGCGATGCCGGCCTCGCGCGCCGCCCCTTGCACGCGATCGGCCGCGGCGCGCGGCGCGGTGAAGAGCAGCTCGTAGTCGTCGCCGCCGGCCAATGTGCAGATGCGCTGCAGCGCGAGCGGCTGCGCGCCGAGCACAACGCTGCGCGGCACCGCATCGACCTCCACCACCGCGGCCACGCCGGAGCGGCGCAGGATGTGGCCGAGGTCGCCGAGCAGGCCGTCGGAGACGTCGATCGCGCTGCTGGCGACGCCGCGCAGCGCCAGGCCGAGCGCGACGCGCGGCTGCGGCCGCTCCATCGCCTCGCGCACGCGCTCGAAGTCGTGGCCGGCCAGGCGCTCGGTGCCGCGGAACACCTCCAGAGCCAGCCGCGCATCGCCGACCGTGCCGCTGACGTACAGGTCGTCGTCCGGCCGCGCGCCCGAGCGCAGCAGCGCGCCACCGGCCGGCACCTCGCCCATCGCGGTGATGCAGATGTTCAGCGGCCCCTGCGTGGTGTCGCCGCCGACGAGTTCGATGCCGTGCTCGTCGGCCAGTGCGAACAGGCCGCGTGCGAAGCCCTCGAGGAAGACCTCGTCGGCGCGCGGCAGCGCCAGCGCCAGCGTGAAGCCCAGCGGCTTCGCGCCGCAGGCGGCCAAGTCGCTGAGGTTCACCGCCAGCGCCTTGTGGCCCAGCCGCTCGGGCGCGACGGTGGACAGGAAGTGCCGTCCCTCGACGAGCATGTCGCTGGAGACGGCCAGCTGCATGCCGGCACCCGGCGCGAGCAGCGCGCAGTCGTCGCCGATGCCGAGCGTGGCGCGCTGCACCGGGCGGGTGAAGTAGGTCGCGATGAGGTCGAATTCGCCGAGGGGCATGAACCGATTGTCGCCTCGACGCGGCTCACTCTTCCCGGAGCAGGTTTGCCAGTTCGACGGCGGAACGCACGTCCATCTTCTCGAACACCCGGGCCCGGTGAACCTCGACGGTGCGCACGCTGATGTCCAGCGCGTCGGCGATGAGCTTGTTGGGCCGGCCCTCGATCACCAGGCGCATCACGTCGCGCTCGCGGTCGGTCAGCTCGGCCAGCCGCTTGCGCACCGACTCGCGCGACAGCCGCGCGCGGATCGCCGCCTCGCTGCGCGAGAGCGCCTGCTCGATGCGGTCGACCAGCGCGTTGTCGGAAAAGGGCTTCTCGACGAAGTCGAAGGCGCCGCGCTTGACCGCCGCCACCGCGGTGGGCACGTCGCCATGGCCGGTGAGGAAAATCACTGGCAGGGCCTCGATCAGCCCGCGTTCGACGAGCCTCTCGAACAGCGACAGCCCGCTCACGCCGGGCATGCGCACGTCCAGCAGCAGGCAGCTCGGTGCCAGCGGCCACTCGGCCATCGCCGCGGGCGACTTGGCGGCGAGCATCGCCTCGAAGGCCTCGGCGCTGGCGAAGCCTTCGGACAGCAGCCGCCGCGAGCGCAGCAGCCAGCCCAGCGCATCGCGCACGACGTCTTCGTCGTCGACGAGGTAGACGATCGGCAGGCCGAGAGAGGCGGGCGTGTTCATCCGGAGGTTTCGATGGCGCGGTCGGCCGGCCGGGCTGGCCGTTCGACCTCGGCGGGCAGGGTAAACCGAAACTCGGTGCCGGCGCCAGCGCCGCTGCCGGCGAGGTTGACGAAATCCAGTGCACCGCCGTGCTGCTCGATCACCGTGCGGCACAGGCTCAGGCCCAGGCCCATGCCCTCGCTGCGCGTGGTGAAGAAGGGCGTGAACAGCCGTGCCGCGACCTCGGGCGCGATGCCCGGGCCACGATCGATCACGCTGAAGCTCACCCAGCGCGCATGGGTCTGCTGCGCCTTCAGCGTCAGCACCCGCCGGGCGGGCTCGGTGGCGGTCTCCATCGCCTGGATGCCGTTGCGCGTGAGGTTGAGCAGAACCTGCTCGACCATCGTGCGGTCGCACACCACGCGCGGCGGCGGGTCGGGCAGCTCGACCTCGATGCGCGCGCCGCTCTTGCGCGCCTGCAGCCGCACCAGCGGCATCACCGACTCGAACAGCAGGTCGGCACGCACCGCCTCGCGCGCCTGCTCGCGGCGGCGCACGAAGTCGTGCACGCTCTTGATCACCCGGCCGGCGCGCTCGGCCTGCTCGGCGATGCGCTGCGCCGCCTGGCGCAGCATGGCCAGCGTCTCGTCGTCGGCCTGCGTGCCCGCTTCCAGCAGGTTGAGCGAGCCGGCGGCGTAGCTGGCGATGGCCGCCAGCGGCTGGTTCAGCTCGTGGCTGAGCAGCGAGGCCATCTCGCCGACCGTGGCCAGCCGCGCGGTGGCCTGCAGCCGCTCCTGCTGCTGGCGCGACAGCTCCTCGATGCGCCGCTGCGCGCTGACGTCGAGCACGCTGCTCATCCAGCCGGTGTGCCGGCCCTGGCCGTCGACCAGCGGCGCCTCGAAAATCAGCACCGGAAAGCGCTCGCCGCTTCGGCGCATGAAGATCGTCTCGAAGCCGGCGCGCGCCTCCTGCGCGCTGCGCCCGGGCTGCATCGGCGGGCCGCCCAGGCGCACGCTCTGGCGCCGCGCGTATTCGGCGGCCAGCTCCGGCGGCCAGTACGGCGGCGTGCTCGGCCCCATCAGCTCCTGCTCACTGAAGCCGACCATCTCGCAGAACGCCGGGTTCACGTGCGTGATGCGCCCGTCGAGGTCGCGCGCGCGCAGCCCGATGACGAGGGAATCCTCCATCGCCTTGCGGAACGACAGCGCCTCGGCCAGTTGCGCCTCCGCGGCGGCGCGCCGGCGCACGTCGCGCACCAGCAGGCCCACCACCACCGCCAGCGCCAGCGACAGGCCGAGCACCAGCGCCACCGCGAGGTTGGGGATCAGGCTGGGCGTGCCGCGTGTGCTGTCGACGCGCAGCTGCAGCGACAGCCCGGGCAGGTCGACGATGCGCTCGGCGACGAACACGCCGCCGCCACGGCGCACGCCGGCGCGGGCCAGGCGCGTGCCGTCGCCCTCGACGAACGACAGCTCGTGGCTGCGCACCATGTCGGCGCCAACCGCTTCCTCCAGCAGCCGGCCGAGCGCCAGCGTGGCCGTCAGCGTGCCGTCGGGGTGGCCGGCGCGCTGCAGCGGGATGCACAGGTCCATGACCTCCAGGCCAAGGCCGTCGCCCAGCGGCACGAAGTAGCTGCGCGAGAAGGCCGGTGCGGCCAGGCGCAGCGCGGCCGCGCAGGCCAGCTGCGCCTCCAGCTCCATCGCTTCGCGCGCGATGCGACCGAACACGGGGCCCTGGTAGGGCGAGTCGACGGCCTCGGTGACGTGCATGGCTGCGTCGCGCCGCTCCACGCGCATCAGCTCGCGCCGCGCATGCAGCAGCGAGGCGGCCTCGGCGCGCCACTGCGCGGCGCCGGGGTCGTTCCACTGCAGGGCCTGCAGGCTCTGCACCTGGCGCGACAGCGCCTGGCGCACGTCGGCGGCGGCGGCCGTCGCGGCAGCCTCGACCTGCTCCTGCGCGCGCACCTTCTCGTAGTTGGCGGTCAGGTAGACGAGCAGCGACTGCGCCACCACCAGCAGCGCCACCAGCGCGATCCACAGCGCCAACCGGCGGCTGCGCGGTCGCGCCGGGGCGACGGGCAGGGGCTCGTTCATGGCCTCAGTATTCATTCCGCAGGGTCAAAAGAGATACGCACTTTCGCGCATGGGTCCATGCCGAACATCGATCCACACTGCGCAGCCGGGTGCACACCCCCCTCCTACAATCCGTTCCCCCTGCGCCGCGGGGTTGCCCCGAGATCATCCGCGAGATCCGTCATGACCAACGCCGAAGACAAGCGCGCCCAGCTGCGCCGAGCCGCCCTCGAGTACCACGAGTTTCCGACGCCGGGCAAGGTGGCCATCGCCGCGACCAAGCAGCTCGTCAACCAGCGCGACCTCGCCCTGGCCTACTCGCCCGGCGTGGCGGCGGCGTGCGAGGAGATCGTCGCCGACCCGGCCAACGCCTTCCGCTACACCTCGCGCGGCAACCTGGTCGCGGTGATCACCAATGGCACCGCCGTGCTCGGCCTGGGCGACATCGGTCCGCTGGCGGCCAAGCCGGTGATGGAAGGCAAGGCCGTGCTGTTCAAGAAGTTCGCCGGCATCGACGTCTTCGACATCGAGGTCAACGAGAAGAACCTCGACAAGCTGGTCGACATCATCGCCGCGCTCGAGCCCACCTTCGGCGGCATCAACCTCGAGGACATCAAGGCCCCGGACTGCTTCTACGTCGAGCGTCAGCTGCGCGAGCGCATGAGGATCCCGGTCTTCCACGACGACCAGCACGGCACGGCGATCGTCGTCGGCGCGGCGATGCTCAACGCGCTCAAGGTGGCGGGCAAGGACATCAAGAAGGTCAAGCTGGTGTCCTCCGGCGCCGGCGCTGCGGCGCTGGCCTGCCTGGGCCTGCTGGTCAAGCTCGGCCTGCCGCGCGAGAACATCTGGGTGACCGACCTGGCCGGCGTGGTCTACGAGGGCCGCACCGAACTGATGGACGAGGACAAGGCCCAGTTCGCGCAGAAGACCTCGCAGCGCACGCTGGCCGAGGCCATCGAGGGCGCTGACATCTTCCTCGGCCTGTCGGCCGGCGGCGTGCTGAAGAAGGAGATGGTCGCGAAGATGGCCAGGAGTCCGGTGATCTTCGCGCTGGCCAACCCGACGCCGGAGATCATGCCCGAGGAGGTGAAGTCGGTGCGCGACGACGCGATCATGGCCACCGGCCGCACCGACTACCCGAACCAGGTCAACAACGTGCTGTGCTTCCCGTACATCTTCCGCGGCGCGCTCGACTGCGGCGCGACGACGGTGACGGTGGAGATGGAGATCGCCGCGGTGCACGCCATCGCCGAACTCGCCCAGGCCGAGCAGAGCGAAGTGGTGGCCGCGGCCTATGCCGGCGCGACGCTGAGCTTCGGCCCCGAGTACCTGATCCCCAAGCCCTTCGACCCGCGGCTGATGATGAAGATCGCGCCGGCGGTGGCGAAGGCGGCGGCCGACTCCGGCGTCGCGCTGCGGCCGATCAAGGACTACGACGCCTACCGCGAGAAGCTGCACACCTTCGTCTATGCCTCGGGCCAGACGATGAAGCCGATCTTCGCCCTGGCCAAGCGAGCCGCGGCCAAGCGTGTGGCCTACGCCGAGGGCGAGGACGAACGCGTGCTGCGCGCGGTGCAGATCGTGGTCGACGAGAACCTGGCGCGTCCGACGCTGATCGGCCGGCCGGCGGTGATCGCGCAGCGCATCGAGCGCTTCGGTCTGCGCCTGAAGGAAGGCGTGGACTACGACGTCGTCAACGTCGAGCAGGACCACCGCTACCGCGACTTCTGGCAGACCTACCACCGGATGACCGAGCGCAAGGGCGTGACGGTGCAGGTGGCCAAGATCGAGATGCGCCGGCGGCTGACGCTGATCGGCTCGATGCTGCTGCACAAGGGCGAGGTCGACGGCATGCTGTGCGGCACCTGGGGCACCACCGCCTCGCACCTGCACTACATCGACCAGGTGATCGGCAAGCGCCACGGCGGCAGCCCGAGTACGGCACAGGACGTGCGCGTGTACGCCTGCATGAACGGGCTGATGCTGCCCGGCCGCCAGGTGTTCCTGGTCGACACCCACGTCAACGCCGACCCGACCGCCGAAGAGCTCGCCGAGATCACCGTGATGGCGGCCGAGGAGATGCTGCGCTTCGGCGTCGAGCCGAAGGCGGCGCTGCTGTCGCACTCGAACTTCGGCACCAGCGACCATGCCAGCGCGGTGAAGATGCGCCGCACGCTGGCGCTGCTGCGCGAGCAGGCGCCGTGGCTGCAGGTCGACGGCGAGATGCACGGCGACGTGGCGCTGGACGGCGCGCTGCGCCACGGGCTGATGCCCAACAGCACGCTCAAGGGAGACGCCAACCTGCTGGTGCTGCCCAACATCGACGCCGCCAACATCTCCTACAACC
>VFQN01007529.1_pt1 | contig 11666 bp, 10 predicted proteins | sample 3512371 | NCBI WGS metagenome assembly VFQN01 (sample SAMN10412370, study PRJNA504923) | tailings metagenome | isolation source: Replicate 2 from Balatoc abandoned mine | place: Philippines: Itogon, Benguet | collected 2017-08-28
CAAATTTTATTCCGTTGTATTCCATTGTGTTACGGAGACTCATGCTTGAGCGTTCCAACTTATTGATAGGATATTTACCTTTAAAATCTTTTCCTAAATCTATATTAAGCGCTTTGGCATCGTCCAAAAAATCCCAAGAACCTCCGTTGACCACCGTGCGGGCGATAGGGTCAATGGCGCGAACCGTTTTATCCTCACTAAATAAGATATTTACCCCAAAAAAGCTTTTGCCTTCGGGGGGAAGTAAATTTGGGTTGATGACATTCCCATTCAAATCCGTAATTTTGTCTAACTTCCACGGATTGGTCGTCAAAACTCTTATCGTAGTTTCGGAGTCTGTGGGCGTAACGTCGCTACTTTGGCGGTTACAACCTCCCAAAGCAAACGCGAGCAATACCGCACAAATGGACATTAGTTTTTTCATAGCTTTCATTTACAGGTTATATTTGGTACCAAATTTAGCACTTTTCTCTGATTATTGTTTAATTCAAAAGCGTAAATGTTTTCGTTGATTGTAGCTTATGGTTCTGATAAATAAGTGCTTAGGTTGTTTAAATTATCAATAAATTTTTAGATATGCGATATAATTTATGTGGCTTGGTTGCGGCGGCTTTGATGTGTTTTTCCACTTCTTTTGCGCAAGATTGTCCATCACCTTTGACTTGGAAGCCTGTTGAAAGTAATAACGTTATTGAATGGGAAAAATTTCCTGAATTTTCGCTTCCTTTTACGCTTGTCTACGAAGGCCCTCGCTTCGGCGATAGCCGCTCGCTGCCTTTGAGCCGTGGATTTAGTCATTTGGCTACTTTTTCCGGAAACGAAGGGGCCACATTGCCTACTACTAAAAGGGCGATTACGTGGTATCATATTGCAACCGATGTAAGTAGTCAGCCGTGGGCAGAGCGCACTTTAGAAAGTCCTTGGGGGAATGATTTGACTCAATACCGAAACTCATGGAATAGCCAATTGCGTGGCTATGCTAATATTTTTAATGATACACGAGGTTCTGACCGTCCTGCCTACGACATTGTGGCCTTTGACATTGAGCGAATCCATGATACCGACCGAGAAATACTAGGAATTAAGACCAATACTCGTGTACCGGCTAATTATCGTAATCTGACTGACAATCAGTTTGTTGATAGATATAAAAAAGACATTCAAAAGCTCTATGCTGCACCAGGAGAATACTTCCGAACCCTTGCACCTGCTTCTACCAAGTTGGGTAGCTACAGCGATGTGTTGATTAGGGGTAGTTTCAATAATTGGCTTGGAATGACGCTCACTCCTTGGAAAGATTGGACGACCGACCCCAATTTGGTACTCCATGTGATGCGCGATACACTTACTGGAAAAGTAGGAGGGCCGTTTTATAATCAGCTCAATTTCTTGACGCCTTCTTGTTATTATTATTATGATTACAATACTTCACCCTTGGGTAAAGATTACTTGTCATATCTTCTCTTTGTAGTAGAAGCCAATCGCGCTTGGTCCGACAAGCCCGTGATTCCCTTTGTGTGGCTTCGTTATCATGATGCTTTCAATCCCACTATTCCGTTTGTGCCAAGCTTTGTGGCAGAAGCTACGGCTATATTTCCTTTTTTCTCAGGCGCCAAAGGGCTTTGGCTTTGGGAAGGCCCCGTGGCAAGCCGCCAAGATAATTATGCAGTTTACGAACATTTTATTGCGGGACTGCACCGCTTGTCTCAGTTTAAAGGATTTTTTGAAGGAAATTACGAGTTGGTCATTCCCCAACCAGCGGTCGAGTCGGCACGTACCAAATCACCTCTATGGCGTGGAGCTATCAAAGGAGATGAAATTTTGATTGCGGCCCAAAACCCCTATGCAACCTCCGATACCCAAGTTACTGAACTGAAGCTTTCGTACCAAAACTGGCAAAAAACGATTACGCTAAAAGGGAGAGAGGTTTTTTTATGCAAGTTTGAATACAACACCATTTCGTCGGTAAAGCCACTCTCTCTTACTAATCTTCAAGTGGCTCCTAATCCAGTTCAAAACAGCGTAATTACGTATCAGTTTGAAAGCCTAACTAGCATGACAGGTACTGTATCGCTGGTTGATTTGACCGGAAGGATACTTCAGCAAGAGCCCCTCAATGTAAATGTGGGTAAACAAGAACGTTTCTTGAAAGCTAATTTTTTGCCCTCAGGTATGTATGTTTTGCAAGTGCAAGCGGGAGCCTATCGTTTGAGCCAACATGTAGTAGTGGCAAAGTAAAATCCGAGAAATTTTACTCTCAAAGAACCTAGTTGTAGAAGCTACTATCGGAATGTAAATACGCCCAATTAAAGCAACATAACTTTAATTGGGCGTTTGAATCATAACTTTTAAAGTAGGGTAAAAGTATATTAATTTTCGGATTACTAACAAGGTGTAATAAATACCTTTTAGTAATTTTGACTATCAATATTACACCACAAAGGAATTGATTATTTTCTAAATAAAATATACCTGACATCAGGTATATTTTGGAATATAATTTGGTCTGTGCTTTGTGTATTGATAGGGCTCAATGATTATGAAAAACAAATGGAGAAACTTGACAAAATGGGGAGAGAAGTATCGTGGCTTCTTCTGGACAATCGCCCTCATTCTGTTTGTACTTTATCAAAGACTACCTTCTTTTAAAAGCGTCACTTATAATCCAAACATTATACTTTCAGAAAAATTTGAACGACAAAACATAGGATTGAATGTACGTTATAGCCTTCGCTTCAATGAGCAGTTACTTCGACAGAAGCAAACTCAACAATTTATTAATCAACATTTTGGTACTAAATCATCTTCCGAAATACTTGTACTAGGCAAATCCTATCATCAATCCGAAGCGTGGATTTATTTTGAAATTATCAATCCTACAGCTTCTACTCAAAAGCTGGTTGTGGATGCTAGTCATTTACGATGCGATGCGCTACAGATTTATACAATAGAGGAAGAAATCCCTACCCTTATGGGGGGCATTGAGCGTGCTACTCCTCTCTCCGAGCGACCCTATCCGTTTTATGAGTTTGCGCTCCCTATATCAAGCCCTCCAAACGATACCGTGCGAGTGATGCTTCGTTCGAGTAGAGTTACAGGACTTCATGAATTGGATTTACAACTGTCGACCGAGAAGGAATTTAAAGAATATGCTCTTACCAAAAATCTTAAAAATACATTTACAGTTTATTGGTTTTTTGCCTTCACTGTTTTTATGTTGGTAGTTGGAGGAATATTTCGCCAAAAAAAACTGATTTATTTAGGTAGCTTTCTTTTTGGACTCTGTATTATTTACCTCAATAGTGGCTACTTTGTAGATACCTTCCCTTTTGCTTCCCAATCGGCCTTAGGGCCTTCCAACGCAGGAAGTTTTTCGATATTTCTGACCAACGCCCTGTTTCATCCTTTTGCTTATCAAATGATGATACACATCCCTATTAATCTTCGACGTTATCGTATTTGGGCTTGGTTTTTGGCGGGTTGTAATATTTCGATGATGCTTCTGATAGTAGTCATTCATGCCTCATGGGCAAATATCGTATATACTAATGTACTTCAGCTACTTATCATTGCCAATATGGCATGGGCACTTTACCATGCGTATTTAGCTTACATTAGAGCCAATATTTCTTATTATTTGCTTGTAGAAGCCTTTGTGTTTGTCCCTCCACTGGTAGAATTATTGCTTCGGTATTTTAGATTTTCTAATTCTCCGTCTCCATTTAGCGAAATCTTTTTCAACGCCTCGGCCGTGATTCTCTTGGTAGCCTATCTTGCCCTCGAAGAACTCAAAAACGAACTTATCCTTAAGCAAAATCTCCTGGAGCGCTTAGATCAACTTCGACAAAATACCGAAGCACAACGAAAATCAGAAATTGAGGCAATCGGTCGCAATCTCCACGACCAAGTAGGCAATACCCTCGCCTCTGCACTTGGCTATTTGAATATGAAAAAAGTCAACGTTGCTACGGCCAAAACACAAATCATGAACGCCCTCACCGAGTTGCGGTTTATTAGTCATAATCTCGTCAAAGATGATGACCGCCCCTTGTCCGAAAAAGTAGAATCTTTGATAAGTCGATTCAATGATTTCTCCACCACCAACTTTTACTTTCAAGATTATAGCGAAAAAAAAATTGATAAAATTCCTCAGTTAACCCAGCAAAACGTCTATAATATCATCGAAGAGTTGATGACAAACATCATCAAACACGCTCAAGCTACTGAAGCACACATTCAGTTTTTTGGCAATGATTCTCAATGGCAAGTAAGCATCGAAGACGATGGCGTGGGTTTTGATACAAATAAAACCTATCAGGGGATTGGACTCCAAAACATCTATAAAAGAGCCGAACTAAGCTCCCTTCGTGTTCTGATAGACTCAACAAATGACGGAACTAGTGTAATCATCGAAACAAACCATGCCCACGACAGTACTCATTATTGACGATCACCAGCTTTTCAATGACGGTCTAAGCTTGATTTTGAAAGAATCTGCCCATTTTGAAGTAATAGGGCAAGTGTATGATAGTAGGCAAGCTGTATATCAATGTCAGGCTCTGAACCCCAAGCTCGTATTGGTTGATTTCAATATGCCTCATTTGGATGGAGTGGCCGTTGTGAATGCCATCAAAGCCCAAGGTTTTAAGGGTAAAATAGTAGTAATCAGTATGTATGCCGATGCCAAGGAAATCGCCCTATTCAAACAATTGGGCATAGACGGGTACCTCCCCAAAACTACCCCCGCTTCTGAGTTAATTAAGATACTAAAAAAAATTATGGCTGACGAACATATCTACGAATCTCTTAATCCTCAAAAAAAACGCTCTATTAAAGATGGTTTTGCATCAGAATACAAACTCACCAAACGGGAAATTGATATTTTGAAAGCCCTAAAAAAAGGAATTACTACCGAGCAAGTAGCCCACGAACTAAACCTTAGTTACTATACCGTAGAAACACATCGTAAAAACATTAATCAAAAACTCAATTTAAAAAGCAAAATTGAATTTTATGATTTTTTACGAAACTTTGAGAGAGAAGACTAAAGACACTAAAAAACAACGTACATAGCCTGTTGATTTTGGGTCATTTGCTTCTGAAATTGTTTCGGTGACTGACCTACTTGTTTCTTGAAAATACGCACAAAATACGCATCATCATCATAGCCCAGCTGCTCGGCGACTTCGGCAATGGTGTTTTCTTTTTGAAGCAACAAACGTTTTGCTTCAATCATTACTCTTTTCAAAATCAATGCACCGGTGGTTTGGTGTTGGATTTCTTGGCAGATACGGTTGAGATGCCGGGGAGTCATGTGCATCAAATCCGCATAATCTTTAGGAAGCTTTTTGGTCTTAAAGTTTTCTTCGATCAATCGTTCTAATTTTTTTACTCTCAAAAAATTAAGGTGCGAAGACGGTACCCTTTCTTCCTGATAAATCCGCGTTAGATGAATATAAACCAAGTCAATCAAAGACGTGAGTTTGGGGTATTTTAGTGGCAAAAGCTGCTGATATTCGTCATAAATTGCTTTAAACAAAGGGGTGAGCTCTTGGAGCTGAGGTTCAGTGAGGTATATCACCGGGTAATTTATTTCTAGATAATAAAAAGGAAAATCACTGAGCCGTTTTGAAAGGTAAGTCTGATTATAAAAGGCTTCGGTATGAAAAAATACATAGCCGTCTACATCTTCCGAAAGTACCCAGCTATGTACTTGGCCAGGAGTGAGCAAAAACACACTACCTGGTCTAACGTCGTAAGTATCAAAATCTATGTAATGAATGCCGCTGCCCTTCGTAAAAAGTACCGCAATATAAGTACTATGCTTGTGAGGAGTATTTACAAATTGATGTTCCTCCAAATGTGGTCTAAGCGCATTGGCATACAAAACTTGAGCCATGGTATCTTCGGCGAATTCGGCTATGCCATAAATAGGGAAATTTTTCATGATACACGGTAATGTCCGTTTAGTACTACTTTTTGGTACTAAATGCCCTGTTTTATTAAGCAATAGGACTCTATTTTTGCATTGTAAACATTCTCAATAAAGCAATGGCACTCTATCATATGATTCACAATAGATGTCCTAAATGTCATCAGGGACAAGTTTTTAAAACCAATAACCTCTTCAGCTTTCGTCCTACCAAAATGGAAGATGCGTGTCCGCATTGCCATCAAAATTTTGTCAAAGAGCCGGGGTTTTATTGGGGAGCGATGTACGTAAGCTATGCCTTGGCTACCGCCGAAATGGCCCTAGCTTACGCTACTGCCTTATTGTTGGGGGCAAGTCCTTTCGACTTTGTTAATCTGGGGATTTGTATCGCCGTTGTTATCTTTTTATTCCCTTTCAATTTCCGCATGGCTCGCCTGATATGGCTTTATCTGTTTACGGGTGTGGTTGAGTCGTAGCCTAAGAGGATGCGTACTTTTCCCATTTGTCTATCACAGCTTTAAAGTCAGCCGGCAATTCAGAATCGAACTGAAGCCATTGTTTGGTGCGTGGGTGTTGAAACCCAATCGACTTAGCATGAAGGGCTTGCCGAGGCATAAGTTCAAAACAATTTTCAACAAAAGACCGATAACTACCGCTGGTGGTTCCACGGAGTATTTTATCGCCACCATATACCGAGTCGCTAAACAGCGGATGACCCAAGTGCTGAAAATGCGCCCTAATCTGGTGAGTTCGTCCAGTCTCTAAATTACATTTTACGAGCGATACATACTTGTAAGATTGCAATACTTCGTAGTGGGTTACGGCATGCTTTCCTTGACTACCATCCACATACACCGACATCACTTTACGGTCACGGGCACTTCTTCCGATGTGCCCTACTATCGTTCCTTTACTTACTTTTGGCTCTCCCCACACCAAAGCATAATAGGTACGCTCAGTAGTATGCTCAAAAAACTGACGTGCAATGTGCGCCATAGAGTATTCGGTTTTGGCAATCACTAAGAGTCCAGAAGTATCTTTATCGATACGATGAATCAAGCCCGGACGGGCTTCCCCGTTTCGTCCTATAGGTAAATGCTGAAAATGATAAACTAGTGCATTGACGACCGTACCACTCCAATTACCGTACGCCGGATGTACTACCATACCAGCGGGCTTGTTGAGTACTAGTACTTCTTCATCTTCGTAGATAATATCAAGCGGAATATTTTCGGGGATAATCTCGGTTTCGCGGGGGGGGTGAGGCAGCGAAATCGTAATCACATCAAATGGTTTGACCTTATAGCTTGATTTTATAGCTTTATTATTAACTTTGACCGATTCGGTCTCAATCGCATTCTGAAGCTTAGTACGAGTGACACCAGAAAGATGATGTTTTAAATAATGGTCTATGCGCATGAGGGTTTGGCCCTTATCGGCTACTATTCTATGATGCTCATAAAGCTCTTCATCTTCTTCTGTCAAGTATGGGTTGTTTTCTTGCATTGAAATATTTTTTAAATTTCGCAATAAAATTTTTAAGATTGCGTTTCTTGGGCTAATAACTAATCCTAACAATTATAAAAATCTTATGGACTACAATCAAGGACAAAAGAATGACCGTAAAAGCCTTCTCCTTGCTGCACTGGCTATTTTAGCGCTCCTCAACGTGGTGCTAATTTATTTTTTCTACAAAGAACGAGAAAAGAATAAAGAACAAGAAACAGTAATTGCAGCTAAAACGGAAGAGCTTGTCTCTACCAAGATGAAATTAGATTCTATTTCTGCTCAGTTGGATGCCAAAATTGCTGAAATCCAACAACTAGGTGGTCAGGTTGATTCTCTTATTGCTTTGAAACAACAAATTGAACGAGATAAAGCTGCCCTCAAAAGTGCCTCAACAGCTGCCTCGGTCGATGTCTCTAGATACAAACAAAAGATTCGTGAATATGAAGCGATATTGAATCAAAAAGACCAAGATATCGCTAAACTCAAAGAAGAATTGGGAATTGTGACGGCCCAAAATCAAGAACTTGCCAGTAAAGTAACTGGCTTGGAAGGCGAAAAACAAAACTTACAAAAAAGCTTTGAAGATTCAGTTGGAACTTTGAGCAACAAAAACCGGGAATTGGCCGAGAAAGTTACGATTGCATCTGCCTTAAAGGCCGAAAAAATCGCCGTAAATGCCGTATCGGCTAAAGGTAAAGAACGCGACGGTGGTAGCTACCGTGCCAAGCGTATTGATAAGCTCAAAGTAGATTTTGACTTAGCTGCCAACCCTATCTCTCCCAATGGCGAACGCGAAATTTATCTGCGTATCTTGGATCCAGAAGGAGCAGTGATGGCTGATATGGCTACGGGCTCAGGTACTTTTGTGTATCAAGGCAGAGAGACTGTTTATACTGCCAAACAAACGCTAGACTATAGCAACGAAGGCTCACAAGGCTCTATTATTTATTCGAGAGGTGGTATACCACTCAAAAAAGGCGAACATACTATTGAGCTTTACTGCCAAGGATTCCGTATAGGTTCTACGGTATTTAAAGTAAAATAATTTCTTTATGACTGTGAGAGAGAGGATTAGAGTTGTTTTTTGGGAAATCAAAAAAAGTTTTTACCCAAAAATGAACCTCTAGCCCTCTCTTTTTTTGTTATTTGTAAATAAAATAAACTTTTTTCCACGTTTTTTTGTAGAAAACTCAACTATTGATTAGTTTTCGCAGTAAACAAAATGTTACTATAATTTTAAGTACTGAATGGCTCAACAACAACGCAAACCTTTCCGCCCAGTAAGACAAGAAGAACCGTACCGTATCAATGATCGTATCCGTGTACCTCAAGTACGCCTCGTAGGTGAAAACATTGCTCCTGGCATCTATGATATTCAGCAAGCCTTGCGCATGGCTGAAGAGCAGAACCTTGATTTGGTAGAGATTTCTCCTAATGCCGTTCCGCCTGTTTGCAAAGTGATTGATTATTCTAAGTTCAAGTATGAACAAAAGAAAAAACAAAAAGAGATTAAAGCAAACGCCCAAAAAGTAGTCATTAAAGAAATCCGGTTTAGTCCTACTACCGACGATCATGATTATGAATTTAAGCTAAAACACGCGCTCAACTTCCTGAAAGAAGGAGCAAAGGTAAAGGCTTATGTACAGTTTTCTGGTCGGGAAATTGTATTCAAAGAACAAGGCTATAAATTGCTTGAGCGTTTTGCCAAAGCACTCGATGAAGTAGGTAAAATCGAGTTAGAACCTAAGTTAGAAGGCAAACGTATGAGCATTATTTTAACGCCTAAAGCGCTCAAAAAATAAGCGCAAGAAGCGTTTATCTTGCATGATATATCGCAAAAGCTGCAAATATCCTTTGCAGCTTTTTTGTGTTACATCTTATTTTTTATCTGAATAAAATAATCAAAGCAGCTCCCACCACCATAATAGCAGCCCCTCCAAGTTTGCGCCAAAGCCTCGTTTCTTTGAAAAAATGTACCCCTAATAGGACACTTACTAGGGCCGAAATTTGGAACAAGGCCAACGCATAACTCACCTGAATTCCTTCAAAAGCGTAATTGGTCGATAGTTGCATCAGCCCTGTGGAAAGACCCAAAGCTAAAAAATACCATTTATAAGCAGTAATGAGCTTAAATTGCACTCGCCATTGCACTTTTCGCGCGGTAAACAGTAGCAGCAATGTAGATACTATAAACCCTCCCACACACCACGAAACAAAAGCCACATTGGCATCGGTGAGCAAGATGATTTTTTTGAGAAATAAGGCATCAATCGCCGAAAAAATCAACGCCAAAAACCGATATTGAACTTCCTTTTTTTGAAAAATATCCCAACTAAATCGCTCCGAAGAACCCGATTGGCTCAATACAAAGTAACTTCCTGCCACAATCAGCAGCATTCCGACTATGCCCCAAAGGTTGGGTATCTCACCCACTAAAAAAATACCAAACACTAAGCTCACCAATGATTTATAGGCATTGATGGGGCCTAGTACCGACAGGTCACCTTTTTGGAGCGATTTGACAAGAAAGAAATTGCCTGTCACCGCCAATAAATTAAAAATGAGTGAATTGTACCAAAACTCAGCCGATAGAGGGGGCAATGGATGAAAGAGAAGATACCCAAAACAACCTACGCTGAGTAACGCGTAGGTAATCATCACCACAAACAATGGATTGGATTGGCGCTGGGTTAGGTATTTTTGGAAAACGTTTGATAAAGGGTTTACCAAAATCCTAACCCCAATCGCCAATGTCGTAGTAGTAAGAATCAGTAACAGCACTTAGTTTGTTACATCAGTTTTAAGTTTTTCGGATCCCAAGCGACCACTTTTTTCTCAAAATAGCTTTTGTTGCAAGCCAATACTGGCGCCGCAGCCCTAAAACCAAAAAGAGGGTCTTCAATCACGGGTTTTCCGGTAAGTATTCCTTCAAAAAAGTTGGCAAAGTGGTTTTTGTGCGCATCATCATCGGCGGGTGCTTCAAATTTAATTTCTTGCACAGGTTCCACGGTACGTGTGTCGGCAGGGTACTTAGCATCATAAGCAGCGAGGTATTCTTTTTGTTGGGCTTCCGTAAAAGTCCCAAAACTCTCTCCGTTGCTATAACCCGGAGCCGCCGATAGCTTGCGTTTAGTCAGGGTCAGTGAATTTCCTCCAAAGGTGATTTCACCTTCATTTCCCACAATACGCGTCACGTTTTTGATGGCACCTGCATTGGCAAAATTGACCCTCAATACCATCTGAAAAGAATCTAACTTGCCCATAGCAGGGTACTCCATAGTAGCTACCATGACATCGGGTACATCGCGCCCGTCTTTCCAGTAGGCAAGTTGTCCCGAAGAAAAAATACGATTGGGTCCCAATGAACCTGTTACAAAATGAACTCCCGTAATCAAGTGTACAAACAAATCTCCCGCGACCCCCGTACCGTAGTCGCGATAATTGCGCCAGCGGAAAAAACGAACCGGGTCAAAGGCCCGCTTGGGAGCATCTCCTAAAAAAGTCTCCCAGTCAATCGTTTTGGGAGAAGCATCCGTCGGAATCGAGTACTGCCATGCTCCGATAGCATTGAAGCGGTCGTTGGTAGATTCAATAAAATTAATCATTCCTATATCTCCTGCTTCTACCAATCGCTTTGCTTCTTTGAAAGCCGCTCCACTGATACGCTGACTTCCTACTTGCATTATTTTGCCCGAAGCCTTGGCCGCCGCAATCACCGCCGCACCTTCTTCTATATTTTGAACCATTGGTTTTTCACAATATACGTGCTTGCCCTTTTTGAGAGCGGCAATCGATATACGATCATGCCAGTGGTCGGGAGTGACAATCAAAACCGCATCCACATCTTTGCGCTCTAGTACCTCACGATAGTCACGAGTAGTAAAGAGATGATTGCCAAAAACTTCTTTGGCATGAGCCAATCGGCCATCGTACAAATCCGCCACGGCTACCAGTTCACACATACCTGTCCGCAGGGCGGCATTGGTATCCGAAAATCCCTGTATGCCCATGCCAATGGTCGCAATACGGATTTTGTTGTCGTTAAGACTTTTGATGATATTAAAAGAGGGCGCTACAGCCGTCGAAGCTGTCACTGCTCCTAGTTTTTTGACGAAGTCACGGCGATTGGTTTTCATTTCTTGCATGTACAGGTGAGTCTTTGGTCATACTTTGTTCTAATGTTTTAAAGGCAACTAAGAGTTAGTCTTACTTTGTCGCTGGAGGA
>VFQN01007530.1_pt1 | contig 11665 bp, 14 predicted proteins | sample 3512371 | NCBI WGS metagenome assembly VFQN01 (sample SAMN10412370, study PRJNA504923) | tailings metagenome | isolation source: Replicate 2 from Balatoc abandoned mine | place: Philippines: Itogon, Benguet | collected 2017-08-28
AACAGCAGCAGGGCTAACAGAGAAACAGCAAAGGAGACAACAGGCCAGAAGGCAAGGCAGGCTTAAACTGTGTGTCTGAGTCACGTCAGCCTGCGTCAGCCCGCCCCAACGCATTGGTTGCAAGGTGGCCACGCTGGCGCGCCTAATCCAACTGAATCTGTGCAGGTGCGCAGCCACAGGGGCTTGTCCATAATAACAGATAACTCCTCCCCCACTATAGTTGCAGAGTACAGCAGGTGGACGGTAACAGCGTCCCAGGACCATGGCAGAACCTCCCTTGGGTCCCACTCCTAGGCTCTGTCGCCACTGTCCTCGCTGGCCAACCAGGCAGCGCGCGCAGCTTATGAGCTATGCAGTAGCGCAAGCCGCTACCTGGCGAGCTAGTGCACGCCCTCTACCACCTACTACAAGTCTCCGCTTGATGTCCCTCCGTAGCTCGCACGGCCAAGAACCTGAACAACATACCACCACTCACACGCATAAACGCCTCGCCGATGGCGTACACACCGGACCGGTACAAGTGCATGCGAGTGTTTAATCTAGGGCGGCAGGAACGCATCCCTGGTGTGCGTCCATGTGCCTTGCACCTTGCAGTACACTAATTGCGTTTGGCGCCGTACAGCAGCAGTTACAGCCAGGTGGGCTACCAGCACATGTCACCAAGCCAAGCCGCAGTACGTCCAGACCCTGGTCTACCCGGTCAGTGCATGCACCAGCTATCAGCCGCCGCCATGCAAGCAGCAGCCTCGTGGTGGCGCCCCACATGTGATGCCCCCTGCCCAAGGTAAGCCCCCATCCCCACAAGTCTCCATGAGTACTGATACCATGCACACGCCACACCCACACACAAGTGCGCAATTCAGACCCGTTGGTTACCAGTGCAGCACGCTAAAGACTTTGTGTCATGCAGCTACAATGGGCCGCTGCTGCTGCTGCTGCTGCCGCCGGCCCCTGTCGCGCCGCTGCTGCCTGGCGCCGTGGGGTAGCGGAAGCGCTCCTGTGGCCCGCCGTGGCGCCCACTCCCCAGCTGCCCGCCGAGGGGCCCTCCAGGGAACGCCTGGTTGAACTGACGAGGTAGGAGCTCCCGGTAGGAGCCGCGGAAGATCTGTGCGTGTGACAGTAGGGAAAGCGGGCCAAAGCATGGGGGGAGAGGGTTGGCCAAGGGGCAGGTGGGGCACGTGCCAAAGGTTGGGCTGGCACCTGCGACTTCCTGAAGTGCCCCGGAGGCGTTGTTAATGTTGTGAAGGTAACTGGAGCAGGTGCCAGTGACAGTACGCTTTGCTGGAATGGGAGGAAGGTGGTCGCCACGTGTGGTGGTGCCACAAGCACTGAGTCCCACCAAATGCTACAAACCGTACACAACAACAAGCAACCTGGGCGTGCTTCAACGATGAAAAATATTGCAAAGCACCAAAGGTTCCTGTCCAAAGCAGCACATCTGCGAGCTTTGTGCCAACCTGTGAACCTTTACGTGCGTGTGAACCCCATGGTGCAGGCGACGGCTTAAAGGAGCCTGTCGAGCGCCCCCCAACTCCTCCCCATGTGTCCAACTAGGGACCCACTAGTGACGTCTATCGAGACGAAGCCCACGCACGCACCTTTCCACGCCTCGTGCGGGCGTCACGCTTCCCACAGAGCTGGGCGTGATGGTTCAGCAAGGGAGGGGCAGCTTCTGCCGCAGAGTGGCACCCTTCTGAAGCTAGGCTACCACTGACACCTGAATGTAAGGCAGCTACACCTGTATTGCTCTGAAGTAGGCATTGCTGCCGCAGCAACCACGGCAAACCCCTAGTCGGCATCATCATGAACAGTTCAGTGGCCCGTAGGTCGTGAAGCCCAATAAAAGCAGCAATTATGCTACAAGACAGAATGAAGGATCGCTCGAAAGGCAACAGTACCAACAACCCCATTGCGCGCATGGTTTCGGTGCAACACCGCCTTTTTGCTGACGCGACGACGCCGTCAGGTGTTGCACTACAAACCTTGCCAAGGTGCCAGACTGGAACCGTACAGAAAAGACCTTAAGGACCGGCGCACCAGTCATAAGCGCTTCGTGGGCAGCGCTTCGTGGCGGTTGATACGCAATCTGCGAAAACTTTGCACCCGCTGTGTTGGCCAATAATATTATTTGTGGGCTGCCAAGATCTTCCGCTTGGACGGCGATCAGCGTTCTACAAGTGGGTTGTTTGAGGTTTGACACTTGGCCTGTGCGCCGCCAAGCCCGTCTTGCATAATAACATGCCCACTGTGCCATGTCATTTGGGATATTATACTGCCCAAGTAATGTTTGGATCCGGCTGCGCTTACTGTGCATGTCCCGTCCCCCGTTTTAACTTTACCCTGGCCCCTTTCAACCTTTGCCCTTCGTCAATAACATGTTGCAGGAACGAGAAGATGATACCTGTGTTCGCATGCATCGTCCAGCCGAAGGTTATCGAGTTCGGGAGTGACAGGGCTGCGCATCGGGCACTGAAGGTGCGAAGGCGCAACGCAAGCGCGGCCACGGTTTCTAGGGTTGACCTGCGCTGAAACATGTGTTAAGGTTGGGTGACAACGGCTGTTCTGGTTCCTACCCCACCTGTCTGTCGAGCTTTTGCTCCGACACTCGTAAGCATATACGCAGTCCGTCGAGCGACTGCGCAGATATGCTTTGGTTGCGCAGTTTCATGACAACATCTGACTTATCGACCCTTATCGACACTTGTCGGCTCCCTATGCATGTTGACCGGGAGGCTAGCAGCGACCAAGGGGTCACCAACAGGCCTTGTATGCAAGCATACCCTGCTGCCACTGCTGCCGCGCCTCCGGCCTTTCTCGGTATAGGGCTCAAGTTAATCCACGGCGTGCAGCAAACCACACTCAGGTTTTACCCGTCTGCGCTTCCTTCCCTCCTGTCACGTGCACGAACACCCCAGGTACCAACGGCACCGGCACCCTTTCACGCTCCATGGTTACCTGTTGAACCCCTTCCTCTCGCCTGTATATCGCCGCACGATCGAAACAGGTTGAGGAGCTGAAAGCCGAGCTCCTGGCCCTGGCGCTGCCGGCCTCCGAGCAGGAGCAACCAGGCGATGCGGCCACCGGCCCGCTGCCCGAGCCCGTGTTCCAGCCTGGCGGCGGCTGCAGGGTACTGTCGGCGGACAGCAGCACCAGCGTCGCAAGCGTGGGCACAGCCATCTGCGTGTTCCAGGGGTGCGTGGGGGCCTCTGCGCGTGCGCGCCTCGCTCGTCCACTTGCATGCTGACCGGGCAGCGGCTCTGTGCCTGGGAAACGCTTCATAATGGGTGCAACGTTCGGCTGCGACGCCGGTATCAAGGGATAGCCTACATACTGGCTGACTAGGTTTCAACGAGAGGGACGAGTGGGACAGGGATGCCTTGGGGGCGCGTGAAGGGTAAGAAGTTTGCGGAGCAGTTGCCGGAGTACAAACGGGGCGTGCCAGGGCATTGCATTGCGAGCTTCATGGTGGTTGACTGCATCTTTGTACGGCCCGGCCCAAGCGCATAACCACGCACTCCTGCTTTCACCTCCACGCAGCTCCCTGACCAACGCCGTCCAGCTGGTGGAGTCATACGCCCCCCTGCCGGAGGACGAGCCGGCACACACGGACGCCAAGCTCAGTGGCGCAGAGGTGGGCGCAGGGCCCCGGGCATTTGGAGTGGCGTCGGTGGGGGTACTGGGGGCTGGATCGGAAGCGGGGTGGCTGCCATCGCATCGGGCTTGTGCTGGTGAACGTAGCTAAATTGTAGGCGTACTCCATGGCCGGCGGGACATCAGCTGGGATGCCCACCAACGGCTGCCTCTTGACCCCGCCCCTGCTTAACCCGCAGCTGATGTGCCACATGTACGCCAAGGTCGGGGTAGAGCTGCTGGGCCTCCTTCGCGGCAGCTTCTCGTTCGTACTGTACGAAAGCAAGACGGTACGGCAGGGCTGGGGAAGGGCAGGAAACGGCAGCACATCTGGGATAAGGAAGGGGTACAACTAGCAGTTCTCCGGGCGCAGGTGGGGTGCGCCAGGGGCGCTGGCTCGCGCTCATGGCCAGTCAAGCAGCCTCTTCATCGCACGGGGCTCATATTGCTCAGTGGCAGAAGCCGCCAGCGTCTTGCGGATCCGTCTGCACACGTGCACTGGTAGCAACACCTGCAGGATCGTGTAAACGGAGCCGCCAGGGTCTTGCGAACCAGCCTGCATACGTGTACTGGTAGCAGCACCCGCCCGCCCGCGTAAACTATCAAAGCACCCAGGTGCCTGCGCACGGCCACTATCAACAGCCGCCCTTCACTCGCAACTGACCGGTCTCCCAAGCCGCCGCTCAGCTCACCTACCGCCCTGTTCCTCGTGCTGCTCCTGCCGCAGAGCCGCGTGCTGGCTGCGCGCGACGGCTCCGGGCGCTGCCCCGTGTTCCAGGCGCGCACCGCCGCCGACTCGCTCATCGTGGCCAGCAGCGCGGCGCTGCTGGAGGCGGGCGGCTGCCACGACGTGCTGGAGTTCCAGCCGGGTAGGCAGCGCGGGAGGTTGCCATGTTGGTGCGGGTGTGTCTAGGGGTGGGCCACAGGAGGCTGAAGGCCATGCGGTGGAGGACTGGCGCGTCGGACAGTTGAGTGACGCAAGTCAATGCGGTGCTGGCACGCTGCGCCTTGTGCGTGCTACGCTGCCTGCAAAACCAAATCGTACGGACCTTGTTTAGAAGGCCTCGCTTACGCCGCGCACGGTCCTTTGCCTGCGTTGCTGCGCGTTTGCTCCGCACCTCCCAACGGAAGCCTTTATTTGCCTGCCCCCGCTGTCCTTGGCTAGGCGACTACAAGTACGGCTGGTCCGCCATCCCGCGCCGCTACCAGCCCGCCGAGAACGCCCGCCTCTCCCGCCGCTCCCTGGACCTCAGCTCCAGCCACCTGCCGCCCTCGTACGCCCACGCGCACAGCCCGCACCACGTGCCCCTGTCCGGCGGCAGCAGGCGGAACAGCATTGCACTTGACGCCGCGCCCGGCGGCCACAGCGGCAGCAACACGCCCGCCGGCAGCCGCCCTGGCTCCCGCCGCACCAGCCTGGACGTGCACCACAACACACACGGGGAGCAGCACCACGGCACGCCAGGTAACAAGGAGGGCAACCGCTCACGCCGGACCAGCATGGACCACCACAACAGCAACGTCGGCCCGAACGGGGCCGGCAAGGAGGCGCACAACGGCGGCGGTAACGGTCACAACCACCACCATGGCGGCGCGTCGTACAGGACGTACGTGGTGAAGGCGGAGGACCCGCGGGTCACCCGGGAGAGCAACAACGGCAACAAGGACCGCAGGCGCAGCATGGACGCGCATGGGTCGTGGCGGCTGGGCTCTGACCAGGGCGCACAGCAGCAGCAGCAGCAGGGCTCCGACGCCGCCCCGCAGCAGCAGCAGCCAGGAGGCGGCAACCGCCGGCGCAGCGGCACGGGGCGGCCCTCTCGCGACGGTCGGCCGAGCATCGACAGCCTGAACGCCAAGACGGCGGCGGCGGCGCCAGTGACTCCTCAGCGGACTTCCAGCGGTGGTGTGGGTGCAGCGGCGGGGAGTCCCACTGCGGCCCGGCCGGCGGCGGCGGCGGCGGCGGCGGCTGGCGCCAGCCTGCGCGTGGACGCCCCCGAGTGGACCCCCGCCTGGGTCGCCAGCAGCGTGCCCGTGGCCACCGGCAAGTGAGCGGTCGGGCCGGCCGCGGCGCTGGGAGCAGCGGCGGTGGCATGAGCCGCGGCAGCAGGAAGAGGAGGAAGCAGCAGAGGCGGCGGCGGCGGCGGCGTGTGAGAGGTGGCAGCAGCTTGCCGACGCTGGACTGTGCTTGGGCTGGCGCAGCGGAGCCATGCGGCGCTCGCAGCGCTATGCTGCGCCGCAGCGCGCCCTCGCGGTGCACAGGAGGCCGGCGCTTCGTGAGCGTCAGCACCATGTTGACTGCTGCAGCTGTTTGTGTTACTCCATTTGGCAGCTAGACGCAGTAAGCGAGAAGCAGGTATGCGGGCGTGGACTTACCTCCACCAGGGGGTGCGTGGGGGCAGGATGTATTTGAGGTCGCACGAGCGCACCCGAAGCAGTTTTGCAGCTAGCGCGTCCTGAAGCGCCGGAGAGAAAAGGCTAGGTGAGAGAACCAGAAGACCCTGCTATGCCGTGGCGTGGTGTGAGCGCTCGTGCGCTGCCTGCACGTGCGACTGCATGCTGTGTACCCCTAGCAGGCTGGTGGTCAGTCTTGGGTTGACTGCAGGGCTGCATCAGAGCTGCGGCAGCGCAGCGTGAGGCTGTATAACTGTGGCGTTGCGCTCTGTGCCATGCATACCGCACGCATGGCAAGAGAGGAGAGAGATCACGCCTAATTTTGTCGGACCAGATGGGACCAGATGGGACACGCTTTCCGCAGTTAGCCCACGTCGTTTTGTTGCGCACCTGCACCGCACGGCACCACTTCGAATAGTCGCGCTCCATATGAGCAACACACATGTGCAATATGAGAAGAGAAATAAGAAAATTTGCTGAGTGTGCTGTTGTGAGGATGGCTGGCACTGAGGTGCTATACGCCTTGCCTGCTGGCTGAGAGCCGTGGAGCATCTGCCCATAGTCCTTTTATGATGTTGAGTGCAGGGCTGCCGGCAGGCCACCACATGTACCTTTAGAAGCTATGTATTAGTGCGCTTGTTGTACCCCTTTTAGGCAAACTCCTGTTGTGGTTGATGGTTGCTCCTTCTGACTTGGTTGTATTGCTCGCCCGTTGACTGCGTCTCCGTGTTAGGTGTTACCGATGCAGTGCGCCGGATGTGATGCTTTGTAGGGAAGCGGGCCCTTGCATGTAACGTGATGTGCGGGCAGCTGGGGACCAAACGCCCCTGCGTGGCACAGTCCGCGAGTGTCCTTCTTAGGGGGCAAAGCACGCAACCACTTCTAACTTGGGTCGCCAAAAGCGAGGCGTTGCAGCTTGTTGGAGCAAATGCGCTTTGATGGTGTGGCTAAGCTTACATGCACCTCATCCAGGCGAACAGCCCAGTACTGGGGTGGCAGGCAGTGCTCAAGCTCAAGAGCACACCTTTCCAGCCTTCACGCAGCGCGCACGCTTCAGGGTCATGCCGGTAGAGCCAGAGTGGAGCTGACCACATAAGCCTTACACCCTCCCGAGGTTTGCAACGTGTCAATTGCACAACATGTACGGCGGGAACCAGCCGCGCAGACATAGCACGACCGAGACGTACGTCAATGTAGGTCAATGCCGTCCAAACATGAGGGGCCCACGAGACGGCCACGACGAGAGGTCCGAGATGCTAAAAGCCGCGCAGCATTTCGCAAGCACAAGTACCGTCTCCACGAGCCTTGCAGTAATGCACTACCAAACGTGCCAGTACCACGGGTAAAAACGAACATTGCTAGGCTCACAGCGTGGACATGAGCCCCCATTGCACTGGTACGGTAGCACACATGCACCGAGATGCTGAACAACTGCCCTTCCCCCCACAACAATACAGCATTGTACGCGCCGTCAATGCCTGCCCAGCATCGAAGTCCGATATGCTTCTCTGGTCAGGGACTGCACCATAAGCCGAAGCGTTTCAAGAACCTGAACCTTCTTATCATGACCCCAACTGACCACCGCACCGGGACGCTGTACCTCAGCGTACAGTCAGTAAACAATCACACAAGCTCTGCTCAACACCCAAGCCCGGTCTGGTTCAAAGTCATGCACTGCATCGCAAGTCCATGTGGGCCCCAAGCAACATGATTGCCCCGAACAAGCACAATTACCAACGAGCACTGCACGGCCGTTGAAGGCCGTCTCAAAGCAGTCCATCTGGACCCAAGAATCAAGGCCCCATCTGCACACTACCACGCAACCAGCTGGGGCGCCGGCGGGAGCGGCACGATGTCGGTGCATGTGTTCAAACCACCAACACCATCCAGATCTGCAGATCCCGACCTGAGGCCTGGAGCCACCGCCGGCTCTGCCGCACAACAGCCGCTGCCCTCCGCCGCGTCCTCCACCGGCACCAACCGCTCGTACGGCAACGTGTACGGCAAGGTGCCGTACAGGTGCACGTGCGCCATGGGCACCGCGCCGTCAAACACGCAGTGCTGCATCGCCGCCCAGGCCCACACGCACGGCATGCTGGCATCCGCGGACCCCGCTTGCTCCCCGCCCATTAGCCCTTCAGCCCCATCTGCCTCCCCTGCGCCCTCGGCTGCCGATGCCGGTGCCGGTGCTGCACACGGCTGCCCTTCGCTGCCCGCCGGCAGCCTGCACATGACGCCCGCGCCGTGGTCAACGTACGGCAGCAGGCAGTCCGCCGTAGCCATGACGATCTCGCCCGAGCCCGGCGGCGCGCCAGGGGAGTCCTCCAGCCGCACGTTGAATATCAGCGGCTTGCTGCGGCGGTCGATGGAGATGACTTTGCCAAGCAGCGCCTGCCCCGGCCCCACCCAGAACCACACCCGCTGCCCCATGAGGAGCCTCCGGTCTGCCGCCTCAACGATCAGGGACTCGGGTGCGGTCGGTTCGGCGGCAGCCCCAGGCAGCTGCTGTGGCTGGTCATGCGTTGCATGGTGCTGGTGCTGCAGTGAGTGCTGGAGCAGGTGCGAGGGGCGCGAGAGGTCGAGGACGGACAAGGTGCCGCACGAGCCGCCCCGAGAGGCGGGAGGCAGCGGCGCAAGGCACCGCTGCTGCGAGTGCTGCTGCTCCCGACGCAGCTCGAGAGGCAACGGCTGCGAGAAGCTCCGGTCCAGGGACCCAAGTCCAACGGCGCTGCGAGGCGCAAGCGGCTCAGTGAAGGTCCCCGCCGCCGTACCCGACTCCCCATGGCCCTCCAGGCGGCCGCCGCCGTCCTGCGGCGCGCTGTGCGCCGCCACCGCCAGCGCCGCCGCCGCCGCCGCGCCCTCCGGGCCCATGGCGTAACGCATCGCCGTGGCGGCCGCCGCCGCCGCCGCCCGCACCCGCACATCGCCCTCACCAACCTCCACCCCAGCCCCGAAACCAGCACCGGAGCCAAGCCTACAGGCGTGCTCCACCGAGGGTTGCAAATGCTCGTGCGCACCCATCCCCGAGCCGCCACCGCCGCCGCCGCCAGCGCCGTCCCCTGGCGAGCAGCAAGATGCCGCAGACGCCGGGCGCGCAGGGGGAGACCCGGTGCGCACAATGTCGTCCAACATCATACCGTTCTGCAGGGTGCACCCACCGCTGGAGCGCAGGCCGCCAAACCGCCCACTGAGCGCTTCCGACGCAGCTCCATGCGCACCCCACCCGCCCGTTTCCCCTGCCTCCACCCCCACAGCTCCAGCCAGCGGTCCGCTGCTGCTGCCCGCCCGCCGGCCCAGCAGCCCGCCCGCTTCCCTCCCGCCACCCAGCCCTGCACCCAGCCCCAGTCCCAGGCCTAGGGATGGCGCCGGCCCCGGTCCCGAGCCGCAATCGCTTGCTGCCCGCGAACGCTTCACCAGCGGCTGCAGCGCCTCCTGGGCTGCCAACGACGACGGAGCGCGGGCGTGCTTGCCGGGGGAGCTGGACAGCAGCGGCGCAGAAACGTCAATGGCGGGCCGGGACCCATGCACCAGGGGGGCCAGCCTGCGGGGGTCGAGGCGGGATGTGAGGACGGAGGCGGAGGAGGCGCACGGGACGGAGGCGGTTGCGGCGGTTGAGGTGGGACCTGGGCTGATGGGGTCTGCGTGGTGGCCTTGCAGGGTGGGGCCGAGCGGGTGGGACCGGATGGAGGTAGCGGCGGCCGCTGCAGGGGCGCCTGCTGCACTGGACTGCATGGCCGCTTTAATGGAAGCAAGAGCGGGGCTGCTTGGGTGCTGCATGTCCTGGAGGGAGAGGCTGCTGACCGTGTGCCGAAGAGCCGGGTGCTGTGGGACCTGTGCTCCCAGCGGCTGGTGAAGCTGTCCGGAGCTGCCCAACGGCCTGTAGCCCGGCGGGTCGGCAGGCAGCAGCGACGGCGTCTCGGTCAGCAACTGCGAGGACGTGTCACCCGCATATCCACCACCGCCGTACGTCCAAGCGCTGCGGCTGACTGGATAGGCGAGCTGCGGTTGTGGGTCGTGCAGTTTAGGAGCCGGCAGGCCGTGCTGCCGACGGTTCTGGTCCGCCTCTGCGCTCAGCATGGAGGCTTCCATAGCGGCAGCGAGCTGCTTCTGGAAGTCTGCATCATCATCTTCTTCGAGCAGGGGCCCCTGAATGGCCCGGGGTATGGCATCGGCCAGGGTGGAGGACGCCAGGCGGTCGGCGGCAGCGGTCAGGGTGCCCCACGTGCCCGGAGCACCAGCGGCCACCTCGTGCGGTGGGGCCGGGTCTGGGAGGAGCAGGAGGAGAGGAGATAATCGTAAGACATTGTGGTTGCTGATGACGGACAAGTGGGGTGCCAAAGGTGGGCCCGAAAAGACAGCCTTACAACCCGAGAGGCTCATAGAGGCGGGACCGCCGTGTGCTACGCCACTGGTTCGCGCTTTGCCAGGCAGGGGCTCGCAGTTCCTAGACGACGAGACGAATGCGATCACCTTCTTGGCCGAGGCTTGCTGCAATTGCGCGGGCGAGGTCCCTCTCGAACGCATCATCCATGAGGGCTCGCCCCGCCATGTTGATACGTCAACGCTGGCAGGCAAAGAGTGACGCTCAGCTGATCTGGCGCTAACAAAGTACTGTAGCGCAAAGCTGTCACAGGCTCTCAGCAAGCCACTTGCGTGGCGGGTGGGTTCCCGCCGCTCCCGCCCAACAAGGAGCAGCAGCAGCCCCTCCCTGTTCCTTATGCCAACAAAGATATGGCAGCAATTTGCTGCCAAATTGGCTTATCGTTTATACAGAGGGTGCTTGGGAGAGCTCGTTTACTCAGGCGGTGATCATAGGCTCTTAGACTCGGACCGAAGAAGCATACTCGCAGGTCAATAAGCTTTAACAAAGGTACACATAAGTGCAGTGCTGCAATTTTGATATCGCGAACAGACAGTGCCAATGCCGGATGCCGCCATACCGCATACGGCCGCTGGACCTTCGGTCAGGCGTAGTTGCTGCCGTGCCGACCAGGGCAACTAACAATGTTCTACTTCTTCCGTATCACCATTTTGGGTTACAGGGAGCATGGAAACGTGAAACCCAATTCGAATGTTCAGGGGTGTTCTGTGTGGATATCCTTCCACTACCGCCGGGGCCCTCCGCATTGTTCCTACTCTTGCAAGATTGGTGCAGTCCTACCCACATGAAGAAGCTCCTGAGGCCTGAATGCGCCCAACCGGTTCAGCACCTGCGCACCGGCCGTCCCAAGTGCCCCGGGCACCACCGGCATCATGCTCAATGCATGCAACGGCGTGCAACACCTGCCACCTTTCGTGCTCGTGCTCGCGCCGTGCCCCTCTCCTATATCCCCCTCTTATCATTGGTGAAGCCACGCAAGCAGCACATGACCCCTGCCGTGCGGCTGGGACGGGCACCACCAGTTGCTGGACACTTCGTGCCTCTCACTACACCTCACAACACGATGCGGACAGGCAGGGCGCAGCCGCCACCTGGAGCCATTCCTGTTCACACGTTGACAGCCTCGCAAGCTCACAGGACATACAAAGCTAGCAACAGGAAATAATATCGCTGGTACATGCATCGCAACACGTCAGGGTCTTTTTGGTCTGTTCCCTTTCTCCTGTTCTGTGGTGTTTGGTTTCAGGTCCTCTTCGTCCCTAG
>VFQN01007531.1_pt1 | contig 11663 bp, 13 predicted proteins | sample 3512371 | NCBI WGS metagenome assembly VFQN01 (sample SAMN10412370, study PRJNA504923) | tailings metagenome | isolation source: Replicate 2 from Balatoc abandoned mine | place: Philippines: Itogon, Benguet | collected 2017-08-28
AGGGCTCGCCGTCGGACGAGTTCTACGACGCCGATTTCAAGGTCCTGTCGGAGATGATCAAGCATCACGTCAAGGAAGAGGAGATGCGTTCCGAGGGCCTGTTTGCCGAAGCGAGGGACGCCGGCGTGGACCTCGACGATCTTGGCGACCGCCTGAAGGAGCGCAAGGCGCAGCTGCTGGCCAAGTTCAAGGAAGCGGGGACTCTGCCGCCGCCACAGACCCGGTCCTTCACGGGGCACAAGCTCGCACAGAGCCAGCCTTTGCACGCGTAACAGCGGCAAGGAAGGCCAGACGGCCGGCGTGCAGCCCCTCCGGGGGCAAGCATGGCCGGCCGTTTTGTTGTGAGCGAAAGGCAACTCCACGGCGCGGCGCGCCTTCATCCCGAGACCTTTCCCGGGAGCAAGACATGAGCCCAGCCGAGACGCAGAACCAGCCGCCTCAGCAACAGCCGATGCCGGGTGAGACCGGGCTGATGCAGCCGCGGCCCGATCACGGCGAGGAGAGCTACGTCGGTTCCGGGAGGCTGGAGGGCTGTCGTGCGCTGATCACCGGCGGCGATTCCGGGATCGGGCGAGCGGTCGCCATTGCCTTCGCGCGCGAGGGGGCGGACATCCTCGTATCCTATCTCTCCGAAGACGATGACGCGCGGGAGACCGCACACTGGATCGAGAAGGCGGGGCGGAGGGCAGTGCTGGTGCCGGGCGACATCCAGGATTCGAGCCATTGTCGCGCCCTGGTGGATCGTGCCGTGAGCGAGTTCGGCGGTCTCGACATTCTCGTGAACAACGCGGCGCATCAGGCGACGCTTTCATCGCTCGAGGAGATCACGGACGACGAGTGGGAGATGACGTTCCGGACGAATATCCACGCAATGTTCTGGCTGGTGCGCGCCGCCGTTCCTCATCTCAGGAAGAAGGGCGGCTCGATCATCAACACCACCTCGATCAACGCCGACGTGCCCAACCCCACGCTCCTCCCGTATGCCACGACCAAGGGCGCGATACACAACTTCACCGGCGGCCTGGCGCAGATCCTGGCCAAGGACGGAATACGCGTGAATGCGGTCGCGCCGGGGCCGGTCTGGACTCCGCTCATTCCCTCGACCATGCCATCTGAGACGGTCGCGACGTTCGGCAGCAACTATCCCATGAAGCGCGCCGCCCAGCCGGCGGAACTGGCGACCGCCTTCGTGATGCTTGCCGATCCGCGTTCGAGTTACACGTCTGGAGCCACCATCGCCGTGACCGGCGGCAAGCCCTTCCTGTAAGACCGCGCGAAAACGAAACGGGCATGCAACGAACGTCGACAAGGCCCATTCCCCGGGCATGAAAACGCCCCCAGCAACGTCAACGTCGACCCCGTCGGCGGAAGTGGATCGCTCGTCGCTCTCTCGCGAACGCGAGTACGAGCGTCTCAATCCCGGCGCTGGCGGTCCGCCCAGCCAGCAGCAGGAACGTGGGAAGGCGGAGCCGGCAGTAACCCGTGATGACGGCGGCGCTGCCATTCCCGGCAGTCAGAATGCGGACCTCAAGGGCAATAAGCCGCGCGGTCCTCGCGGTGCCAGCACTTAAGCGAAGGAGTCGTTGAATGAAAGCACTGACCTGGCACGGCAAGAGCGACATGCGTTGCGAATCCGTCCCCGACCCGAGGATCGAGGATGGGCGCGACGCGATCATCAAGGTCACCGCCTGTGCGATCTGTGGATCGGACCTTCATATCTACAACGGCGTCATTCCCGAAATGGAGCACGGCGACATCCTCGGCCACGAGACGATGGGCGAAGTCGTCGAAGTAGGCTCCGAGAACACGAAGCTGAAGGTCGGTGACCGCGTGGTGGTCCCTTTCACCATTTCCTGCGGCGAGTGCTTCTTCTGTAGGAAAGGATTCTACTCTGGCTGCGAGCGCAGCAATCCCGATAAGGCGAAGGCTGCGAAGCTCTGGGGCCATTCCCCGGCGGGCCTGTTCGGTTACTCCCACCTTCTCGGCGGCTACGCCGGCGGCCAGGCGGAGTATCTCCGCGTCCCGTTTGCCGACGTCGGGCCCATCAAGGTGCCCAACGGGCTGTCCGACGAGCAGGTTCTCTTCCTCTCCGATATCTTCCCCACTGGCTACATGGCAGCCGACTTCTGCAACATCCAGCTCGAGGACACGATTGCCGTATGGGGATGCGGGCCGGTTGGCCAGTTCGCCATTCGCAGCGCGTTCATGTTGGGCGCCGCCCGTGTGATTGCCATCGACACGGTGCCGGAGCGGCTGGCGCTGGCGGCATCGGCTGGCGCTATCACGATCGACTTCAAGCAGGATGACATCTACGACCGCATCCAGGAGCTGACCCACGGGCGGGGGGCCGACGCCTGCATCGACGCCGTGGGAACGGAACCCGACGCGACCGCAAGTCTGGATTCCGCGATCGACCGTGTGAAGGTCGCGACCTTCCTGGGCACCGACCGGCCGCATGTGCTGCGGCAGGCCATCAACAACTGCCGCAACTTCGGCACGGTCTCGATCGTCGGCGTGTATGGTGGCTTCGTAGACAGTCTTCCCATGGGTTCGGCGATCAATCGCGGGCTGACCTTCCGGATGGCTCAGACGCCGGTCCAGCATTACCTGCCGAAGCTGCTCGACCGCATCGAAAGAGGCGAGATCGACCCCTCGTTCGTCATCACGCATCGGGCATCCCTCGAGGAAGGGCCCGAGCTCTACAAGACGTTCCGTGATCGCAAGGACGGATGCGTAAAGGTGGTGCTGAAGCCATGACCGAAGCAAACCTCCCACCGCTCTCCGCACGCGACGCAAACCGTTCCGCCCGGCCGCTGGCCCTGGTAACCGGCGCCTCCTCCGGCATCGGTCTCGAACTCGCCCGGGAATGCGCCCGCAATGGGTTCGACCTGCTGCTCGCAGCCGACGATCCCGATCTCGATGCGGCGGCGCGGGATCTCAGGCAGCACGGCGGTTCCGTCGAAATCGTTCTGGTGGACCTCTCGACCACCGAAGGGGTCGACGAGCTGCTGGCAAGCGCGTCCAAACGGCCGGTCGACGCCCTGCTGGCGAATGCCGGTCACGGCCTCGGCAAGGCATTCCTTGACCAGGAAATCGAAGACATCCGGCACGTCATCGATACCAACGTGACCGGGACGCTCTACCTGATCCACCAGGTCGGACGCGAGATGCGGGGACGCGGCAACGGCCGCATCCTCATCACCGGGTCGATTGCCGGTTTCATGCCCGGCACCTACCAGGCCGTCTACAACGCCTCCAAGGCCTTCATCGACATGTTTGCCTATGCGCTGCGTGCGGAACTGCAGCAATACGGTGTCACCGTTACCTGCCTGATGCCCGGCCCAACTGAGACCGAGTTCTTCGAACGCGCCGAGTTGATGGACACCAAGGTCGGTCAGTCCAGGAAGGACGATCCGGCCGACGTTGCCCGGACCGGCTTCAGGGCGATGATGGATGGCGACGCTGGCGTTGTCTCCGGCTGGCAGAACAAACTCCAGGCCGCGCTCGCCAGGATCATGCCCGAGACGATGGTAGCCCGTCAGCATGCCGAGATGGCCGCCCCGGGTTCCCGCACGGGGGATGACTGATATCCACCAACTGACAGGAGATGAATCGATGATGCACATATCGAGGCTCACGGCAGGCGTCGTGTTGCTGGCTTCCTTCGCCTCGACTGGCTTTGCGCAGACAGCTGCGCCCACGACATCTTCCAGCCCCCGGGAGGCGGGGGTGAAGGTTTCGGTTCCAAGCACGGCCGACTTTCTGAAAAAGGCGGCGGTGGGTAACAAGTTCGAAATCGACAGCAGCAAGCTAGCGCTCGACAAGAGCAAGAGCGAGGCGGTCCGGACCTTCGCCAACATGATGATCAAGGACCACGGCGAGGCGGCGGTGAAGATGAGGGCTGCTGTCACCGAGGCGCAGCTGTCGGCGCCGCCCGACGCGCTGGACGCCAGGCACAAGCAGACGCTCGACGACCTTTCGACGAAGGACGGGTCTGCGTTCGACAAGGCCTATGTCGAAGCGCAGCTCAAGGGGCACGAGGAGACCGTTGCGCTTTTCCAAGCTTACGCCAAGGGCGGTGATAACGCCCGCATCAAACGGTTTGCCAAGGACCTGCTCCCCACGCTTCAGATGCACCTCGAACACGTTCGGAAGCTCAAGGTTTAGACATCAAAAGAAAAGGTGGCCCCGGGGCCACCTTTCCTTTTTCGTCCACGCTGATCAGCGCTAGCGCTTTACGGGGGCGGGTTCGATCGAGGATACGGGATCAGACCCCGGAAAGCTATCCTTGAGGGCCGCGTCCAGTTTGCTGTCCGTGTCGCTGCCGGAGCGCGCCTTGTTCTTGCTCGACGGTGCGTTCTTCTCGTGAGAAATACGCTGCTCCAGCGCGAGAAGCTGCTGCTCCATCATCTTGAGATCCGACGCTTCGCGATCTGACATGCCGCTGGCTGCCGTGGCGCTGGCGATCTTCGTCTTCAGATCGTCGCGTTCCTGCATGAGCTGTTCGGTTCTGGTCATGGCAATCTCCGGGCTGAATATATACTTGGCAACGCGCCTCGTCCTTCCGAGTTGCAATTCGTGGACGACGGCAACCATTTCCGCGCGGCCCGTTGAGATGTCGGGCTGATTGATCAGCTAACATTCGGAGGACCGACTAAAATGAAGAAGATGCTTGCCCTTGCCGCAGTCGCGGCCGTCATTGCCGGGGCGCCTGCTTTCGCTGCCACCGATGCCGAGTGTCGGGACATGTGGAAGAAGGCCGACGCCAACGGCGATGGCAACGTGTCGGGCGGCGAGGGGATTCGCTACATGTCGTTCATGCGCGTCGCCGGCATGACCGTCGCGACCGAGGGCACGATTACCGAGACCGAGTTCATGAACGCCTGCAAGGCGGATGCATACAAGGTAAGGCAGGCGGACGCCGGTGCGCCGCTCAAGGGCTCGAACTCCTTCACTGAGGCTCAGGCCAAGGATCGCATCCTCGCCCAAGGCATGGACAACGTGACCGGGCTCAAGAAGGACGGTGACGGCATCTGGCGTGGTACGGCGCAGCAAGCTGGTGCGCCGGTGCAGGTGGCGGTTGACTACAAGGGCAATGTCGTCACGACCAACCAGTAGCATCGAACAGAAGAAGGAACTCCGTCATGAAAACCGTTAGCCGAGCCTATGACAGCTATGCTCAGGCACGTGCAGCCGTGGATGCCGTCGAAAAGGCGGGCGTGCCGAGCAGCGACGTTAGTATCGTCGCCAACAAGTATGTGAGTGCCGAATATGAAGAAGTCGACGACGTGAACAAGGCCGCCGCCGGTGCGGGCATTGGCGGTGCCGTCGGCGCTGGTGCTGGACTGCTTGCCGGCCTCGGTCTGCTCGCGATCCCTGGTTTGGGGCCGGTGGTGGCCGCCGGCTGGCTCGCATCGACGGCGGCGGTGGCTGCCGGCGGCGCGGCGGCTGGCGGCATTGTCGGTGCGATGGTCGAAGCCGGCACCGACAAGGAGCATGCCGAAGTCTATTCCGAAGCAGTTCGTCGCGGCGGTACTCTCGTTACGGCTCGCGTGCCGGATGGCGACGCAGCGCGCATCGAAGCGATCCTCGCTGCATCGAGCCCAATCGACCCCGTCGCACGGGGTGCCGAGTATCGCGCTGCCGGCTGGAAGAATTTCGATCCCAAGGCGCCGCCGTACCGGCCGAGTCAGACCGAGATTGACCGGATCCGCGCCAATTGGCCTGGCTGATAATTGGTCAGGCTAGGAGAGGGGGCCCGCATCGCGGGCCCCTTTTTTGTGCCGGTGTGCGCATATCATAACATTTCTGCTGTGGACTCGTGGGCGGTCACGCAACAACCACAGCGCAAAGACATTTACTCTCCATTGCAAAGGAGAGGGACATGGAAGCAGCCCGGACGATCCTCGAAGACATCGCACACTACTTCGTGAGGCAAGTCGATCCGCGAGACGAGCTCGACGCGTTATCTCGCGACCGGCTCGATGCGGAAGGGGAAATTCGCGCGATCCTGGAGCGCCTCGCAGCCAAGTACAACCTTACCAGCGAGGACGTGGATCAAGCCATGGAGAGCGTCGGCCTTGCAATCGGAGACATGACCTACGAACCCGAGGCCCAGTATCTCGAAAAAATCGATATCACGCCGACGATTTAGCGCTCCACTCCCGGACGTCGACGAGCGCCCCGGCGATCGCGGCTGCGGCTGCCATGGCGGGAGATAGGATGTGAGTTCGGGCGTCAGCCCCTTGTCTGCCTTCGAAGTTGCGATTCGAAGTGCTTGCCGATCGCTGCCCGGGCGACAGACGGTCGTCGTTCATTCCCAGACACATGGAGCATCCGGGCTCACGCCATTCGAAGCCGGCCTCTCTGAAAACCCGGTGAAGTCCTTCATTCTCCGCCTGGCGCTTGACCAAGCCGGAGCCTGGTACGACCAGAGCCCGCACTCCTGCCGCCATTCGCCGCCCTCTGATGACACTGGCGGCGACGCGAAGATCTTCCAGGCGTCCGTTCGTGCATGACCCGATGAACACCACATCGATCTTCAGACCGACCAGCGACTGGCCGGGCGTCAGTCCCATGTACTCGAGCATCCGCTGCGCTTGCGTGCGTCGTCGGACGTCGGATTCGTCCGCAGGGTCCGGAACGGTGCCGGTTATCGGCATGACCGCCTCTGGATTCGTGCCCCACGTCACCATCGGCGATATCCCGGACGCATCGATTTCATCAATACGGTCCCATGCTGCTCCAGCGTCCGACCGTAGGGTACGCCACCAGCCCATGGCCCGGTCGAGTGCGTCGTTCTTGGGAGCCCACTCCCGCCCGCGCACATACGCGATGGTCGCTTCGTCGGGTGCGATCAGTCCGGTGCGCGCACCGGTCTCAATGGCCATGTTGCACAACGTCATGCGCCCCTCCATGCTCAGGGAACTGACGGCTTCGCCGGTGAACTCGATCGCGTGGCCGATGGCGCCACCGGCACGGATTCGGTGGATGATGGCGAGCGCCAGGTCCTTCGCCGACGTGCCGACGGGCAGGGTACCCGTCGCCTCGATTTTCATGCTCCGGGCCCTTTCCTGAACGAGCGTCTGCGTCGCCAGGATCTGTTCGACTTCGGAGGCGCCGACCCCGAGGGCGAGTGCCCCCAGGGCGCCGTGCGTTGAGGCATGCGAATCGCCGCTAACGATGGTCTGGCCGGGCAGGGAAAAGCCGAGCTCGGGTCCGATCACGTGGACAATGCCTTGGCGTTCGTCGAGCAGCGGAATGTGGGGTATCCCGAACGACGCGGCATTCGTTTCGAGGGCCTGGATCTGCGCGCGGGACTTCGGGTCGGTAACGCCGCCTCGCCGGTTCTCGGTAGGTACGTTGTGGTCGACGACGGCAAGCGTCGACGCAGGCCGGCGCACCGGACGTCCGGCCCGCCTCAGCCCGTCGAAGGCCTGCGGACTGTGCACCTCGTCGAGCAGGTGCCGGTCCACGTAGATCACGCAGGTTCGCCCGCCAATCCGGTCCACGACATGCGCGTCCCAGATTTTGTCGTAGAGGGTGCGTGGATTCGGCGCCGTCATATGCTGACCATTGTGATGGAGGCGGGATGATGCCCTTTCTCCTTGCAAATGCCGAGTCCGGTTCATCAGGTGCGGACGTCGTGGCAGGCCCTCCAAACATTTCTCCCTCAACCGCCCTCGATCCGCTGGCCGTCGAAATCGGAAGCTACGCGCACGACCCGCTCGGCTTCGTGCTGTTCGCCTTTCCTTGGCACGAGGCGGGGACGGTGCTCGAGAAGGACGCGGGCCCCGAACCCTGGCAGCGCGATGTGCTTGGAGAGATCGGCCATTCCCTCGAGGGTGCTTCTGATGCGATTCGAATCGCCGTCGCCTCGGGCCATGGCGTCGGAAAGTCTGCACTGGTTGCGTGGATCATAATCTGGGCGCTCGCCACCTTCCGCGACACGCGCGGGGTCGTGACGGCCAACACGGCGACGCAGCTAAAGACCAAGACCTGGCCGGAACTCACCAAGTGGCTGCGGCTGGCCGTGTGCGCGGACTGGTTCCAAATCACGGCGACTTCCATCGCGAGTGTCGAGTCCGCGCATGAACGGACCTGGCGTATCGACGCCGTACCCTGGAACCTGCGCAGCACCGAGGCCTTCGCCGGGCTGCACAACCAGGGCCGCCGCCTGTTCGTCGCCTTCGACGAGGCCTCGGCCATTCCGGACGCCGTGTGGGAGACGATCGAGGGTGCGCTGACCGACCGCGAGACCGAAATCTTGTGGCTGGCGACCGGCAATCCGACGCGCAACACCGGCCGCTTCCGCGAATGTTTCGGCCGCTTCCGGCATCGCTGGCAGCGCCATCAGGTTGATGGCCGCAATGTCTCGCTGACCGACAAGGACGAGATCGTACGCTGGGCCGCGGACTATGGCGACGACAGTGATTTTTTCCGCGTCCGCGTGAAGGGTGAGTTCCCCAGGGGAGGGGCCATGCAGTTCATCGACGGTGAGATAGTGAACGAGGCGGTCCGCCGCCCGGCCGAGAGCCACCTTCGCCAGCCGCTGGTGATGGGTGTCGACTGCGCGCGCGGCGGCGACGACCAGAGCGCGATCTGGTTCCGCCGCGGCCGGGACGCGCGCACCGTGCCTGCGGTCAAGCTCCGGGTTGGCGATCTCATGGTCCTGTCGGGCCGAGTCGCGGAGCAGGCAATCCAGCACGGTGCCGCCGCGGTGTTCATCGACGAGGGCGGCATCGGCGCAGGCGTCGTGGACCGGGTCCGCCAGATGTTGCAGGGGCGTCTCGTCGTCGGTGTGAATTTCGGTGGGCGTGCCGACCGCTACGCGTTGGGCGACGGCATGCCGCTTACGGCGAACAAGGCCGCCGAAATGTGGGCCTCGATGCGGGAGTGGCTCAGGACCGGGGCCATCCCCGACGATCCGGAGCTGAGGGCCGAGCTGACTGGCCGCGAATACGGCTTCAACCTGCACAACGCGATCCAGCTCGAGAAGAAGGAGGACATGAAGAAGCGCGGGCTGGCCTCGCCCGACAACGCCGACGGCCTCTCGCTGACCTTCGCCTACCCGGTCGCGGACCTGCCCGAGACGATGCAGTTCGCGGCGGGCGAAGACCCACCGTCGTTCCGTCCGTTGGCGATCGAGTCCGACTACGATCCGCTTGCGGGTTCCTGAGCGCTGGCCGAACCTTTCACTCGGATGAGCCGCAGGCTCTGGCGATGGCGGGGGCGACCTTGGTCGCGAAGGTTGGAGCACTCTTGGCCGAGAAGTGTTCGCCATCGACGAAATGGGTGTTGTCGAAGCTGCTCGTGTCTGCTTCCACGAGGATGTCGTCGAGGGCTAGGGCCTCCTGCCTCAGCAGGCCCCTAAAATGCGCCAGCAATCGGGGCAGGTCCATCAGATCGACGAAGGGCGCCCACATCAGATGAGGGCTGGCGTCGGGTGGCGGCGGGGCCCCGTGGAACACCTCGCCGATCCAGATCGTGCGAACGCTGCGCTGCCGATTGATGGCGGAGATGCTGCGGATGTTCAGGACAAAGATCGCGTCCAATGTCGGGTCGGGCCCGGCGCGAGGGGTGCCCTTGGTATCGGCCGCCGGGCGTACCGTGTCGAAGAGCGAGGTCGCGCCGCGCTGCAAAAGCCGCAGGACCGGGGACATCACGACCGGTGCGGTAGCGGAATGACGTGCCTCCAGTACATCCACCACGCCGTAGACATCCTAATAGAAGGCCGTGCGAATCACATGCTCGACCGTACTATTGCCACTCACCGCGCGGTTTAGCACGGCAAACCGTTCGGCGCCCATGAGCGCCTCGACACGCTCGGGCGAGGTGTCACCATCGGACGATGCGCTCGTTTCCCGCCGTCGAGCCGCCGAACACGGCGACCACGACGCAATCCTTCAAGTCGCCGGGCGAGCGCTCTCGGCCACGCAGCCCCTGTGAATCGACATTGAAACGCGTGCGCATGCCCGCCGGTGTCGGCATGTTCGCAGCCTGCAGCAGCGGATGCCACACTCGCGTGACGCTTCGCACGCCAGGCTCGGGAAAAATCCCAGCCGCCGCACCCCTCCCATGCACGGCCAGCACCTCGGCAGCGAGCCCGATGCCCAGCTCGAGCGCGGGCAGCGACAGCACCACCATCGTGATGCGCGGCCAAGGGGCGCAAGCAATGCCCAGCGCCAACAGCCCGCCGACATAGGGGAAGAACCAGGCGGCCGGGGAGCCTGCCGCGACGTTCGTTGGCCAACCCATAGGTGAGGACGATGGCGCTGGCTGCCACCGCCAACAGCGGCGCCACCGCAACGGCAAGCGTGCGCTCGAGGCCATAGGGATGTGAAAGTCCGACATGGCGGACGAGCCAGGTTCATGCGGCGCGGAGGATGGAGGGGCCATGCGGTGCCGGCAAGCGTGGCGACTTGCGTGCACCGCCGGGCGATGATCGAAGGATCAGCCGGCATCAAACTTCCCGCTTGCATCTTCGAATTCCGGTTCATCAGTAACTCAGGGGCTCGCTTCTCACAGGAGAAAGTCCCTTGGGCATTTTTGGTGGCGGCCAGGCCGCTTATCCTCCGATGTCGCCGCCGGCCCTGCCGCCGGCGCCCGAACCCGCCCCGTCGATGGCCGATCCGGCGGTGCGCGAGGCGCGGGAGGCACAGAAGAAGCGCGCCGCCGCCATGGCGGGCTATGCCTCAACGATCGCCACTGGCGGGTTGGGCGTAATCGGCGCTGCGTCCACCACCGCATCTCCCGGCAAGACTATCCTGGGAGCCTGAGCAATGGTGCACGATCCCGCCCTGCGCCGTCGCATCGAAGCGCGCCTCGACGTCCTGAAGCGTCAGCGCCAGTCCTGGGAGCCGGGCTGGCGCGAACTGTCGCGCCTCGTCAATCCGCGACGCGGTCAGTTTTTTTCTGCGCCCAATCAGGGCGGCCGCGGTGCGCAGGCCAATTCCGCCATCCTCGACCCAACCGCACTCTTCGCGTTGCGCACGCTCGTCGCCGGATTGATGTCGGGCATCACCTCGCCGGCGCGGCCGTGGTTCCGCCTCTCGATTCCCGACCGTCGAGTAGCTTCTCTGGCGCCGGTTAAGGTGTGGCTCGACGAATGCGCGGAGCGCATGCGCATGGTGTTCAACGCCGGCAATCTCTACTCGGCACTACCGCTGATCTACGAGGAGCTGGGTCAGTTCGGCACCGGCTGCGCGATCGTCGAGTTCGACCGCGAGGACGTGATCCGGCTCTACACCCTGTCGACCGGCGAATACTGGCTGGGCCTCGACTGGCGCGGCCGGGTCGACACGCTGGCGCGGCGCTTCATGTACTCCTACCGGCAGATCGAGGCGCGTTGGCCCGACCATGGTATCGCCGAGATCTCCGAACGGGCACGCGGTGCCGATGCGGATACCGAGATCGCCCTGCTGCACATGATCGAGCCCAATACGGGCTACGAACAGGGCCGCCTCGACGCGGCGGGCAAGAAGTTCCGATCGGTCTACTGGCGCGAGGGCGGCGGGCAGACCGAGGGTGAATTCATCCATTGCGGCGGCTACTCGCACTTCCCGGCGCTGACGCCGCGTTGGACGCCGCTCGGCAACGATGCGTATTCAAAGGGACCGGGCCACGACGCGCTTCCGGACATCAAGTCGCTGCAGATCCTGAAG
>VFQN01007534.1_pt1 | contig 11660 bp, 12 predicted proteins | sample 3512371 | NCBI WGS metagenome assembly VFQN01 (sample SAMN10412370, study PRJNA504923) | tailings metagenome | isolation source: Replicate 2 from Balatoc abandoned mine | place: Philippines: Itogon, Benguet | collected 2017-08-28
TTTCGAAGTGTATTTTAGAGTAAATAGTGTAAATACTGTTGATTGAATGTAAAGAAGCAAAATTCAAACAAACTTATACCACGTCTAATCACATAAACATAGGATCTTTAATTCTCAGTAGGTTTCAAGAAACGATTAAGCTCATTCGCAAAATTTAGCTTTGCTCTCATCGGGTTTGGTAAGATTTCTTTTCTGAGTTTTTCCTCTTCAAGGATCTGATACGTCAGAGAAAGACATACATCTAATAATTGTTTCAATCTTGTGGTCAATGGTCGATCCATATCAACATTTTTAATATCAGATAATGTTCGTAACATCTCTAATTGCTTTAAAAATTTGTGAACAGTAGGTTTTAATGTCATTTTATTCAGAACTAAAAACCAATGAATACTATCTCTCATACGAACTCGTTTCTTATCACTACTTCCTTCTGTTTCTAACTCCCAATACACATTTAATAACTGTACGAGTAATTCTAATACGTTTTCAATGGTAATTTGATCATCTTTTCCTCCACCAGCAGAGATCTTTCCAACATGATTATTTGCTGCGAATTCTGGTCCATTCCGGGTAAAACGATCAATAATAATCATAAAACATGCCATTAGATCATTATCTTGGATCATATAATGACGAATATCAGGATAAAGTAAAGTTAAATGTACGTAGAAGAGGGTAAGATCACGTAATTTAAACGTTCCATAGTTATATCCTCTAAGGTGAAGAAGCTGTGCTTCCACACAATCATTCTCATAAATGGTTGCGACTAAAACATTAGTGAAGTACTGATACACTTCTTGTGTAATACTATTGCAAAGATGTTGAGTTAGATAAGGAGGAGTGTTAAGATGACAGGTAGGAGTAATATCTTTACCATAGAGGTTATGGAGAATTACCAGACATCGAATGCTTTCCCATGAAGGCGTGCGAGAGACCACTGAGAGGAAAGGGAAAGGATTTAGATTCATTAAAACCTTTCGACCACTAAGGGTTGTTGACAGTGACATCAGAAAAGTCAATGCAAGATCCTCTATCCCATTCCTTCTTCCTAACCAGGAGGTAGGATTCACACCAAAACTAACTAATCGCTGGAAAATTAAGTCAGGAATCCTCCATTTAGCGAGTTGATATACTATATCATCATGAAATGTTGATCCTAATCAGCAAATGCGTGGTAAGGGTCAATAATAAGTGGTCGTTGAAGCATCTCATTCTTCCAATATTCCACATATCCTATCTCATCCGAAAGCATCTAACGATGATTGTCAGGATGAAAGAAACAATTTCTAAGGATTTTATATGCTCGATCATCTCCATGTTGCGTCAGATATTGCATCAGAATTGGAAGGAGACCTAGATCAGGGGAGGCTATGAGTGGGTTGTTTTGTTCCTTTCGAGATAAATACCAGACACAACCCAGAGAATGAGCCACTAAAGTAGGGTAATGTTGATCCAATAATACAGTTTTCAGTATTGGTACTTTATAGCGATTATCATCACTGAGATTCCAAAGAGTCAAAAGAGCCTCTTGAACTACAGATTCTTGATTGGGATCATTCAAAATCTGTGCATAACCTGTCTTTACAGTGGAAACTAACTGTTGAATATTCTTCCATTCTTCTGAAGTCAATTGATCGTCAGAACTCGCCTCCATAATCCATAATATTCATAAATGACAAGTGAAAAGTTAAAGAAATGCTTAATTAAATTTAAGGAATTCCTTGACTGAGCAGAAACATCAATAATGTTTTCTTAGCCCCTCCTCCCTTCCAAAAAATGGAAAAAGAAAATAAAATAAAAAATGCTTTTTCATTGTCGCCAAGTAGTGATCCAAATCGATGAGATAATTACTACCATAAGTTGCGACATTCACAGGGAGTTGAAGTGTTAGCATGACGAAGATAGTAGTTAACAGCTTCCTCATTCCGTGGAGTGGTAGCGCGGTAAGATGTAATCAGACAACCGAAAATTCCAGTACACACGGTCTCTGTTGCGGAGAAGGGGAAGAAAGCTGGATTGAGCTTTTTTTCTCATGATCTTTACAGCAGAGATTCCTTCATTTGTCAGTCATTTGAGTAACTGCTATGACGTATGGATGGTCCGGTCCATAGACATGGCCCAACTCAAGTGCAGTCAAAGATTTTCCATAATACAAAGATTTTGGGTTGCAAAAAGTGCTGTTGCATGCGACCAACATTGCGAAGCTGTGAACTTCACTAAGGGAAAAGATTGCAGGCAGCAAAATTAATAAAAGTGAGGTGAATAACAGTCTCATGTTATTGAGGATACTAAAATATATCGACTTTCATCGAAACTCCGATTGTAAGTAACTTTAAAAGGTAATCGTTAGTTTTAAGTCACAAAGCTTCATTCCACCCTTACAAACCACGTACACACTTTATGGCAATAGAGTTTCACGTTTTCCTTGCGAGTAATATCAATGAAATCGGTCATTTCCCCTTGCCTATAAAATCACCTTATATCAAAACAGTACAATGAATGATATCCAGTTGTATACAAACCTACAACATCTCATTAAAAAAATTTTTTTGGTTGGTTTGGTTTCGTTGCCAAGTAAATTCGAATGCGATTGACCACAGCTTCGATCTCACCATCCGTCTCGCATCTTCCTTGACTTCTTGTTAACTTCGAATGAATTAAACGATCTCCCACCATAACTTCGAAAGCACCCGGTCTTCCAGGATCGCATCGTGATAAAACCTCTATTCGTTCACCTTCAAATCTATCTTCGATAATATTCGCCAAGTCATCAGCAAATCTCTGCGAAGGATGACAACCAAATCAACTTTCAAATGCAAAATTCAACTTACCCGATATCCTCATTGACTACAGTAGACAATGAAGACAACGATTGGTTTATAGTCGCTCATAACAGACGAAGGAAGCAATCGAAATGTTCTTGCTTAGCCGGTAGCTTGCCGGTAAACCTTATGTTGAACTTGAATCTAATCAAAGGAATTATTATTATGATGTACGATTGTGGATTAGCTGTAACTTTATTGATGTGCTTTTGTGTATTCTCCCTTGCTCGTACTGAACAGTGTTGTTCAAGCTGTACCAAGCGTGGGCAAGTGAAGTATTACAGTATCGATAAGAAGTTCAATAGTTGTGGTGAATGTTGTATTAGTCCTTCTTTATTTCGAGTTTATAAAATCTTTGAGAAAGGTTTGGAAAAGGCTTTCTCATCTTCTCCTTGTCGGGATTTGAATTATACTTCCTATTTAGAGACCGTATCTCATGGATTCGGTCCTGTAAAAGTTACTTTGGATCGTTATCATCCAACGAAAGAGAGTGATGTCTGCACTGCTGAGGCATGTTAGAATATTATATTTTCTCCTTGATAAGAGTTTCCCCTTCATCTTTATTTTGTCGCTGTGGTTTGACGGGATTTTCATCATATTTATAGGTATTGTTGTTTAAATTAAATTTAAGCAATCCTTATTCAACCACCTTCATCCTTATTGATCTATTCTTTCTATAAAACCTCATAACTCAAATTGGTTCCACTTTCACGAACTACGACAAACTTCTTCTTCTGTTTATTGAATTTATTTTGGAAGCTATCACGTCCAAATCGCTGAGTAATTTGATCAACAAAATGCTCGTTGGTAAGATCATGCTTCGCCACAAGCGGATAGACACCTTGGTAGAGAGAAAGAAGACGGGCTGTCTTGTAAGAGCTCACTGGTAAGAAGATCGGCAATAATAGCTTTGTCTTCGAAAGCAATTGACTCACTTGAACATTTGTTTCTTCGGAGTTCAGCTGTAAAACTACTCCATTGAAGCTCAAAGGATCCTTCGCAACAATGCTCTGGTAAATGCTTGCAACTTGTTGAGCAACAGGAGTGTTACGTAAGGACTTCACAAAGGCATCATTGGTAGATGATGTTTGTTGATGTGGAGGAATAAACTGTAATGATTTCGCTTGAAGATTAAGTTCAGTCTCTTGGATGATACGTCTCATCATAGCCACTGACTCTACTGGATACTTACCCTTAGCACTTTCCCCTGACAACATAACACAATCAGCTCCATCCACCACAGCATTCGCAACATCAGTTACTTCAGCACGCGTCGGGCGAGGATTCTTCTGCATACTTTCCAACATTTGGGTTGCAACAATAACTGGTTTACCCAAGTGGTTGCATTGTCTAATAATCTCCTTTTGTACAGCAGTCAAGGTTTCCATAGGAATCTCAACAGCTAAATCACCACGAGCAATCATAATTGCATCAGAAACTTTGAGAATATCAACGAAGTTCTCAAGTCCCTCAGTACTCTCAATTTTTGAGATAATAAGAGGAACAGAGCGTGGGAGTTGCAGGGCTTGAATTTGCTCTGCGCAGAATTTCTGAATTTCGGTAACATCCGATGGCTTACGAATGAATGAAGCAGCGATAAAATCGATGTTGTTCTTCAAACCCCAGCTACAAACCAACCATAATAAATTAAATTTATCGCAATAGAAGAACCTTACATAAGATCTTCCTTATCTTTATCACTGATAGCGGGAAGTTGAACTTTAAGGCCAGGCATATTCACACCTAAATGACAGATTTAACACAAGAACAAGATGATTAGAAAACAGTTCCAAACCTTTCTTATTCCCCAAAGTTCCTGAATTCAAGATCTTGCATTTTAAATCATTTCCTAAATGTTTCACAACTTGTAATTGAATTGCTCCATCATCCAATAAAATGATGTTTGAAGGTTTCGCAGTTTCAGATAGTTTAGAATAGGAAATCCAAAGCTTTTCTGTGGTTTGCTTTGTTCTAAAGGCAGGATCCGAAGTGACAACAACCTATTCGCAAAATAAAAAGATGAGCGAGGATGAACGGATCGTTTTTCGAAAGATGTTACCTCATTTCCTGCTTTTAATTCAACTTCTTTCACTCCTTCGAAGGATCCTGTGCGGATTTCAGGTCCTTGAGTATCAAGCATTATTGCTCGAGTATTGACAACCCATCCATCTTTAGGAGAGGCAGCAGTGGTAATATCTTTCTCACGAAAACTGTTTAAGTTAGTTGTGCGTAAATCAGCTTCTTCATAAGTTGCATGAGAGAAATTGATGCGCATCACTGTGAGACCTGCTTCGGCAACTTTTGTAAGCATGGGTAATTGCTCGGATGCAGGACCGATCGTTGCCACAATCTTCGTCAAAGGGATCGAAGTGTTAGCCTCATTGGCAATATTTGCAATAGGAATCAATGCTCTCTGAAAAGAGTAAGGCAACAAAGGATTGGTGCTGAGAAATCTTCTTTCTAGAAGGATTCTTGAGTTTGGGGTGCAACGCTGAACTGACTTTAACATCTTATCTTATCTAAATCTCTCAACTTGAATTTTAGAAAGAGTGGTGACTTCGTTGTTCTTTTGTTCTGCTCTTTGCACAGTGTAAAATTAGAAAAAGACTCAAAACGATCGACTTTTTTACTTGTGCACCGTGCGAACTGTGCTTTCCAGGTTGGGTCTCGAGCCAAATTTTTGTTTCCATTTGCGTCCGTTTTGTTGCTCGACGTCTTATCATGGTTCTAGAAGATAGGGAAAGAGATCACTATCATCATCACGATCAGAAATACATTCAAGAAGAAGAGGAAAGGCATCTCCTACCGAGTAGGTTAGAATTGCATCCTATGAATTCTAGTCCTGTATCATCTTCCACACCATCTAAACTAGCACGATTCCCTTCATCCATATTTCAATCACAATTAAAGCAACAATATTTAAAAATTGATAATGAAAGTCATCAATATGAAGATGATGAAAGTGAAATCTGGTGGCATTATCAATTACAAAGACATTTTGAAGATCGACGCAAATGGTGGACATTTGATCGTAAAACTGATGTAATGAGATGGATATTAACATTAATTGTTGGTATCTTCTGTGGATTAATTGCATTATTTATAACATATTGTACTAAATATTTAACCATTCGAAAATTTTCATTTTTTTATTATTTAATTGAACAAGAAAAACAATCTTTATTACCATTTGGTACTTCATTCCTTTTTTTGTTATTATGTCATCTTTTATTCGCATTTATTTCTTTTTTAACTACTTTATCTGAACCCTTTGTAGCTGGATCAGGTATCTTATCCTTCAATCATTTTCTTCTCCTTTGACTTTTGACCGACTTCCTTATCTTGCCCTCTTAGGAATACCTGAAGTGAAGTGCTACCTGAATGGGTTAAATATGCCAGGTCTAATATCTACGAAAACAATGATTTTGAAAGCTATTGGAATTGTTTTCGCTTGTGCTGCAGGTCTACCACTGGGGAAAGAAGGTCCTATGGTACACATAGGAGCAGTCGTGGCAGCTGAGATCTCTCAAGGAAAATTCTTTTGGGATTTTTCTTTTAATAAATTTCAAGATTTTCGCAATGATCGTGAGAAAAGAGATTTTGTCGCTTGTGGTTCAGCAGCTGGTGTAGCAGCAGCGTTTGGGGCACCAATAGGTGGTGTGCTCTTCTCACTTGAAGAAAGTGCATCCTATTGGTCAACAAAATTAACATGGCGGAGTTTCTTCTGTGCAATGACAACAGTATTTTCATTGTATGCATTTAATACAGCAAAAAGCTCTTTCGGTCATTCTGATATTACTGCCATGTTTTCATTTGGTGAATTTTTCAGTTTACAAGGATCAGAAAGTAATTATTCATTTTGGGAATTATCATTATTTATTGTAATTGGTTGCTTTGGTGGATTTATTGGTGCTTTTTTCAATTATTGTGTTCAGATCATATCACAATGGAGAACTTTACAAGAAGTGAAAAAGTCATTTATTAAGCGCTTAACCACAGTATTAACAATTACAACGATTATGACCATTCTCTCTTATTCACTACCAATTCTCTATACAAATTGTTCACCATTACCTATTGATACAGATGGTTGGGGTGAACAAGAGAAAGGATTAGTCCATCAATTAATACCACTGTACTGTGATAAAGAAACGGAATATAATGAATTAGCAACATTATATTTAACGGACAGTGATACTTCTATTCGACAACTATTCCATTTCCGTGAAGTTGGTGATCACAAAGATTACACTTTCTCTGCATCAGTATTATTTTTATTTTTTGTACCTTACATTACCATGGCTTGTATTACTTATGGTACATCTGTACCTAGTGGTATGTTTGTACCTTCTTTATTATCGGGTGCTGCCTTTGGTCGAATGATTGGTCATTTATTACATAAACTTGATCGTATTCATGGTACCTTTGCTGACAGTGGTACGTATGCGTTAATGGGTGCAGCATCAATGTGTGCTGGTATCTCACGTATGACCATCTCACTCACTGTTATGATATTAGAAGCGACAGGAGATATGCAATATGTATTACCTCTTATGTTAACAATCCTTGTTGCAAGATTAATAGGCAATGTATTTACTGAAGGTATATATGATATGCAAATTCATTCAAATAAATTAAACTTTCTTGATGAAGAAGAAGAATTAAGTAAAGTGAGTGAATGGCATGATTTATTAGTCAGTGATGTGATGACACCATCGCCTATTTGTATGAAAACTGTTGTAACAGTTGGTGAATGCTATGATTTATTAAAACAATATCGTCATGTCTGCTTCCCGATAGGTAAGGTTATATCTCCCTCATTCTTTTTGTTTTCTAACAGTTTATACATGGTTCTGTTCTGCAGTGGATGAAGAACAGAATAATATTCTGGTTGGTACAGTGATGACAAAAGTTTTATGTACATTATTAAAACATAAAGCTTATATACCTGGTGTTAATAGCCCGATGTCAGTTAATAATGTTAAATTTGCTACAATGTTAAATTGGGGTACGATTGAACATGTTTATCCTAATTATCCGAAGATTGATGATATTCAAATACATGAGCATGAAAGGTAAGTATCAAGAAGAAGATATACTACATGTTGATCAGACTGTATCTAGGAAATACTGGTTAGATCTTAGTCCTTATTTAGATTATTCTCCTTATCTTATTTTAGAAAGTGCATCTGTCAGGGTAAGTAAAGATATATGACGTCGACACACATACCCCTCACATATTCTTATATAGAGAGCTTATCGTATGTTTAGAACATTAGGATTACGACAGTTATGTGTGATTAATCGATTGCATCAGATTGTGGGTATTATTACAAGAGAGGATCTTGTAATTACTCATCGTTTACATTCTGAATCACAACAATTTCTCAATAGTTATCAACGCCTACCATTATCTGGCAACTCTGACGAAGACATTGAAAACCTTGGTAATGGTATCCCTTCGAGTCCTCCTAAAGGTGTTGGAATCCCTCCTTCCTCCAACGGAGATTACAATGAGAGTAACAGTAATCAAGATTATAACCACAATAGCAGTTTCAATGGTTCACCTTTGACCTCATCACCTCAGTTAAGTGATAAGATTATGCTTGGAAGGAATCGAAGATATACGTTAAGTCATACCATTGACCTTAGAGCATCCATATAGCTCCAATTAGTTTGTTAGTTTATGTTTCAAATCAACCGATGAATAAATAGAAGCGGATACAATGTCAGAGTTGCTAGGATGCTTTATCTTGCAGTGTATATAATAGTAATAGGATTGGCTCTCTTTAGATGCTCGTTAAATGATATTTCTTTTTTTCTTCTTAATTTTTGTATGTATGATTCATTTGATCATTCCTTTCTATTCTACCTCTTAAAGTTTTGATTGTCTTTTTCTTTTCTTCCCCTTGATCGATTAAGATGGAGAGGAGGATGGATGATACATGATGCGATCTGATCTTTTAATAGTAGGAACATTGCTTCTTCCCTTGTTTTTATTTCTTTTGATCTTCAATAAATTTACAAAAGTTACCTTGTGGTGGAGAGAGAATCTATTATGATTTTCTTTTTTCTCTATTAGTAGCTTATTGAAACGACTATAAACAAATCATAAGCGATGCAAACCTAAGTTATTTGCCAACACTTGTTAACAATTTGATTCTATGACTACACTGTGAACAAATTCATGAATTCGAATTTTTTGACTCTCTCACTACTTTGGTAGCAAGAAAAATTCACAGCGACAATTTATTTTTCAGATTCCACTTCCGAAGTTACTCACGAAAATGTATCGAGAAGTTCGAGAAGTTCATCAAACACCACAACTTTTACGTAAATTTACGGCGTACGTAAAATTCAATTTTTCAACTTCTTTTTAGCTTCAACTATTTCATATGAAATCTTTCGTCAAGCTTCCTGAAATTATCTTCAAGCTGATTGAAGCCTATTTATCCTATGATGATTATCATTACCTTCTCAATACCTCCAAGAAAGAGTTTGGAGACCTCAAACGAAGAACAATTGTTTTTCGACTGACGTCGAAAAGAAGCATTCAATATATGTCGGAGAAGGAGTTCCAATCATTGTTATTGAGTAAAGTAGAGGATGGATGGAAACAAATAAGGATAACAGGAAATTGGGGGAGGCTAGTACGTGTCTATAATGAGTCTATCCCTCACGATGGGATAGAATTTGATTCGACGGTATATGATTTCGATGAATTGGAGGAAATAGAAGTTCTTCCTTCTTTTTCTTCCCAAGTAAGGGAGATCGATCTTGATTATTATGTACGACTAAAAGATATTAGCACTTTGTCAAAACTTCCAAAACTTTCGGCTGTTAAAATTTACGACGCTGAAATACTTAAGGATATTTCCCCACTGAAGGATATTCCTAATTTAGCCTTTCATAACTGCCTTGCACTATCAGATGTCTCGGCATTTCGTGGGAAGGCACCAGAAAAGTTTATATTGAGTAGCTCTGACTTGTTAACGGATGTTTCTGGCTTGAGGAATGTTCGAACTCTGATGAAAATGTGAACGATATTTCAGGATTAGGCAGGCATCATCGTCTGAATATCTCTGACTGTTCAACGACACTCAGAGGATATGAAGTTCTTGAGGGAATTCCTCATGTAACACTAGGAAGGTGTGATATTTCTGATGTGAGCGTCTTGAGATATGCAAAGTCAATCGAACTTAAGCAATGCAATCAAATCACGGACATTCGCTCCATTAAGAAAGTGAAGAGTATTGTGCTTGATGGAATTTCGAGTATCAAGAATATCTCAGAGTTATCTGACGTCTATGATTTATCTTTGCTCAACATAATAGCATTGACAAAAGAAGAAATATTAAGACTACGAAATCACAAGCTCCGAATTCAATATCTTTCGCCTGATCTTGGAAGAATTATGGAAGACTCTTCCTTTCTGGTATCAACGAAGCATTTCAAATGGTGCTATCCGTTAGTGACATACGGGAATCTTATAGAAACTCAGAATATTCCTTTCTTTCGACATTTACAAACATTAGTCATTGAGCATACCACTCATTTGACAAGGATCAGTGGATTAGAAGATGTTCCCACCGTGAAATTACGTTATCTCGCCAATTTAACTGACATCACTGGATTGGGAAGGAATTATCTTGTCGAGCTCGCAAGCTGTCCTAAAGTTAAAGATGTGAATAGTTTAGCGAATGTGAATATCGTTAGAATCAAGTTTTGTGTTGCAATCGAGGATTACAGTGTATTGTCACAAGTTCCAAGATTGAAGGTTATTCAATACTCATAGGATCAGTATCCACTTTCATTTAATGAATAATTATGGACTTAGAAGTTCATAAGTTCTTTTAAGAGCATGAGCGTAGAGTTGTACTGTTCGAACCAAATAAATTCAGTATGCAAAAGATGTTATCTGAATCAGAATACTGAAGATCTTTTTATTGTTTACAGTTATTCACCAAACAAGTTCTACATATAAGCACGACGAATATGCTTAATCTATAATCCGTTTCTTGAGATTAACAAAAGCCGTTTGACCATATCCTTGCATCCAAATAGCGAAAAACCAATGAAAACCGAGTATAGAAAGAGCAATATAGATTTCATTGGCATGTTTGACAACCCATGGTAACCTTGAAGGATCAGCAGTACAAAACTTACTTGGTTGATACTTCGCTACTTCAGGTAAAGTTACACTTCCATCATACTCATAACTTTTTCTTGAGTTTTTATTCATTTCATCGCGCAATTGATTTCTTTCTCGGTCATATCGTTTGGTTAAAGATTCTGTTGCCATTTCATAACTAATATGAGCACGAACTCTGATTAAAGGACTTGCTGTCAACTCTTGTATAGGCGGTATCGCTGTTACATCTGTGTAATGCATATACTCAAAGACTTTCATTCTTCTCTCTCCCTCTTCGCGGACAGTATAAGGGATGTCTCTAGTGGTTTCATTTCCTTCAGGACCTTCCGTGACTGTTCTGTAATAAGTTTCAATCGTATATAAACGAATACCATAGTGGATGATTGGTGGTACACGACAAAGATCGATGACATACTCTCTAATGTCTGCAATACCATAAGGATATCGGTTATCCCTCATCCATAGATAATCTCGGTAAAAACAAGAATAACGCGCATTAATGAGGTCTAAAAGAATAAATACACCACAAAGTACAATAAACGCTAAAAATAGCTTATTATCACAGAATCCACCATCTCTAGAAGAGCAGGAGGATTGGTAAGCAGCAATAATGATAAGAAGAACGGTAAAGAGGAATCGAAAAGTTGAAAAGAAAAGGACAATTGGATCCTTTTCCTTAGAAAATC
>VFQN01007535.1_pt1 | contig 11659 bp, 8 predicted proteins | sample 3512371 | NCBI WGS metagenome assembly VFQN01 (sample SAMN10412370, study PRJNA504923) | tailings metagenome | isolation source: Replicate 2 from Balatoc abandoned mine | place: Philippines: Itogon, Benguet | collected 2017-08-28
GCGCCCGCTGCGCCGCGATCGTCGTCGCCTCGCCGGCGTTGTTCGAGCCGGAGTGCCGCACGCCGAGGCAGATGAAGCTGGCCAATGCGCTGTGCAGGTTCAGGGAGTTGGCGACCAGGGTGAGGGTGATGACCCCGGATACGGCGGTTTCTCGCTGAACTAGATGGACTGGAGCCACATGACCAACAAGATCGCCTTCGTCGTCGACGGCAAGAGCTTGACAGCCCTGACTCGCGAATCGTTCGCGAACGAAGATCTGTTCCAGTCGCTGCTCGCGGACCACCCCGACGTCCTCGCCCCCGCGGCAGGCGCGACGGGACGCCTGCTGCTCGTGAAGCGCGAACAGCCGGTTCCAGACGAACTCGAGGGAGAGGCGCGGTGGTTGGCACCCAGCGCGACGGAGCAGAAGTGTCAGATCCCACCCCTTCGTGGCGTCAAGAGGATTCGCGGTTGCTCAACGAGGTGCTCATGGCGGAGAGAAAGGTTCGACTGACGGTCGGAGCTGACGTCTACCGGCGACTGGTGGGTCGCGCCGCGATGGAGGGCGGGACCATCCAGAACGTCGTGGTCGCCGCGTGCCGCGCGTACGTGGGCGAGCACCAGCGTGGCCGCGTCGGTCGCGGCGGACGCCCTGAAACCACGGCGGGTGGCCCGCCGCGAAGCGATTCCGGCTCTTCTTCGGAGGATCTGGACCTCAGAATCGGCGTCAACACCTGCGCCGCCATGGATGCGCGAGCGCTCAGGGACGGGGTCACGTTCCATACGGCCCTCACGCGGGCGCTCCGCGAGTGGCTCGGTATGTCGGCGGACATGGCTGCGGCTGCGCAGGACACGGCAGGACCGCCACCTGCCTCCGTCGTGCCAACGCGTGACGCCCACGTTGCGCCGCTGGCGCCACTCGCCAACGTCAAGCCCCTCACGTCCGCGGGTGAGACCCGGCCTCAGTGGGCCACCAGCGGCCTGGGTCTCGACTCGTTCATCGACATGGCGCGGACGCGGCTCGCGCCGATCCAGGCCAGGAGCGGGAACGTGCTGTACAGCGGTGTCGAGACCCTGCGAGCAGGACAGGTCTACCTACTCGGCCTCAATCCGGGCGGGGATCCGGAGGACGCGATCCTTCTCCAGCAGACCATCGGCTCGACGCTCGCGGCGTTGGCGACGAAGCACGAGAACGAGTGGCTCGACAGGAGTTGGCGCCGGAATGGTATTCGCACGCCGCCGGGACAGTCGCTGCTCCAGCAGCGGGTGCAGTATCTGCTCCGTGGATTGGGTCTCGAACCGCGAGACGTGTGCTCGGCGAACCTCATCTTCGCGAGGAGCCGGGACGCGGCGACAAGCAGCTTCGAGCAACTCGCGCCGCTCTGCTGGCCCGTGCACGAAGCCATACTCGACATCGTGCGTCCGAGGCTGGTCGTCGCCTTCGGCAACTCCGGCTTCTCTCCCTATGGCTACCTTCGGTCGGTGCTGCAGGCGGACCATGAAGACGAGTTCGCATCGGGTCATGGCGACTGGGTCTGCAAGGCATTCGACGCGCGGCGCTTCAAAGTGGCGGGCGTGCCGCATCTAGGACGATACGCCATCGACAGGCACCCGGAAGTCGTCGCGTGGTTGCGCGGGTTGCTGGTACGCGGTGCCGCGGGTCAGGAGAGGACGCTGTGAGTCGTGGCAGATCGCGTGGAGCGCATCTCCCGTAGACCTATTGACTGCCGCATGGAGACGCGACGATCACTGAGACAACAGGTGACGGGTACCGACCCATGAATGGAGGGGTTATGGCCCGCGGATACATGGGGGGCATATGCAGAAGGCGACGTCATACCGAAAATTCGCGCTGAGTCACTACCTGGACCACCGATGCATGTGGTGTGGCTTCGCTGTCGAGAAGGTCTTGGAGGTCGCTCATCTCGATGGCAATCGTGCCAACTGCAAGGAGGACAACCTGGCTCTTCTCTGCCCAACCTGCCACCGCATGCACGACGTCGACCTCATCACCACGGAGGAAGTGATTGCGAGGATGAAGCGGCTTCAGGCACCTCGGGTGGCCGGCGTCGGCGAGCTTCACGAGCCGCTCATCGAGTGGTGCATCTGGTGCGGTTTTGGGATCGCTGAAGGCATGCAAGCCGCGTCACCGGTGGCAATCGGTGAAGACGCGGCGTGCCTCTGTCCGACCTGTCACCGCAGGTACGAGAACGGCTTCATCGATCGGGCTGAGCTCCAGTTGCGCCACAAGCATCGCAATCAGGAGGTCCGATGGAAGAAGCTCTCAAAGGACGCTGGCGTTAAGGCGGGCAGGACGAGGCGGCTGAAGGCGGCGGCACGAAGGGCCGTGGCCACCCGACTCGCCAGGCGAGCCGACCGCGAAGGTGAGCCATGAGTGATCAAGGCTGTCTGGCGTCTCCGTGCTCGAACCACTCGGCGCGAAGGACTTCATCGACGTGCACTCGTTCATCTGGGTCACGGCGGGTGAACCCGCCATGGAGGGGAAGAAGCGGGCCTGAACGGTGGTTCTCGGTCCGAGGACTTTCAGCTCGTTCCGCTGCTGAAGGCGCTGGCGATGCCGCGCGTGAACCTGCTGCTGGCAGACGATGTGGGTCTAGGCAAGACCATCGAGGCCGGCCTGATTGTGAGCGAGCTGTTCCTGCGACGCCGCATCCACCCTTGCCTGTGGGCCGCTGATGCAGACATTCACCCACTTCCGCTCTGTCTTCGATGTCTCTCCTGCCGCCGACATCGAGCGGCCATGGCCGGCCCTTGTCGGAGAGGTGAGAGCCTGGATTGCTCGCAAGGAGCGTGAGGAACTCAAGGGGTGGTTCTTCGGGGGCGGTTCCTGGAGTGGCCGGAGTCCAAGTCGCTCTCGCGTGCAGACTCGGGCGCTGTCCAACGGTGGAGAGTCTCCGCACATGTGGGCGGTACGTTACGAACATGGCGATGCCGCCGTTCGGTCGCGACGCTGGACGACCGACATCGCCGTCACGGAGGTCGCAGATCGCCAGTGGCGCCTTGCAGTGACCGTCAGCCACTGGCTGCGGCCCGACTACGTCGGCAGAGAGCCCCAGGCTCCTGAGCCATCCAGTCCCCGTCTGGTCAAGGCCCTGACCGATGGCAGCCGGTGGGTGTGTCGCGTGGGCAGCGTGCGACTGCTGGCGAAGCCGGTGACGCTCGATGTCGGAAAAGCTAATCAGTTTGTCCGGATGCTGTTCGATTCAGAGCGGCTCGTACCCCTCGTGCTCGTCAGCTGCAGTCGAGACACGGGAACTCCGCTCATCGACACCGTGGCGCTCAGCCAGGCACTTGCCGGGACGGCCGCTGTCTACGTCTGTGGGTCTCCCGAGTGCGACGATGAGTTGGAACACTTCCTTCCGTTTCGGTTCAGAAGCCCGAACGGGACGGTGCGGATCTATGCACCAGGTGTCGATGCCAGCCAGGAGTGGTCGGCATCCAGGCACCGGTTTTTTCCGGCTCGCGACATCGAGGCACTTGGCGACGAGGAGATAGCCAGACAGATCGTTCGGGCCCTGACACGAAGCGACGCATGGAGAGGCTTGCAGCCGAGGGTCGGCTCCATCGACGACATCGAATCGACCGTTCTCGAACAGCGCCTCGCCGAGCTCAAGGGACAGGTTCGAAGTGCTGCGGACACGGAGGAGCTTCTCGAGATCCAGTCGAAGATCAACGATTCCTTGATCGGCGACAAGAAGCGCCTCGAAGGGCTACTGGAAGACGAACGCAATACCAACCAGAAGTTGCAGGACCAGCTCGCATCGATGAAGTACGGTTTCGAGGAGCTTCGAGCCAGGACTGACGAGGCCACGGCTGCGTCTCAGGTCCATCGGGCTGCGGTTGAGGCCGTCCACTCGCTGCAGGAGTGGCCAACGTCGACCGGTGAGTTGATCGCGCTGTTGTCGCGCCTGTATGCCGATCGACTCGTCTTCACCGACAGGGCTGTCGACAGCCTGCGTGTATCGGCATTCGCCAGCTATGACGACGCCTGCAAAGTGCTCTGGCGGGTGATCAGAGCGGTCGCGATGGACCTGCACGAACTGGTGATGCAAGACCCTCCTCCGCAGAACGCGGACGTGCAGTTCCACGACCGTACCGGCTTTGAGCTGGCGTGGACCGAGGGGAAGCAGACCAAGCGTGACGGCGGCCTGATGGCGCTCAGGCGTCTCCGCTACGGAGAGCAGGAGGTCGACATCACGCCGCATGTGAAGTGGGGCAACCGCAGCCCCAAGCTGCTGCGCGTCCATTTCTTCGTCGACAGGCAGATCGGCAGGATCGTCATTGGCCACTGCGGTGACCATCTGGACACCGTCGGGACGCGACGACGAGGGTAGTGAGGGTAGCGATGACCTCGACCTTCACTTGGCTCGACTACTCGGATCACGAGCGCAAACGTGCGCTGGCGATCGTCGACGCACTCCGCCAGGAGGACACCCGCGACGAACTCGGGCTCGGTGTCATTCGGGATGCGCTCTCCGATCGCCTGTTCCCTGGCACGAGTACCATCCAAACGCGCGTCCGCTACTTCCTGTTCCTTCCTTGGATCTTCCGGGAACTGGAGCGCAAGGATCTCGACGCGGCGCGGTTCGCCCCGCGCCTCCGCCACCTACAGGACCGGCTCCGCCGGGCGCTCGTCGAGGGCGGTGAGTCGCGCGGGGTGATTGGCTTCAGACGCGCCGGCGACGTGAAACGGCTGCCCAGCAGCGTGTACTGGCAGGGCCTTCGCCGCTGGCGCATTCTGCGCTTCGACGGCTCCGAATACGAGTACGCCCGCGCGTCGCGTCAGCTCGCCGCCCGTCCGGTCCTGCGTGACAACGATGGCGGAGTGGTGAGCGGCACGGACGTCGCGCTCTTCGATAGTGACCTGCCTCGTGCTCCTGACGGTTGGCTGACGTGTACGACGTTCAGCCTGCGTCCGGACGAGTCTCGCTACCTTCAAGGCCGCATCGAACGCGCCGCGTCGGAGTCGTTGCTGACTCACCTGCTCCATACAGGCATTGTCCCTCCGCAGACCGCCTTCGTCTGGGATGCGGTTACCCTCGACACGCTGCCGGCTGCGCTCCGCGATGAGGTGACACATGCCAGGAACTTCTCCGAGGCCATGCATGGGGCTGCGCTGCTCTATAACCTGATGCTCGCCGAGGCAAAGGCGCTCGAGCCGCGGGCCGAGGAGTACCGCACAGCCCTCGGGGAGTGGTGGCAGGTGTGGACGGCCCGTCGCACCGAGATCCAGACGTGGAGCCGGCAGCGCTTCTGGATGCAACTGGCGTTGTGGGGCGCGCGGATCGGCCCCGCCACGCGGGACTTCGTCGACACATGGCTGGACGCGATCGCGGCCTCGACGCGCGTGGACACCGTCATCAAGGACTCCTCACTCCGCAGGCTCATCTCAGAGCGGGAGGGCCTCCTGAAGGGGCCACGCGCACGACTGGGTAACGCTGAGGCCCTGCGGGCCTGGAACGGCGCATCCGGCACGGCGCAACTGGATTTCCGGTGGCGCAGCCCCGTGCGCGGGATGCTTCGGGATCTGCTTACGCCATCAGGGGAGAGCCGACTTGCTCGAGCCGGGTAACCGCACGACGCTGGCCGAGCTGCTGCGGGCGCCCGAAGGATATCGGGTCGATCGGGTCGTCGCGACCACGTTTTCGCTGGACCTCGTCGCCCTGCTCACGTTGCCGCTGACGATGGCCATGGGCGTTGGTGAGGCCGTTGACGCGGACGGGCGTGCCGACCCGCTGGCCCTGATCGAGGGCCTTCGCGCCTTCGCGGACCGCATGCACGTGTTCCATGAGCCAGGGCAGGTGGCGGTGCCGCGGCGTGGACTCGCGTTGATGGGCTACCTCGAACGTGCACTCGTGGAGACGAGAGCGCCCAGGGGCGGAGTCTTTCATCCGAAGGTCACCATCGTGCGTTTCGTTCCGACCGATCCCGGCGGCGATGCGACCGGTGTGCGCTATCGGTTGACGTGCGGGACACGCAATCTCACGTTCGACAGGTCGTGGGACACGGCACTGTCGCTGGACGGCACCCTGGCCTCTCAGCGCACGCGCGCGATCGCCAGGAACCGACCGCTCTCACGCTTCATTGGCCGCCTGCCGGAGCTGGCCATGCGTGCGGTGGCACCTCAGACGGCCGAGGCGGTCGCGATGGTGGCGGAGGAGCTGCTGCGGGTGCACTTCGAAGTGCCCGACGGTTTCGGCGCGGACGCCGAGAGCCTCGCCTTCTGGCCAGTGGGAATAGACGACGCTGCCACCTGGCCATTTTCAGGCCGTACGGACCGCATGCTCATCGTGTCGCCTTTCATCGACCGGACAGGGCTCGCGAGGTTCCGCAAGCAAACGGCGCTGCACACCCTGATCTCGAGGCCCGAGGAACTGGACGTCACCGTGGACGCTTCTGAAGGCGAAGAGACGTCCTGCTACGTACTGCTCGAGGCCGCAGATGGCGATGCGCAGGAATCGGACAGCACCTCAGATGACGTCCCCGCGCCGGAGTCGGATGAGCGGATTGCCGTCGAAGCCTCCGCTCCGAGCCTGTCGGGCCTTCACGCCAAGCTGTTTGTGGCGGACGCCGGAACCGAGGCGCGAGTCTGGACGGGTTCCGCGAACGCGACAGGGGCGGCATTCAGCCGGAACGTCGAGTTCCTCGTCGAGCTTCGGGGCCGACGGTCGGTGGTCGGGATCGATGCGCTGATGCGCACGGAGTCGTCGGACAACGGGAAGCCCCCACGTCCCACGTTCCGGAGCCTCCTGCGGCGCTACCAGAAGCGTGAAATCGCCAAGCCCGTCGATCCCGTCGAGCGCGCACTCGACGACCTGCTCGATCAGGGCCGCCGCCTCCTCGTCGACGCGCGCCTGAGCGCTCGCGTCGAGGCCGTACCTGAGAAGGTCGACATCTTCACCGTGACACTCGAGGCGGCGCTGCCTCCGGCGGACTGGCCTGCCGCCGTGTCGTGCAAGATCCGCCCGATCAGCTTGCCTCCGGCGGATGCGGTTGACGTGACGGGATTGGCGACCCCACTCCCCACGTTCGCGGGGCTTCCGTTCCAATATCTCACAGGGTTCTGCGCCGTCGATCTCGAGGCAACGTACGAGGGACGTCACAAGGCCTGCGCCTTCGTTGTCTTGACACCTCTGGTCGGTGCGCCGGCCGACAGGGAACAGAGACTGCTGCTGGCGGTCCTGTCGAGCCGCGCGAAGGTACTGCGCTACCTCCTGCTTCTGCTCGACGGTCCCGAGGCCCTTTTGATGGGCGAAGACGGAACTGGAAGGGGCTCGTGGACGCCCGCCCGGTCGGGTGTACGGGGCGAGTGGCTCCTTGAAGCCGTGCTCCGGCGGTTGGCTGACGACCCGCTCCGCCTGCGCATCATGGGACGCCTGATCTGCGACCTCGAGACCACAGATTACGGAGTAGAGCTGCTCCCGAACCAGCTGCGGGAGCTGTGGGCGTCAATCCATCCGCTGCTGTTAGCGGACGACGTCGAGGAGGGTACTCGATGAGCACCTCGGACCACATCGACGTCGACCGGGTGCTGGCCGGGTTGAAGCCGTTCCAGCGGCGGTCGGTCGAGTATGTCTTCGAACGCTTGTACGGCGCGAACTCGACCAGCAGCTTCCTCCTGGCCGACGAGGTTGGTCTGGGCAAGACCATGGTCGCCCGGGGCGTCGTCGCCAAGGCGATCACTCACCTGCAAGCCAAGGGGGCAGGCCAGGTCAACATCGTGTACGTCTGCTCGAGCGGCGACATCGCCCGGCAGAACGTGCGGCGCTTGAACCCGACGACGCAGCAGGATTTCGAGCTGGCAACCCGCATCACGCGCCTGCCCGAGGTCGTCCACGACCTGGGCACGAGACCGCTCAATTTCATCTCGTTCACGCCGGGCACCTCGTTCAACTACGGGCATGCCACCGGCCAGGCGGCCGAACGACGGATCCTGTACCACCTGCTTCGGCGTACGTGGCGCAGGGGAACCCGTGGGACGGGGTTGAAGAACTTGCTCGAGGGAAGCAAGGACCGAAAACGCTTCCGCAGGATGCTCGAGCAGTACGACCCTCGTGAAGTACTCGACCGAAGCCTGGCCAAGGCGTTCAGCAGCAGGCTCCGCGAAGACGAACGCCTGGCGAGGGAACGGGGAGCGGAGAGCAGGAGGACACGGCTTCTGCGCCTGTGTGCCGAGTTCCGTCGTCGCCGCACGGAGCCGCCGCGCGAATTGGCGAAGGCACGGAACGCCCTGGTGGGTGAGCTCCGTGCCGTGCTCGCGGCCGTCTCCATCGACTCGCTGCGGCCCGACCTCGTGATTCTGGACGAGTTCCAGCGCTTCAAGGATCTGCTGCTGCCAGACAGTGCAGCCGGCGCGCTTGCGCGGCACCTGTTTTCGCGCCGTGGGACGAAGGTGCTGCTGCTGTCGGCGACGCCCTACAAGATGTACACCCTCGCCGAGGAACGGAACACGGACGACCACTACAAGGACTTCAGCGAGACGCTGCGATTCCTTCTGGGGCACGACGAGCAGGCCATGGCGCAGTTCGAAGAAGATCTCGCGGCCTACGGTCGGGTGTGCCTCCTGGCCGGACGCACGACGCTCGACCAGGCGTCCGAGGTGAGGTCCTCTCTCGAGGCGCGCCTCCGCCACGTCATGTGTCGCACTGAGAAGCTCGCCGTCACCGCGGACCGTGGCGGCATGCTACGCGAGGTGAACCGGGAGCTCCCCGTTCCCGCGTCGCGTCATGTCAAGGCGTATCTCGAGGTCCGTCGGATTGGCGACGTGCTCGACCAGCCCGATGTCGTGGAGTACTGGAAATCGAGTCCGTATCTTCTCAACTTCATGGATGGCGACCATTACAGCCTGAAGTCGGCGTTCAAGGCCGTGCTGGGAGGACGCAAGGAACCACTCGTACGCGAGGTTGCGCGTACGGCCCGCCACGCGTTCCTGAATCTCGGCGCGTGGTACAAATATCGGGAGGTCGACCTCGGCCATCCCGCTGTCGAGCGCCTCGCACATGAGACGGTGGGCGACGGTTGGGCCCGGCTGCTCTGGCTTCCACCGTCGTTGCCGTACTACCGCCTGGCGCCCCCCTTCAGCGCCCACGCGGAGAACGGCTTCACGAAGCGCCTGGTGTTCTCCGGGTGGCACGTCGTTCCGCGGGCACTGTCGGTGCTCCTCAGCTACGAGGCCGAACGGCAGATGATCCGCTCCTTCGACCCGGGTATCGGCAACACCGAGACGGGCCGCGAGCGACTCCGTCCCCTGCTTACGTTCGATCGTCGCGACGGCGTGCCGGCCGGGATGTTCGTGCTGGCACTCGTCTACCCGAGCCCGTGGCTGGCCAGACTTGGCGACACGTTGGCGCTGTTCACGCCGGCTGGCCCGCCAACGCTGACCAGCGTACTGGACACGGTGAAGGCGAGGATCACCGCCGAACTGACCCCGCTCACTGGGAACGCGAGACGGACAGGCGCCGACGACCAGCGCTGGTACTGGGCCGCGCCGATTCTGATGGACGAGCGGCGCCTTGCGCCGGGCACCGACCCGTGGTTTCGGGATCCAGCGACACTGGCCCGAACGTGGTCGGGGACGGACGACCACCGCGGCTGGGTCGATCACGTTCACGAGGCGGCAGTCATGTCACGGGCGGACGCTGGTTCGCTGGGCCGTCCTCCTGCCGACCTTGCGGACGTCCTTGCGCTGCTCGCCGTCGCCGGACCTGCCGTCACCGCGCTCCGCGGTCTCGCCCACGTACTCGGCGGCCCCCCGCTTTACGAGGACCCCGGCGTGCGGCATGCCGCCGGGCGCATGGCGTTCGGCGTGCGGAGTCTCTTCAACAGCCCGGAGACGACGGCAATGATCCGCGGGCTGAACGCCGAGGAGCCCTACTGGCGTCGCGCCCTCGAGTACTGCGCTGCCGGTGGCCTGCAGAGCGTCGTCGACGAGTACCTGCACACACTGTTCGAGTCGGAGGGCCTGGTTGACAAGCCACCAGGAGAGGTCGCTTCGGCTCTCGCCGAGCGCGCGATGCATGCCGCAGGGCTGCGTGCGGCCACTCCGGGCTTCGACCGCGTCGAGACCCGCGAGGCCTTGTCGATCACCAACCAGCGGGCGCGCGCCCGATTCGCGATGCGGTTCGGCGACGAGCGCAGTGAGACGGACACGGGCGGCCTGCGCAAGGACGAGGTGAGGTACGCCTTCAACTCGCCATTCTGGCCGTTCGTGCTGGCGACGACTTCCATCGGGCAGGAAGGCTTGGACTTCCACACGTACTGTCACGCCGTGATGCACTGGAACCTGCCAAACAACCCGGTGGACATGGAGCAGCGCGAGGGCCGTGTGCATCGGTTCAAGGGCCACGCGGTGCGCAAGAACGTGGCGCAGCACGCCCTCCAGTCCGGCTTCATTCCCGCTCCGGCGACGAACCCCTGGCCTGCGTTGTTCGCTCACGCCAGCGACACGACCGCACACGATTCGTCCGGTATACACCCCTTCTGGGTGTTTCCTGGGAAGGCCTTCATCGAGCGCCACACCGGCGCCATGGCCCTGAGCCGTGAGGCCTCGCTGTTGCCCGCGCTCAGGGCGTCGCTCGCCGTCTACCGGATGGTGTTCGGCCAGCCTCGTCAGGATGACCTGCTCGCACACTTGCAGCGGACCGTGCCCGACGAAGAGCTGTCCAGGGTGGCAGCGGCTCTGTCGATCCGGCTCGAACCGCCCCACGCCTCGACGTAGGGCGCCCCGGCATACACGGACTCATTCATGGCCCTGAAGCCGAGCGCGTTCACCGAGAAGATCGTCCGCAGCTTCCTGCGCCATCAGCTGACGGCGTACCCCTTCACCGAGCCCGGGCTGCACGACCAGATGCGCCGCCTGCTGTCGCTCGACGAGACTCGCGATTCGCCTCTGATGAGGGGGCCCTTCGTCAGCCTGTCACGCCCCTTCCGCGAGGGCGCCCCCGTACAACGGCTGATAGACGAGGGCGTGTTCCATCCGCACATGCGGCAGCGCATTCCGCCGGAGATCACTCACGTCTGCGGCCATCAGGAAGACGCCATCCGTGCGATCCACGCTCGGCGCACGACGCTCGTTTCGACAGGTACCGGCTCAGGCAAGAGCGAATGCTTCCTCTACCGGACTCACAATGTCGATGACGCTTAGCTCGGTGAGTGGGGGAGCGGCGACGACGCCAGCCTGTGGCTCACGTTCCGGTCGGAGACGTCCAACGCCGTCGAAGGCACGCCATCGCGCCTGGATGCGGTGCGAGTCCGGGAGAAGTCGCCGCTCGGTGGCGACGAGGACGTGCAACTGAAGCTCGACTTGATCGGCACCGGACTCAAGTACACGCGCCGGTATGTGTGTTCCGGCGCTCGCTCCAGGTCTTGGCTTAGAGCAAGGCTCAAGGTCCTTCCTTGGCCTCGGGCACGGACAGAAGGAGCTGCAGCGATACAGCGTTTACGCCCGCTCTTCGCTGATTCCGTCAGACGTGCCTCTCCGCGAGCGCCCTGCCGGCAGGCTCGCTGAGTTGCGGCCCGCGGACAGGTGGCGCTCACTCTCGGTCGGCAGGCGCGTGAAGACGTAGAGGTCCTCGACCTTCACCAGCGGGTCCATGCCGCGCGACGCAGACGGCGAACTCGTCGCGGTGCCGCCGGGCAGGTGGCTCGTGCCCGCGAGCAG
>VFQN01007536.1_pt1 | contig 11658 bp, 13 predicted proteins | sample 3512371 | NCBI WGS metagenome assembly VFQN01 (sample SAMN10412370, study PRJNA504923) | tailings metagenome | isolation source: Replicate 2 from Balatoc abandoned mine | place: Philippines: Itogon, Benguet | collected 2017-08-28
CGCGGGGCCATGCGCACCACCACCATCACTTCCACTGCACCGCCTGCGACCGGGTCTTCCCGATCCACGGCTGCCCGGGCGGCATCGAGCGGCTGGCCCCGGCGGGCTTCCGTGTCGAGCAGCACGAGCTGACGCTGCGCGGGCGCTGCGCCGACTGCGCGAGGGCAGCGGCATGAAACACGACCACGACCACGGCCACACCCATGGTCACGCCCATGGCCATGGCCATGCCCACCACCACCCTCACCCCGCACCGTCCGCCACCGAACGCGACGCGGTGGCGGCGTCCATGCTGATGAGCGGCGCGGCCACCCGTGTCGCCGCCGTGCTGGGCGCGCTGGCCCTGCTGTGGGCGGCCGTGGCCTGGGCATTGACGGATCTGGCCGCATGAGCGCCGCCGCCGTCCGCGTGATCGACCTGACGGTGACGCACCAGCGCCACCCGGCGGTGCACCACCTGAGCGGCGAGCTGGCGATGGGCTCGCTCACCGCCGTGATCGGCCCCAACGGTGCGGGCAAGAGCAGCCTGCTCGATGCGCTGGCCGGCCGCCTGCCGCTGAGCGCGGGGCGCATCGAGATCGCGCCCGAACTGGTCGGCCGCGTGGCCTACTTGCCGCAGCAGTCGCAGATCGACCGCAGCTTCCCGCTCGGCGTGCTCGACCTGGTGGCCCTGGGCCACTGGCCGCGGCGCGGCGCCTTCGGCGCCATCGACGCGCCGCTGCGCGAGCGCGCCCGCGAGGCGCTGGCCTCGGTGGGCCTCGCGGGTTTCGAGCAGCGGCGCATCGGCGAGCTCTCGGTGGGCCAGTTCCAGCGTGTGCTGTTCGCGCGCGTGCTGCTTCAGGACGCGCAGCTGATCCTGCTCGACGAGCCCTTCAACGCCATCGACGCCCGCACCAGCGCCGACCTGCTGGCCGTGGTGCGCCGCTGGCACGGCGAATCACGCACGGTGGTGGCCGTGCTGCACGACATGGAACTGGTGCGCGAGCATTTTCCCGAGGCCTTGCTGCTGGCGCGCGAGCCGGTGGCCTGGGGGCCGACGGCGCAGGTGCTGCGTGCCGAGAACCTGTTCCGGGCGCGGCAGATGGCCGAGCGCTGGGACGAATCCGCGCCGGTCTGCGAGAAGGCCTGAGGCAGCGCCATGGGCCTGTACGAACTGCTGATCCAGCCCTTTGCCGAGTTCGGCTTCATGCGCCGCGCGCTGGTGGCCTGCCTGGCGCTGGCGCTGGGCAGCGCGCCGATGGGCACGCTGCTGGTGCTGCGCCGCATGAGCCTGATGGGCGATGCGATGGCCCATGCCGTGTTGCCGGGTGCGGCGATCGGCTTCGCCATCGCCGGCTTCTCGCTGCCGGCGATGGGCGCGGGCGGGCTGGCCGCGGCGCTGCTGGTGGCCGTGCTCGCCGGCTGGGTGGCGCAGGTGACCACGCAGCGCGAGGACGCCAGCTTCGCCGCCTTCTACCTGATCGCGCTGGCCGCCGGCGTGCTGATCGTCTCCACGCATGGCAGCCCGATCGACCTGATGCACGTGCTTTTCGGCAGCATCCTGGCCGTCGACGACGCCGCGCTGGTCAGCGTGGCGGGCGTGGCCAGCGTGACGCTGCTGGTGGTGGCGGCCGCCTATCGGCCACTGCTGGTGGCCAGCGTCGACCCGGGTTTCCTGCGCTCGGTGGGCGGGCCCGAGCGCACGCTGCACTTCGTCTTCCTCGGCCTGGTGGTGCTCAACCTGGTGGCCGGCTTCCAGGCGCTGGGCACGCTGATGGCCGTGGGCCTGATGATGCTGCCGGCCACCGCGGCGCGCTTCTGGGCGCGCGAGGTGTGGAGCCTGGCCGGCGTGGCCACGCTGATCGCGCTGCTCAGCGCCGCCGGCGGGCTGCTGCTGAGCTACCACCTGCAATTGCCCTCGGGCCCGGCGATCGTGCTGCTGGCCGGCGCGGCCTACGTCGTGTCGCTGCTGGCCGGCCGGCACGACAGCCTGCTCGCGCGCCGCATCGCGCTGCGCGCCCACCGCGTGGCCTGAGCTCCCGTGAAACGACGCCGCTTCCTCACACTCGCGCCGGCCCTGCTGGCCCCCGCCCTGCCGCGGTCTGCGCAGACCGCGAAGCCGCTGCAGGTGGTGGCGAGCTTCTCCATCCTCGCCGACATGGCTCGCGAAGTGGCGGGCGACGCCGCGCAGGTGCATTCGCTCGTCGGCCCCAACGCCGACGCCCACGTCTTCGAGCCGACACCGGCCGACGCGCAGCGCCTGGCGAAAGCCGACCTGGTGATCGTCAACGGCCTGCACTTCGAGGGCTGGATCGACCGGCTGGTGCGCGCTTCGGGCTACCGTGGCAAGGTGGTCGAGGCCACGCAGGGCATCGTGCCGCGGCGCGCCGGCCGCGGCGTCGATCCGCACGCCTGGCAGAGCCTCGTGCATGCGCAGCGCTACGTGGAGAACATCCGCACCGCACTCGTGGCCGCGGCACCCATGCAGGCCGCGACCATCGATGCACGCGCGAAAGCCTACAGCGCGCGCATCGCCGCTCTCGACGCCCGCTCACGCGCAGCGCTGGAGGCGATCCCGCGCGAGCAGCGCCGCGTGGTCAGCACGCACGACGCCTTCGGCTATCTCGGCGAGGCCTACGGCATCACCTTCATCGCACCGCGCAGCTGGAACACCGACAGCGAAGCCTCGGCCGCCGGCGTGGCCGCGGTGATCCGCCAGGTGCGCCTGCACCAGGCGCGCGCGCTGTTCGTCGAGAACATCACCGACCGCCGCAGCATCGAACGCATCGCTCAGGAAACCGGTGCGCGCGTCGGCGGCACGCTGTACTCCGACGCGCTGTCGGCGCCTGGCCAAGGTGCCGCCACCTATCTCGAGATGATGGCCCACAACGTCGAGGCGATCGCCGGCGCGCTGCGCGCCGCCGCGGCGCGCTGACGCCCGCGCCACAGGACTCCACCATGAAGCGAATCGCCCTGCTCACCGCATTGCCCGTCGCCTTGGCCTTCGCACTGCCCGCCTGGGCCGGCAAGGCCCACGAACACGGCGTGGCGCGGCTCGACGTGGCCGTCGACGGCAACACGCTGACGATCGCGCTCGACACCCCGCTGGACGGCCTGCTCGGCTTCGAGCGCGCACCACGCAGCGAGGCCGAGAAGCGTGCCGCCGAGAAGGCCGTGGCCACGCTGCGCGCCGCCGACGCCCTGTTCGCCATCGACCCGGCCGCGCGCTGCACCTCGTCCTCGGTGACGCTCGAGTCCGCGCCACTGAAGCTCGGCGCGGCGACGCCTTCCAAGGACGACGGGCACGGCGACCTCGAAGGCGAGTTCGTCTTCCGCTGCGAGGCCGTGCCGGCCTTCGTGGACGCCGGCCTCTTCAAGTCCTTTCCCCGCATGTCGCGCCTCGACGTGCAGGTGGCCACGCCCAAGGGGCAGCGCAGGCAGGTGCTGAAGCGGCCCGCGCAGCGCATCGACCTGCCGCGGTGATCACGCTGCGCGACGTCCGCTATGCCTGGCCGCGCGCCGCGCGCGACGTGCTGGCGATCGACGCGCTGGACATCGGCGCCGGCGAAACCGTCTTCCTGCATGGCCCGAGCGGCTGTGGCAAGAGCACGTTGCTGTCGCTGCTGGCCGGCGTGATGCTGCCGCGCCAGGGCAGCGTCGCGCTGGCCGGGCGGAGCTGGAGCGAGATGCCCGCCGCCGCGCGCGACCGCCATCGCGCCGACCACGTCGGCTACCTGTTCCAGCAGTTCAACCTGCTGCCCTGGCTGCCGGTGATCGACAACGTGCTGCTCGGCTGCCGCTTCTCGCCCGCCCGCGGCGAGCGCGCCACGCAGCGCAGCGGCTCGCCGCATGCGCAGGCGCGCATGCTGCTGCAGCGCGTGGGCCTGCCGCAGGACGCCTGGACGCGCCCGGCGCGCGAGCTCTCGGTCGGCCAGCAGCAGCGCGTGGCGGCGGCGCGCGCGCTGATCGGCGCACCCGAGGTGGTGATCGCCGACGAGCCGACCTCGGCGCTCGATGCCGCGCTGCGCGACGGCTTCATGGAGGTGCTGCTTGGCGAATGCCGCGCCGGCGGCAGCACGCTGGTGTTCGTCAGCCACGACGAGCGCCTGGCGGCGCGCTTCGACCGCGCGCTGTCCTTGCCCGAGCTGAACCACGCCGCGCGCGAGGCCACGGCATGACCAGCCTGCCTGCGCTCGCCGCCGCCAGCGCCTGGAATCGGCGCGGCACGCTGTCGCTGGTGGCGCTGTCGATCGCGCTGGCCACGCTGCTGCTGCTCAGCTTCGAACGCGTGCGGCTCGACGTGCGCGACAACTTCACCAGCGCGGTCAGCGGCACCGATCTCGTCGTCGGCGCGCGCACCGGCCCGATCCAGCTGATGCTCTATGCGGTCTTCCGCCTCGGCGGCGCGACCAACAGCATCCGCATGGACAGCCTGCGCGCCATCGAGCAGCACCGTGCGGTGGCGTGGGTGGTGCCGCTGTCGCTGGGCGATTCGCACCGCGGCTTTCCGGTGCTGGGCACGACGACGGCCTACTTCGAGCGCTTCCGCTACGGCGAGCAGCAGACGCTGGCGCTGGCCCAGGGCTCGCCCTTCAGCGGCGACCTCGATGGTCTGTACGGCGCGGTGCTCGGCGCCGAGGTGGCGCAGCGGCTGGGCTACGCGCTCGGCAGCCGCATCGTGCTGGCCCACGGCAGCGGCACGCTGCCGGGCAGCGAACACGCCGACAAGCCTTTCACCGTGGTCGGCATCCTCGCACCCACCGGCACGCCGGTGGACCGCACCGTGCACATCAGCCTGCAGGCGCTGGAGGCGATCCACCTCGACTGGTCGGCCGGCGTGCCGATGAAGGGCCTGACCATCCCGGCCGAGCAGGCGCGCAAGTTCGACCTGGAGCCGAAGCAGGTGACCGCCGCGCTGGTCGGCCTGAAGGGCCGCGCCGCGGTGTTCAACGTGCAGCGCTTCGTCAACGAGTACGAGGGCGAGCCGCTGATGGCGGTGCTGCCCGGCGTGGCCCTCGACGAGCTGTGGACGGTGGTCGGCGTGGGCGAAAAGCTGCTGCTGGCGCTCTCCGGCCTGGTGGCGCTGGTCAGCCTGGCCGGCCTGGTGGCCACGGTACTGGCCGGGCTGAACGAGCGCCGCCGCGAGCTGGCGGTGCTGCGCGCCGTGGGCGCCGGACCGCGCCACGTGCTGCTGCTGCTGGCGCTCGAAGGTTTGCTGGTCACGCTGGCCGGCGTGGCGCTGGGGGTGCTGGCGAGCGCGGCCCTGATCGCCTGGGCCGGCCCCTGGGTGCAGGCGACCTACGGCGTGGCGCTCACGCTCGCTGCGCCGAGCGCCACGCAGGGGCTGCTGCTCGCCGGCGTGCTGGCCGCCGGCGTGCTGGCCAGCCTGATGCCGGGCGTGCGCGCGTATCGTCTTTCGCTGGCCGACGGGCTGGCGCCGAGAAGTTGAGAAGGAGTGGCGATGAACAGACGGCTGATCCTGCTGATGGCGCTGGCCCTGGCCGCACCGCTGGCCCCGGCGCAAGACAAGCCCGCCGCGCGCGCCGCCCACACCGAGATCACCTGGGACGAGCTGGTGCCCGCCGACTGGGACCCGCTCAAGCAATTCAAGGACATGAACTTCGGCGTGCTCAGCGATGCCGACCCGCGCGCCGCCGCGATGCTCAAGAAGATGCGCGAGGTGTGGGACAACGCGCCGGTGAACAACCAGATGGACGGCCGCGCGATCCGCATCCCCGGCTACATCGTGCCGCTGGAGGAAGGCAAGAACGGCATGACCGAGTTCCTGCTCGTGCCCTACTTCGGCGCCTGCATCCACTCGCCGCCGCCGCCGGCCAACCAGATCATCCACGTCAAGCCGAAATCGCCCGCCAAGGGCTTCAAGTCGATGGACACGGTGTGGGTCGACGGCACGCTGCGCACGCTGCGCTCCGACACCTTCATGGGCGTGAGCAGCTACCGCCTGGAGGCGGTAGGCATCGAGCGCTACGTCGAGAAACCCGCGAAGTAGGCCTGCGCTACTTCAGGCCGTCGTAGAGCAGCTTGGCGCCGGTCAGCGCCATGCCGGCGTAGGCCAGCCGGTAGAACCACGCCGGATCGATGCGCTTCGTGGCCCACACGCCCAGCCACACGCCGATCGGCGCCAGCGGCATCAGCACCAGCGCGGTGGCCATGTTGGTCAGGTCGATCAGGCCCAGCCATGCATACGGGATCCACTTCGACAGGTTGACGGCGGCGAAGAACACCGCGGCCGAGGCCGCGTAGGTCAGCGGATTCAGCCGCAGCGGCAGCACGTAGGCGTTGAACGGCGGGCTGCCGGCGTGCGCCACGAAGCTGGTGAAGCCCGAGGCGATGCCCAGCGCGAAGCCCAGCGGCTTCGGCGGCGGCGGGTGGTCGGCACGCGGCGGAAACAGCAGCCACTGGGCGAGGAAGAGCAGCGTCAGCGCGCCCACCACGGCGGCCACGGTGGCGGTGCTCAGCACCCCGAACAGCAGCGTGCCGACCACGGTGCCCAGCAGGCCGGCCGGCAGCAGCCAGCGCAGCAGCGCGCCATCGGCGTGCCTCCACAGCTGCTGCAGCCCGGTGGCGTCCATCACCAGCAGCAGCGGCAGCATGATCGCCGCGGCCTGCGGCACCGGGATCACCAGCGCCATCAGCGGCACCGCCAGCGAGCCGAAGCCGCCGAGGAAGCCGCTCTTCGAGAGGCCCATCATCAGCACCGCAGGCACGGCCACGGCATAGAACGCGGCGTCGTGGATCAGCGGCCAGTCGTTCCAAGCGTCGAATGCCGTCATGAGGCGACAATTCTGCGATGTTTGCCCCTTCCCAGAACGACGTGCGGCGCTTCTTCTGCGCCACCCACGCCAAGCGCCGCGACGGCGCACCGCTGACGCCCATGGAAGCGCTGGCTGCCGACTGGATTGCCGAGCACCCGGAGTACCACGCCGAGCTCGACGACGTGAACGCCGCGCTGGCTGCGGTCTACGACGTCGAGACGGGGCGCACCAACCCCTTCCTGCACCTGTCGATGCACCTGACGATCACCGAGCAGGTGGCCATCGACCAGCCGCGCGGCATCAAGCAGGCCTTCGAGCTGCTGGCCGCCAGGCATGGCTCGGCGCACGAGGCGCACCACGAGGTGATGGAGTGCCTGGGCGAGATGATCTGGGCCTCGCAGAAGAGCGGCCTGCCGCCCGACGGCGAGCGCTACCTGGAGTGCGTGAGGCGACTGGCGACGCGCTGAGCACCACGAAGCGACTAGGGGGCGGACTTCACGCGGCCTTGCTGAGCTGATCGTCCGCCACGGGCTTCGTGGCCAGCCGCGAGGTCTGCCGCGTCTCGCCGAACAGCGAATTGCGGAACACCGACGAATCACCGCGGTCGCCCAGCGCCCACAGCAGCAGCACCCGTGCCGTCATCGGCCGCGCGAACAGGAAGCCCTGCAGTTCGTCGCAGCCCATCTCCGCCAGGATCTGGTGCTGGCGCGGGTTCTCCACGCCTTCGGCGACCACCTTCAGGCCCAGCGCGTGGGCGAGCTTGACCACCGCGTCGACCACCGCGCGGGCGTCGGCGCTGTGCTCCAGGTCCTGCACGAACATGCGGTCGATCTTCAGCTCCTCGGCCGGCAGCCGGCGCAGGTAGGCCAGGCTGGAGTGGCCGGTGCCGAAGTCGTCGATCGACAGGTGCACGCCCAGCTCGCCGAGGCGGCGAAAGGTCTCCTGCGTCGCTCGGGTGTCCTCCATCGCCGCAGTCTCGGTGATCTCGCAGGTCAGCAGCGAGGGCCGGATCTTGTGGCGCTTGAGCGCCTCGGTGATGCGGTCGACGATGTCGTCCTGGCGCATCTGGTAGGTCGACAGGTTGATCGCCACGCGCATGCGCAGGCCCTTGTCGCGCCAGGCGCGGGCCTGGCGACAGGCGTCTTCGATCACCCAGTCGCCCAGGGCGCCGATCAGTCCGGTGCGCTCGGCCAGCTGGATGAAGTGGCCGGGCATCACCATGCCGAGCTTCGGGTGGTTCCAGCGCAACAGCGCCTCGGCGGCCGTGACCTGGCCGCTGCGCGCGTCGATCTTCGGCTGGAAGTACAGCTCCAGCTCGTTGCCGGCGATGGCGCGCCGCAGGTCGCGCACCATCTCGAAGTCCTGCTTCGCGGCGTGGTCCATCTCCGGCGAGAAGTAGGCGTGGCGCGTGCCGCCGGCGCGCTTGGCGGCGTACATCGCCGCATCGGCGCGCGGGATCAGCTTGCCGGGCTTGCAGCCGTCGGGATAGAGCGCGATGCCCACCGAGCAGGAGATGCTGATCTCGCGCTCGTCGACCTTGTAGGGCCGGCTGAGCAGCTCGATCATCGCCTTGGCCACGCGGGTGACCGAATCCTGCGAGCTGATCGCCGGCATCAGCAGCAGGAACTCGTCGCCGCCGACGCGCGCGGCCACGTCGGCGCCGCGGGTGATCGAGCGCAGCCGCTGGCCGACCTGCTCGAGCACGCGGTCGCCGCAGGCGTGGCCAAAGGTGTCGTTGACCGGCTTGAAGCCGTCGAGGTCGATGAACAGCACCGCCAGCTTGCTGCGCTTGGCGTCGCAGCGCCGGGCGGCAGTGGCCAGCCGCTCCTCGAAGAACTGCCGCGTCGGCAGCCCGGTGAGCAGGTCGCCTGCCGGGCGGGCGGCGCGCTGCGCCGGCTCGGCGCTCGCCGCGCCGTGCCGCAGCGCGGCCCACAGCACCGCCGCCAAGCCGGCCATCACGGCCAGCATCGACACCTCGTGCCACGAGGTCAGCGGCACGCTGCCATCGGTGGCGAGAAAGCGGCCGAGCGCCAGCGCGACGATGCCGGCGACCAGCAAGGCCGCGATCGTGTGCGTCGCGATGGCCACCCGGGCCTGCCGGACCGGCAGGAACAGGGCGATGCCGGCCAGCGCCAGCAGCGTGATGGCCACGCCCTCGCCGACCGGAATGTCCACCGGCGCGGTACGGAACAGCCCCGGCAGGAGCAGCATCGCATAGCCGTAGGCGGCGACGACAGTGGCCACACCCGCCGCCAGCGTGCCGGCGATCGAACGCACCGCCCAGGCCCGCGCCGTGGCCAGGGCCACCAGCGAGAGGCCCAGCGCCGGCAGCCAGGCCAGCATGGAACGGATGCCCGAGCTCGCCACCAGCGTGCCCTCGACCTGCAGCGTGTGCGCGGGCCACCACAAGCCGCACGCGACCAGTGCCGCGGCGCCCAGGCGGATGAAGCGCGCCAGTGGCTTGCCGCGCCGGTCGGCCGCCACGGCGATGCCCGCGGCCAGCCACAGCAGCAAGGCGGTCACGACGAAGCAGGCAGCGACGAGCATCGGTCAGGCAGGGAGGCAGGTTGTCATCGAGTGACGTGCGCCCCCGATCTTCAGCCCTTTCGGCCCGGCCGCCGCCCGCTTGAGACGCACAAAGCGGCCAGGGCGTGATGCACGCCGCATCTGGCCGGCCCGGCCCCCCGGTTCAGTGGCCGACGAGGCCATTTCGGATCGCGTAGACCGTCAACTCGGAGTTGTTGGCAAGAGACAGCTTCTCGAGCACGCGCGCGCGGTACACGCTGACCGTCTTGGGACTGAGCTTGAGTTCCTCGGCGATGTCGGACAGGCGCTTGCCCGAGGCGATCAGCACCAGGGTCTGCAGCTCGCGGTCGGAGAGCTTCTCGTGCGAGTTCTCGACCACCGGCGCGGTCAGGCTCTCGACCAGCATCTGCGCGATCTCCGGCGTGACGTACTTGCGTCCCTGCGACACCGTGCGCACAGCGGCGACGAGCTGCGCCGGATCGCCGCCCTTGTTGACGTAGCCGAAGGCGCCGGCGCGCAGCGCGCGGATGGCGTACTGGTCTTCCGGATACATCGACACCACCAGCACGCGCATCGGCAGGCCTTCGTCCTTGAGCACGTGCAGCACGTCCAGGCCGCTGCGTCCGCCGGGCAGGTTGATGTCGAGCACCAGCACGTCGCAGCTGTGGCTGCGCAGCAGGGTGCGCAGCTCGCCGTAGTCGCCCGCCTCGCCGACGACCTCGATGTCCGGCGCATCGGACAGCGTGTCGCGGATGCCGCGCCGGATCAGTGCGTGGTCGTCGCAAAGTATGACTTTGATCACAGAGTGCCCCACTGCGAAGGATCGTCCGGCTCGCTGACCGGGCCGCTGCTGATGGGCGCGGTCTCGCCCGGCGTGTTCAACGGCACCGAGAGTATCAGCGTCGTCCCGCCCGGGCCGCTGGAGAGATCGACCCAGCCGCCCACCGTGCCGGCGCGCTCGTGCAGGCCGCGGATGCCGAACGAGCGCGCCTTGGCCAGGTCCTGCTGCGACAGGCCGCGGCCGTTGTCGCTGATCTCCAGCGACATCACGCCGCCGGCCAGCGACAAGTCGATCTGCACGCGCGTGGCCTGGGCGTGCTTGGTGATGTTGGTCAGCGCCTCCTGCGCGGTGCGGTAGGCCACCAGCGGCACGCCGGGTGGCCATTCGGGCGTGTGTGACGGAATGCGCAGCTCGCAGGGGATGCCGGTGCGCTTCTCGAAGCGCGAGGCGATCCACTGCAGCGCCGCCACCAGGCCCTGCTCGAGGATGGCCGGGCGCAGGTTGTGCATGATGCGCTTGCTCGACTCGATCGCCAGCGTCACCGTCTCGAGCGCCGACTGCACGCGCAGCCGCACGCCCTGGTCGGTGGTGTGGCGGGCAATCCAGGCGAGGTCGAACTTCAGCGCCGTCAGCGAGCCGCCGACGTCGTCGTGGATCTCGCGGGCGATCGCGGCGCGCTCGTGCTCGATGCTGGTCTGCAGGTGCTGGGCGAGCTCGCGCAGCCGCTGCTTGGACTTGTTCAGCTCGCGGTCGGCGCGCTCGCGGGCGTGGCGCGTCTCGTTGGCCTCCACCGCATGCAGCAGCGCCGGCACCAGCCGCGCCAGGTTGTTCTTCAGCAGGTAGTCGGATGCGCCGTTGCGCATCGCCTCGACGGCGGTGTCCTCGCCGATCTCGCCCGATACCAATATGAAGGGGACGTCGCGGCCGCTGGCCTTGAGCAGGTCCAGCGCCACGAGGCCGGAGAAGCCGGGCAGGTTGAAGTCGGACAGCACCACGTCCCAGTCCTGCTCGAGCGCGGCGAGGAAGGCGGCCTCCGAGTCGACGCGCAGCGAGCGCACCTCCAGGCCGCCGCGGCGCAAATGGCTGAGCATCAGCTCGTGGTCCAGCTCGGAGTCCTCCAGGTGGAGCACGCGCAGCACATGGTCGAGCAGCGGGGGGGCCATGCGTGAAGTATGCCGCGCCGCCGCGCGTGAATCTGGCCGGGAATTCGCGCCGACATCACCCTAATGATTGGCGGACGGCTGCCGAAAATGGTCTGAGTCGCCAGCCTGCGGGCCGGCGCCACAGTCAATCTGCGGAGCCACGATGCCAGACCGCCTCGAGACGGACCCCGGTGGGGGAAGCCCCCTGCCCCTGATGGCTGCAGCCGACATCCAGGACAACCTGATGACGGCCAGCAACGACCTGGAGCGCCTGCAGCGCCTGCTCAGCGACGCGAGCGACGCGCTGCTCGGCCACTTCTATGGCGCGTCGGGCCAGCTCAACCACCTGCTGCACACGATGGCGCAGCACCCCGAGGTCGACGTGCGGCAGCTGCACGACGCGATGCAGCACATGGCCGGCGCGATCACCGCGATGCAGTTCCAGGACATGGCCT
>VFQN01007537.1_pt1 | contig 11657 bp, 12 predicted proteins | sample 3512371 | NCBI WGS metagenome assembly VFQN01 (sample SAMN10412370, study PRJNA504923) | tailings metagenome | isolation source: Replicate 2 from Balatoc abandoned mine | place: Philippines: Itogon, Benguet | collected 2017-08-28
GAAACATGGCCCGCACCCCCAGCACCTACCTGCCCCAACTGACACTCCGTAGCCCCTCCCCCCTAACCCGCTCACATCAACCCTCCCCACTGCCCCTCGCTCTATACCTCCCTTCACTCCCATCAACTCCCCCCGTCCCTGCCTGACCCACATCCCTTGCCTCCCCGACGACCCTACCCCGCCCCGCAGTCCCACACCTCGCTCTCCGCAGGCCCTACTGATATCCGGTCCTGCTTTCATTTTGCCTCCACCTGTCCCCTCGCCCCCCGCCCCGCAGTTCTCCCTTGACGACCGCAGCGCCACCGTGGCCATGGGCACCACACGTGTCATGAGCGTGGTGACGGCGGCCCTGGAGGCGCCCTACCCCGACCGCCCCACGGAGGGCCCCCTGCGCTTCAACGTGGAGTTCTCGCCCATGGCGTCGCCAGCCTTCGAGCCGGGGAGGCCGGGTGCGTAAAATCACGCATTGCTGAAGAAGGATCGGGGTGACGATTGGGGGGGGGGGCTTGCGCTGGGGCGGGGGTGTGGGGGGCGCAGCAGACACGCGGGCGTGGCTGCCGGGCTGTGGCGACGCATCTTTGAGCAGAAGAGCACGGTCGGCTGGCGGCTCACAAGCGGCGTCCGTGGTCGGACCAAATGCACGGCCATGCAGCGGTGCAGTACTTCCGGGTACGACTGCAAGGGCCCACCGTGATGCCCTTCGGGAGGGCCAACGCTTAGCCACTATCCTGAAGCGCCCATACGCTGCTCCGCCGGTGGACCGCTTACCCCTCCTCCCCCTGTGCTGCAGGCGAGGAGGCTGTGCAGGTTGCTCGGCTGCTGGAGCGGGGGCTGCGGCAGAGCGGGGCGGTGGACCAGGAGGCGCTGTGCGTGGTGGCGGGGAGGAAGGTGGGGAATGGAGGGTGGGAGGCAGGGGTGGGGACCGAGTACTGGTCAGAAGCTTGGGAGGGCCCGGGCAGGGGCGGAGCCTTTTCGTAGCAGGGCCGGAGGTGGGGTCATAAGGGAGTGCTCTAGAGGATAAACGGCAAACGCGCCGTCACGGCGCACCCGAATGCACTTCATGGGAGTTAAGCGGCGAGGCGCTGTCGCGGGCGAGCCCATTGCCGAAACCGCGTCTCCAGGTGTGCTCCCTTGTTGTGCCTATCCACAGTTGCACTCAGGCACCTCCTATCCGCCGCCGCCCCCTGTGCCCCAGGTGTGGTCGCTGCGTATCGCCAGCCACGTGCTGAGCACTCCACGCCACCACATGCACCATCCAAACAAAGGTTCTTAAGCACATCCTATTCATACAATGAATGCATATGCGATGCAGGTGTGGTCGCTCCGCATCGACAGCCACGTGCTGGACCACGGCGGCAACCTGCTGGACGCCGCCTTCCTGTCGGCGCTGGCGGCGCTGCTGGCCTTCCGCAAGCCCGAGGTGGAGGTGGGCGGGGGGCCCAGCGGCACAGACATCACCGTGCACCCGCCCGAGGTGCGGGAGCCGCTGCCGCTCACCATACACCACCTGCCCGTGGCGGTGTCCTTCGCCATGTTCAAGGTGGGCGAGACCGCGAAGACGGCAGGAACCCCGGGGGAGAGGGAGCCTGCGGTATACCTTGTTTAGGGCTGGGCGGTAAGGGTGCTACCCTCTCCGTCGCACTCTTTCATTACAGCTTTCTATATCCTTGAAGCTCTGTTCCGCACCAGTGCGGGTCGCAGCCGTGTCTCCCCGGCGGAACATGGAGAGCGTTTAGTGTGCATTCAAGCAGCAACTTCCTTCCCCCCAGGACGGCGACACGCTGCTTGCTGACCCCAGCTGGAAGGAGGAGGCGGCGGCCGACGGCAGCTGCACCGTGGTCATGAACCCTGCGGGCGAGGTGTGCTGCGTGCACAAGGCGGACGGCATCGGCCTCACGCCGCAGCAGCTGATGCGCGTGGTGCGGCTGGCGGGCGAGAAGGCGGCGGAGGCGGTGGCGGGGCTCAAGGCGGCGCTGGAGCAGCACGAGGTGGCGCGCGTGCAGGTGGGGCTGCGTGTGGGGGAGAAGGGGTAGAGCGGCGCAGGACAGGCCACATGGCGCTGCAAGTTTAAGCGTCATAGGCATCTGCATCGACGGCCTGGCCAATGCTGGCCTGCAGCACGTACACTCTCCACGTCTTCGTCTGCGTTCCTGGCCCCTACCGTGCTCGCTCGTCGCGTCCTGCTTTGGCAGAGTCCCTTGCCCCCTTCCTGCAGTCCAGTGTATTCCATAGGCGAAAATACGAAGCCGTGTTTGAACACCCCTTCGCTCGTAGCTTTCCATCAAACAGACTCCCTATACCCGCAACGCGTCACAACCCATTCCTTGAAGCCCGCGTGCGGCATCACCAGCACATGTCAGGGGGCATGGGGCAGTCCACGCATCCTGACTTGCCGCCTGACAGCTTGGTTTGTCGCCCTGGGCTTACCTCCCTAACTCTGCTTTACCTGCAGGCCCGCGTGCGGCGGCACCAGCACGTGGCGGGACTGCCGGCTGAGGGCCGCCACGTCATGGTGCTGGGGGCCAAGGACCCGGCGGCGGGGGCAGGGGCAGGGGAGTCCTCCCTGCAGTCTGGTGCCAAGGCCGTGGCCTCTGCCGCCGCCGCCGCCGCTAGCGATGACGAGGATGCTGACCTTATGCTGGATGACGACGAGGAGGAAGAGGAGGGGCAGAAGGGAGGGAAGCTGCAGGAAGGTGGTGCCGGGAGGGGCGGGGATGTCGAGATGGCTGGGGCGGAGGGGCCCGGGCGGGAGAAGAAGGAGGAGGGAGAGGGGCAGGGGCAGAGGGTGAAGCTGGGCGGGCCGCTGGTGCCGGAGGGGGGCAAGAAGAAGAAGGCGGGGAAGCGGGGGAAGAGCCCTGGTGGGGAGGGGCAGGCGGGCGGCGCGGGGGCTGGGGCGCGGCCGCCGGGGCTTTCGCCGTCTGCCAACAAGCGGGGAAAGGATGTGGGGTTCGATGAGCTGGAGGCGATTGCGGCGGTCATCGCGGGGGTGCCGCCTGGAGGGGCGCAGTCGGGGCCGGAGCCGGACCTTGCAGCGGCCATCAAACCGGGGAAGGCCCGGAAAGGGGGAAAGTGAAGGCTGGGGCATGGAGTGGGGCGGGGCGGGGTGGGCGAGGGCGTGGTTCGAGGAGCAGGGAGCGTTTTGTGGTCTCTTGCGTGTTGGGAGGCAGTTGCAGGACATTTGTGCAGGTTATTGGAGGCAGTGTCGGGTGCTTTCAAGGCAATCCTTGGGTGGATGGATCGGTTGGATGGATGTTCACATGCTTTGGTGGCAGATCTAAAATCCAGCCAGTCTGTGCCGTAGCAGCCAGCGAGGCGGCAGCCAGGGTGGGCCTGGTCCTGGGCTCCCTGCTGGGGACTCCCTTGACGTGGTTGGGGCGCAGCGCGGGAATATGATACTACAATTACGTTCACGAATTCCTAGTTGTCCGGTGTATGTTATGTGAGCATAGCTCAAGTTGCAGTGCTAGTGAAAGACCCCCACAAGTATTGATGAGCAATGAGGAGTAGCGGTCGCCCGCGCGGCCGAGTCCAACGCCGAGACAATGACGAGGAAGCTGCACTTGAGGTCATGATCGACGTGCTTAGGAAAACTGTTGCAGAGTACGGTCTGCTGCAGGATGAGCACCCGCCTCTTGAGGGATTGCGAAAGGCATGTGGCGCCCTGGACTTGATCCACAAGCTTGAGCACAGAAGGAACGAGGAACGCGGCCGTCCTCCTGCGTTGCTCTTGGCTACCCCAGCTCTCGGGGCGGTTGCCTTCCCGTTTATGTCAACCACATTTCGCGTAGTCACGAAAGAGCTCCTTCAGCAGAAAACGACACATGGCTGCCGGGAACAATCCTGCAGTACTGACTCAGGCACCGCCAGCAGCACGGCCTTTTCGGAGCGGGTTATGGCTAAGGGGATGGACCTGGGCTTGGGCGCTGAGCGGAGGCTCGTTTACGGCCCCCTCGCCGGCACGTTTGGCCGCCTCCTCTGCGTACTTCCCATGTGCGATTTCACGCACACGGCCGAAGTCATGGGCACCCTGCTGGCAATCCAGCTGCCGCAGGCCGTCGCGCGCTTGGTGGCAGCCGGGACGCAGCATCCCGCCATGTCCTCCGCCCCTCGGTCCGCCCCCGAAAACCTGAGGAAGCTCCTCGACACAGCTCTGGGCACAGCTATCACGTACGCGTGGTCGCTGGTGGCCGGAGCCGTGGGGACCGCGGACAGGCAGCTGCCCCGTAGCACCCTGCCGTACATCCAGCAACAGCCAGCCAACACCACCACCACCACCACCACCACCACCACCACCACCACCTCCTCGTCCTCCTCCTTGTCCACCCCTTCACCTGGTCCTACCTCCAGCGTGGAGCTGGTGGGTCCGGCCGTGCTCCAAGCGTTGGTTAACAGCCAGCTGCTGGAGCACTGCACCCGCGTTGCCTGCGAGCACAACGTATCCACGCCCCCTGGCGGCAAGGACGCCATGTCAGACTACAACCGTACCATGGCCCCCCTATTCATGGAGCTGGACTGCCTGGCAGAGGAGCTGAAGTTGTTCCGCGTGTACGATAGCAGGACGGAGGGGCGGGCGGTGGGCGGCGCGGCCAGCGTGCAAGCGATGAGGCGCCTGCTGTCAGGGCCGTGTGTGCAGGTGGGACAGCTGGTGGCTGGTGGGGGCCACAGCGTGAGGGTGTGGGGTTGGCATGAAAGGCGAATGCCCAGCCCGGGGGGGGGGGTCTAAGTGCGGGTATGGGTGTCAGGTGCAGAGTGCATGGTTACGAGCCTTGTCCTCGAGAGCCGTCCCGGGCGTCGATTCAATACAGTCGCGTGCTGGTTTATGTGCTCGAAATACTTCCTTACTTCTCATGTATTATGAACGATCAAGGGCCACCCCGCTCATGCTCCATCACTTCGGGCTGTGCATTTCTTCTCGCGGCAACGTCTACGCGCGGCTTTGCAGCTCACCTGCTCGCCCCCCTGCCCTGCCCCCACTGCCCGCAGTACTACATGGCCCTGCATGCCGTTTCGCAGCTGCACGCAGCCAACGCGTACACCAGCACCAGCAGCGCCATCGGTACCACCAGCACCGGCACACGCAGCAGCAGCAGCTTGCTGTACGGCCTGCCGCCGGGTGCGCTGCTGCGGCCCATGTACAGCGACCGTGACAAAGCTGAAACCGAGCACGCCACGGCAGCGGGCACTGCGCCATTGGACAGCGCCGACGCAGCGCAGCTCAGCGCCATGGGGCTGTACGGCATCGTCCGGCTGTGGCTGTGGGGCCGGCAGCAGCAGCCCCCCGTGCAGCTGCTGCCGTACAGCCCGGCAGCGGTGTTCCAGCTGTGCACCTGCCTCACGGAGACGGTCCTGCGGCTGAGGGAGGACGCGGCGCGCCGGACGGAGCACGCGCAGCGCGGCCGCAAGGGCACTGGGGCCAAGCGCGGGGCGGCGGGTGCTGCTGCTGCGGCGGCGGCGGCTTGGGACTCCGACCCGGAGCAAGGCTCCACGCTGACCAGCCTGCCGCTGGCGCTGAACGCGGCGGCCTGCGCTGCGGTCATGCTGCCCGCCTGTCCCTGCCGTGTGGACCAGGACCGGTACTTTCAGGAGGCCCGGGGGGCGCTGCTGCAGGCTGGCGTGGTGCAGAAGGGGTGGGATGCGGGCGAGCCGGGGCAGAGCCCCGGTGAGGAGGAGCATGGAGACCAGGGTGGCGCAGGGGCGGAGGCAGGAGCGGGGGGAGGGGCGCGGGCGGTGTCGCGGGCACGGCTTGCGCGGTGGTGGGGCAGCTGCCTGCGGGCGGTGGCGGCGGTGGCGGCGCAGGGCCTGACGGAGGAGCGGGAGGAGACGCTGCTGCTGGCGACGCACTTGCTCACACTCAACGCCAACCGCGCGGCGGTGGCGACGGCGACGGGGTTGGCGGGGAGCGCAGTGGCGGGAGCCCGGTCGTTGCCGGTGCTGTCCTCAGGTGAGCAGTCCTGATCGGGCGGGATGGACAGGTCCCAGATAGGCCTTTAGTGTGTGTGTTCAGGTATTTACCTGGCCAGCGTCGCACACCTTCGCCCAGGCACTGCGTTGCTGTTTCCCCTGCAACACGATGCCCTTGCTCAGCACGCTGGGTGGGTCCATCTCCCGTAAGGTTCCGTCAATGACTCGCCCGCGCCCATGCCACACAACTCACACCCTCCGCGCAGTGCCGACAAGGCTGCCGCCCGCTTCGCCCCGCAACATGGCCGCTGCCCTGTCCGCTGGCTACGTGCCCTGCCTGGAGCGCTTCCTGCGTCAAGCGCAGCGCGCATGCGACACACCCCGGCGCGCTGCGCTGCTGCTAGCACCGCTGGCCGACGGGGAGACCCTGCTGCACCTCCTGTCGTACGGCGATGTACGGCACGTGGCGGCGCTGGTGGCGACGGTTGGGAAGCTGCTGGACCGGGTGGAGAAGGCGGAAAACATCGGCCTGGCGTGGCCTGTGCTGCTGATGCGCGTGACGTGCTCGCTGGTGCACGTGCTCAGCCGCATGCGCATAGGGCAGGCCCGCCGGCGGATGAGAGTGCGGAGGAAGGCGCAACGACATTCGCACGTGCCGGCGCCGGCGCAGGCGCAGCAGCAAGGCGAGGGCTCCGCCGTAGCTGCTGGAGCAGCCGGCGGCAGCTCCAGCGCAACCACATCCGCAGGGCCGTCGGGCGTGAGCCCTGACCCTGAGGCCCCCATTCGGCAGTTGCGGCTGCTGGGCTCCCTGGCGGTGGCGCTGTGGGTCCCCAAGGCCATGCGGCTGCTGGTGGAGGACCGGTTCTATGCAATGGGTCAGTGCAGCAGGGAGCACCTGGTGGGGGAGCTGCTGCGGATGGTGGGTGCCTTAGTGGGGGCGCACGGTCGCGCGGTGGGCCGAGACGGTGAGTACGGGGCCGCATCTGCCAGCTGGAGGGCGCTGCTGCTGGGCCGCATGGGGCTGCCTGGCAGCCTGGAGCCGGTTGTCGCGTGGCTGGCCGGCCGGGCGGTGACACCGTCGGCGGCCCTGGTCGCGCCCCTGGAGCAGCTGGCGCTGGCGTTCCCTGCGGAGATGCGGGCAGCGCTCGGGGCAGCGACCGAGACGGCGCTGTGGCGCGCGCTGCGTACGTTCCTGTCTTGGAGCGCGGAGGGGTCACGTGCGAAGCGGCTGCTGGAGGCGCTGGAGGACCTGCGCGGGTGCCGGTGTGGGGAGGAGGATGCGGCGCTGTACCGGCTGAAGGAGCAGGGGGCGGGGGCAGGGAGTGAAGGGGACGGGGAGGGGGAGGACGGCGGGGCGCTAGGGGGTGCGCGCTGGGAGGCGTCGCTGCTGTGCCCCCCGTGCGAGGTCGTGGCGGACCTGCCGCTGCGGCTGTGTGCGTACCCGAGCTGTGCGAGCCTGGAGGGGGACAGCGAGGCGGGGGTGTCGCTTTTGGAGTGCAGCGGCTGTGAGGTGGTGTCGTACTGTAGCCGGAGGTGCCAGGAGGCGCACTGGAAGGGGGCCCACAAGCATGCGTGCGCTGGCCGGGGAGGGGAAGGGTAACCGCCGTGGCGAAGGTTGGTCTGGAAGGCCTGCGTGAGGGAATGCGTGCTGAAAGGGGTCAAGGTCGGTGGCGTAACGCATGGGGTTGCTAGTTGCAGTTAGGTTCAATCTAAATTAAAGCCGTGCCGCTGTTGGACGGTGCGTTGGGCTACTTGCACGGCAACGTGCGAGGCCAAGTTGAAGCGTCTGCGCACGCCTCAGGAAACGACATTAGGTGTCCGACGTTGGCTGTTCGTGCATGCCGGTGCATCGTGGCCACTACGGTACGGGGGTCCTATATGCTTGAGTGCTTTTAAGTTGACGATGTGAGAGTTGCCTGTGAAGCAGAGCGGGCTTGCATGCCCGGTGTACATGCATGATGAACACATCCGGCATTACTGCTGCCGTCCTGTGCACGCGGTTGCGTTGCGTATATGTGTGCAGAGGTGTGCTCGACACCACTCGGCGTTGATGTGCGTGGTGCATACGTGCGGATGGGCTCCAACACCTGTGTGCACGTGACTACTGAATACTACTTGGATTTGCAAGGTCAGTGCTGGCGCCCTGGGGTCCCCCTGGGGGCTCTTGCTGGCAGGTGCTTTTGTGTACCGGTTACGCTGCTCACGCCGTGCTGCGTTGCCTAGCGGCTCTGAGCCCTAACATCTGCCGGTCTGTGCTGGTTGTATTACGACGTTTGTCCGGCAACCCGACCGTTGCAATACGATGTACAGAAGTAAGATGTCCATGCCCATTGTAACGCTTGGCATCCAGCGCCTTGCGGGTTGGAGGCAACGGCTGGGACACGGTCGGGACATGGTTGAGCATCCGCCGCAGCCATTCGTTTCCAAACGACGGTGCCTACCGTACATGAAAAGTGATAATCCAACGGCAGCCAACGTTACAACTTGACATCATAAGCAACGCCAACCAGGGTGGCCAGACTAGCAGCAACCTGACCGTACTGCATGGCCTGCGCTAACCGCGCGGCCTGGCGTAGCTAAAACGTAAGCCCTTAAGGCGGCTGCCGGAACCATGTGCAGCCCCAACGTGTACACGGCGTTCAGGCGTACTCCTACACCCTGCATGCGCACACCTCGCCTCGCTCCAAGGCGCCGCACAACTCCACCAGAGACACCCTTGTCAATGACAAGGGTTTTCCCTACACCCATCACCAACCGAAGCCGTCTCTACATATGCGCCCCCACACCGCCCCCCAGTATCCTCCCGCTGTCTCCGCCGTTGGAAGCCGCACGACATGACGCCACCGCCCTCTCCCTCCCTCCCGTTTCCACTCCCCTGAACCCTCCCTCCCTACTCTGCCGCCCTACCACACACCCCACCACCCAGTCCCCTCTCACCCTCCCCGCACACCCTCCCTCCTCCTACCCGCCAGCCCTGCTCCGCAGCCTCCTGTGCCGCGCGCCACTCATAAGAGGGCTGCCGGTATCCGGGCTGCTCACCACCCCCGCCCCCGCCCCGACCGACCCAGGGGTCTGTGCCAGGGCCGGGGCCTGCAGCCGCCCCGACGCCACGTCGGGCGTGAAGCCCTGCTCCACCAGCCGGTTATACACGTCCCCACCGATCTTGATGCTGCGGCCGCTGAGTGGGTTAACGATGAGGCCGGCACGCACCAGCGGGCTGACCTCCCCTGCATCGTAGGCTGGGGCGGCCCCGGCCCCAGGCGCCACCGAGCTGTAGCCCTGCATGGGCGTGCTGGGCGGGAACGGCGTACCGAAGGGCGCGGGGTGGGGCGCAGAGAACCAAGACTGCTGCTGCTGCTGCTGTTGCTGCAGTGGGGTGGTTGTGGCGGAGGGCCCACCGTAGGGCTGCTGGGGCCGGGGCGTGAGGCCCATGCCGGGGGTGCTGGGCTCCGGCTGCTGCTGCTGCTGCCAGGCTGCCTGGCCGTTGTGGCCGTAGTAGTCGGCAGGAGGCGCTGGGCTGCTGCGCCCGCCTCGGAGCCTGCGCGCCGAGTAAAAAGTCAGTCACATTGGCAAGAGCAGGGTGTTTGTCCTCCTCAAGATTGCGGGGGATGTTGGACCGTATGCAATGCGCGCCGTGTAGCACCATGCAAGCTGGCTCCACCAGGTCCAGCGCGCACCTTGACACAAGCGGTGCTAGCACCCTCGCCGCCTTGGCCGCCAGCACCGCCGCCACCGCCGCCCCGAACACTGCGGGCTGCGTCCACGTGCCCGCGTACAGCAGCAGCAGCCCCAGCAGCTGCAGCCCCACGCGCATGAGTGTGTTGAGCTTGGTGTTCTCCACGCCGCCGTACAGGTAGGTCAGCGCGGCGCCCAGCAGGCCCATGACGGTGACGTAGGCCAGCAGCCAGCGGTTGTGTATGAAGGTGTACAGGGAGGGCAGCCAGGAGCCGGTGAGCCAGCGCACCACCGCCCAGCTGCTGCTGCCCAGCAGCATGCTGGTGGTGGCCAGGCTGCGACGCCCGGGCAGCTGCCTGTGGGTGTGTGAGAGGAGGTGTGTTGGGCTGCGTGGGCGGTGGAGGCAGGTGGCGGGGTGGAGTGCATGCATGCCGGTAGGTTGTAAGGAAGGGCTGCAGGCGACTCAGTCGAGAGTTGCCGCACACTAAACTTGGGTGTGGTGTCCCGAAGCAGGCGGTTTGCAGGCCCGTATTGTCCATACCGTACAGTGTGCTGCCGGCGTCCCGTGCGTACAGCTCTTTACGTTGTCCGTGCACTGAGCAGTGGGAACGCCCTGCCAGTGCAGCAGATGTAGCGTGTGTGTACGGTAGTGGCAGGGATGCAGGTGAGGTGCCATGTGGGTCGCACCTCGCGAGGACGTAAGCCAGGATGAGTACGGACCCCGCAGCGAACAGCACGCCCCCTGACGTGACCCGCAGCGCCAGCGACTCGCTGAGCGGCCCCGCCAGCGCAAACAGCACCACGCCGCCCGCGCTGCAGCCCAGCATGAAGGGGCTCAGCTGGCCGCCCTCCTGGATGAACTGGCAGGGCTTGCCTGCCGGCAGCGGCACACGGGGGCAGGGTGTCATTACGAGGTCACGCTGGAGTGCTGTGCAGGGTGGTTTGCTGGGTGTGGATGACAGGTGGCGTGGTCGCTGGGCGTGGGGTAAGGTAGGGTCGGCCAGGGGGCCAGGCGCTGTGAGAGGCAAGATGGAGTGGCGAGAGGGAGTACGCGGGAGGAGGATGCGATTTCGCCCGCACCTGTGCTGATAATCTTACGGATGCCCACGTAGGAGGTGCTGAAGGGAGATAGCTGCAGCTGGCAGCCGGGTCCGCCGAAGAGGGAGGGTAGGCTGCACCAGGCCTGCTCCCGGTGGCTGTATCGCTGCAGCAGCTCATCGGAGCTTGACCCCGTGTATACTGCATACTGCATAGTTTAGGAATTGTTGTGAGGGGCTTGTCGCTCGTGCGGCTGCCATCAGCCTAGACTTCTCAACAACACCGAACCTTGGGCCGGTACCTACCGACTGCAGCTTTCCGCAGTCCACCGTGACGGAGACAGGTTGCCACAGATATGGAACGACTAGAAGCCCAGAAACGCCGTCGCATTTCAGGACTTGCGAGAAGTTCCGCAAGAGCGCAATTTCTTCTGCGCTCCCTGTGTTCGCTGTGAGCTCATAGCAGCCAAGTGCATTGCAAGCTAACAGAATTGAGAGTATGAAGCTGTACAGCGCGGCCCCCTGAAGCCTCTGTCCCGCAGAAGGCAGGGAGACCCCGTGCATGGTTGTGACAGCTGCTGCCGACGACCGCCTATGGCATCGCCTCTCAGTGAAACTTGCTAGATGATGACGAGGCAATCTTGTAGGCGCGGCTGGGCAGCTCAAGCGTGACAACTCCTATGGTCTTTGGACCGAAGTTTGGTCCATGTAAGGCGGTTCTGCGTCCTGTAGTCGTGTATGCTGCAGTTACAATAAACCTTGTACTGATGCGCAGTAGCTCTTGTTACAGATGGGCCGTTCGCCACGCAGTTTTTGGACATCTGCACTGCAAGGCAACATCACCCGCGTACCATGCCCAAGCGGGTACCAGTTGAGGGGTCTCAGGCCAAGCGTTTGAGTACAAGCAAGAGACGGCTCCGCCTGGCGCCCAATAACTTCATATATCATAAGCCGTCACTGTCGAGGCTCTCCGGGGCCCTCAATCGCACCACAGGTGTCCTGAAGCTGCGACATGTGCGTGCATGTCTCGCTCCGGGGTGCCAG
>VFQN01007538.1_pt1 | contig 11656 bp, 6 predicted proteins | sample 3512371 | NCBI WGS metagenome assembly VFQN01 (sample SAMN10412370, study PRJNA504923) | tailings metagenome | isolation source: Replicate 2 from Balatoc abandoned mine | place: Philippines: Itogon, Benguet | collected 2017-08-28
CACCGTGCGGAGATGGAATGTAGTGCTCCTGCCATTTGAGTATTCCGCAGTCATTGGGGGGTCTGGGGGGCTTGCCCCCCAGGAAACAAAATTGGAACCATAATTTTTCAGGCCAAAATTATGAGCAGTACTATCAGAATTATGACTCCGAAGGCCGAAAATTATGAGCGGTCAGAATTTTCCGCGAAATAAGACCGGAACACTGCAGCCAGCGCTACCTGTAGTCTGCATCAACAGCGTCCATGGCGCCATTGCCCCGCAGGTAGCCACTACATTCTCGTCTCGTGTCGTACCACAGCGTCCATAAACAATCTTCCTACCCACAACAGCGCGTACACACCTGCACCCCTGCACCCCTGCACACATGCATACCTGCACACATGCACACCTGCACGCAACGCTCACTCACTGACCAGTCCCGAGGGCACTCGCCAAGTGAGGTCACTCTACACACGGCAGACAGTCTGTGGCTAAGGGTGCAGGCTACTTGCCCCGTCACTGCAGCTCCGCCAAAACGGCAACACCCAATGCGACACATTTACATCCCTGGCGCGACCACGGCAGCAGACACGTGCCTTTGCCCCTTTCTGACGCCACCCAGCGCCCTGCCGCGGCCATGGGCTTCAGTTCACAATGTTGGTTGGTGGTTTTTGGAACAGATGCGCTCACCACATGGGAGCGTATGCAGAGGAGAAAAAGTGAATGCTATGGAGGTGACTCGTGTTGACCGTACCGTGCGTGTGCCGAATGCCGCATGCACGCGCTGTTTGCAACTGCCCCCAAAGCGCCAATCATAAAGCCGTCATGCTAGGAATGCAGGTGCTTCGCATGATGAGGTAACCTTTAGTCTACAGCAAGCCCAGGCACAACGCCCCAACCGTGTGACACCCTCTGATCAGCGCCCTCCTTGCTCAACAATTGCTACATGCCTACAACCGGAAACGGCCGTGCCCCGCTATCCACCCCATCCCTCCTCCAACGCTCTGCCCCAGGTGGTCAGGCCTCCTCCCCAGGTGCCGCTTCCGCTCCCACCAGGCTCAGCAGCCAGTCCCTAGTGCTCCTGTCAAGGCCTTTCCGCTTCGACTTGAAGGCATGCAGTAGGTCCTTGCGGCTGCCCACAGGCGCGCCCTGCTCCACCAGCCATCGCAGAGCTGCAGGTGGCAAGTCACTCCAAGCCAACACACTCGCCACCACGTTCCCCGCGCCCCACGGCACGCCCAGGCGCCGAAGCGCAGTCAGCGTGCCCAGGTCTCCTGCCGCGGCAGCAGATTCGTATAGCGAGAGGCCCGCCGAGGGCACCTCCAGGCACCCCGGGTGCTCCTGCGCCAGCCACTCTAGCAGCGCCTCACAGCCGCCATCGACCGCCTCCATCCCCGCCGCCAGATTCGGCTGGCGCCCCTGCCGCTGCTGCTGCAGCAGCTGCTGCTGCAGCAGGTACTGCACCAACGGCAGGTTGCCCCGCTCCACAGCGGGCAAGACATACCCCGCCGGGTCGTCCATGCTTCGCCACCCAGCCTTTTCCACCAGCAGCTGCACCGCCTGCAGCAGCTCCCTGCTCCTTGCAGCCGTGGGTCTCTGGGGCCACTCATTCATGACAGTGAGCAGGTCAAAGCCTTGCGCGGACACCCCACCCTCGCACGCCAGCCACCGGACCACCGCCAGGCTGCCGGTCGTAGCTGCCATCGGGTAAACCCAATCATCAAATGCCGCACCGGCTTGGCGCACGAGCTGCACCACTGGCACGCTGCCCGACAGCACGGCTGCATAAGCTAGGCCTTCGGGCACGGCCCCGGGGCCTAGCACGGACAGCGCGTGTTGCACCATCTCCATGCGTCCCTTCCTGGCAGCCGCCCTCGCCATCCTCTCCCAGTGTCTGGCCTGCAATGGGGCCTCCCGCCGCTGCTGCAGCCAGCCCACTTTGACCAGCCCGTCAGAGCTTGCGGCTGAAGCCTCCAGCAGGCTGCCCCAGCCCGGCTCACGCTCACCTCCCCAGCGCACCGCGCGCACACCCTCCGAGGCCTCTGGGGGACCGTAGCTGTACATCAGTTCTTGAAACGGATTATCAAATGGGATGTCGCAGCACTGTTCCCACAAGTCGTCGTTGTCGCTGCCTCCCTCCTCCGGCAGCTCGCAGCCCGCCTCGTCCACCAGCCACTGCGCCACGGCCAGGTCCGCATGCTGCAGCGCGTCCTTCAGCACACCCAGCCCCTCCATGGGGCAACCCCGCGCCCCCAGCCACTGTAGCCGGCCCAGGTCCCCCGAGCGGGCTGCAGCTGCCGCTGTGCTCTCCTGCAGTTTAAACCGCCTCCTGCTGATACGGATCAGCCACTTTATCTTGGCCACAGCGTCTGGGGTGGCTGACTCGGCCGCCGCGTCCAGAAGGCCGCCCTGCCCTGCCACGTCGACGGACAATGCGCCGAACATCGCTTGCAGCCCCGCCAGGTCGCAGTGCTTGGCCGCGGCCGTCAGCACCTGCTCGCGTTCCACCAGCCCCGGGCAGTGGCTTAGCAGCCAGCCCAGCAGCTGCGGATGGCCGGCCGTCACCGCAGCCGCGCCGGGATTGGCTTCGGGTGGGACGTGTTCAGAGGCCCACACGGCATTATAAGCGTGAAGCAGCTCCGGGAAAACGCTCGGCTGCAGCAGCGCCAGCGCCACCTCCAGGTTCACCTCGCTGCCGCTGGAGGCGGCTATGCACGGAAGCTGCAGCTTGTGCACGAAAAGCAGCTGTCGCACATGTGGCTGGCCTGCCTCCACGGCCCAGGGCACGGCATGGGACGGCAGGGGCTGGGACAGGGAGGCGGTGCAGTGCTCCGGTCCGCTGAGGCCGTTGGCTGCGTCTCGGTTCACCAGGCGGCCGCTGAGGGCGCGGTCGTTGGGGGGCAGCAGGGACAGGATGTGCACCTGGAGGGCTGAAGGCAGCTGACGCTGCAGGTCGTGCTGTCGCTTGCCATGCTTGTGACAATTGATAGCGTAGTGGGCTAAGTGGCGGGGTTGGGGCTAGTTTTCCTGCGCAGTGAGGGAGGGAGCAAGGGTGCACAAGGGCGGCACTCGGCTGGGACGGTCGACAAAGGCGGGAAAGTGGGACTGCTCGATGCAGCGGTGCGAACAAAGCGCCTGCAATCTTATTTCTGATACCTTATGGCGACAGCGTAGTGCTTGGCGGGTTTTACTGCCGTAACAACTCGGCAGTGACAACTCGGCGGCAAAAGAGAAAGCGAGAGCTGCTGAAAGCTTTATGTGGTGAGATTGTATGATCTTGAACATATAATGACTCTCAGCTCGTAGCCAGGAACACGGACTATATGTCCTCCCGAGCAGGCCGGGGCAATGTGCCGCATGCATGACGTCAGGTATCTTGGGACCCACCGTTGCACCCGCCCGCACAGAAGCAGGCCGCAGCTTATCAGTGTGTATTTTTCTCACGTATACAGCAGACAGGTTGCAGCACTGCTGGATTTTTAATGCCAGCAGCAGGCGGGGAACCGCGTGAGGGCTGAGACGAGGGTGGGAGGGTGGGAGGTGCAGCAGGACGCATGGGCAACATGTCGCTGCGCATAAGCAGGCCACTGCACAGCTGATATCAACACGCACGCACTGCACACACTGTGCCTCACTGCACTCATTGCGCCTCAGACCGGTTTCGGCGGCGGTTTCGGGGCGGGAGGGATAGGGAAAAGACTGTCGCCCCTACCGTAGTCTTAGACGTGACCCAGACAAGCACGTGTCTCGCACTTCCGATGATGTAGCATGCAGCCTGTGCTAGTTGAAGTCTGCATCGACAGCGTCCATGGCGCCATCGCCGCGCAGGTAGCCTTTCGGGCTCGCGCGGTAGCCAAATGCCATTTCGGACTCGCGCTACTTTACAGAGTGCACAATACGGTGCCTACAATTATTGCGAGAATTCATTTAATGCTCTCCAGAAGTCTTTACTTCTGTGCCCACAGGCCGGGGGCGCCCAGCGCAGCGAGCTGTGCTGTGCGCTGCTCGAAGGCGGCCTCACGCCCTCCGCCGGCCTCGTCAAGGCCTGCCGGGCCGCCTTCACAGGACAGCTGATGGTCATGGTGCGGCCGCGTGGAGGGGACTTTGTGTACACGGAGGAGGAGCTGCAGGTAGGTGCGGGGTGTGTGTTGATGGGTTGGTGGATTGCGGCAGGGCGGGGTGTGGTGCCACGTGCGCTGCGTTCATGGCTGGGGACGAGGGCCGCAAGTGGTAGGAACTGATGGAGTCGGAGGAAGGACGGGGGTTCGGAGGAAATGTTGTACGAGGTAGCAGAAACTTAGGGGAGGGGAAGTCATGGTGATGTGGCGGGTGCAGAGCAGGGGCAGCGGACGACGGGCGCACAGGACATGCCGTTCGTTGCCGCTCTGCGGTTGTCCCGTGGCCGCTGACCACAACCCAGGCTGCGCTTGAGCATGTCCAGCAGACCGCTGCTTTGGGCATGGGCAGTACTACACCGTTGTGCCGTTACACCGTTGTACCGTTGTGCCGGTATTGGCTGCCTAGGCTTGGATAGCAGCCCTGATGCACGCACCCCGTGGCCCTTGGCCACCCTGCAGGCAGGCTGCCGCGCATGCCTCAATGCAATGCGCTTCTCCCATGCCCCTAATACACCTCGTTTTTCCGGACAATGCCGCTCTGGGGTTGGCCCCGTGCCCCTCGGCCACCTGTCCAGGACACGCTTGAAGACGTGCGGCAGGCGGGTGCCATGAGCGCTGACAGAACATGCATACGCCCGGCTGCCTGTAATTTGGGCAGCCACCTTGCTGCACACACCTCACGCCCTAAACCTCCCAACCACCGTCTAGGTGATGCTTGAAGACGTGCGGCAGGCGGCTGCGCTGGGCGCTGACGGAGTGGTGTTCGGCTGCCTGTGCCCTGATGGCACGGTGGACAGGGGGGCCACGGGGCGGCTGTGGCAGGAGGCACGCGGACTGGTGGGTCACGTTGGAGAGTGGCGAGAGGGAGAACAGCAGTCCGATGCAGGGGTAAGGTCATGTCGGGTACGGTGCTGCAGCAGGCCTTCCGATACCCCTCCCCAACCCTAGGTTGTCCTATCAAGTGGGAAACTATGAACCTTGACGTATCAATCCGGAACTGTGGGCCGGTTACGGCTAACTCCCCTGCTTGATGGTTGCGCGGAAGGTCCCTTTCGCTCGGCCGCAAAGAGTATGAATGCCAATTTGCTTGGCTTGGCCCCAGCCTTGATCCCGCATACCCCGGCCCACTCATGTCCAGGGTCTGGACGCCACGTTCCACCGCGCCTTTGACATGACACGTGACCCTCTGGAGGTGAGGCCGTGAACGCAGGTGCCATGCGCCGTAGCAAACCGTCGTACAGGATTATTACCATGCTAATCACAAAGCCGTGACGTGGTGGGGCGGAACTTGGTCTTGACGGGAGGTGTTGACATGTCCCGCGTCGGCTCCAGCAGCCAGGCAGACAGAGCTCGTGCGGCTACGCTTGCGGAGGCACCTGAGTGCACTCACCTCACAGGGTCCCTTAGAAAGGAAGCTGGGGCATGCCAGCCCGGCTGGCTTGGCGCCGTGAATTGCTCTCAAGTTGTGCTTAGCGGTTTCCCCCACCCCAACCCCGCTCGTACGCCCCCTTGGGGCCTAACCAACAGACCCAACCGCCAACCTCACCCACACACCCACAGGCGCTGGAGGCACTGGTTGAGCTGGGCATCCCCCGAGTGCTCACCAGCGGCTGCCAGCCCAGCGCCCTGCAGGCAAGCGTGCACCCTCAGGGCATTGCATCTCCGCGCGAGTAATTCGTGAAGTCCAAAGAAGGCATGCCAGCAGGCATTGCGCGTTTGGTGAAGCGAGGAAGCAGTGCGAAGTGCTGTCACTCGGGGTCACTGCCCGTCTGCCGTTTGAGATTGCAGCGTTTCGGACTGCACGACGGCACGTGGCTCTGTACCAGCGTCGAGCATCTGCTGGCAAGCAACACAGCCGCTCTTCGTAACGTCGATTGTTCGACATGATCGTGTAGTGGCCACGTTTTGTGGGATCCAATGGATCGGCAATTTCCATTTTGACTGGTGGGCCTCAGGGTGCAGGCACGCTCGCTCGGCTTGTGGCGGCGGCTGGCGGGCGCATAACGGTCCTGGCGGGCGGGGGCGTTACGCCAGCGAATGTACGGGAGCTTGTACGGCTCACAGGCGTACGGGAGGTGCACAGCACGGCAAAGAGGTGTGTGGGGTATTTGCCTGCAGGGCAGACTAGGCTCGAGTGGAGGTGTTGCACCGCTAGAGGCAGCCTCCTTGCAGGCAGGGCGGCTAGGCACATGTCGCGGTGCCTACAGGGCCTGCTTGATGGGCACCACGTGGCAGCAGCTGAGTGTGGCGGTTTGAACCAGTCTAAATCCACAGCCGTTGTTGAGTAACCTCTGGTCTTGCCGGAGAGTGGCAGTGCCCAGTGCGGGTATACACACGGTACACCCATGGGGCAGCAAGGAGCAGGTGCCAGGTCCCGCCTCCACGGCTACTGGCACACCGGGCCCGACGGTCCGCCATTACTGGGATCGATGTTTACCTTGCTGCGCATACGACATACTCAACTCACGCACTTGCCTGCTGCATCTGCACTCCGTATCCTCGCTTGTTTGGCGTTCTAGACCCATACTGAAGTTGGCTGGATGTTGCCTAAAAGTGCCTTGCACATGTCGGGTACGGCCTGCCGATGCCCCCATGACCCCTCCCTCCCCTTTCCTGTACCATGCTGCAGCCGCCACCACTCTGCCATGTCGTACCGCCGCCCTGGCATGTCCATGGTGTCCCCCGCGCCGCCCCTGGACTACGAGTGGAACGTCACGGACGAGCAGGCCGTACGGCACCTGTGCGAAGCTGTACGGCAGGAGTGAGGGCTGTGTGTATTAGCGTGCCCGGGACGATACCCAGTACCTTGCTGGTGGGTGTGGCGAACGGCGCAGGATGGCTGGGGATGTGGCATATCCGCACATCGACAAATATCAATTGTCTATTGGATAAGCCTTGAAGGGCGGCTGGGAAAGAGGATAGCTCGTACTGCGCTGCTTTGCCGGCGGGGTAACACGTGTTTTGCGCTCCGCGCGCTGTGCTTTCGGGTGTCGTGCACACATGAGCTAAGCGCCTAGCTGCCGCGGGGTCGCTATAGGCGGTCGGCAAACAGTAGGCTGTGGGGAAGGGTTACGGTGCAGTGGGTAGTCATGATGATGATGGTCAGGTGGAAGAATCACGTGCGAGGAGGTGACGTACGGATAGCGTGGCCTTGTCCTATGTTGCATTCGTGGGTCTGGATGGGAGCGCGTGTGGAACTTGACTTCCCATAATGTAGCATGCAGCCGGTGCTAGTTGAAGTCTGCATCGACAAGTCTGCATCGTAAATGGCAGGTAGCGCAGGCAACCATTACACTTTCGCGCGGTACCACGCTGGCCAAACCACGAACGATCTTCCCATCTAGACACCCCGATGCACAGCAGCGGGTTGCCCAGCCCCTTTTCCGCACGACCTGCACCTTAGCCCACCTGCCCACCCGTTGCACAGCAACAGCCCTTGCCACGCACGACAGCGGAAGGCCCTTGCCCCTTCCTGACACCACTCAGCGCCCCACTGCAGCCACAATAACGCACAGTCACTCCAGGCCGCCAGCACCCTACCTACACGTACCCACCCACCCTACCACACCCTACACGTACCGCTCACTCCCGGACCAGTCCTGCAGCCACACGCCAAGTAAGGTCACTCCACACGTGACGGACGGCCTGTGCTGAGGGTGCGGGCTACGTGCCCCGTCACTTCAGGTCCGCCGATAAGGCAACACCGTCTGCACCAACCCACTGACCCGGTGCACAGCAGCTACAGCCCTGGCCACGCACGACAGCGGCGCGCCCCTGCCCCTTCCTCACGCCCCCCAGCGCCCTATAAGTGCCCCATCACTTCAGCTCCACCGTAACAATAACGCTGTCTGCACGAACCCACCCGGTGCACCACGGCTGCAGCCCTGGCCATGCCGGACCACGGCAGCACACACGTGTCCCTTCCTGACGCCACCCAGCGGCCTACTGCAGCCATGACCTTCATCAGTCCTTTGTGGCGAGTGCACCGGTGTCCACCTTGCGTTCCGCCTAATGTCGCATGCATGTACAATTTACAGCAGACGAAAAACACAAGCATGCATGTACAGTCTGCGACTGACCCCCAAAGCGCAAACCAAAAACGAGTCATCCGAGCGGTGCAGGTGCACGGCGCCCAGTTAACAGTCATTAGGCACACCGCCTCACTAGAGTGCGGCCCGCTGACCGCCCCTCTCCTTGCTCAACCGTTGCTACAGGCCCACAACCGGGAGCCGTGTATCCTGCACCGCAACCGCCGCAACCGGGAACCAGCCTTGCCCCACTGCCCACCCCATCCCTTCCCCAACGCTCTGCCCCAGGCGGTCAGGCCTCCTCCCAAGGTGCCGCTTCCGCCCCCACCAGGCCCAGCAGCCAGTCCTTGATGCCCCTGTCGATGTCCTTCCTCCTCAACTTGAAGCTAGACTCTAGGTCCTTGCGGCTGCCCACTGGCGCACCCTGCTCCACCAGCCAGTGCAGAGCCGCAGCCGTAACCCCTTCATATAGCACTGCATTCGCCACCACGTCCTCTGCACCCCACGGCACGCCCAGGCGCCGCAGCGCAGTCAGCGTGCCCAGGTCTCCAGCCTCGCCAGCAGACTCGTACATCGAGGGGCCCTCCAGGCATCCCGGGTGCTCCTGCGCCAGCAACTCCAGCAGCGCCACGCAGCCGGCCTCGACTGCCCTCAACCCCACCCCCAAATGCGGCTGGTACCCCGGCTGGTGCTGCTGCAGCTGCTGCAGCCCGTACTGCATCAGGGCCAGGTTGCCCTGCTCCGCAGCGGCCCAGACCAACCCGGCCATGTCATCACAGCCCCCCCACCCCGCCTCGTCCACCAGCAGCTGCACCGCCTGCAGCAGCTCCCTGCTCGTTGCAGCCGTGGGGCCCTTGGGCCACAGCATGTCCCCATGATTGAACAAAGCTAGGCCCTCAGCGGGCACCTTCGCCTCGCAGGCCAGCCACCGGACCATCGCCAGGCTGCCGCCCTCCGCTGCCATCATGTAGGCCCAATGGTCAAACACCGCGCCGGCATGGCGCACGAGCCGCACCATTGGAACGCTGCCCGAACCCACTGCTGCAAGCGCTAGACCTTCGGGCACAGCCCCCGGGCCTAGCATGGACAGCGTGCGTCGAACCATCTCCACCCGCCCCGCCTTGGCAGCCGCCCTCGCCATCCCCTCCCAGTGCCTGGCCTGCAATGGGGCCTCCCGCCGCTGCAGCAGCCAGCCCACCTTGGCCACCCCATTAGAGCTCCTGGCTGAAGCCTCCAGCAGGCTGCCCCAGCCCAGTGCTCGCTCACCCTCCGAGGCCTCCGTCAGACCGTACAAATGCAGCAACTCATCATACTGAGTATCAAAGGGAATCTCAAGGTACTGTTCCCACAAGTCGTCGTAGTCGCTGCCTCCCTCCCCCGGCAGCTCGCATCCCGCCTCGTCCACCAGCCACTGCGCCACGGCCAGGTCCGCATGCTGCAGCGCATCCCTCAGCACACCCAGCCCCTCCATGGGGCAACCCCGCGCCCGCAGCCACTGCAGCCGGCCCAGGTCCCCCGAGCGCGCAGCAGCTGCTGCTGTGCTCTCGTGCAGTTGGAACTGCCTCCCGCTGATACTGATCAGCCACTCCATCTTGGCCACAGCGTCTGGGGTGGCCGACTCGGCAGCCGCGTCCAGAATCCAGCCCTGCCCTGCCAGGTTGACGCAAAAGACGCCAAACGCCGCCTGCAGTCCCGCTAGGTCGCAGTGCTTGGCCGCGGCCGTCAGCACCTGGTCGCGTTCCACCAGCCCCGGGCAGTGGCGCAGCAGCCAGCCCAGCAGCTGCGGGTGGCCGGCTCGCACTGCTGACACGCCGGGGTTGGCTTGGGGTGGCACGTGTTTAGAGACCCATACTGCATCATAGGCGTGAAGCAGCTCCGGGAAGATGCTCGGCTGCAGCAACGCCAGCGCCACCTCCAGGTTGACCTCGCTCCCGCTGGTGGCGGCCGTGCACAGCAGCTGCAGCTTGTGCCGGAAGGTCAGCTGCCGCACGTGCTGCTGGCCTGCCGCCACAGCCCAGGGCACGGCGTGGGGCGGCATTGGCTGGGACAGGGAGGCGGTGCAGTGGCTGGAATGAATGAAAATCTCAGCTGCATCTGGGAACACCAGTCGGCCACTGAGGGCGCGGTCGTTGGGGGGCACCAGGGACAGGATGTGCAGCTGGGGGGCTGAAGGCAGTTGGCACTGCGTGTCTTTGCCGCTGACCTCGCTGTCCGTTTGCATGGCCATGGCGGCATGCAGTGTAGTGGGTTCGGGCTTGGTCCCCTGCGCAGTGAGGGAGGGAGCAAGGGGGCAGAAGGTCAGCAGGAGGGCGCGTCCGGATCGGGGGGACCCCCTCATTACTGTGCACATGTCACGAATATGCAAGGCGTGCTCAAATGGCATATAGTGCTTTATTGAGGCACAAGGGGGCGCTCGGCCGCGGTCACAGGTGCAACGTCGACCTATGCGCCTCGGTCGCGCCTGGCGGTGCGACGCTCGAGACTCAACGCAGCGGCATGAGCAGTTTGCCTGAACATCGTGTCGCTTGTACCTTATGATAATAGCGCAGTCCTTGGCGTGTTCTGCTAGGGTTGCGTACTAGTTGCGAAAGAGGCAGCTGGTGAGGGAGCTGCTGAACCATGAACTTGCAAGCTAAAAGTACGTGGTTTTCAGAATGGAAGTAAACCTCGGCGCTGTGCCGGGAACACGGGTCGTTTGTCCTCACAGTCCTCACGGGCATCCTCCGGGTCAATCCGGGAACCCACCGTACAGCCCCGCACAGCAGCTGATTGATACGGAATGTTCTTACGTCTGCAGCAGAAAGGTTGCAGCATTATTGGGTGTCGGATGCCAGCAGCAAAGAGGCAATGGCGTAGGCACATCAACAGGCTCGGGTTCTGGTTCCAGGCTCGGTGCAACAAACGTGGGCGCGAGGTACTGCAGGCCGCATCCGGCAGCATATCGCTTCACAGCAGGACTGCAGAGCTCCGCATTCTGCACGCACATCAGGACGCACGACAGGACGGCACGTGTCTCATCCACGCACGCATACGAGCGGCACGTGTTGCAGTCGGTTTCGGAGCCATGCGACACAGGAGACTGACGCCCTTATCCCTCGCACAACCCACACAAACGGCACTTGGTACTACCCCCGATGATGTAACATGCAGCCAGTGCTAGCCAAAGTCTGCTCCGACAGCGTCCATGGCGCCATTGCCGCGCAGATAGGAAGCCACCGCTCTGAAGGGCTCACGCTACCTCTCCCGATTCCTCTGCCGCTTCCGCCCTCACCAGGCCCAGAGGGATGACATAGCGGCTCACATGGCCGCGGGGCGTGGCACTCAAATTTTTAAAATTCACGCATCGGCGTGCTGTGGTATGCGTACGGGGCTGCCATTGTATGGGTCTGACCACCCTGCTGCACTCATCTGGGGGTGGGCTCTGGGCTCATCTGACCCCCCTCCTCACACTCATCTGACCCCCCTCCCCACACTCATCTGGGCCCCTCCCCACACTCATCTGGGCGCGGACCAGTACTCATCTGGGCCCCG
>VFQN01007539.1_pt1 | contig 11655 bp, 8 predicted proteins | sample 3512371 | NCBI WGS metagenome assembly VFQN01 (sample SAMN10412370, study PRJNA504923) | tailings metagenome | isolation source: Replicate 2 from Balatoc abandoned mine | place: Philippines: Itogon, Benguet | collected 2017-08-28
ATAAATCCTGATGGAAGTCCGAATACAGCACACACAACAAATCCGGTGCCAATAATTATGGTGGATAACGACCAAATTCCGGTAAAAAATGGAGTTCTTGGCGATATTGCACCAACAATTTTAGAACTTATGGGAATTCAAAAACCAGCAGTTATGACCGGAAAATCGTTGTTATAATTTCTGATTTTAGAAAAAACATAACCTATTTAGCCCTGATTGTAGAGAAAATAAAAAATGCTTCCAAACAATGGAAGCATTTTTTATTGTAACGAAAAGCAGGAAAATGGAAACCAAAAACTTCCAAGCGGTTCGCTCCTATTTATTTATCAGGTCAAAATAGCTTTTTTCGATATTTTCCTGATGATTTGGATGGGCAATTTTGACCAATTCTGACACTCGTTGCTTTAGGGTTTTGCCATACAAATCGGCAATTCCATTTTCGGTAATAATGTATTGCGCATGGGAACGAGTCGTTACAACTCCGGCACCTTGCTTCAAGAATGGAACGATGCGACTTTCGCCTTTTTTAGTGCTTGACGGCAAAGCAATAATGGCTTTTCCGCCCGGACTTAACGACGCACCACGAATAAAATCCATTTGCCCACCAACGCCGGAATACATTTTGGCACCAATAGAATCGGCACAAACCTGACCGGTTAAATCAACTTCGATAGCTGAATTTATAGCGACCATTTTTGGGTTTTTACGAATTCGGGCTGTGTCGTTAACCATTGATGATTCTTTCATTTCGATAAACGGATTGTCGTTTACAAAATCATACAATCGTTTGGAACCAATTAAAAATGTAGCCAAAGCTCGTCCGCGAAGCGTTCCTTTATAGTTACAATTGATAACGTCATTTTCAATCAAATCAATCACGCCATCGGAAAACATTTCGGTATGCAATCCTAAATCTTTGTGATTGACTAATTTGCTCAAAGCTGCGTTTGGAATAGAACCTATTCCCATTTGAAGTGTGCTTCTGTCTTCAATTAACGAAGCAATGTACTCGCCTATTTTTTCTTCTTCTTTTGAAAAAGCAGCAACCGGATGCTCATGTATTGGTAAATTGACTTCAACTAAATAATCGATTTCGGAAACATGCAGAATTCCGTCACCAAACGTTCTTGGCATTTGCGGATTGACTTGTGCAATAACTATTTTGGCATTTTCAATAGCGGCAACAGTTGCTTCAACAGAAACGCCAAGCGAACAATATCCGTGAATATCCGGTGGAGAAACATGAATAAATGCGACATCAATTGGAAGTACATTTTTTCGGAAAAGATTTGGCAATTCACTCAAAAAAACTGGTGTATAAGAACCATTTCCGGCAGTTAACGTGTGTCGAACATTGGCACCAATAAAAAAGGAATTCACATGAAAACTTTCGGCTAATTCGGGATTTGCATAAGGTGCATCGCCTTCGGTATGAAGGTGACAAACCTCAACATTTCGCAAATCGCCTGCTCTTGTCGCAAGCGCTTTGGTTAAAACGGTAGGTGTTGCTGCAGCTGCCTGAACGTAAACTCTGTCATTAGACTTTACTACTTTTACAGCTTCGTCAGCGGTAACATATTTGCTCATAACTAAACTATTTTGTGTCAAATTTAAAACCGATTATCTCATAAAAATATGATATTTCTCATTGCAAAAAACATAAAACACATTATAAATAAAAGTTAAAATCTCAAAATTAATAGTAATACTGTTATTTTTGCATAAAATTTTTCAAAATGAATGCTGTATTATCGAATTTAAAAATTCAGGTCAACGAAAAAATTTATGTTAAAGATCCCGAAAGTTCAACTTTAGGCAAAAAGATTATTCAGGAAAGTATTCTTTTAATTGACAAAATTGGATTTGAAGATTTTACGTTTAAAAAATTAGGCGAACAAATTGGTTCCAACGAAAGTTCTATCTACCGCTATTTTGAAAGCAAACATAAATTGTTACTTTATTTATCTTCTTGGTATTGGGGTTGGATGGAATATCGATTGGTTTTTTCTACTTCAAATATAAATGACCCAATAGAAAAGCTAAAAAGAGCCGTTGCAATAGTTACCGAAAAAATTGAAGATGACACCCAAACACAGCATATTAACGAAGCAGTTTTGAACCAAATTATCATTGCCGAATTTACCAAAACCATTTTGACTAAAGAAGTAGATGAGGAAAACAAAGAAGGCTATTTTTCTGTTTATAAGAATGTTATCAACAGATTGATAAAAATCATTGAAGAAGTTAATCCAAAGTATTTTTTTGCAAAAAGTTTAGCATCTTCCATTGTAGAAGGTTCTTTACATCAACACTTCTTAAAACAACACCTAAAAACGATTACAAATTGTAACGAAAATTATTCTCCAACCGATTTTTATACAGACTTAGCTATAAAAACATTAAAATAGTAACTATGAAATTAACTCCTACAAAACGATTAATCAACTTGTTGAAACTAGACAAAAAAGACATCTTACAGATTCTTTTTTATGCCGTTTTTGCCGGATTAATCAGTTTATCTTTACCTCTTGGCATCCAAGCTATTATCAACCTTATACAATCAGGGAGAGTTAGTGTGTCGTGGATTGTTTTAGTTTTTGTGGTAATTCTTGGCGTAGCATTAGTTGGAATATTATCGTTAATGCAACTTCGAATAACTGAAAATCTGCAACAAAAGATTTTTATTCGCTCTTCATTTGAATTTGGAATTCGATTGCCAAGAATAAAACAGGAAGAACTTCACAGCCAATATTTACCGGAATTAACCAATCGTTTTTTTGATACCTTAACAATACAAAAAGGAGTTTCAAAATTATTAGTTGATTTCTCAACAGCGATTTTACAGATACTTTTCGGAATTATTTTGCTTTCGCTTTATCATTCGTTCTTTATCTTTTTTGGGATATTCTTGATTTTACTTTTATATGTCATTTTCAAATTTTCCTTTGAATCCGGACTTTCCAGTAGTTTAAAAGAATCCAAATATAAATACAAAGTTGTTGGGTGGCTGGAAGAAATTGCACGTAATAACTTTAGTTTTAAGAAAATCACCAATTTTGATTTTGCGCTTACTAAAAATGACAAACTCGTTTCGGAATACATCAATTACAGAGAAAAACATTTTAGCGTAATAAAAAGACAATTTACACAACTCATCGTTTTTAAAATTATCATTACTGCCGGTTTATTACTTATTGGTGGCTATTTGGTTTTAAATCAAAAGATGAATATCGGACAATTCGTTGCTGCAGAAATCATCATTTTATTGGTTTTAAATTCGGTTGAAAAAATCATTATCGGACTTGAAACTTTGTATGATATTTTAACAGCAGTTGAAAAGATTGGTCAGATAACCGACTTAGAAATCGAAGACATTCCTTCAAAAAGCCTTGACTTTTGCTATACAAATATTCAGTTGGCAACAGAAAATATGAGCTATAAATTTCCGGACGGAAATGATAATGTCTTAGAAAAAATTGATTTAAGCATTGAACAATCGGAAAAAATATATTTGGATGGTCAAAATGGTTCTGGAAAAACAACACTTATCCGAATACTTTCAGGATTATTGCAACCCACAAATGGCTCGTTTTACATCAATGACGATGCTTACCGAAAAATAGATTTAGGTCATTATCGTTCACAGATCAGCACGATTATTACCGGCGAAACCCCATTTGAAGGAACAATTTTAGAAAATATTACTTTCAAAAACCCTTTGGTGAGTCAGGAAGATTTAAAATGGGCGATTGAAAGTGTAAAACTAGGTGATTTCATCAAATCGTTACCAAAAGGTTTAGATACAAAAATATTTCAGGAAGGAAGACAATTATCATCATCCAATGCTCAAAAAATCCTAATGGCAAGGAGTATCATTAACAAACCGAAAATTCTGTTTTATGAAGATGTTTTAGACAAAATGGATTTTGATGCAGCAAAAGAAATAATTGATTTTATTACTTCGGATGCTAATCCTTGGACTTTAATTGTCACTTCAAAAAATGACTATTGGAAAACCAAATGTAAAAGAATAATTGAAATGAATGAAGGTAAAATCATTAACGACACTAAAAAATAATCGATATGCTTAATATTTCCAACAACAATCGAATTGATGAAAATATAGAAAAGTACAAAACTTATAAAAATTTAAGTGAACGTCCTCATTACAAAATATTGAACAAAATCATTATTGGCGTTTCTATATTAGGTATAGTCATATTATTTTTACCTTGGACACAAAACATTTCGGGAACAGGTGCTGTTACTACATTAAAACCGGATCAACGTCCGCAAACGGTTCATTCTGCAATAGCAGGAAGAATTGAAAAATGGTATGTAAAAGAAGGTGACTTTGTCAAAAAAGGTGACACTATTCTTTTCATTTCTGAAACAAAAGAAGAATATCTTGACCCAAATTTGGTAGAAAACACCGAAAGTCAACTCAAGGCAAAAGAAATGGCGCAACAATCTTATGGCGGAAAAGTGAGCTCATTATCAGCACAAATTCAAGCCATAGAAAATGAACGTGTTTTAAAAATACAACAAGCCAAAAATAAAGTCCGACAATCGATACTGAAAGTAAAAAGTGATAGTATGGATTTAGTCGCCGTAAAAACGCAAATTAAAATTGCTACAACTCAGTTCAATCGTTCAGTTTCCTTGAATAAAGAAGGTTTAAAACCAATGACGGATGTAGAAGAAAAACGACTAAAATTACAAGAAACCGAAGCCAAATTAATCACACAAGAAAATAAATTAATTACCAGCGAAAACGAATTGATTAATGCTAAAGTTGAAATCAATCGCATTATTGCGGAATACAATGACAAATTATCCAAAACCAAAAGCGACCAATTTACCGCTTTAAGTAGTCAATTTGACACTGAAGCTCAAGTAAGTAAACTGAAAAATCAGTACAACAATTACAAAATCCGAAACGGAATGTATTACATAACAGCCCCACAAAACGGTTATGTGAACAGAGCTTTGCAGTCAGGAATTGGAGAAACCATCAAAGAAGGAACGCAAATTGTAAGTATTATGCCTTCGAAATATGATATTGCGGTTGAAACCTATGTTAGTCCAATTGATTTACCATTAATCCACAAAGGCGAAAAAGTCAGAGTTTGGTTTGACGGTTGGCCTACCATTGTTTTTTCAGGTTGGCCAAATATGTCTTATGGAACTTTTGGCGGAAAAATTGTAGCCGTTGAAAACTTCATCAGTCCAAATGGAAAATTCAGAGTTCTCATTGCACCCGATGAAAACGAAGCACCTTGGCCAAAACAAATCAGCATTGGTTCCGGCGCACAAACCTTAGCATTACTGGATAACGTCCCTATTTGGTTTGAAATTTGGCGAACGTTGAATGGATTTCCTCCTAATTACTATCAACCCGGTAACACTCAAAAGGAAAGTAAATGATGAAATCAATAGCACTATTATTTATATTTTTCAGCAGTATTGTTTGGGGACAAAATACGAACCAAGAACTCACCTATAATGAGTTTTTGGGGTATGTAAAAAAATACCATCCGTTAGTGAAAAGTGCCGGTTTAGAAATTAGTCAGGCACAAGCTAATTTGATGATGGCTCGCGGTGGATTTGACCCAAAAATTGAAGTTGATTTTGAGCAAAAAAAATTCAAAGACACCGAATATTATTCTATTCTGAATAGTAGTTTTAAAATTCCAACTTGGTACGGAATAGAAGTAAAAGCAGGATTTGACAATAACGAAGGTGTTTATTTGAATCCTGAAAATACAGTTCCGAATCAAGGTTTAACATCTTTGGGGATTTCTGTTCCAATAGGTCAAGGTTTATTTATTAATCAACGAATGGCCGATTTAAGAAAAGCTAAAATACAACTTCAACTTAGTCAATCCGAACGTAAATTGATGGCAGTTTCCATACTTTGTGATGCTTCAGTTGCTTATTTTAACTGGAAAAGAAGTTTTAACGAAGTAACACTGTATCAGAATTATTTAAAAAATGCCGAAATTCGTTTCAAAGGTGTAACCCAACTTATTGAACAAGGCGATAAACCTGCCATTGACAGTGTTGAAGCCGGAATAATTGTCAGAAATCGCGAATTGAGTTTGGAAGAAGCCAAACTAAAACTGACTAAAGCCAAATTGGAATTGGCCAATTTTATTTGGCTGGAAAACAATGTTCCATTGGAATTGCAAGATAACATTATTCCCGAAGAAAAATTGGAACTTACAATTAAAGAAACACTTCGAACCAATGAGTTAATGTTGAGCCCATCGTTGGAAAACCACCCGAAAATCAATGCGTTGGAAAACAAAATTCAAATGCTTGATGTAGAAAGAAAATTGAAAGCTAATATGCTTTTGCCAAAAATTGACTTGGGTTATTCTTATCTTTCTGAACCAAGCTATATTGACAATTATCGTTTTCAGGATTACAAAGTTGGGGTTAATTTTGCGTTTCCTATTTTTCTTCGAAAAGAACGAGGAAGTTTAAATTTAGCCAAATTAAAATTGCAAAATGCTCAATTTGATTTGGATTTGGAACGCGTTCAATTGAAAAACAAAATCAATGCGCAGCAAGCTGAAATTACTTCGTTGGAAAAACAAAAAAGCTACATCGACCAATTGGTAACCGATTATAAAACAATGCTTAACTCTGAAGAAAGACTTTTTTCATTTGGCGAAAGCTCAATTTTTTTAATTAACAGCCGAGAAAACAACTTGGTTTCAGCTCAATTATCACAGCTTACGATTGAAAATAAATTCTTTGAATCTAATGCTTTATTGTTCAAAATCATGGCAAATCCGGAATAATGATTAAAAATAACTACTTTTGCAGACTGAAAAATTAGAAAAATGATTATTCCAAAAACCTCAGAAGAGATTGAATTGATGCGTCAAAGTGCTTTATTGGTTTCTAAAACCTTAGGCATGATTGCTACCGAAATAAAAGAAGGTGTAACCACTTTAGAACTTGATAAAAAAGCAGAAGAATTTATTAGAGATAATGGTGGAATTCCGGGATTTCTTGGTCTTTATGGTTGTCCTTCTACACTTTTAACTAGCGTTAATGAGCAAGTTGTTCACGGTTTACCAACCAATCGACCTATTGAAGATGGTGATGTTGTTTCGGTCGATTGTGGTGTTTTGATGAACGAATTTTATGGAGACCACGCTTATACTTTTGAAATTGGAAATGTTACTCCCGAAACAAAAAAATTGCTACAAGTAACCAAAGAAAGTCTTTACATTGGAATTCGTGAGTTTAAAGCCGGAAATCGTGTAGAAGATGTTGGAAATGCTATTCAAAAATACACCGAAAGTTTTGGTTATGGTGTCGTTCGCGAATTAGTTGGTCACGGATTAGGAAAGAAAATGCACGAAGCACCCGAAATGCCAAACTACGGAAAACGCGGTCGCGGAAAATTATTCATCGAAGGAATGGTTGTTGCTATTGAACCGATGATTAATATGGGAACCAAAAACATCAAAACCCTAAAAGACGGCTGGACGATCGTTACTGCTGATAAAAAACCAAGTGCACACTTTGAACACGATGTGGCATTAATTAACGGAAAACCGGAACTACTTTCTACATTTCAATATATTTATGACGCCTTGGGAATTGTAAGCAATGAAGAAGATGAATTCCGTCGAAAACCATTGGTTTTATAATGAAGAAAGTATTCAAGTTCATATTAAACACCATTCCAAGACCAATACTAATTCGTTTAAGTATTGTAGTTCGTCCGATATTGGCGTTTTTGCTAAAAGGAAATCGTTTTACCGATCCTATTGACGGTAAAAGTTTCCGAATGTTTTTACCATATGGCTATGGAACGCAACGAAACAATGTGTTATCACCTAGCACACTTTCCTTAGAGAGACATCGCTTACTTTGGTTGTATCTTCAAAATGAAACCGATTTTTTTACTTCAAAAGAAAAGAAAAAAGTTTTGCATTTTGCTCCTGAACAAGAGTTTTACAAAAGATTCAAAAAGCAAACTAATATTGAATATACAACGACTGATTTGCTTTCGCCATTGGCTGATGTAAAAGCAGATATTTGCAATTTACCGTTTGAAGACAACAGTTATGATATTATCTTTTGCAATCACGTTTTAGAACACATTCCTGATGATACCAAAGCAATGCAGGAATTGTATAGGGTTTTAAAACCCGGTGGAATGGGCATTTTTCAAATTCCGCAAGATTTATCAAGAGCTACAACTTTTTCGGATGACACCATTGTTGACCAAAAAGAGCGAGCTAAAATTTTCGGACAATATGATCACGTTCGTGTGTATGGACGAGATTATTTTGACAAACTGAGAAGTATTGGTTTTAAAGTTATCGAAGAAGATTATACCAATAAAATTTCGGCTGATTTAGTAGAAAAATACTGTTTAGCAAAAGGAGAAATTATTCCCGTTTGTTTTAAATAAGACATAAAAAAACCACGCAACAATACGTGGTTTTTCATTTTTAAACTAACCTATTTATTTTGCCTCCGGCATTAAAATTCCAATTACTTTATCTTTCGACAAATATTTAGTAGCTACAGCCTGAATATCTTTAGCCGTAACTTCTTTCACTTTCTCTGAAACTGTTAAAATTTCTTCCGGACTGGTTCCGTTAGTAAACGAACGTGTAAAATTAGTCATCCAATAACGGTTTTCTTTGATTTTCTTTTTGTAATCCAAAGCCTCAGCTTCTTTATACTTATTCACATCTTTTTCTTCCGGACCGTTTTTGATGATTTTATCCAATTCAGCCAAAGCAGAAGCCGTTAACTTTTCAGCATTTTCAGGTCCGCATGGAAAACTAATCGTGAAATTATAGTAACCATAAGGAACTTTTGAAATGCTTCCACGAGCATTAACACCATAAACGCCACTTTCGTTTTCTCTTAATTCTTCAACTAATTTAATGGTCAAAACTTCTCCAAGAGCAGTCATCGCAGCTGCTTCTTTTGGTGAATAGGTTGTATCCCCATAGAACATGATATTTACATTACTTTTTGGATCCTTACCTTTGTTTACCACTTTCTTCAAATCACCTTTTAGCATACGATAACCTAAATCTTTTGCCGTTTCTTTAGTTCCATTTGACGGTAATGAAGCAATATATTTTTTGGAAAATTCTTCCATCTTAGCGTCATCAACGTTTCCTACGAAGAAAAATTCAAAATCGGCAGCGTTGGAAAAACGCTCTTTAAATTTATCATAAGCCAATTTATAATCGGTTGTTTCCCATTTTTCTGCTGTTGGCACCATTCCGTTCCATCTTGGGTTCTCTTTATTCAAATAAGTATAGAACTCTTGTTGGAAATAAAAATTAGGCTGCGAAATCATATTTTCAAAGAAGTTAGATTGCTTTTGTTTATAACCTTCAAAAGCATCAGCATCAAAGTTCAAATCGGTGAAATAGGCATGAAGCATTTGAAAAGCATATTCTAAATCTTTAGGTGTTGTACTTCCTCTAAAACCTTCAGCAATATTACTGATGTAAGGGTAAACTCCAGCAATTTTTCCTGCCATAAATTTGTCAATATCATTTTGATCTAAACCTGAAAAACCAGCTTCGGTCAAACCTCCATTGGCAAATTGAGTTTTTTTCATTTCGTCATTAGAATACAAATTGGTTCCACCAAAGCTAATGCCTTCCACTAAAATCTCATCGTTTTTAAAATCGGTCTTTTTGTACGTTACTTTTGCACCATTTGACAAAGTTAAAGTAGTGGTTCCAATTTTATCATTCGTTTCTTTCTTAGTGATACTTCCTTCTTTTAGAGGATTTCTGATTAAACTTGAAGCAATCGCTTTATCTTCATAAGGCTTTAAATCGTTTGAATTCACTTTTAAAGCATCCAAAACTTCGGCTTCGGTTACTTTTTTCAAACCTTCTTTTTCTGGTGAAGTAATTACAACTACTCGATTATCGTCTTTAATAAAATCTTTAATCAAACCATTTACCGCATTTAAACTAATTGTTGGTAACAATTTTTGAATAGTAGCATATTCCCATTCAATTCCTGCCATCGGCATTCCTTCAAGAAAGTTAGATTGACATTCCCATACAAAATTCTCCGAATCTGTTTTGTCTCTATCTTTAAAGGCACTTTCAGTTCTTGAAAGGATTTCGTTTTTAGCTCTTTCAAATTCTCCGGCAGTAAATCCGTATTTTTTCACTCTTTCATTTTCTGAAACTAATACTTTTAACGCTTCTATTTGCTTTTTTTCATCAATCATTGCAAACGACTGAAAAGCTTCTTTTTCACGAGCAAAAGTTCCGCCGTGATACGTGTAAGCATAAGTAAATGGAGGCGTTGGAGAATTTGTCAATTCATTTAAACGATTATTCAACATTGTTGCAAACAGTCCTTCGGCTAAACGATTTTTATAGTCTGCAATAGTTCTTACTTTTTTAGGCAAACCATAATCTTTATAAAGCAATTGAACTTGTGTTTGAGCTGCTTCTTTATCATTTTCTACACAAACGAATGTCTCTTTATGATTTGGAACTTCAAATGTTTTTCTTGGTTTTTCATTTTTTGGGTTTTGATATTTCTCAAAATGGTCTTTGATTTTTTTCTCCATTTCGGCCACATCAATATCACCAACAACAATTACACTCATCAAATTTGGTCGATACCAATCTTTGTAAAAATTAATTACTTTATCGTGGGTAAAATTCTCAAGAATCTCTTTTTTACCAATTGGCAAACGTTCAGCATATTTTGATTTATACATCATTTTTGGAATGTACTTATCCTGCATTCTTTTTCCTGCTCCAAGTCCGAGACGGTATTCTTCCAACACAACGCCTCTTTCTTTATCAATTTCTTCCGGAGATAAATCGGCATTAAAAGCCCAATCTTCAATAATTTGGAAACCTTTTTCCAGTTTTTCAGGACTATCCGATGGAATAGGCAAAAAATAAACTGTTTCGTCAAAACTAGTATAAGCATTTAAATGTTGGCCGAACTTCACTCCTATGCTTTGCAAATAATCTACTAATTGATTTTTGGGAAATCTTTTAGTTCCATTGAAACACATGTGTTCCATAAAATGCGCCAAACCTTGTTGGTCATCATTTTCTAAAACTGAGCCTGCATTTATAATCAGTCGTAAATCGACCTTATTTTCAGGTTTTGCATTTTTCTTGATGTAATAGGTCAAACCATTTTTAAGTTTTCCTTTTTTGACACTCGGGTCAAACGGAATTACATCTGTATCTTTTAACTGCTGAGCAAAAACTGTCGTCGAAGCCAAAAGAAATAAAAAAACAGAATTGAATTTTTTCTTCATAAATTGTTAAATTAGTTAAGTGTAAAGAGTAATAACGGATAAATATTACATTTATTACAAGTGTAGGAAAATATTTTTCTCTTTTAATTTATTTAACTGAATTTTAGCACACTACACTTCCTTAAAAAAACGGCACAATTAATGTGATAAATTTTATTATATTTACAGATAGAAATTTTCAACTCATGATTAAAAAAAGTCTTTTATTATTCATCACATTTTTATTTTCAGGAAATCTTTTAGCTCAAATCGAGAAAGAAATTGCACCTCCATATAACATCAAAACAGTTACTTTCGTTCAAAATGAATTGAATGTAATTCCGATTTTTCGCTTAGGAGACGGATTTGAA
>VFQN01007540.1_pt1 | contig 11653 bp, 18 predicted proteins | sample 3512371 | NCBI WGS metagenome assembly VFQN01 (sample SAMN10412370, study PRJNA504923) | tailings metagenome | isolation source: Replicate 2 from Balatoc abandoned mine | place: Philippines: Itogon, Benguet | collected 2017-08-28
CTGATTCGGTCAGGATTCTGCCCAAAAAAATCCTGACAGGCAGCCAAAAGGGCCGCCAAAATCATGATAATCCTGAAGACACGGCCGACAGGCGGCGGGCTTGTGCTGATTGCTACTTAGTGTGGTGCCATGGCCGCGATTAAGCCTTGGCGGTAGCTGGTCTTTTTGCTTCGGGAGGACTGTCTCCTTGCCCTCTCGGGGTGGTGGGTGTGGTACGACACCCCGACCGGAAGGGGTCCCCTCTCCCCTGTAAGAAACCAAACCAAACCAAATGCGGGCCAGCACGCAGGCAAGAGTGTGGTAGCCGGTGTCCGTGAGGGTGATGGGGCGGTAGCTGGCGGCGGCAGACGTGGGGGACCCCACCAAGGAAGCCCAGCGGGGCAAGGCCGGCGGTGTCCACGGCTAAGAAGAGAGCAGCCAGCAGAGGCCCAAAGACGGAGTAGTAGGCGCCGTACAGCTTGACAGGGATGCCGTCGGGGCCAGGACCCAGGACCCAGGAGTCAGCCCTCTGGGGGCACAGCGCTGAGGGCAGCGCACACCACGGCTGCCGCCATGGCCGAGCCCCAAGGGTAGCGGCAGGTCCAGAGGGGCAATGCCAAGCACGCATCAGCGCGCAGGGCGCTCACCACCGCCATGCCCAGCCAGCTATTTTGCGGAGACAGCGGCAAGGTGTGCTCTAGGAAGGCATGTGCTTAACAAGGGAACAACAGGGGAGTATGGTGACGCAAGGGGGGCATGGCCGCAGACGTGGCCGCAGAGCAGCACGGGGGCACAGGGTCAGGCTGGGCCCCACTAAATAGTGCCTCGGCACGTGGTATAAATAGTGAACCGGAAATTACCGTATTTAGTCATGAATCCGGGACAGAACCTGTTGACCCGTAGTTGATGCTCCAAATGCAGACCAAATGGAGGCGTTGCTTGAAGACCTATCCAGTGCACTACGGCATGACCTTATTTTTTTGTATCGAAGAAAGTTGTTGCAACGGAAAGTGAGGACATGTGCCCCCGTAGAGAGTGAAACCCGGTTGGGGTACCCTTCCTAACCCACGGGCAAACTCACGCCTGGCTGCAGCAGGGCCCCCGGCACCATGTCGCTGCCGTCTACCGGTAGTTTAGCCCATGGGACCCTACGTTCGTCTGTGCTAGGGCCTCAGCATCCCAATCTTTATTTTCCCTTCCCCAGCTCCCCTGAGCTCCCCTGCCCCACACTCATCTGGCCCCAGGACATGTGTCCATACATCCTGTCTCATCTGGGCACCGGCCGTGCGCCCATCTCACACGCCCGCACTTTGTCTGACAAGATTGTGGCTATGTACACATGGTGGGGCATGAAAGTGCATGCGACAGCCGGCCGGTCTTGTCTGGCCATCGACGTGGCACGTGTCGCCACGTGCCGTGGCTCGGCAGGCCAGACTGGGCGGACACCCTCCGGCCCATCGTTCTCCGTAACAACGTGAAGTGAAAAGTGGAGATGAGAGACCAGCAACAGTCGGTCAAAGGTAGTATGTACAGTGCGGTACTCTGCGGCACGCTTGCATACGCCCCTCGACGTCAGACCGCACGTCCTTTCGCCCAATGCCAAGGGCCGAAACCCTCACCCTTCTGCACACAGCCAAGCTGGTAGTTGCCAGCGGGCAAACGAGAGAATAGAACGCAATGCGCGTGGTGCACAAGTGCATGCACACGCGTGCTGCAAGTAATCCCCCCGCTTCAGTGACCCTGAGTTACCTCAACCGCGCTCAACGTTCCGCCGCAACCCCGCCAGCCCAACATCAACACTGTAGTGCCCCGACTTGCGGCACCCCAACTCCTCCCAACTCTTACAACACAGTTTGGCAGCCACACGACAATATCCACGAAAGGTCAGAATCTTGCGTCGACAAACGAGCCATTCATGTCAACCAAGGGAAATGCACATAATATCTCTTCATTCAAGGTAAACAGTCATTGATCATTAGCACTCGTTGCGCTCTGTACCCCCTTCCTGCCCTCGCCGCCTGGCCCTGTCCCACTCACCAAAAATAGCCTGGCGGATCCCTTACCGCGCTCTTAAAGCTTCCCTCCTCTGGTCACCGTCCCGTAGCTGCCCTGCTTTCCGCTCTACCCCGAAGCCCCGTTCCCCTCGTCCCGAGGCCCGCCGGACCCGCCGTCCTGCCACCAGGGCAGCACGTCCTTGCAGTGCTGGAACGCGTCACCTATTGAGGCATGGAACCGGCCCCGGTTCTGCTGCGTCCGCTGCTGCCAGCCCAGGTTGGAGGTGTGCAGCATGTACTGCTCGTATAGCGTCATGGACCAGAAGCGCCGGCGAACCACCTGCGCAGCGCGGCCCCCCCGCGACCGAAGGCACGTTCAGACCAGACCCCAATCGTCTAGACACATGGTGGGGCATACTGTAGTACCAAATCAGCGTCGCCGGTGTGCAGGCAGGCGAGTTGCCCCCGTGTCCTGTCCGCGTCCTTGCAAACCACAGCGACATAAGGACACCCTCTCCCACCTTTTGAAAGATCTGGGCGCTTTCCGGAGCTGCCCCCTGTTCGCCTTTGAAAAGGGAGCGGACGGGCGGGGGCGGGTGCGGCCGGTGCACCTGTAGGCAGGGACGGGGAATGGGGACGGGAGAATTGGAACGGCTGCAATTGGCTTCTGTCGCGTTGGGCGGCGTGTGGCATGGGGCATTACACGGTGGCCTGTACCGGGTATATGGCCGAGTATAACATGGGGAGGGCGCGGGTGCAGGGCAGGAGGGATTGCGACGGATGTGGCTTAACTCCGTGTGAGTGGCGTGCGCGCACGAGGTGTATACGTGCAGCGTGAGACGCAGGCGCGCGAAGGGATATGCAGGGCATGTTGACCCTCCCGCAAATTCTCCCTGCCATTAAACGTCCTGCACGCTGCTACGTGCGCAGCCATGGCCTACGACTTGAACCAGTTTGCATGTTCCCATGGGTATACGCCGTCCAGTGGCGTAAGGCCCCTGCGCCCTGACCCTACCCTGGCACTGAAAGCCGTGCCCATTCGGTAATGTACTCACCAGCCATATGGCTGGCAGCACCATAAACTTGTACTTGAGGTAGGCGGTGTACGACACCTGCGACACCTTGTCGCCGTTCCAGCCGCGGAAGCGCTCATCAAAGGGCGGCGCCAGCTCCCTGGGGGCAGGCAGGGAGGCACGATGATGTGGTATCTGAGTGCGGTTGCAGGCTGGCAACCTTTTTAAATCACGGAGGTTGAGTGTGGGGGCGAAGGGAGTGTTAAGAATGCTGAAAGGCTGTGGGGACGCCTGCTGCGATGTGGCAGCGGTGACACAAAGCGTTGCCTGGTGGTTACACCGTGCTGATCCTGCCCAGCGCCTCTCACAGAAGAAAGCGTAGTGCGAGAGCTTCGCCCTGCACGCAGTGCTCACCTGGCAACTATGAACCATGGCTCAAAGCCGACCCCGTACTTGATTTCGTACGGCTCGTCAGTGACCAGGAAGCGGTTGAAGTCGGTTGGTCCGTGGCCGTACACGTACGTGCGCCAGTCGAAGGGATGCAGCGGCGGCGGCTGCGTGCCTCGCCACAGCGCTTCCAGCACGGACTTGTTGCCTGCGGGCATGAAGGGACAGCACCTTGGTCGCCCACCTTCAGCACTGTTGAACCTGAGCCAGGCATGACACATGTGCAGGCCCGACCAAGGTGCAGTCACCGGGTGTGGTGCCCGCCCATGCGCAAAAATGTCCCCACGCCAAACTTTCTCAAAACCACACCGCCCCACCTGCTACCGCCATGTCTGCCGCCCGGCTTGTCTCCTCCACGGGCAGCGTTCGGGAGGCCTCGAAAGCCGGCACCACAAACACAGCACGCGTGTCGCGGGAGGTGGCCAGTATCTCGGCCATCCTGCATGGTGGCAGGCGGGACGGCGGCAGCCGGGCTGAGGTAGCAGAAGCCGCACGGGGGCATCACTGGATTAAAGGCAGATCTGCCTAGGCCCCGTGGCAACTGTGGGAAGGCATGTCGGACCATGCAGCAGACCAACGCGTCGTGCCAATTGCCATCCCTGCGTCAAAGACGAACCAACTTGAGACCCGCGCGAATGCCCCATGATGGACACAAAACACGGCAGATAGCTGCTCCTGCATGGCTTGAATCTAGACTGGCCAAGAGCTGCTCCTGCACCACCCAGCCCAACACGCACACAGACAACACACATGACACCCGTCGCACACGCCCGGGTCAACCCACGGCAGCCCCTCACCTGGTCGCGTTGCCTAAGAGGCCTCCCGGCGACGCCGACCCGGTCACCGTGCCCGGGCCCCCGGCGGTGAGGCTGCTGCTGACGCTGAGGTCCGCGTCCGCCATGAGCACCAGCCGGGTGGACAGCGGCAGCAGCGCTGCGTTGCGCAGCGTGTTGGTGGGCATGCTGGCCGCCAGCGCCGCGTCGGCCACCAGCTCGGCGAACATGAGCAGCACGGGGCGGCACGTGGGCGTGGGCGAGGACTCGAGACGCGTGTACAGATCCTGCACCATACGGCAAACGGCGATGAGGCAGGCAGGGCGGGGCGGGGTATAGTGTGATGTGTGGATGGAGACTGGTGTGTACGGCGCCGGGTGAGTTGCGGGTACAGAGACAGACAGGAGACAGCGGATGGGAGGCCGTGTCACCTTGCACTTGGTGCAACGAAGTGTGTGGCCCGCTGCCCCGGCTTCCCTGCACCCCACTCTTCCGCACCTTGAGCAACGCATGTACGACAGCCTGTCAAATCATCGTCCCAACATGCCTCTGCCTTGCGCTGCCCAGCCTAAGCAACGTTACCCGGCCTCCAGGCCAGGCCAACGCCAGCCCTCCCGGCCCTCACCTGCAGTTGCTGCTCCGCCGCCGCCAGCGCCTCCTGCTGCTGCCGGCCCAGTCCCTGCGGGCCCCGCGGCCCCACGCCACGCAGCCAGCTGCGCTCCGCAACGCCAAAGCGCTTCGCCCAGGCCCTACGCAGCGCCTGCAGTACCCCTCCACCCAGCTCCCCGCCGCCGTCTGCCGCCTCCCCTTCCCTTCGCTCCTCAGCCCCGTCTTCTGGCTCTGCGCCTTCAGCCGTAGAGCCACCCGGTTCCTCGCCATCGCCATCCTCGGCAACACTTCCGCTGCTGCTGCTTGTGCTGCTGCCGCCGCTGCCCTCGCTCGTGCTGCTCCTTGTTCTGCTACTGGTCTTGCCACTGCCTGCATCTGTGGGGCTGAACAGGAGCGGCACGTACACGGCAGCTGACAGGACCACGCCAGGCACGCTGCGACACTGCGCCTCCAGCTGGGACAGGCGGTCCAGGGACGCCATGGTGTACACGCCCAGGGGGCCCTGCCCGTGCTCCTGCCCCTCGCTGCCGTGTCCGTGCCACCCATGTAACCGGTGACGCCATCTACGGCTGTGGTGCTCATGGTTTTGGTGGCTCTGGCCCCTGGATGCGCCTTGGAGTTTGAAGTTATGCAGCCCCTCCCGAGGGTTGGTGCCCGGCCGTGTCCCCGACTGTGCGCTGCGGGCTTGTCGCTGGCGGCTGGCGTAGCGGCGCGCAGTGTGGGTGCCACTGCCATTCGTGCGCTGGGGTATGGAGTGTTGGCTGGCGGGTGCAGCAAGTGGAGACCACCACACACGGTGCAGCCAGACCCTGCCGCAAGGGAGAGAGGGGTCAGCACAGAAGGACGGGCACTGATATAAGTAGCGTAAGGGCACGCCTGCCTTCTCAATGTTGCACCATAGCGTAAGCCCGAGGTGTGCTCTCTCAGGAGGAGAGGTCCCCCCACTGGTTCTGGGCCCCCTGCACACACAGCCCTGCCTTACCGTGGTAAGTCCTGCTTTAGGAAATCGTCAAACGTCGGGTAAGGTAGCGTTGTGGCGTAGTGCTCATTGTAGCAGCTGATCAGGCGCTGAGCTGCAACTCCAGTATGCCAGGCGTTTGCAGCAGGAGGGTGTGGCATGCCGCTGGCAGTCAACTCGTCAAGGTGGGCACTCGACCCGTGCTCGGTCCTGCCGAGTTTGCCATTGTGGGCAAGTCCCTCCACACCAAGCAATATATCCGTTTCCAATGATGCGCAAACACCGATCAGTTGAAGGGACAGAAGGGTCGTGAGGGCTGAACGCCATCCAAGCGCGAGGAGTCGGAGGGTCTGGTCTTGTTGGCAACATCTGGACACAATTGTGATGAAAAATGACCGCATAAGTTTCAGATAGTGCGAATCTGCCGCCCGCTGGCCGGAAACGTACACACCTCCTCAGCTTTCTCCCGCCTGACAGTTGTGACAGCATTGCCGCCAATCTAACAAAATGAGCATGGCCTTCTCAAGTCTTTTAGCGTGGATGGAGCAACGCATCGCATCGCATGCGGCGGTGTGGGCTCAGACTTAAGTCGAACGTTGGGCCTAGCCCAGGAGCCGATGTGTTGCGCAAGTTGCCATGGATGCAAGATTAAATCAATTGACTATGAACTTCATGCAGCACGGTTTTGTATGCTTTTCCATCAAGCGGGAAAAGCTAAGAGCCCTGTGATTACCAAGGGAGGTTCTTGGCTTCCTGCAGCGCCGCGCAAGCAGATTTCGCAGCGATGCTAACCGTTCTGTACGGAAAGTGGGGCGGTCGCACCGGTGTTATCTGATGATGTTGAGGATATTGATTAGGTCTAGACTGTCTAACGGGGTCGATGGAGCATGGAATCTGGAAGCCGTCTGTCTCTGGCTTCAGGGGAGCCCTACTGGTCTGTCGCTCGACCAGGGGCGCTCCCCTGCGCTCGACAGTCCCCTCCGCTCTGCGGTCCTTGCCTTGCCCCGCACAATCCCATTGTGCGCCGACCAGAAGGCAAGAGCTTTGGAGGGAGGTAAACGCGGGTCGGGAAGGGGCTTGGATCATGAAAGGGCGTGCATGGTGGGGGCCTGAGCCCATCGACTGGGCGACTGCCAAGTACGTTGACTGCTTCCACGGGTCTGACCGCTCATACGGTCGTATGACCACCAAGGGGTCTCCCGTCCAAATGCAACGACATTCCGTCGGTACTAATAACAAATAAACGAGTAACCTCTGTTGACGGTCAGTTGCACGGCTGCACCTGGCTGCTCGCGCTGCCAAATCCTGGACGTGTATGTACGACAGTACGGGCCTGTACGGGCCCACGAGCAAGGTACCGTAGCAAGGCTGTCTTTTCCGGCACGGATGTGGAGCAGATGTGCGACACTACGGTAGTAACGCAGCGCTCCTTGCCCCTAACGCCCTATGTTCACCTTACACGAACCAAGGGCCCCAGCGCTGGAACGAAGTACACCATGACCTGGGGCAGGCCCCTAACCCTCGGTGTGGCAAAACTGGAGACCCCTGGTGCGGTCACAGGGTCGTGGTAGCCCTGCGGGTGGCCCGTAATCCCTCGGGCCGCTGTGGAAGTACCTCCATATGTTTCCTCAGGGCCCCTCGCGCACGCTGCCCCTCCACCGTCCACCGTGGATGGGGGCCACCCGTGCACCCTTGTGTCCCGGGTGACACGCTGCACCTCTTTCCTTCACGCGTAGGTGCTTCGCGTCAACCTCCCGCGTCACTACGGTAATACCAAAAGCGACTCCATGACTATTGCCTATCCACCTCCACTGCCTGCTACTGCGCTTGCGCCGCTACGTACCTCCACACACGCTGCTGCAACAAACCCCAGCAGCTCCCTTTCAGACCCCTGCAGCAGCCCCCTCTGGATGCTCCGCATGGCTGCCACCTACCCCTGCAAGCTTGCGACAATGGACTACACAACACGTAAACGTGAGCGGCAGCTGGTGGGTGTACCCGTACTGCTCCCACCCCCTACTCGCTACTCCACCCTGCTAATCAACGCCACGCGGCGCCTCGCCCGAGCGTAACCACTGGCTTTCATACGGGCATGCTGCACAGGAAAACACGGCATAGTGCCTTACGCCTAGAGGCAATAGGGCCTGTTGCAGCCTGCACTTAACAAGGGGCTTCGCAAAGCCCCAGTCGCCCCATGGACTGGAAACAGCGCTCACTTGCTGCCCTGCCCTGGCATCCCACTCCAACCTCCGGCACGCCATGTCACCCCAACGCAACCCACACAGGTACTGCAGACCGCACCATGTCCTGGCAGGCAACACCGCACCATGTCCTGGCAGGCAACACCGCACCATGTCCTGGCAGGCAACACCGCACCATGTCCTGGCAGGCAACACCGCACCATGTCCTGGCAGGCAACACCGCACCATGTCCTGGCAGGCAACACCGCACCATGACCTGGCAGGCAACACCGCACCATCGAGCACTACACCGCCGCCCGACATGCCACACCGCCCCCGTTCTGCCCCTCAGCGCCACGGCACGCCATCGCCGCCCTGCTGCCTGACGCCCTGCACAGCCCTGCACCGCATGCCGGTCCCTGGTACGGCAACCGCCTCTTTACACACTGCCATGGCGCCGCCCCGCTCCCCTGCCCCCCTGCTGCCCGCCACCTTGCCTCCCACCGTCCCTTGGCACGCCCCTCCCCAGTGCCCTAGCACGCCGCCCCGCGCCGTCCGTACACCACATCTCCCATGACACACTACCTGCTGCACCCTTGGCACACTCCCCCGTACCCTACGCACGCGACCCTGCTGTCCCCTTGCGCGTTGCGGCTGAGGGGTACGCCACGCCGCCGTGTCCCTGTGACACGTGTCCACGGCCTCCCTTGTAGGCCCCGGCAGCCACGCGGCCCCAGAGACCGCCATTGTGCACGGTGGAGGTCGCGGTACCCAGGCAGCTGGCGTGGGTAAGACTCACTGCCCACAAGGCATGCCCTCTGCCACTGCCCCTAGCCCTCTGCGCACCTCTGGCGGTGCGGCAGGGAAAGCAGTGCCCTGGAACCCGGCCGGGGCGCGCCCATACTACACCTTACACCACGACTCTGCTCCTCGACTCCCTGGTCATGGGCGAGCTATGAGGCACGGGGGCGTAGTGTCTCCTATCGTATCGTCAACCTCAAATGCACTGGACGCCTGGTCATTCACAGGCCTGGGGTGCCTGTGGGGTGCGGACTGCGGGTCTGATCGGATCGCTCCACCTGGCTATCCTGCGCTACCGCACCAACCTGTGGGCTTTCAACCCGGTTTGCCTAGCAGTCCCAAACTGGCCAGTCCTGGGCATATGGCATTCAGCCACTTTTCTGTGCAGCAGCGTACATACGTTCAGCACAGGAAATGCAGTAAGCCGAAAGAGATCGTCTGGTTTACCCATGCGAAAAGGTTATGCAGCAAGAAAGTAAACTGTAAGCCATTTCGTCTGCGCAATACCGGTAAAGTGCAGAAGCGCGGATTTCTTTGCTTAGTTTCGGCGCCAAACCCGATCTTGGACCGAAACAATGCAAGTCAGCTACACGCACATACTAATTCTGCAATTTATGCTGAAAGACATACTGTACGCTGACAACCTAAAACCACATGCTGACGCCTGGACAGACATAGCTACCTCGCTATGTACTCCTCTTTGGGCTAGACTGGTGGACAAGAGCCCGTACTGACGCAGACATGAAACAGCAAATACTCAAGAGGTAGCCGCTCGCCCACTGTTGGCGCGGTTTGGTTGAGGCTGCCACGGTGGGCCACAGGAGGGCACACTGCCAGTCACTAGCCTTGCCAGTAACAGGCCCAGTAACTGTTCCATGGTACCCCGAGGCATGAGGGATGGCGATGAATTCTACCAGGCCACTTCCAAAGGACCTATGGCGTGTTGCTCGGACCCGGGGCAACCATCGCTGTACGGCAGCGAGGCCCCAACCCCAACCAGGAGGCAGAAGGGCCCATGGTACTGCCCCAATCTGGCATCCGCCCTAGCTACATGCCGGTTGCGGAAAGGACACTGGCACAAGCAAGGCGTGTGGGTGCCGCTGCTGGTGCTCCTGCCCCTGCTGGTGGTGTACATGCTGTCCCGAGCGGTGGGGCACTGGAACGGGCGCGGGTGGAGCGAAGCTGCGTGCAACCCACCTGGCCGGACACCTGTCATCACCGACATCTACGTGATCCACTCGTACTGGAGCCCTGAGCGGAGAGACAATGCGCCCAACATATGCAAGCTCATAGCGGCGCAGACGGACAGCTACTTGTCCCAGGTTCCCTGCATGACCTTTCCTGGGTACCACGCGACCACCGCAACGGACGCCCAGGTAGGGTGCCTGCGCCCCAGATCAGTAATCATACCCTAAAACTTTTCAATAGACACCCAGGCATGTAGACTCTCTGACACGCCGATTAGCATGCTCAGTGCCAAACAGTGACGCCTCATGCATATGGTCCGTGCGTTACTCGGTGCACGCCACCACCAGCCTTAACCACGGGCGCTCCCTCATCACCGCACTCCCACGTTGACATCGTTGGCTTCAACACTGCAATGCTGCATCGTTAAGTGCCTGCTAGTCAATGCCATCCGAGCACTGGAGCATCATGGCATGACGCATGGCGGCCGATTGCCAGCAAGCCGCTCAACCCGTCCGTGGGGGCAAGTCCGCAGCCGAGCGCCTATGGACCTACTTGTCAGCACGGGTGCAGGCCCACTCGCTTGCGAACCAGGCTGCCACTCTGGAAACACTACACCGATACCTGCTTACCAACTGTCACGCATGTGTGTTGTGTTGCCTAACACGCAGATTCGCAAGCTGGTCCAGGACCGCATCGTGGCCCCCGAGTCCCACACCCGGCCCCAGCGCTGGTTCACGCGGCTGCTGCACGCCACGGGGCTGGCCAAGAGCATACCGCTCTTCCACCCCGTGACGGAGAGCATCTACCACAAGTCGTACCTCGGCACGGCTGCCAGCCACGCGCTGGTCGTGACCAACTGGACGATGGAGATGATGGCACGTGTGCCTTCAACCCTGGAGCGCTCGGAGCGCAACCTGCTGCTTTTCGAGGCAAGTCGTGAGCTCAAGGGCAGCACGGTGCGCTAGCAGATGCCGCTATGGTCATCCGAGGTTCGCAACTTCCCCATCGCAAATGGGTATGCAAGTGGTGCTGCTATGGGTTGATCGCTGTGGACACGGCACGGGGCGGCTGGTGTGTGGCTTACCCGTTGCACCTGCACCTGTTGCACTGGGGGCCAGCAGGTTGTGGCGCAGCGCCAAGCGTGCAAGCGGCAGATTGTTCAGGTAATCCACCCAGCCAATAGCATGCCTAACTACGACTCCCAGCGCGCTGCTCCCTTCACGAGTGCTGCCCTGGCCCTGACCTAAGTCAAACCTCTTGCGCCTTGGCCCCGTTCGTGCATCCACCGGCCCTGACCCAAGCCAAACCTCTTGCGCCTTGGCCCCGTTCGTGCGTCCACCGGCCCTGACCCAAGCCAAACCTCTTGCGCCTTGGCCCCGTTCGTGCGTCCACCGGCCCTGACCCAAGCCAAACCTCTTGCGCCTTGGCCCCGTTCGTGCGTCCACCGGCCCTGACCCAAGCCAAACCTCTTGCGCCTTGGCCCCGTTCGTGCGTCCACCGGCCCTGACCCAAGCCAAACCTCTTGCGCCTTGGCCCCGTTCGTGCGTCCACCGGCCCTGACCCAAGCCAAACCTCTTGCGCCTTGGCCCCGTTCGTGCGTCCACCGGCCCTGACCCAAGCCAAACCTCTTGCGCCTTGGCCCCGTTCGTGCGTCCACCGGCCCTGACCCAAGCCAAACCTCTTGCGCCTTGGCCCCGTTCGTGCATCCACC